>Ga0114914_1000332_pt1 | contig 9154 bp, 10 predicted proteins | sample MalvirAntarct_38_FD_89689 | JGI IMG/M metagenome (GOLD analysis project Ga0114914, IMG submission 89689) | Marine viral communities from the Global Malaspina Expedition - Malaspina viral metaG Antarct_38 | ecosystem: Environmental > Aquatic > Marine > Oceanic | place: Orkney Island (southeast)... | reverse complement strand
GCTGGGCGCATCGGGCTGGGAAGTGCTGGTGGTGGACGACAATTCCGCCGACGGTACCAGCGACGAAGCGCGGCGTCTGTCGCTCTCGGATCCGCGCGTGCGGGTACTGCAGCGCATCGGCCGGCGCGGCTTGTCGAGCGCGGCGATCGAGGGCTTCTGCGCCACTGCGGCGCCCTATGTCGCGGTGATGGATGCTGACCACCAGCACGATCCCAAGCTGCTGGTCGACATGCTTGGCGCGGTGAAAGCGGGGGACGCCGATGTCGCGGTCGCCAGCCGCTTCGCCGAAGGTGCTAGCATGGAGGAATGGGGCCGCCCCGACCGCGAGAAGCTTTCCAGCGTCGCCAACATGCTGGCGCGCAAGCTCACCGGGGTCGAACTCAGCGACCCGATGAGCGGCTTCTTCCTGCTGCCCAGCGCGACTGCACGGCGGCTGGTGCCCAGCCTTTCGGGCATCGGCTTCAAGATCCTGCTCGACCTGCTCGCCACTTCCGAAACACCGCTCAAGGTGAAGGATTTCCCGATGAATTTCTCCGCCCGCCGCTCCGGCGAAAGCAAGCTCGACCGCGCGATCGCGCTCGATTTCCTCGCCGGGCTGTACGACAAGAGCTTCGGTCGGATCATCCCGACGCGCTTCGCGCTGTTCGGCACGGTCGGGGTCATCGGCATCGGCGTGCACATGGCGATCCTCTATGCCTTCATGCTGGTGGCAGGGACCAATTTCGGCTGGAGCCAGGCGGTCGCGACTTTCGGGGCGATGACCTTCAACTTCTGGCTCAACAATTTCCTCACCTATCGCGACCGCCGGCTGAAAGAGGCGGACCGCCTGTTCTGGGGCTGGCTCAGCTTCATCGCCGCATGTTCGATCGGCGCCTTCGCCAATGTCGCGGTGGCCACCACGCTCAACGACCGGGGCTTGCACGAAGTCTTCGCCGCGCTGGTCGGGATCGGCATCGGCTCGGTATGGAACTACGCGCTGTCGAGCCGCTTCGTGTGGGGGCGGTATTAGGTTTGCCGCCGCAAGGTTAGGACATCCGTCCTGACTTTGCGGCGGCCTCAGCCCACGCCTGAGTTTTTGTTGTGTGCGCCTTCGACATCCGTCGAAGGCTTGCGGCACCAGCCCACTCCCCCACCCGGCCACCCAGTCAGTATGATCCCGTGGGTGGCCGGGTGGGGGAGTGGGCCGGTGCCGCCGCAAGGGAAGCGCGGATGTGCTTCACGCACCCCACCAAAACCCTATCTCCAGCTTTCCATCCAGGTCCACACGGCGAAGCTGTCGGGGCCGGCGAGCGGCGCGGCGCTGATGATCGGGTAGAACCACGCGAACACCAGCACGCTGCCGATCACCGGCGCCAGCGCGCTCTTGCGCCAGCCGCCCTGCCACAGCGCATCGCACACCAGTGCCAGCGCGGCGAGCAGCGCCATGCTCGGCAAAGCGTAATGGTAGTAGAACTGCACCGGCTTGGTTGCGACCACCCAGAAACCCAGGCTCGCCGCATAGAGCAGCGCCGTGCCCAGCGCCGCCCAGTGCCGGCGCATCACCCCGTGCCAGGCGCACCACGCCAGCGCGGGCAGGCCGAGCAGCATGGTCAGCGGATTGCCGATCAGCATGATCCCGCGCTGCACCCCCGCGACCGGTTCGTAGAGATACCAGATCGAGCGCGCATTGAGCACCCATTGCTCCCAGGTTGACTGGTAGGGATGGGCCTTCAGCACCTGCTCCTGCTGCGACAGCATGAACTGGTGGTGGAACACCAGCCCCTCGGTGATCGGGTGCAGGCGGAAGAAGAAGGCCGGCAGGTAGGTCGCGGCATAGACCGCCAGCGGCACCGCGCCGAGCCACAGCGCGGCCTCGAGCAGCGTGGTCCCAGGGACGGGCGCGCCGCGGCGGCTGAGCAGCAGCCGGCGGCGACCTGCCAGCGTGCGCGCGACGAGGAAGGTCAGCCCCGGGAGCATGGCGACGACCAGCGCGTTCCATTTCGCGCCCATCGCCAGCCCCAGCGCGATCCCGGTCAGAGCCAGCCGCCAGCGACCTTGCTCCGGTTGCCGGATCGCGGCGGCGAACTGCCATGCGGCCAGCGCGAGGAAGGCGAGGTAGACGATGTCGAGCATGGCGATGCGCGCATGCACGAACAGGTGGAAACCGGTCGCCAGCAGCACGCCGTAGGCAAGGGTGGCGAAGCGGCTGGCGCGGGCGAACCACAGCGCCCGCATCGCGCCGAACAGCGCCAGCGTGCCCAGCAGCGTGGGCAGCAGCCGCCAGCCGACCGGATTGTCGCCGAACAGCGCGATCCCCAGCGCGATCAGCTGCTTGCCCAGCAGCGGGTGTTCGCGATTGGTGAATTCGCCCAGCACCAGCAGCTCGCGCGCGGCGGGGAGGTAGTGGACCTCGTCGAAATAGGGGTGCGGCACCGCGGTCAGATACGGCAGGCAGCCGAGCCAGAAGACGAGCGCCAGCGCGGCGCACCAGCGAAGCGGATCCTGGACCTGTTCGGGCGCGCGGCTCATCGCGGACCGGCTTAGGTAAGCCGCGCACCCGCATCAAGGCGGATCAGCCGGTTGTGCGCCGTTCCAGCCAGAACAACCGGGCGACCATGGCGAGCAGCCCGATGCTGGCAGTCGCCGCCACGAACAACAGCCACAGCGGCACCGCCATCCCCTGCGCGCGGGCGCGCGGAACGACGAAAAAGCACGCGATGCCCAGCGCGAACAGCAGGTCCCACCACACCTGGATGCCCCACAGGTTCGAAGTGTGGTTAACCCACACCGGCATCACGCCGTCGCGGGCGATCGTCACGGCGGTAAAGAACCCGAAGCCCGCCGCAAGCAATGCGGCGAGGAGCGGATTGCCCGTCTCGGCACGAGCGGTCAGGATATGGGCGAGGGCGGCCAGCACTCCCACCAGCCCGGCAAGGAAGAGGATTACGTAGGGTGTCACGGTAGTCGGCTCCCGATTCGAATGTAGCGAGTGCTACACTTGTAGCCCCTTGTAGCGACTGCTACAAGATGCGCATGTCACCCGCCCGCATGTCCCGCGAAACGCTGCTGCCATTGCTGGCGGCGCATGTGATGGCGCACGGGCTCGCCGATGCCTCGCTGCGTCCGCTTGCCAGGGCGGCAGGGACCAGCGACCGCATGCTGATCTACCATTTCGGGAATAAGGACGCGCTGGTCGCAGCGCTGCTCGATTACCTTGTCGCGCGGTTCGCCGACGCGCTTGATTCCGCTTTCCCGCAAGCGCGCAGTGCCTCGCGCCGCGCCTGTGCGGAAACGGTCTATGTGGTTACGGGGCAGCCCGCATTCGCACCCTTCCTGCGGGTATGGTGGGACATCGTCGCGGGCTGCTCGGCCGGGAATGCCGCCTATCTCGCGGCGGCCGGCGGGATGATGGAGGTCCTGCTCGAGTGGGTGGTCGATCACCTGCCGGCAAGCGATCCCGATCCGGCTGCGGGCGCCCGTGCGGTGCTGACCGCGATCGAGGGTGCCCAGGCGCTGCGCGCGCTGGGGCGCGGCGACATTGCCGAAGCGGGGCTTGCAGCCTTGGAAGGGCGACCCGCTTGATGCGCGCCGCGCGCGTGCTATCGCGCCTGCCATGAAGAACACCACCGGCACCGACCGTTCGATCACCTCCCGCTGGCGGCCCGCGACGCAGGCGGTGCGCGGGGGCACCTGGCGCAGCGAGCAGGGCGAGACCAGCGAAGCGCTGTTTCTCACCTCGGGCTATAGCTACGACAATGCGCAGACCGTCGCCGATCGCTTCGCGGGCGAGGATGCGGGCATGACCTATTCGCGTCTGCAGAACCCCACCGTCGCCATGCTCGAGGAGCGCATCGCGCTGATGGAAGGCGCCGAGGCATGCCGCGCGCAGGCCAGCGGGATGGCGGCGATGACCACCGCGCTGCTGTGCCAGCTTTCGGCGGGCGACCACGTGGTCGGCGCGCGCGCGGCCTTCGGTTCGTGCCGCTGGCTGCTCGATCACCTGCTGCCGCGCTTCGGGATCGAGACCACCGTGGTCGACAGCGCCGATAACGATGCGTGGGAAGCCGCGATCCGGCCCAACACCAAGGTGTTCTTTTTCGAAACCCCCGCCAACCCCACGCTCGACGTGGTCGATCTGGCGCATGTCTGCGGCGTCGCCAGGGCGCATGGCATCACCACCGTGGTCGACAACGCCTTCGCCACCAGCGCGCTGCAGCGCCCGATGGATTACGGCGCCGACGTGGTCGCCTATTCGGCGACCAAGCTGATGGACGGGCAGGGCCGCGTGCTCGCGGGCGCGGTTTGCGGATCGCAGCAATGGATCGACGAGGTGCTGCTGCCCTTCCAGCGCAACACCGGCCCCAATATCTCGCCGTTCAACGCCTGGGTGGTGCTCAAGGGGCTCGAAACGCTCGACCTGCGCGCCCGCCGCCAGAGCGCAAATGCGGTCGAACTGGGCGCCTTCATCGAACCGCGGCTGCCGCGCATCCTGCACCCCGGGCTGGCCAGCCACCCGCGGCACGATCTGGCAATGGAACAGATGGTCGCCACCGGCCCGATCTTCGCGCTCGACGTGGGCGACCGGGCGACCGCATTCAAGCTGCTCGATGCGCTCCAGCTGGTCGATATCTCGAACAATATCGGCGACTCGCGCAGCCTGATGTGCCATCCCGCCAGCACCACGCACGCGGGCATGACGCAGGAGGCGCGCGACGCGATGGGCGTGACCGAAGGCCTACTGCGGATCAACGTGGGGCTCGAGGATGTCGAGGACGTGAAGGAAGACCTCGACCGCGCGCTTACCGCCGCGGGGCTCTAACCCGCCGCCGCGTTCAGCCGCGCCACGCGTTGCGCGTCGCCACCCGCTCCAGTTCCTCGCCCAGCGCGTGCGCGGTGGTGAGCGCATCGGTGCAGCGCGCATCGTCGGTCAGCGCGCCATGCACGTCGAGCCCGCCGCCGCCGATCAGCGCCATCAGCAGCCCTTCGTCGCGCGTCATCCCCGCCGCGCAGCACGGCGCGAGCAGGATCTTGCGCCGCGAGGTGCGCGCCAGGTCGACGACCAGCGCGCGCGTCAGCACCAGCAGCCGCCGGAACTCCGCGCCGCTGGCATCGAGCGCGAGCATGGTCGCCCGCGCATCGTGCAGCCCGTGACCGGCGATCCGGCGGACGAGGACAAGCCCCAGCGTCTGGTGCCGCCGCGCAGGTAGCGGAAGGTCGAGTGTGGTCGAATCGTGCGAATGGGCCATGCAATCTCCTTTGCCGGCCGCCATCCTATGCTATTGCAAATCACTCGCAAGTCTTATCTGCGGCTCTTCCACCGCCCGATCTCCCCCGCGGCACGCCCTATCGCCCGCGATAGGGTTCGCAGGCGACTCCGTCATTGTCGCGGTCGAGCGCGGGGCGATAGCCCGGCTGTCCGCGCAGTATCGGCGCGGCGCGTGCGGCGCGGGCCGCATCGCAATTGGCGAAATAGACGCCCCCGCGCAGCTGCGCAGTGGGGGCTTGCGGGCTGGATCGGCGGTTGCGGTGACAGTGATAGCCGCCGCTCTGCCGGTTGTTGTGGCATCCCTCGGCGTTCAGTCCGCCCGGGTGCGCCTGTGCGGGCGGTGACGGCAGGGCCAGCAGTGCACAGGGCAGCAGCAGGGAAAGATGTTTCATCCTCGCCTCCCTAGCACGCAGGCGTTATCGCAGCGAAAAGGGGAGGAACACGATGACTGCAACCGTCGAATTCATTTTCGATATCGCCGCGCCCAATGGCTATCTCGCCTGGTATCCGCTCAAGGACATCGCCGCGCGCACCGGGGCGCGGCTGGAGGTCACGCCGGTGTTCCTCGGCGGAATGCACAAGCTGACCGGCAATGCCCCGCCAATGATCCGCGATGCCGGGGTCAAGGGCAAGGTCGCCTATGCGGCGCTCGAGTTCCAGCGCTTCGTCGACCGTCACGGCATGCACCGGTTCAGGATGCACCCGGCCTTGCCGTTCAATTCGATCCTGCTCCAGCGCGTGCTGGCGGCGGCGGCTGACGAAGCGCAGCGGCAGGCGCTCGTCGAAGCGCTGCTGCCGGCAGTGTGGGAACGCAACATCGATTGCAGCGATGTCGACGCGGTGGGTGCGGAATTGACGCAGGCGGGCTTCGATGCACGGGCGCTGCTGGCCGCGGCGCAGGACCCGGCGGTGAAGGCGCGGCTGGCCCAAAACACCGAACGCGCGGTCGAGCGCGGCGCCTTCGGCATCCCGACCTTTTTCGTCGATGGCGAGATGTGGTTCGGCAAGGAACGCCTGGGCCAGCTCGAGGATTTCCTCGGCGGCGGACAGCCTTAACCGAGCAATACCGCGATGATCGGCAAGGGCAGCGCCAGCGCCATACCCGATAGCAGATCGCCGCCTTCGTCGCGCACAAGACGCCTCAGCAATGCATAAAACATATTCCGACTCCCCCCGGTTGTCGGACCAACCAATCGGCCGTGCGACCCGAATGGCTCCGGCAATAATCAGGTGCGACCCTGCCATCCGTAATGCACCCGAGGGCTTGGGAATATCTCTACGATCCCGGTAAACCGATGTTAACTTGCCGCATTGCGGAGGAAAATTTTGCCCGTTTCCTTGCGCCACACGGTTGGCGCGCTAGATTGGGGGGGTGATCAAGGAGCTCTTCCAGCATGCCGCCATGACCGACGGGATTACCGTCCGGGTCGCGGTGAACTTCCTGCCCGAACAATCGCAGCCCGACGCGGGCAAGTGGTTCTGGGTCTATCACATCCGCATCGAAAACGGCTCGCACGAACAGGTCCAGCTGATGACGCGCCACTGGCGCATCACCGATGGGGCCGGGCTGGTCAGCCATGTCGATGGCGAAGGCGTGGTCGGCGAACAGCCGGTGCTTAAGCCCGGGCAGAGCCACGATTACGTTTCGGGCTGTCCGCTCGACACGCCGCATGGCTCGATGGAAGGGTTCTACACCTTCAAGGCCGAAGATGGCTCGCCGCGCGAAGTGCGCATTCCCTTCTTCCCGCTCGCCGCGCCCGCCACGGCAAACTAGGCCGCGCGGCCGCAGGCACGCAAGCGGCGCGGGCTGGCTAGCGCGCCAGGCCCGCCTCGGCTTCGACGGGGCCTGATACCGGGCGATCAAGCACGGTTTTCGCCTCGGCTTCCAAGCGAGGCGTCAATTTGGCGGTACGCGGTTCCAGCGGAGTGCCGTCCCCGCGTTCGCCATTGGCCTCGATATCGGCCAGCAGCAGTTTCATTTCGGCGATTTCCCTTACCTGTGCCTCGATGATGGCATCGGCCAGTTCGCGCACGCGCGGATCGCTGATCGCGGCGCGCTCGCTGGTGAGGATCGCGATCGAATGGTGGGGGATCATGGCCTTCATCCACGCCTCGTCCTCGACCGTGTGCTGGCTGCGCACGAGGAACAGGAACAGCGCGAAGCCAACGCAGGCGAGGGCCATCACGGCGATCTTGGTGGCGAGGCTGCGGTACATGCCCCACATGAAGCCGAGCATGATCACGATCATGGCCATGCCCATCATCAGCGCCATCCACATGCGCGTTTGGCTGAAGAAGGCGTGGTCGAGCTCCCACAGCGCTGAATATTTCAGCACGAACATGGTCACGATGGAGGTCGCGATCATGGCGAAGAAGGTGGGCCACATGCCGTAGCCGGAACTGCGCTGTTCGTCGGTCATAGATTCTCCCCTTGTCGGGCAAGCCAACGGGCGGGCGCCGCGCGTTGTTCCGGCCTGCGGGGGGTTACTCTTCTTCTTCCTCTTCCTCGCCGCCGAACTTGAAGCTGCCGACCTTGACCTTCGGTTTCAGGCCGAGCCAGTCGGCCAGCGCCTCGAACTCGCGCATGGCGGGATAGGTGGCCAGCGCCGCGCGGCTTTCGTCGAGCCGCAGGACGAGGCTCTTCTTCTTGCGCCTCAGCGCGCTGGTGGTGAGCGACATGCGGCTGCCGCCGCCCAGCCGCCGGGCGAGGCGGTAGCCCAGGCCCCAGGTGATGCCTTCGCGCAGGTCGTCGTCACTTGCCAGTTCGCTCAGCTTCTCGGGCACGTCGGTGCGGCCCATGCTGCCGAACAATGCGGCGCAAATCATCGCACGGCCGCGCGCGTCGAGGTCGATCCAGCGCTTGCCCAGCGGCCATTCGATCGCATGGCTGACACGCAGGTTGGGTTCGACCCGCTGCAACGCGCCCGACAGCTGCGCGGCGGCCAGCCGCAGCCGCTCGTTGACGCTGCCCTCGCCATCGGTGAGGCTGACCGTCCAGGCGGACAACAGCGTCGCATCGGTGATCGAGGCGTCGCGCGGCGAGGCATAGGCGGTAACCCCCGCGAGCAGCGGGTCGGCCTTCATCTGCGCCGGTTCGAGCCGCGCGTAGAGCAGCCCCTCGCGCAGGCCCCAGGACGAGAATATCAGCTCCTCGGGACCGATCGTGTCGAGCAGCGGGCGCAGCAGTGCGGCGGCGTCGGGCAGGTAATGCGCACGCATCGCGCTGATGCCCGAGATTTCCATCAGCTGCTCGGGGTCGGCGGCGACCAGCTCCTGCGCCAGCCGGTGTGCGTCCTCGGGGGCGAGGGAAAAGCCGTGCGGGTCGGTCAGCGGATAGTCGAAATAGCGCATCGCATAGGCCGCCAGCGCGCGCCACGTGCCGCCGATCATGTACATCGGCCCGGGGTGCGCCGCGGCCCAGCCGGCCGAGCCGAGCTGCTTGCGCACCGCTTGTTCGAACGCTTCGGACCCGCGCGCGCGCAGGGCCGGCAGGCGCAGCGTGCCGAGCTGCAGGCTGGCGGCCTCGTGGCAGCTGTTGTCCGCCACCGAGACCAGTTCGAGGCTGCCCCCGCCGAGGTCGGCAACCACGCCGCGCGCGCCCGGGAACGCGCCGAGCGCGCCCATCGCCGAGGCGGTGGCTTCCTCCTCGCCCGAGAGCAGGCGCGGCTCGAGGCCGAGGGCGGCCACCCTGGCCAGGAATTCGCTGCCATTCGTCGCGTCGCGCGCGGCGGCGGTGGCGACGGTCTGGACGTCCTCCACCCCCAGGTCATGCAGTATCAGCGCATAGCGCGCCAGCGCGGCGAGCGCTTCCTCGGCGGCTTCCTCGGGGATCGCGCCGCTATCCGCCAGATCGCGGCCGAGCCGGGCGGAGACCTTCTCGTTCCACACCACTTCAGGCGCGCGCGCGGT
>Ga0114914_1000331_pt1 | contig 9169 bp, 8 predicted proteins | sample MalvirAntarct_38_FD_89689 | JGI IMG/M metagenome (GOLD analysis project Ga0114914, IMG submission 89689) | Marine viral communities from the Global Malaspina Expedition - Malaspina viral metaG Antarct_38 | ecosystem: Environmental > Aquatic > Marine > Oceanic | place: Orkney Island (southeast)... | reverse complement strand
TAAAAACTCCAAAATTAAAAATTAAGTACCTAGGGCGTGACTTCGTCACTGCTAAGATCGCTTCGCTGCTAGAGCGGACTTCGTCCTGCTAAAGTCGCTTCGCTATGCTGTTTGCTTTTATAGTCTCTAGCCGCGTAGCGTCCTAGCAGCGCAGCGCTCTAGGCTTTTAGGCTATAGCAAAAAACCAACTACAAAGAGTTGGTTTTGGTGTTAAAAAGATGAATTTTTACTGTTCAAGCATAATTTTTTCAATGCTTTTTTTGAAGTCTGCGCCTAACTTAGTATCGCGTAAACCATATTCAACAAAAGCATTCATGTAACCCAGTTTATCACCACAATCATGAGACTTACCGGTCATGTTAAAAGCTTCAACAGTATCTTGTTCAATCAGCATATCAATCGCGTCAGTTAACTGAATTTCATCACCTGCTCCAGCAGGTGTTTTAGCGAGCAATCGCCAGATTTTTTCAGATAACACATAACGACCAACAACCGCGAGATTAGAAGGTGCTTCACCAACATCAGGTTTTTCAACCATTCTTTTGATTTTAGCTGAATCACCAGGTGTTATTTCAACACCATTACAATCGGCTATGCCGTATTTATTGACATCAGATTCAGGTACAGGCGCAACCATAATTTGGCTAGCAAATGTCGCTTTGTAACGCGCTATCATCGCAGCTAAGTTTTCAGTTTTTTGATTAGCAGTGTATTCATCTAACACAACATCAGGTAGCACGACCGCAAATGGGTTATTACCGATACAAGGGTAAGCACATAATACCGCATGCCCTAACCCTTTAGCTTCTCCCTGACGCACATGCATTATAGACACGTCTTTAGGACATATCGCTTGGACTTCTTCAAGTAGCTGACGCTTTACCCGTTTCTCTAAAGTAGACTCAAGCTCAAAAGATTTATCAAAATGGTTTTCAATAGCATTTTTACTGGCATGAGTAACTAGCACAATTTCTTTAATACCAGCAGCTATGCACTCATTGACGATATATTGAATTAACGGTTTATCAACTAACGGCAACATCTCTTTCGGAATAGCTTTGGTTGCTGGCAACATACGGGTACCAAGACCTGCAACAGGAATAACTACTTTCATTTTAAATCCTTGTCAAAATGAGCCAAATATCGGGTTATCAGACTCAGGCAAACCATGAGTTAGTAAAAATAAATTAATTAACTAAGAAGTTTAGTTAATTAAAAAAATCAAGATACAAGGTTAATGACTTTCTTAGCAGCTTCGGAGTTTTTAGCTTTTTGCTGATAAACTAAATCGCAAATACCATCTGTCGGCGCGAAACCTGTAGGTGTTTTAAGTAAAATATCACGAATGGCTTCATGGTTGAACTGATGACAAGCTAAATCTAAACGGTCTAAAATCACAGAATACTCAGCCCATGTTAAATACAACTCATTTGCTGTCATGATGCGTTCATGTTCAGTACCTGTGACATCATCTCCAATAAGCAGTTCTTCGTATAATTTCTCACCTGGGCGTAATCCACTAAATTCAATCGCTATATCACCCTCAGGATTTTTTTCACTACGAACTTCATAACCACTTAAGCGGATCATTTTTTTAGCTAAATCAACAATTTTTACCGACTTACCCATATCCAGTACAAATACATCTCCGCCCTTACCCATAGCGCCTGCTTGTATCACTAACTGGGATGCTTCTGGTATCGTCATAAAAAAGCGCGTAATTTCGGGGTGGGTAACAGTTACAGGGCCACCATTAGCAATTTGAGTTCTAAACAAAGGCACAACCGAGCCCGATGAACCAAGCACATTGCCAAATCTAACCATGCAAAAACGGGTTTTATTATTTTCACGTGACAATGCCTGTAAAACTAGCTCTGCCATACGCTTAGTGGTGCCCATTACGTTAGTGGGACGTACCGCTTTATCTGTTGAAACCAATACAAATGTCTCAACCTTGGCCGCTATAGCCGCCCTAGCAGTATAAAGAGTACCAAACACGTTATTGCGAACACCTTCAACGACATTGTGCTCTACTAGAGGCACATGCTTATAAGCTGCAGCGTGATAAACCGTTTGCACACCAAACGATTCCATAACAGCTTGTACTCTATTTTCACGTTGTACTGAGCCCATTATAGGTAAAATTCTAACATCGATCCCTAGTTCTTTTGCTATTGCATTTAATTCACGATCTATGGCATACAAAGCAAACTCAGATAACTCAAAAAGGACTAACTTTTTAGGTGACTGTTTCAAGATCTGTCGACATAACTCCGAACCTATAGAGCCTCCGGCACCAGTGACCATAACCACTTTGTCTTTAATATTGGCAGACAAAAGATCTTCGCGAGGATTAACGGCATCACGACCAAGTAAGTCATCAATTTCAACTTCCTTGATATCACTATAAAGTTTGCTACCGTTGACAAGATCAGACATTGCAGGAATAGTGAGTACCTGAACGGCTAAAGGTTCAAGACGAGTCAATATCGCCTGACGTTTAGCACGAGTGGCGCTTGGCATGGCAAGTAACACTTTTGTAACTGATTTTTGCTTAATCAACTTACGAATAATGGAAGGAGAATGAACATGAACCCCTTGAATAACCGTACCATGTAAAGACAAGTCATCATCGACAAAAGCAAAAGGATGATATTCATGGCTTTGAACCAACGACGTTAATAATTGGCGGCCACTCACGCCAGCACCATAAATGATCACAGGCTCACCAGTACGTTTCATTCCAGAACCAACAATAGAACGTACAATCGTTCGTGACCCACCAATAAAAACTAATGAAAATGCAGCATAGATTAATGGAACCGTGCGGGGGATATGGGCTTCAGCGTAAAAAGAGACTAACACTAATGTAATGGTTGAAACCGTCACCCCAATAACAATGGCAACAAGCGCTTGTAAGCCCATGTAACGAAGCACTGCTCGATAAAGTCCTAATTTGGCGAATAAAAATAAACTAATGGGGAGAACAATTGAAATGACCATCCAAAAGTTGCCATTGCTCAGCACACTGATATCATCAAGTCGAACTAATAATGCGCCCCAAAAAGCAAAAACTAAAAAAAGTGAATCTACAAAGAGACTTACCAACCGTTTTTGAGGACGAGGTAAAGAGAAAATACGTTGCAAAAAATCCATTTCGCGCTCCAAATTAATAACATTCATAATAATAAAATTTTATATAAATTAGAAAGATAAGCTATTGTGTCAAACTATCAATGATAGAACGCAAATACGAGATTGATAAAAATTATCTGTGACGAAAAACAAAATTAGCACTTCTCTAATAAGACACTGGCTGAAAATGACAATACAAAAAACTGAACATACGGGGATAATAAACACATTATAGAGTATGAACTCATAAAATATAGCTATTTTACAGCATCACCAGAACCACTACCTGTGATGGTCATGAGGATATACCTAAAATAGTTTTTAATGTTAAGCGTATCAATCATATGTTTGTCTGTTTCTGCCAAAAGCTTTGGTGTCGACATATCGATATTATGCACTTGAGCCAACCCGGTAACACCAGGTAATACGTTATATACACCAAGTAACTCACGCTCTTTAATTAACTCATCTTGGTTAAACAGATTAGGTCGTGGCCCTACTAAGCTCATTTCACCTTTTACGACATTAATTAACTGCGGTAATTCATCAATTTTAGTCTTGCGCAAAAAGTAACCTAGCTTGGTAATAGACGCATTATTCGCTAAATGACTTGCGACTGACTTAGTTTCAATCGACATAGTGCGAAATTTGATTAACTTGAAGGGCTTCTGATTTCGCCCAACTCTAGTTTGCAAAAAAACAGGTGAACCTGTATCGAATAAACCTATTATGAATACTAACAAAAGAAGTGGCCATAACAAAAGTAAACCCAAAAAGGAAGCTATGTAATCTATAGTTCGGATCATAAAATACTCTTAATTCTTATCTTTAAGAAAAGCCATTGACTCTTTCATTGTATAAGGTGGAACCCAATTTAGCACTTCTTTTAAATTAGAAGAATCAACTTGAAGATCACCTACTAACTGTTCAACCATGAGTGATTTACCAAATATTCTACCAGCAAATCGCATCAATCCAACAGGAACAGGTAACTGAATTAAACTGACTTCAAGGCCTTTTGCCATAGCAATTGTGAAGTCCTTTATTGATACAGTTTGACTTTCGGAAGCTAAAAAAGTATGACCTGCAGCGTTAGGATGATTAGAACAAACGAATAATAAATCAGCTAAATTCTGAACTGATATAAAATCACGTTTATTATTTGTTAAACCAAAAGGTAAAAAAGGAAATTTTGTGATAAAACGAGTTAAACGACCAAAATTCCCTGGAGCTTTTGGACCATAAACTAAAGTTGGTCTAATGATAACAACTTCAATCCCTGTCATTTCAGCAATGTTTTTCAAACCAATTTCTGCACTATATTTTGATAGAGCATAATAATTATGAGGGTCTGGTTTAGATATATTTGAAAATTTATTATTCGTTGTTGAAGTTCCATTAACACCAATAGAGCTTACAAACACAAAACGCTTAACACCAGCTTTTGCAGCTTCCAAGGCTAGATGAAGCGTGCCTTCGCTGTTAATTGATTGATAATCTTGATTAGAACAATTATTAGAATGCGCCAAGCCAGCCAAATGAATAATACAGTCAACATTTTCAAAAGCACCATCCCAAACGGTACATTTATCAAGATTAGAGATAATAAACACTGATTTAAAATCATGCCTTTTATTTTCACGAACAACGCAATCAAAGCTGTCACTTAAATTAAATAAAAAACTTCCAACAAAACCAGTAGCCCCGGTTAATAAGGTTCTCACCCCTTCTTCCCCTTTAAAGATAATAAAAATATAGCCAGGAAAAACAAAATCTTGTCCACCCAAGCCCTCCTGCACTTCATACTTAAACAAGCCAACTTTAAAAACCCAAAATAATTCCTATTGTTTATTAATTGTATAGGGTAATCATTTTGATTCAGAAACTCAGACTGACTAATGACTTTGTCTAAACCATCGCCAGACAAAATTATTTTGGCTCTAGATATTAATGAACTGATACCACTACTAGCACCGACTTCATTATTCTCATGTTGACGGTACAGCATTAATGGTTCACCACCAATAAACCATTTGTAATTATTCGAACGAGCAAAACTATAACAAAACCAATCATGCAACCATAAGGTATTTATTTTAGATGAGTTGCTGAGTAAACACGCCTTTATGCTAAGCGCTAATTCTTGCTTCAGAACAAAAGTACACCCTGGCCCTGAAGATTCAAATAAATGATCAAACTTAACTTGAGGGTAGTCTTTTTTTATCAGTACCTTTTTCCCCCCACCCCAGAATGCCGTAACATTACCAGAATATGCATCTGAATCAGTTTTTACAATATGTTCTATAGATTTCTCGAGTTTTCTTTCCAACCAGATATCATCCTGGTCTGAAAAGGAAACATAATCGTATCTATCAAAATCAACATCTCTTAACAAACGAAAAAAGTTTTGACCAGCACTTCCATAACGTTCCTCTAATGGAAGTAAAAAAACATTACTGTATTTATCAACATATTCATTTACTATTTCAAGACTACTATCACTTGAAACATCTAAACTAATATAAATATCTAAAGAAACATTAGTTTGATTTAAAACGCTCTCAATCTGCTCTTTGAGCCATTGCTCGCCATTGTATACAGCCATTAAAACACAAACATTCACAGATCACGTCCTGATTAAATTAAGTTTTGACAAAAGGTTGAAATAAAATCTTAGTTAAAACAACAATACAATAAATCACCATCAAGAACAGCAAGGAAACAAAGTTATATACGATGAAAAACTGAGGAGCAAATCCTAACAAAAGAACTGTATAAGCACATTTAACAAACAAAGCTAATGTTAAAAATCTTGGTTTTTTATTAAGCTGTCTAATAAAAAAAAGAAAGATAAGACTGCAAAAAAACATTGCTATAAAAACTGCCGCTTTACCGCCATAAAGAAGAATAGGAAAAAACTCTGTACCTACATTATATCTGGCCACAAGTACAGGGGAGTATGGATAATGCGGGAACGAATCCCTAGTTAAAAAAGATAACTGTTTCAATAAAAAAACATCTGAACTGAAATTTAAGTAAATCATGTGTGAAAAATTAAAGAGAGGCGTTGTTATGTAGAGTACAATTTGTTGTAAACCAGAAGGTAAAAAATAAAAAAAATCTCTTAAAGGGAAATAACCATTAACTAGAGAGTCTCCTGAAGTAGGAACAAAAAAACCACTTCCCGATCGAAAACTCCCAATAAAAGAAAAAACTAGTCCAATGATAACAATAAAAAAAAATGTTTTCGTTTTCTTATTAGAACAGCCGAGTCGTTTATCAAACGAATAATACCATACCAAGAATATTGAAAACAATCCCATTAACAATCTATTTCTATCTATAAAAATAATAGGTGCAAACAAACCCGCGAACAAAACAAGCTTAAATCTTAAACCTCTTTTATAAAATAAAGCACCAAACAAACACAATAACCAAGAGAAATTAGTAATATGGCGAACGTATCGACCAAGACCGTTAAACTCCGCATAAGTCCAAGGCTTAAGTAACTTGAAACCGTTAAAGAAGATATCTAACGGAATTAGAGCAATAACAAAGTAACAAAAAAGTAAAAAAACTTTCATTTCTAAATCGTATTTTTGATTACTAATAGCCTTGCTTATTGAAATTTCTTTTTTAGTAAAAAGACTACAAAAAAATGCACAAAAAAAGAAACTCATAGGAAGCAATAAAAATGAAAAATACATCTCTTCAGGTATATAAAAAAATAAAAAAATAAAACTTACCTGAATAGTTATCGGGAATGTAAGGTAAAAGAACAATCTAGTCATATTTATTATCAACAACCAACATCATTTTCAAATATACAATTTTGAGAGCAACTATAATCATTTTTTTTATAAAAACAGATTTTGAACCTTTGTGATTTTTTTTAATAAATTTATTCAACAAATAAAACATGGACACTTGATTTTCCAATCTAGTATTTAGGTTTTTACTTTTTGAAGTGTTAGTGTTATGCACTCTATACTTGCAAACATTTTCATCAATGAATTTGACTGTGTTTAATTCCGTTAACGTTACTAACGATACAAAAAAATCATAATCATCAATTTTTGATTCTGTGTCATAAGAGTAAAAATCAAAAAAACGTTTCCTAATCAATAAGCAAGGACCAGCAAAACTATAATTACTAATTATTTCGTGATATATAGTTTCAGAGGATAATAAATTCGACTTATTTCCAGAGTGAAACTCAACTAAAGAGTTAGAAACAATGTTCCCTGCAGAATTAATAACATCACCATCACCAACTACACAATAATTACACAAATCGAATGCTCGAATTAAGGAATTAGTAGAACCCGCAATAACTACATCGTCAGAAGCACACAACCTTATGAACTCACCATTAGATTCTTTAACTATTCTATTTAAATTTTTAGATATACCGACGTTATCACAAAATATTGCATTAAGAAAAACATTAGGATGATTTAACGAGAATTTTTTTATAATCTCGTGTGTATTATCTGTTGAGCCGTCATCAATTATAAGAATTTCATATGTAAATGAACTTGAAGCAATATCGTCTAGAATACTACTTAATAACTCACCAATGTAATCGCTATGATTAAAAGATGGAATCGCAAATGTTACGGTCACTCCTTCAGTATTACAATTACCATTATTAATATCAAACCTTACTTGATTCTTTTTTGAATACAAAACATAACCACCAAATTAATAATATTAGACATAATAGCTGAGTAGCTAAATATGCAATAGGAACTCCGACGACTCCAAACAAATCAGTAGCTAGTAGAGTTAGCATAGCAAAAAGTAAACTAAAAGAAACCTCTAAAGTGGCATAAAGTCTCAGTTTCTGTTTTGAGAGAATCAAATATGACAAAAGCCAACAACCTACTTTCAGTATATCTCCTGGTAATTGAAACAAAAAAAACTCATCAGGTACAGAAAACTCATCACTATATAGTAAAGGCAACCAAACATCTTTCCCAAAATAAACTACTATAACGCTAACTAACAATACTGGTAAAGCGAAAAAGATCACCTCCTTTAGGACTAAAATAGTTTCTTTATAATTTTGTGCTCTGGCAAACCTAGGTAATATTATTGCGGACAAACCTAAAGTAATGACTGCTGTATATATTTCTGAAACTCGCCACATAGCTTGCCAATTACCGGCAACAATCTCACCGTAGTTTTCAATTAATGAGTTTCGAATAACCATTAAAACTATAGGAGCAAGAAAAATACTCAACGATGTTGCACAGAAATATTTTAGAAGACATTTAAGTTGTTTTGATTCAATAAACCTCTTAAGTTTAATCTGCTTAAGGTAAGGTATGGATGTAAATGAAAAAACAATTATACCACAAAATGGAATAAAAAATATTGATGCTAGAAATACATCAACACTTCCATTTACATAATAAAAAACCAATACCAATATAATATACGAAATCATAGATACAATATTGAGAACAAGATACTGTTTAAACTTCAGTAAACCTGTATTCATAGCATTCCCAAGAGAATACAGATGAAAAAGAGGGTATAGAAGAACTAGAAGAATATAAAAACTGTTAAAATCAGACCTTTTAAAGATAAAGTTTGAAATTTCCACATTAAAAAAACATGTTATCAAAAGCAAAACATAGATAAGAAAACAAATCTGTATTGAAGATAGCCACCAGGACCAATGTGACATGGTGGATTCATCTTTAACTGTTGCTGTATTACTAATAACACCGTTAGATATACCATGAGGAATATTTTGAAATAATGAGACTAAAGATTGCAATTGACCAAACAATGCTACACCAGCAGGCCCCATGTTCATTGCTACATATTTTGTTAAAATGAATCCAAAAGCCATTTTAAGCAAAACAACCAAAACGTTCAAAATAGAAATCACCATACCACTAGTAACTATTGATGACTTTAATTACATGCTCAACTTCTAAACTACTCATTATAGGTGAAATGGGTATTGATATTATTTCATTTTGTAAGGTTTCTGTTACTTTTAATGGAGTAATTATCAATG
>Ga0114914_1000330_pt1 | contig 9200 bp, 9 predicted proteins | sample MalvirAntarct_38_FD_89689 | JGI IMG/M metagenome (GOLD analysis project Ga0114914, IMG submission 89689) | Marine viral communities from the Global Malaspina Expedition - Malaspina viral metaG Antarct_38 | ecosystem: Environmental > Aquatic > Marine > Oceanic | place: Orkney Island (southeast)... | reverse complement strand
TCGGCGGCTTTGCCGTGACCGAGCGGATGCTCGCGATGTACAAGAAGAAGGAGAAGAAGTGATGTTCTCCTTCAACCCCGTCATCCCAGCGAAAGCTGGGATCTCTCTCGGCACGTTCCGCGCAAATTGGGCAGCGATCCCAGCTTTCGCTGGGATGACGATGTGGGCAACCCCCGCCCACGCGGCGACCGGCGAAGCGGTGAACCCGTGGGTCGCGCTCGCCTATCTCGTCGCGGGCGTATTCTTCATCCTCGCGCTGCGCGGCCTCTCGTCGCCCTCGACCAGCCGGACGGGCAACCGCTTCGGCATGGCGGGCATGCTCATCGCGGTGGCGACGACGCTGGTGACGCACGATATCGCCAATATCGTCGAGATCGCCATCGCCATCGCGATCGGCGGATTGATCGGCTTCCTCATAGCCCGCCGCATCGCCATGACCGCGATGCCCGAGCTGGTCGCCGCCTTCCACTCGCTCGTCGGCCTTGCCGCCGTGCTGGTGGGCTGGGCGGCCTATCTCAATCCGGGCGCGTTCGGCCTGCTGACCACAGATGGCGGGATCGGCGCGGTCTCCAAGGTCGAGATGGGCCTCGGCATCGCCATCGGCGCGATTACCTTTTCCGGCTCGGTCATCGCCTTTGCCAAGCTGTCGGGGCGAATGAGCGGTTCGCCGATCCTGCTGCCCGCGCGTCATGTCATAAACCTCGGCACGCTGGCGGCGATCATCGTGCTCACCGCTCTCTTCGCCATGGCGACCGGCCCTGCGGAAACGCTGCCGCTGATCGTTGCGCTGACCGTGCTCGCCTTCCTGATCGGCTTCCTGCTGATCATCCCCATCGGCGGGGCGGACATGCCGGTCGTGGTCTCGATGCTGAACAGCTATTCGGGCTGGGCCGCGGCGGCGATGGGCTTCACGCTCGGCAACAGCGCGATGATCATCACCGGCGCGCTGGTCGGCTCCTCGGGCGCGATCCTCAGCTACATCATGTGCCGCGCGATGAACCGCAGCTTCATCTCGGTGATCGCGGGCGGCTTCGGCGCCGAGGACGGCGGGGCGGCTGGCGGCGAACCGCGCGAGCAGCGCCCCTACAAGCAGGGCAGCGCGGCGGATGCGGCTTTCATGCTCGAACAGGCGGAGAAGGTCATCATCATCCCCGGCTACGGCATGGCGGTGGCGCAGGCGCAGCACGCGCTGCGCGAGATGACCGACATCCTCGAGGAAAAGGGCGTTGAGGTGAAGTTCGCGATCCACCCGGTTGCGGGCCGCATGCCGGGGCACATGAACGTGCTGCTCGCCGAAGCATCGGTCGATTACGACAAGGTGTTCGAACTGGAGGACATCAACAGCGAGTTCGCGCAGGCCGATGTTGCCTTCATCATCGGTGCCAACGACGTGGTCAATCCGGCGGCGAAGACAGACAAGTCCTCTCCCATCTACGGCATGCCCGTGTTCGACGTCGACAAGGCCCGGCAGGTCTTCTTCATCAAGCGCAGCATGGGCGGCGTCGGTTATGCCGGGGTCGATAACGACGTCTTCTACATGGATCAAACGATGATGCTGCTGTCCGATGCGAAGAAGATGGTCGAGGAAATCGTGAAGGCGCTCGACTGAGGTGAAACGCATCCTGATCGTTCTCGCGCTGCTGGCCGTCGGCGGGGTCGCCCTGTGGGCGACAATCGGCGGCGGATTGCAGGATACCGCGGAGGGCCGGCTGGAGGATGAATTCGTCGCACGCGGCCTGCCGCAGCCGATGGCCGGGTGCATGGCCGAGCGCATGGCGCAGCGGCTGTCGGTGCTCCAGCTGCGCAAGCTGGAAAACCTGCGGGCGCAGGAAGGCGAACGCGCCATACCGCTGAGCATTGCCGAATTCCTCGAACGCGTCCGGCGCGTGGACGATGGCGAAGTGCTCGAGGTTGCCGCGAGTTCAGCCGCGGTCTGCGCCTTCGCGCGGGGTTGAACCGCACCCGCTTGCAATCGCCGTCCCTTGCGGCACAATGGGTTGCAAGGGAGAGACTCATGACCATCAGACTGTCGATCGCCGCCGCGCTGCTTGCAGGCGCGGCGCCGGCCATTGCCGCCACGCATTCTATCGTGCCGGGGGAAGGCGCGCAGGAGGCCCTGCAGGAAGCGCTGATCCTCGCCGAACCGGGTGACGAGATCGTATTGGCGGCAAGCCGCTATACGCTGACCGACGGTCTCAGCCTCGATGTCGACGATGTGACCGTACGCGGCGCGGGAATGGATGGCACCGTGCTCGATTTCACTACGCAGCAGGGCGCGGGCGAAGGGCTGCTGGTGACCAGCGACGGCGTGACGCTGCGCGATTTCGCGCTCGAGAACCCGAAGGGCGACGGAGTGAAATCCAAGGGTGCGGACAATATCGTCTATCACCGTATCCGCGTGACCTGGACGCGCGGTCCGCATCCCGAGAACGGCGCCTATGGCGTCTATCCGGTTGAAAGCGACGGGGTGCTTGTCGATGGCGTCAAGGTCACCGGCGCATCGGATGCGGGCATCTATGTCGGCCAGTCGCACAACATCACCGTGCGCAATTCGATTGCCGAGGCCAATGTCGCCGGGATCGAGATCGAGAACAGCCGCAACGCGCTGGTCGAACACAATGTCGCCACGCGCAACACCGGCGGGATCCTGGTGTTCGACCTGCCCAATCTGCCGGTGATGGGCGGCGGCAACGTCATCGTCGCGAACAATCTGGTGGTCGCCAACGACACGCCCAATTTCGCGCCGCCGGGCAATATCGTCGCGGGCGTGCGGCGCGGAACCGGGATTATGGTGATGGCCAACGACAAGGTGCTGATCGAAGATAACATCCTGTCGCGCAATCCGACCGCGCCGATCATGGTCATCGCCTACACGCAGGAATTCGAGGACGAGCGGTACAATCCGCTGCCGCGCGGCGTGGTGGTGGGCGAAAACCGCTATGATGGCGGCGGTTACGATCCGCAGCTCGAAGGTGCGGACATGCTGCTGGCAGCCTTCGGCGGCGAACTGCCGCCGGTGCTGTGGGATGGCCTCGGTTCGCTTTCGGCGGTCGAGGGGACCGCGGGGTGGAACCTCAACCTGACCGAAGCGGGCAAGGGCCTCGGCGCGGCGCAGCCCGGTCCGCTGGCCGTGGGCACGCCCGGCCAGCCATTCGACCGGAGCGGCATCGGTGCGCCCGCAGCGCTCGAACAAAGGCTTGGCGGATGAAATCCTTCGGATGGCTTGCCTGTGCGGTCGCTGCGCTTTCGGGCGCGATGATCGCACGGGCGGCCCCGCCGCAGCAGGCAGCCGTCAACGATGCCGCGATCATGGGCGATGGCATGCCGCGCCTGCTGTCGGACTACGGGTTCTTCGACGACGCAGGCGCGCAGTTGCCCGTGGCCGGGGTCCACCCATATCGCGTGAACACGCCGCTCTATTCCGATGGCGCTGAGAAACTGCGGTTTGTCTACCGCGCCGCGGGCACGCAGTTCGGCGCGCAGGGTGAAGGCCTGCTTGACCTGCCGGTGGGTACGGCGCTGATCAAGACCTTTGCCTTCGGCGAGGGCAGCGAACGCCGGCTGATCGAAACACGCGTGCTGCTGCACCGCGCCGACGGCTGGCTGGCGTTGCCCTATCTGTGGAATGACGAACAGACCGATGCGCAGCTGGCGGTGGTCGGCGCGCGGATCGATCTGACCACCCCGGCGGGGCAGGCGATCAGTTACCGCGTCCCCAACAAGAACCAGTGTAAGGAATGCCACGGGCTGAGCGGTGAAGTGGTCCCCATCGGTCCCAAAGCGCGCAATCTGTCGCATGCCTGGTTGAGCCGGATGGTCGCGGCCGGGCACCTCGATACCATGCCGCAGGATGCCGACCAATTGCCGCTGTGGGAGGAGCGTGAAAGCGCGCCGCTGACCGCCGCAGCGCGCGCCTATCTCGACGTGAACTGCGCGCATTGCCACCAGCCCGGCGCGACCGCCTCGAACAGCGGGCTCGACCTGAGGTGGGAGCAGCAGGCACCCGAAGCGCTGGGGATCGGCAAGCGCCCCGTGGCGGCCGGGCGCGGGGCGGGCGGACACCTGTTCGATATCGTGCCCGGATCGCCCGACGCGTCGATCCTCACCTACCGCATGGCCAGCCCGGAACCCGGCGTGGCAATGCCCGAACTGGGCAAGGCGACGGTTGATGAAGACGGGCTCACCATCGTGCGCCGCTGGATCGAGGAGATGGCACCGTGAAATGGTTCTGGCGCATTCTGGGCGCTCTGGCGCTCGTCCTTCTGGCCGCGTTCTTCATCCTGCGGGTGCCCGACACCGACCCGGCCGAAATGCAGGCGAAATACGGGGCCGCCCCGTCGCGCATGCTTGCGGTCGGGGATGGCCGGCAGGTCCATGTCCGCGACGAAGGCCCGCGCGATGCACCCGCTATCGTACTGCTGCACGGATCCAACGCCGATCTGCATACGTGGCAGGCGTGGACCGATGCGCTGAGCGCGGATTACCGCGTGGTCCGGTTCGACCAGCGCGGTCACGGGCTGACCGGCCCCGCTGCCGATGCCGATTACAGCATCGAAGCCTTTGCCGGCGATATCGATGCGGTCGTCGATGCGCTGGGGGTCGAGCGGTTCGTGCTTGCGGGCAATTCGATGGGCGGTGCGATCGCCATGCAATATGCCATCGCCAGTCCGGAGCGGCTCGACGGGCTCGTCCTCGTCGATGCCAGCGGGGCCCCGATCGAGCGCAATGCCGATGGCAATATCGCCTTCAAGCTGGCTGCAATGCCCGGCGTGGGCAGCGTGATGAGCCAGGTCCTGCCGCGCTCGCTGGTCGAACGCAGCCTGTCGCAAAGCGTCTCCAACCAGAAGATCGTCACCGGTGAAGCGGTCGACCGCTATTGGGAACTGGCGCGCTACCCCGGCAACCGCGATGCCACGCGCGCGCGTTTCTCGACCCCGCGCAGCGCCTTCTCGGCCGAGCAGGTTGCCCAAACCGATGTGCCGACGCTGGTCATGTGGGGCGAAGAGGACAAGCTGATCCCCTACGAAGCGGCGGGCTGGTACATGGATCACCTGCCCGATGCGACGCTGGCCGCCTATCCCGGGATCGGCCACCTGCCGATGGAAGAAGCCCCCGAGCGCAGCGCTGCCGATCTGCAACAATGGCTTGCCCGGACGCTGTCTTCGCGAGATACGCCGCAAGACGGAACCGGCGTATGACCCGCCCGTTGTAAGCCCTCGATACGCGGGCCAACCGCGGTCGCTGGTTATCAGGGTGAAAAAGGGACAGACGCTTGCGCAAGCTCGGCATTATCGGGGGTATGAGCTGGATCTCGACCCGCGCCTATTACGAACGCATCAACAAGTTCGTGCAGAAGCGGTCGGCGCCGATGGCCAGTCCGCCGCTGCTGATCGAAAGCCTTGATTACGCACCCATTGCGGCGGCGAAAAATGCCGACGACTGGGATGCGATCGCGGCGACGCTGATCGAATCCGGACGCCGGCTGGAAAGCGCCGGGGCCGAAGCGCTCGTCGTCGCGGCCAATGCCATGCACAAGGTGTACGACCGGCTGACCGAAGGCGTGTCGATCCCGGTGCTGCATATCGCCGATGCGGTGGGGCAGGCGATGGAAGACGCCGACTGCAAGAGCGCGGCGCTGCTCGGCACGCGCTTCGTGATGACCGAAAGCTTCTATCGCCAGCGGCTCGTCGGGCACGGGGTCGACCTGCTGCCCCCCGATCCGGGCGATGTCGAACTGGTCGACGGGATCATCTACAAGGAATTGATGCTGGGCCGCGTCACTCGCGATGCCGAACGCGCGCTCAAGACGGTCATCACCATGAAGGAAAAGCAGGGGGCCCAGGCGATCGTGCTGGCCTGTACAGAGCTGGAACTGGTGGTCGATACCGATGCCAATGTCCTGCCGGTGTACGATTCCACCGATATCCACTGCCGCGCCGCGGCCGACTGGATCCTTGGCTGACAGCGCCTGCGCGGGGCCCCGGCTCCGCGCGCGCACATTCTGCCGAAAACCCCGCGGGTTCGCATTTCGTTCACGTTGTCGCCCCGCGGGCGAACACCTAAGCCTCTGCGCGCATGCACAGAGCTCCCTACGCTTCCGATCCCGCCGCCAGCCGCGGCCGTGAATTCCTCGAGGAACGCGAAGGGACGCGCGGGCCGCGCAGCGAATTCCAGCGCGACCGCGACCGGATCGTTCATTCGATCGCCTTCCGCCGCCTGCGCTCGAAGACGCAGGTGTTCATCGCGCCCGATGGCGACCACTACCGCACGCGGCTGACACACAGCATCGAGGTCGCGCAGATCGGTCGCGTGCTGGCGCGCGAGCTGGGCCTGGACGAAGACCTCACCGAGGCGATCTGCCTGGGGCACGACATCGGGCACCCGCCCTTCGGCCATGCCGGAGAGACCGCGCTCGAGGAAGCGATGGTCGGCGCGGGCGGTTACGATCACAATGCCCACGGCCTGCGCACGCTGGCGCGGCTGGAAAGTCCCTATTGCGACCATGACGGGCTCAATCTGACCTGGGAAACGCTCGAGGGTCTGGCCAAGCACAATGGGCCCGTGTCCGCGCCGGGCTGGGCCCTGGAAGAAATCGACCGGGCTTTCCCGCTCGAGCTGTCGACCTGGCCCTCGCTCGAGGCGCAGGTCGCTGCGATCGCCGACGATATCGCCTATGACAATCACGATATCGACGATGGCCTGCGCGCGGGCTTCCTCGATCTCGACGACCTGCTCGCGCTCGACTGGCTGGCCGACCAGTGGCGCGCGGTCGAGAAACGCTTTCCCCACGCCCCGCGCGACCGGCAACTGCGCGAACTGGTGCGCACGCAGATCGGGCTGATGGTCACCGACCTGCTGACGCATACGCGCGAGCAGGTGAAGGGCGTCGGCAGTGCCGCCGAAGTCCGCGCGGCAGGGCGCCAGCTGGCGGCTTTCTCGCCCGCGATGCGCGAGCATGAACGCGTGCTCAAGCGCTTCATGTACGACCGGCTGTATTACCACGAGGAACAGATGGAAACGGCCAGGCGCGCGCATGAGGTCATCTCGCGCCTGTTCGCCGCCTACCACCGGGATCCGGCCACCATGCCCGAGGAATGGCGTGTGAGCCTGCCCGAAAGCGAACCGCAGCGCAGCCGCCATATCGCCGATTTTATCGCCGGGATGACCGATCGCTTCGCCATCACCCAATGCGCCCGCATCTATGGCAGCATGCCCGAAGGGCTCAGCAATGTCTGACGCGGTGCGGATCGGCCTCATCGGGGCCACCGGCCTGATCGGCGCGGGGGTGATGGCGCAATGCGTGGGGCGCGAGGATGTGCGCCTGACCGGGATTGCCCGGCGCGAGGCGCAATTGCCGCGCGGTATCCGGATGGAACTGTTCGTCGCCGATCCCGCCAATTGGGGCGACGTGATCGAAGCGGTCAGGCCGACCGCGATCATTTGCGCGCTGGGCACGACGTGGAAGAAGGCCGGTGCCGACGAGGCCGCGTTTCGCGCGGTCGATCGCGATCTGGTGCTGGACACCGCGCGGACCGCGCAGCGCCTCGGGGTCGAACGTTTCGTCCATGCCAGTTCGGTCGGCGCCGATCCGCACGCCCGGGCCTTCTACCTCCGCGTGAAGGGCGAGACCGAGCGCGAACTGGCGAAAGTGGGTTTCGCGCGGCTCGATATCCTGCGCCCCGGCCTGCTGCGCGGCACGCGTGCCGAGGAAGACCGGCGGCCCGCCGAACGGTTGGGGATCGCTGCTGCGCCCTTGGCAAATCTGCTATTGCACGGCAGGCTGCGCCAGTATCGCGGGATCAAGGCCGATATCGTCGCGCAGGCTGCGCTGGCGCTGGCCAAACGCGCGGCGCGCGGCCGGTTCGTGCATGACAACGACGCGATCAGGGCTGCCGCCCGGACGCTGCCGCAATTGGGACGTGAGGCGCTGTGATGACGTGGGAAACGGTATTCGGTACGGCAAACCTGCTCGCCATGGTGATGTGGGCGGGGCTTATCCTCTTGCCGCGCTGGCCCGCATTGCTCGCAGCGGTGCTCTATGCCGGCGTGGGTGTGCTGTGCCTGGCCTATAGCGCCGGACTGATCGGTATCCTGACCGGCGCACTCGCTGCGGGCGGCGGCGATGCGCCCGCCGATTTCACCAGCATCGAAGGCGTCCGCGGCATCTTCGCCAGCGACGGCGGGGCGACGATCGGATGGATCCACTATCTCGCTTTCGACATGTTCGCCGGATTGTGGATCGCGCGCGATGCGGATGCGAAAGGCTTTTCGCGCTGGATCCAAGCGCCGATTCTGTTCGCCACCTTCATGGCGGGGCCGCTGGGACTGTTGCTGTGGCTGGCCATCCGCGAGCGGCGGGCGCGGGCCGGCGGGCGCTGGCAATAGGGCGCGGCGAATCGGGTTGCGCAACGCAACCCATCTGCCATGATGATCCCAACTGCTGAAAACAGCGGAGAGGATCTATGGCAGAACACGAAAAGCTCACCTTCGATGAGCTCATCAGGCACTGGGCGAAGGAAAAACCCGATCAGGTCGCGCTCGAGCAGGAAGGCAGCGCGCTGACCTTTGCCGAGCTCGAGGATCGTTCGCGCAAGGTCGTGGCGATGCTCCGCGCGCGCGGACTGGAAAAAGGCGACCGGATCGCCTGGCTGGGCAAGAACGCGCGCCACTATTTCGAACTGTTCTATTCAGCCGCGCGGCTGGGGATCGTCATGGTGCCGATCGGCTGGCGCCTCGCCGCTCCCGAAATAGCCTATATCCTCGGCGACACCGGCGCGAAGCTGCTGTTCATCGACGAGGGGTTCGGCGAACTGGCGGACAAGGCCTGCGGCCAGATGGATGCCGCGCCGCCGATCGTCGACACGCCGACCGCCAGGGCCGAGATCGCTGCAGCACAGCCGGGCGATTTCGCCGCCGCCGGGGCCGACGATGCCGTGCTGCAGCTCTATACCTCAGGCACGACGGGCAATCCCAAGGGCGCGGTGCTGACCAACGCCAATCTGTTCTCGCTGCGCCTGCCCGCCGAGGAAGCGGCGCAGCCGTGGTCGAGCTGGGACGAGGACGAGGCGATCCTCATCTGCATGCCCTGCGCGCATATCGGCGGGACCGGGCTGGGGATCATGGCGATCGCTGCCGGCATCCGCGCCATCGTGCAGGCCGAGTTTACTCCCGACGGGGTGCTCGATGCGTTCGAACAGGGC
>Ga0114914_1000328_pt1 | contig 9236 bp, 17 predicted proteins | sample MalvirAntarct_38_FD_89689 | JGI IMG/M metagenome (GOLD analysis project Ga0114914, IMG submission 89689) | Marine viral communities from the Global Malaspina Expedition - Malaspina viral metaG Antarct_38 | ecosystem: Environmental > Aquatic > Marine > Oceanic | place: Orkney Island (southeast)... | reverse complement strand
ATGAAGATTATGTTGATACAATTATATTTACAGAAAAGATGAATAAATCACAACGTAGTATATTTTTTGAAAATTTTAAAACAGATAATCCGGATTTCACAAAAGCTAAAAAAGGTATATTTGATAAATTTTTAGATACCAAATATAAACAATTTAGAGATTCAATAAAAAAAGAAGATTTAGAAGATTTATCAAAAAAACAAAATAAAGAACAAAGAGAAGTTTTAATAAAACAATTTTTAGAAAATAAACAATTAACAGAAGCACCTAGTAAAAAAATAATAAAAGAAATAAAACTAAAATTTAAAACAGATAATCCAGATTTAGAAGAACCAACCAAAGACGAAATTAAAAATTTTTATAGTAAGCCAGAAAAGGTTGAAGAAATACCAAAACAAAAAACAAGAAGGACAAAAGTAGAAAAAGCTATTGATGAATTATTTGTTGATGAACCAGATAACACTTTACGTGGTGTAAATAAACGTATAATAAGTATGACTAATTATATAACTAAAGCTGATAGAGATAAAATAAAAAGGTTACAATCAAAATCAAGTAAAAGTGATGAAGATATAAAAGAACTTGAAAGTTTAGAATCACAAATCACACAAGTAGAAGAATTAAAATCATCAGTTACAAGAAGACGTGATATATTAGAGGAGTTTTTAGAACAAGATGGTTTTCCTAAAAATTTAAAATCAAACCAATTACCAGATATTACAGATTTGGATAAAACTGATGAAGAATATGAAGGCGATTTATTATATATTCTAGGTAAAGCTGAAGGTGATATAAGTGAAAGTAGTGAAAGTGATGAAGGTGAATTTGAGGACGCTTTCTAAAATATATATTATAAATAGGTAAATAAAAAATATAATATATTATATATAAATATGAAAGACTTAACAACAGCACAAAAGAATAAATTAAAAGAACATAAAAAACATCATACAAAGAAACATATGGATATGATGATTAAACATATGAAAGAAGGTAAAAGTTTTACACAAGCACATAATAAAGCAAAGAAACTAATAGGTAAATAAAAATATAATATATTATATATAAATATGAAAATGGAAATTAAACAAAGTAAAAGTAAAAATAAAAGATTTACAGCTGTATTTACTGATAATAATTTTAAAAAAACAATTCACTTCGGTTTAAAAAATCCTAAAATAGGCACATATATCGACCATAAAGATAAGATAAAAAGAAAAAATTATATAGCACGTCATCAAGTAAGAGAAAAAAAGTTTTATAATTCACCTTTACACGCTTCAACACTATCAAGATTTATTCTCTGGGGTGAAGCAACTAATTTACAACAAGCTATAAAGGATTTTAAACAAAAATTTAAATTAGAATAAAAATATATTCATATAATATACATGGAAAAACAAAAACCAATAAACGATATAAAATTTGATATAGAAATAATCAAAGAAAAAGTAACAAATGTGGAGAATGATATTAAAATATTAAAATCAATATCACAAGATATACGTTTATTAATTGATAAAAAATTAAATAAAGAAAAAGTAACAAATACAAGTTGGTTTTTTAACTAAAATTTTTTTATATCATATTATATAAATATGAATTGGTTAATAGGTTTTTTATTAGGATTATTTGGATTTCTGGGAAGTTCCGGATTATATATATACTTATGTAAATATTATACAATTTTAAAAGTAAAAGATATGGAAGTTCAGCTTTCAAAATTAACTGAACTTACAGATACAGAATTAGAATTATTAAATTCTATACGTGATTTTTTAGAAAATCCAGATGAAAGTGTTAAAAATAAATAAAATATATATAGTATAATATAAAGATGGATAATACTCAAAAACGTCATATGATTTTAACTGATGATTATAAATGTAATTTTATGTGTGGATTAGAACCAGAACCAATTGGTAACGCTGGATTAATTTCTGGTGGTAAAAAAGAAATTATTAGTTTAGATAAAGTAGATTATATGATAAATACAGACGCAGATGAACCAGAACCAGAATTTAACAACGTTGATATTATAGCTAAAGAAAATCCAACAGAGGATAAACAAAAAACTTTATCATATTTATCAGTAAAGTCTGTTGAAGAAGGAATTGAGTGGTATAAAAAAGAATTTCCAAAATTACCAGATGAGTTAATACCTTTGATGAGTAGATGGAACTTTGGTAATTTAAATGAGGAAACTAAAAAATCAGTAAGGAATAATAATAAAAAATTAAAGAAAAAAGAACAAAAACAATCTGGGTTGAAAATTGTTAATAAACCAATATTAATTTCTTTCGATTAGATATATGGAATGGTTATTAATAGACAAAGTAGATGATTTTTTTTATTTTAAAGATATAAAAGAAATATGTAAATATCTAGATAAAACAAAAAGTCAAGTAAATAATATAGTTCAACAATCATATAAAAATGTAAATAAATATACTAATTCTGGATATTTTATACAAAGATTATTCGTAGATAAAAGTAGAACACCAACAGGAAATAAATATAAATCTAATAAATATATTTATTTTACTAATTTTAATTATGAAAAAAAAGAAAATTTTATTTATAATATATTATAATATATATGAGTGATTACAATAAATATGAATTTAAAGGTTTTAAAGGCTTACCAACTAAAGTGGTTTATGATGTAACAAAAGGAGCTAAAAGAAAACCTCCATATAAATATTTAGATAATATAGTTTTAAAAGAAAAAGTTTATAAAGGAAAACCTATAAGTAAATTTACTAAAACTGAAAAACAAACATACGATAGACTAGCCCAAAGAAAAGCATATCAAAAACAAAAAGCAAAAGAATTTTCAGGTATTACAGCTGGAGAATATAAGGTAAAATTAAATAAAAAAATAAAAGATTTCTCTAAAACTGAAAAAGCTACATATGATAAGTTAAGTAAAAGGGAACAAAGATTTAAAATCTAAAATTAAAATTTTCTATTAAAATTAATATATATAGTTAATATATAAATATGAAAACAGCTTGGATGGTACACTTGGATAAAACCTACAAAGCTGGTAAAAAGAAGAACAAGGAATACAAATATAGTGAAGCTATGAAGGACGCTAAAAAAACCTATACTAAAATTGATAGTAAAAAGAAATCTAAAAAATAATATAATATAATATATAAATATGTTACAAGCTGGAAATGAAAACAATAAACCTATGAGGGATTATAATACTATGAGGTCTAACGCTAATAAAAAACCAGATTTACGAAAAATACATAATAATACTAAATCAAATAAATTATCTGTTGTTAAAATTGATAGACCAGTTAATAAAGGTTATGATGTAAAAGATATGGTAAAGTCTTCTAACGATAAAAAAAGATTTAATAAAGCAAACTCAATCCACGAATCTAAAAATTATTTTAGTTCAAACTTTTAAATTTTTTTCTAAATAATAATATATGGAAGATATTTTGAGAAGGTCAAAGATTTTAAAAGAGAATACAATAGAATTTCTTTTTATGAATAGTCGTGAAGATTTATTGGATTTTATTCCAAATAAACTTACGAAAAACAATACCGAAATTGATGAAATTATCAGTATTCTAGCCAAATCCGGACGACCAGTAGAAATAGCATATATCAATTCTTTCATATCAATTTAAAGTTACTTTTTTATATATTTTTTTTTTATGTTTTCCTATTGTATAATATGGGAAAATTAGAGGACTATAATTTAGGTGACGCTATGATATTCGTAGTAGCGGTTATGAGTAGTTGTGGAATATTACTTGGAGTGGTTTTTAAGTCCAAGTGTAAGAAAATTAGACTGTGTTATGGTCTTGTTGATTGTGTTAGAGATACAGAAGCAATAGCACAATTAGAGAAAGAAGAAATACAATTTAAAGAAAAACAATTAACAAATAGAAATAGAAATTTTGAACCGGAAGCTGAAATTCCTTAATTTAATTAATTAATTCGTTAAATACTTAAAAATAAAATATAAGTTAATATATGGATTATAAATCTAAAAGAAAAATTATTGATTTTGAGATTGAAAGAGGTGAGAAAAAAGAAAAAGAACTATTACCTTATTTACAGGATTATTTTAATACAATATTTCACCCCACTAACGATTGTGAAGAGGATAGAAATTATCCTTTTGATTTTTATTCTAAAACTCGTTATATAGAAATAAAAAATAGATTTTTAAAAAAAGAAAGGTGGCCTACAACTATCGTGGGAAAAAATAAATATTTACTTGGTTTAAAATATAAAGAACTAGGTTATAAAGTATATTTCGTTTTTAATTTTACTGATGAATTAACTTTTTATAAATTAAAAAAAACAGACAATATAAATACTTTTAAAGATAAATGGATACATAGAAAAGATATACAACAAAATAAACTTCATACTGAAATACCAGTAAAATTATTAAAAACTATTAAACATAATTAATATATTATATAGTATAATAGAATGTCTTATCAATTAGAAACAAATACAGATAGTTCAAAAATTATTCACTTGAATACAAATGACGCAGATGTATATTTACAATCCGGTATCACGACTTATTGTTCTTTTAATTTAGATACTCCAATTATTATAGATGAAAAACACTCGGCACTAGTATCACTTAATTCAGCTATTATTCCATATTCTATGTATAATATTAGAACTGGTGTGAATGATAGATTAATTTTTAGTTTATTAGGTGTTGGGGCAGAAGAATTTCAGGTATTAATTCCAGAAGGTAACTACACAATAACTACCCTAGCTACAACCGTAAAAGGATTAATTGAGGGTGTTAGTGAAACAAACGGAACTTACACAATTTCTTTTAATAGAACCACTATGAAATATACTTTTTCTTCAAATGTTAAAGAAATATTTTTTGATTTTACAGATAATCCTAATAGTTGTAATATAGAATTAGGTTTTAAAAAAAACGAAGTAACTCCTTTAACTGGTATAGGTTCTGGAGTAGAAAGTTTAAAATCAACTAACGTAGCTGATGTAAATGGTTCTATTCACAGCTTATTTATTAGAACAAATTTAACATCTAAATCTTCTATTGATAGTCAAACAAAATCTTTTTCAACAATTTTAGGTAAGATACCAATTGATACTAATTTCGGTGGAGTTTTATTTTATAATCCTAGAGATAATACACAAAAAATTATGGTTGATACACATATTATTAATATTATTACAATAAGAATAACTGATGAATTTAATAGAGTGGTTGATTTAAATGGCTTAAATTGTAATTTAAGTATTTTAGTTGATGTTGTTAATAAAAGTGATTATATTAAAACTGATAAAAGAAGAATTAAAGAAAATTATATCCAAAGTTTAGAAGATATCAAACCAGAAAAAACAAATAAGGTTGGACGACCCAGAAAGGTTGGAAGACCTAAAAAAAACTAATATTAATTATAACTAAAATAAACGAATTTTATATATATAACATATTATAAATAACTATGGGATTATCAAACTTTTTTAGTGAAATCGCATCTGGACGTGGAATTGAAGCAATAAATAAAGAAGCTAGTCGTGTTGGAGGAGGAGTTAAAAAGGAAGCTAATAGACTTGGTAACAAAGCTGTTGGTGGATTAAGACTTGGAGAAAAAGTAGCCGGTGAAGTAGCTCGTTTAGGTCATAAGGTATCTCATACAGCTAATATGGTAAGTCAATTTACTAGCCCAATCGCTATGGCTGTTGGGTCAATACCGGTTGTTGGTAATATAGCATCGGCTATTAATTCTGGGGTTAAAGGTGTTGGAGCTGGGGCATCAGCTATTTCAGGTCTAGCAACAACATCACAAAACGTTATGAAAAATGGTGAAAATATGATTAGAACTGGACGTAACCTATTAGAAGCTAGAAGTGGAGCTGATGTAGTAGCTACGGCTCGTGATATTCATAGACAAGGTCGTCAAGCTTATAGCTCATCAAAATCTATGTTGAAAAAACCTTAAAATTAAATATGTTTAATTTAGAAATTAAAATATATAATATAATATAATATAAATGGATAAAGTAACTAAAGTAGATTATGTAAATATTTTACAGGAAAAAGAAAGACTTGATAGAAAATATACTTATAGAGTTACTTGTAAAACTAAAGACTTTAGAAAAGGTGGAGCTGGTTCATCTCATAGTGAGTTTTTTGTAGATGTCCCATCCATACCAAATATGGAAATTAAAGATTGTGTTGTTAGAGTTAGAAGTTTAATTTTACCAAAAGATTCCGTTATAAATCTATGTGAATGTCTTATTGAAACAGATTTTTTAAAAGCTGGAAAAAATTATAACCAAACTTTTCCAAATGATATGACCTCTTCAACACTAGCTTATGTAATTTTAAACCAACAAACTTTTAATTTCACTTCTACTACAGCTATAGCTACTAACGATGGATATCGTAAATTTTTAAATACTGGTGAGGTAATAAATGGTGGTAACGCAGTTCCGGGTGGAGGGGCTATTAATACGTGTGTTGGTGGAGAAATTTTACCAATTCTGGCTGGTTGGGTTGGAAAACCTATAACGGAGGACTGGATAGAATGTAATAATCCTTTTGGACGTAGAATAAACTTTACAATTAGAACACAAACAGGAGGGGCTTTATTAAATACTTCTTTATCTAACGCCACAAATGTAATTCTAGAACTAGAAATAAAGATGTTACCTAATCCAATTAAAGCTATTATGAATACTTAAAACCTCAAAATAATTTTATAAACATAAATAATTTTCTTCATATTAATTTTTAAAGAAGTCAAAAACTTTTTTAAAAACTAAAAAAATAAGTGTTAAATAATTAAAATTTAAAATCTATTGTATTGTATAAACAAATATGGAACGAGTAGCACCAAGACAAGTATTATACGAACAGCAACTCCCACTCGCTATTGAATCAACTTCTTCTCGCCGAATCTTCTTCCCGGAAGGTGGAGCCAACTATGGCCCGAGTGGTGGTGGAACAAATCCAAATATCTGTAGAATTCCAATAAACAGCGACGATTTACTTGACCCTCAAGAAAGTTTTCTCCAATTTAAATTTACTAACAACACCAATACGTCTATCGGCCCGGATATTGGTGTACCCTTCATCAGGCGTGTTAGAATTGAGAGTTCTGGCTCTACACTTGAAGATATTAACGAATATGGTTCTTTATACGCCCAGCTAGTCAGCTGTCAGGCGTCGCAAGGTGGATTTAGTGAAGCTACTTTAACCACCGCTGGTTCTACTGGATTAAACGGAACTCTCTCTAATCTGGCCGCAGCCGGGGCTACCGGTGGCCCGACCGCTGGTTGGGATCACGCTGAATTTACAGCAGCACCAGATAACAACGCTGGTGGTGTAGCTGGTCGTCTAGCACTTTACACTTCTTTAAAAAACACTATAGACGCAGCAACTATTACTCTAGGCGGACAGCACGTCCCTAACACTAAAATTGGAGCTGGTGACTCTGTATTCTATAACGTCCCACTTGTTTCCGCTCTCCTAAATTCCCAGAAATATCTCCCACTTGTATTTATGAATGGTGGATTAACTATTGAGATTGAGTTTGATTCGGCCGAAAGTTGTGGTGTTTTCGCCCAAGCTCTTAATATCCCTAACGCTTGGACTGTAAGTGATGTAAGATACATCGCTCATATGATTACTCTTCAACGTGATTTCTATGATAAGCTCCGTATGGTTATGGAAGGCTCTGGAGGTGTTCTCCAACTCGCAGGAACTACTTACCGTCACTTTCAGTCTAGTTACCCAGCTGGCTCAAATGTTTCTGTTCCACTACCGGCAAAAGTTAAATCTATGAAAGGTCTTCTTTTTACTGAAAAAAATCAAGCTGATAGTAATCAGCGTGAATACTTTAACGTCAGTAATAGTTTAATCAACGGAACCAACGAGTATCAACTACGTGTAGGTTCGGTGGTTCATCCACCCACGAGCATCAAGATTAATAACGCAGGTAACGTTGTAACTAATAAAGGTGAAGCATACCAAGAACTTCGTAAATTATTCGGCACTCTCGGTGATTATACTCACGGTGGAGTAGCCTTGAACGACCAGACTTATATGGCTGGTGATGTAAATGAAGACCACGCAGCCGAAGGATTAGGCGCAACTGTAATCGGTAGATTAAATCCCAAAGGATTATCACTTGATTCCTTCCCTCGCACAAATCTTGAATCTGGAGTAAATTCCGCTGATTCCAACCTTTCTATGAGTTTAGAATTAAGGTCTTCTGGTGGCCCGGGGACTACTACTCGTATTGATATGTGGGCTATGTGTGACGCTATCTTCTACGTGAATTTAGATGGGTCAGTTAGTTCGTCTGTCTAAATAAATAAATAAATAAATAAATAAATAGTTCCTCTCCTTTCCAAAGCGATTGTGAAGAACACCAGCGTAGTTGATGTAGTGGGAACATACTTTCCATCGCGAGCGTGAGCGGTCGGGCGAGATACAGGGGTTCAATTCCTCTATTACGCATAAATTAAATTGTTAAAAACAATATTTTTTTCTTTTATAATATAAATGAGTTTTACAAATGATAAAGAGAGTGATAATCATTCAAGTCCAAAAAAAATATGGGAGGACATAAAAGATTATATACCAAAAGATAAAATTATATGGGGTCCTTTTTATAATGATGGCGATCAAAAAGATATATTTGAAGATATAGGTTTTGATATAATACACGAAGATAAAGATTTTTTTAGTTATACTCCCGAATATGATATTATTATAGATAATCCCCCATTTAGTAAGATAAAAGAAATATGTATAAGATTAAAAGAAATAGATAAACCTTTTATATTAACTATGCCTAATCATACTTTTCAATATAAGAGATTTCAAAGACCATTCAAAAAATATTTACAACTTATAATACCCGACAAAAGAATGAAGTTTTGCGGGGGTGATAATAAATTAACTAATTTACCTTTTGATTGTTATTATTTTTGTTATAAAATGAATCTTGAAAAAGATTTAATATTTTTAGATTAAATTGTTAAAAACAATATTTTTTTCTTTTATAATATAAATGAATACCCTAAAAATGACTGACCCATATGGAATTGAAATAGCAATTACAGAGGATATGATTAGTTCTTTTAAAATAGAAACAAAAAAAGGCACAAAATTAACAAGTAGGTATTTGGATTGGTTAATACTAGAATTTATTGATTTAATTAATGATAGTGAAAGTGAAAGTGATAGTGAT
>Ga0114914_1000327_pt1 | contig 9266 bp, 6 predicted proteins | sample MalvirAntarct_38_FD_89689 | JGI IMG/M metagenome (GOLD analysis project Ga0114914, IMG submission 89689) | Marine viral communities from the Global Malaspina Expedition - Malaspina viral metaG Antarct_38 | ecosystem: Environmental > Aquatic > Marine > Oceanic | place: Orkney Island (southeast)... | reverse complement strand
CTCGACTTCTCGCGCATCGAAGCCGGGCGCATGGAGATCGACCAGAGCTACTTCGCCCCGGAACCGCTGCTGCAGAACTGTGTGGGTACCTTCCGCTACCTGGCCCGGGAAAAGGGCCTGTACCTGGAAATGGAGGGCGCGGAGGCGCTGGCCGGCCTGGAGATCCGCTCCGACGCCACCCGGCTGCGGCAGATCCTCAGCAACCTGATCTCCAACGCGGTGAAATTCACCGAGGCCGGCGGCATCCGCGTACGGGTGGACGTGCGCCACGACGAGCGCCACATGCTCAACCTCACCATCGACGTGCGCGACACCGGCATCGGCATCGCCGAGCACAAGCTCGACCGGCTGTTCCAGGCGTTCTCGCAGCTGGATTCGTCCAGCGCCCGGCGCTTCGGCGGCACCGGCCTGGGGCTGGTGATCGCCCGGCGCCTGGCGCAGATTCTCGGCGGCGACCTGACCGTCACCAGCGGGCGGGAGCAGGGCAGCTGCTTCTCCCTGGCGCTGCGCGTGCGCAGCCGCGCCGTGGAGCAGCCGGCGGTGCCGGAACCGAAAAAGGAGGTCACCCAGCTGACCGGGCGGGTGCTGCTGGTGGAGGACAACGACGTCAACCGGCTGGTGGCCTGCCGCATGCTCGAACACCTGGGGCTGGAAGTGGCCACCGCCGGCGACGGCGCCACCGCCCTGGCGATGTGCGCCGAGCAAACCTTCGACTGCCTGCTGATGGACGTGCAGATGCCGGTCATGGATGGCCTGGAAGCCACCCGCGCCCTGCGCCGCCGCGAACGGGAAGCCGGCCGCGACCCGGTGCCGATCATCGCGCTCACCGCCAACGCCATGTTCGAAGAACGCCAACGCTGCCTCGCCGCCGGCATGGACGCCCACCTCGCCAAACCCTTCCGCCGCCGCCGCCTCGCCCGCCTCCTCAGCCGCTACCTCTAACCCGGCGACAGCGGGCCTTGGGAGCAGGCAGGCAAGGCAGCTACGAAGCCCGGTTTGTGCGAGCGGGCCCAGCCCGCGAAAGGGAGCGAAGCTCCCGGCAGGATCCCAGAGACCGTTCTAACGGCAGCACAAACAGCGTCTCTGGTATCCCGCCGGGTGGCTAGCGCCACCCTTTCGCGGGCCGGGCCCGCTCCCACAAGGCAAGCTGCCCAAAGGCAGCTTCAGGATTCCGGAGGTCTTACTCCTTTGGCTCAACCCGAGTCACAGTGGCGTCAAACGCCCCATCCGCCACTCTGGTGGTCACGGTATCGCCGGGTTTCACCGCCGCCACCGACCGCAAAGGCTGTCCCTCCACCAGCGTCAACGAATACCCCCGATCCAGGGTCGCCAACGGGCTGGCGGTGTGCAGCCGCCGCGCCGCGCCATCCAAACGCTGCGCCAGATGCCGTTGCTGATGCCGCAACGGCACCGGCAGGCGCCGCTGCAGCTCGGCCAGCCGCTGCGCCTGGCGCGTCACCTGCTGGGCCGGCGACTGCTGGCGCAGGCGCACGTCCAGCGGCTGCCAGCGGCCGCGCAGCAGCGCCAATCTGTGATTGAGAGTACGCGCCATGCGCGCCTGCAGCTCGTCAACCTGCTGGCGCGTCTGCTCTAGCTGCCGGTTCGGGTGGCGGGCGTGCAGCCGCCGGGCCAGGCCCTCCAGCCGCTGGCGCTGGCCGCGCAGGTTCAGGACCATCAAATGCCGCTGGCGGCGGCCCAGCACCCCCAGGCGGGCGAGCAGGGCGTCGCCGTCCGGGCTGATCAGCTCCGCCGCCGCCGAGGGCGTGGGCGCGCGCACGTCGGCGGCGAAATCGCACAGCGACACGTCCACCTCGTGGCCCACCGCGCTGACCACCGGAATCGGGCTGTCCGCCACCGCCCGCACCAGCGCCTCGTCGTTGAACGCCCACAAATCTTCCAGGCTGCCGCCGCCGCGCCCCAGCACCAGCACGTCGCATTCGTTGCGCTGAATCGCCAGGGCCAGCGCCCGGCGGATCTGCGCCGGCGCCTCGGCGCCCTGCACCGGGGTGGGGTAGATCAGCACCGGAATCGACGGCGCCCGGCGCCGGAGCACCTGCAGCACATCACGGATCGCCGCGCCGCTGGGGCTGGTGATCACCCCGATGCGCCTGGGCCATGCCGGTAGTGGGCGCTTACGTTCCTGGGCGAACAGCCCCTCGGATTCCAGCTTCGCCTTGAGCGCCTCGAACTGGGCTCTTAATGCGCCTTCACCCGCTTCTTCCATGTGCTCGACGATGATCTGGAAACCGCCCCGGGGCACGAACACCGTCACCCGGGCGCGCACCAGAATCTGCTGGCCGTCGCGGGGCTGGAAGCGCAGCAGGCTGTTACGGTTCCGAAACATGGCCGCGTTAACCTGGGCGCGATCGTCCTTGAGGCTGAAATAGATATGCCCGGAACGCGGCCGCGCCAGGTTGGAGATCTCGCCCTGCAGCCAGATCAGCGGGAAGCTGCCCTCCAGCAGGCCCTGGGCCTCCAGGTTCAAGCGGCTGACGGAATACGGTTCGGTGCGCGAAGAAGTCATGCCGCGCAATGTAGCGATTTCTAGCGCCCGGGGCCACCATCGAGATTGCTGCTGGGGCGGGTAATGTTCTATAATGTTCGGCTTAATTTAACGGAGCCCCTGGTTCGCCCTTGCGCCGGCTCCTACCTGCCCGACCCGGCTTCCCGGCCGGCGACAGCCCGGCGCCCCGGGGTCCAGACTCCCCTCAGTTTCTCTGTGTGCCAAGGGGTGCAACATGCTCAGAATCGCCCAAGAAGCACTGACGTTCGACGACGTTCTGCTCCTGCCCGCCCACTCCGATGTGCTGCCCAACGAGGTGTCGCTGAAGACGCGCCTGACGCGCAACATCGAGCTGAACGTCCCGCTGCTGTCCTCCGCCATGGACACCGTCACCGAACACCGTCTGGCGATCACCATGGCCCAGGAAGGCGGCATTGGCATCCTGCACAAAAGCATGCCGGTGGACGATCAGGCCCGCCAGGTGCGCGCCGTCAAGAAATACGAATCCGGCGTGGTCAAGGACCCGATCACCATCAGCCCCAACGCCACCGTGCGCGAGCTGATCAACCTCACCGACGCCCACAACATCTCCGGCGTGCCGGTGGTGGAAGGCCAGAAAGTGGTCGGCATCGTCACCAGCCGTGACACCCGCTTCATCACCGACTACGACCAGTCCGTTGCCGACATCATGACCGGCCGCGACCGCCTGGTAACGGTGAAAGAGGGCGCCAGCGCCGACGAAGTGCAGACCCTGCTGCACAAGCACCGCATCGAAAAGATCCTGGTGGTCAACGACGCCGGCGAGCTGCGCGGCATGATCACCGTCAAGGACATCGAAAAAGCCACCCGTTACCCCAACGCCTGTAAAGACAGCCAGGGTCGCCTGCGCGTCGGCGCGGCCGTGGGCACCGGCGGCGGCACCGAAGAGCGCGTCGCCGCGCTGGTGGAAGCGGGCGTGGATGTGATCGTGGTGGACACCGCCCACGGTCACTCTCAAGGCGTGCTCAACCGCGTCGCCTGGATCAAGAAGCACTTCCCGGACGTGGACGTGATCGGCGGCAACATCGCCACCGCCGAAGCCGCCATCGCGCTGATGGAAGCCGGCGCCGACGGCGTCAAAGTGGGCATCGGCCCGGGCTCCATCTGCACCACCCGCATCGTCGCCGGCATCGGCGTCCCGCAGATCACCGCCGTCTCCGAAGTGGCCGCCGCCCTCAAGGGCACCGACGTGCCGCTGATCTCCGACGGTGGCATCCGCTTCTCCGGCGACATCGCCAAGGCCGTCGCCGCCGGCGCCCACGCCATTATGATCGGCTCGCTGCTGGCCGGCACCGAAGAAGCCCCCGGCGAAGTGGAACTGTTCCAGGGCGGCTACTACAAAGCCTACCGCGGCATGGGCTCGCTGGGTGCCATGTCCGGCAAAACCGGCTCGTCCGACCGCTACTTCCAGGACGCCGCCGCCGGCATCGAAAAACTGGTGCCCGAAGGCATCGAAGGCCGCGTGCCCTACAAAGGCCCGATGAGCGCCATCGTCCATCAGCTGATGGGCGGGCTGCGTGCCTCCATGGGCTACACCGGCTGCGCCAACATCGAAGAAATGCGCACCAAGCCCTACTTCGTGAAAGTCACCAACGCCGGCATGAAAGAGAGCCACGTGCACGACGTGACGATCACCAAAGAAGCGCCTAACTACCCCGTCGGGTAAGGGCCTTGTGGTGAGGCGGCTCCTGGTGGGAGCGGGCCTCGCCCGCGAAAGGGCTGCGGAAGCAGCCCGGCAACAACCAAGAATCAGACTGGCCGGCTCACCCGCCGGCCTTTGCATTTAAAACACCGGCCCAAACCGGGGCCAGAGCGGACAAAGCCATGCAAGACATTCACGCCCAACGCATCCTGATCCTCGACTTCGGCTCCCAGTACACCCAGCTGATCGCCCGCCGCGTGCGCGAAATCGGCGTCTACTGCGAAATCCGCGCCTTCGACGCCACCGCCGAGGACATCGCCGAATTCGACCCCAAGGGCATCATCCTCTCCGGCGGCCCGGAATCCGTCACCGCCGCCGAGACCCCGCGGGCCCCGCAAGCGGCGTTCGAGCAGGGCGTGCCGGTGCTGGGCATCTGCTACGGCATGCAAACCATGGCCGAGCAACTGGGCGGCTCCGTGATCAGCAGCGACAAGCATGAATTCGGCTACGCCCGCGTCACCAAGGCCGAAGGCAACCGCCTGCTCGACGGCATCGTCGACCACGAAGAGGGCGGTCAGGAATTCCTCGACGTCTGGATGAGTCATGGCGACCGCGTCGGCAGCATCCCGGAAGGCTTCGTCGTCTCCGCCACCACCGACAGCTGCCCCATCGCCGCGATGGCCAACGATGAGAAGCGCTTCTACGGCATCCAGTTCCACCCGGAAGTCACCCACACCCTGCAAGGCGGACGCATCCTCGAACGCTTCATCCGCGAGCTGTGCGACTGCGACGCCCTCTGGACCCCGGCCAAGATCATCGACGACGCCGTCGCCGCCATCAAAGAGCAAGTGGGCGACGACGAAGTCATCCTCGGGCTCTCCGGCGGCGTCGATGATCTTGGCCGGGGTCGCCGCGCTGCTGCACAAGGCCATCGGCGACCAGCTCACCTGCGTGTTCGTCGATAACGGCCTGCTGCGCCACGGCGAAGGCGACCAGGTGATGGAAATGTTCGCCGACCACATGGGCGTGCGCGTGATCCGCGTCGACGCCGAAGACCACTTCCTCTCCCGCCTGGCCGGCGAAGCCGACCCGGAGAAGAAGCGCAAAATCATCGGCAACACCTTCATCGACATCTTCGACGCCGAAGCCGCCAAACTCAAAAACGCCCACTGGCTCGCCCAGGGCACCATCTACCCGGATGTGATCGAATCCGCCGCCTCCAAAACCGGCGGCGCCCATGTGATCAAATCCCACCACAACGTCGGCGGCCTCCCCGAGCACATGAAACTCAAGCTCGTCGAACCCCTGCGCGAACTCTTCAAGGACGAAGTCCGCAAAATCGGCCTCGAATTCGGCCTGCCCTACGACATGGTCTACCGCCACCCCTTCCCCGGCCCCGGCCTGGGCGTGCGCATCCTCGGCGAAGTAAAGAAAGAATACGCCGACACCCTGCGCCTGGCGGACCACATCTTCATCCAGGAACTCCACGCCGCCGGCCTCTACCACAAAACCAGCCAGGCCTTCGCCGTCTTCCTGCCGGTCAAATCCGTCGGCGTCGTCGGCGACGCCCGCCGCTACGAATACGTCGTGGCCCTTCGCGCCGTGGAAACCATCGACTTCATGACCGCCCGCTGGGCGCATTTGCCGTACGACTTCCTGGAGAAGGTCTCCAGCCGGATCATTAATGAGATTCCGGGAATTAGCCGGGTGACGTATGACATCTCGTCCAAGCCGCCGGCTACGATTGAGTGGGAATGATCTGATCCAGGCTGGTAGTAAGGGCTTACTTAATAGGGCGTCGGCGCGGGAGCGTCGGCGGCTTTTTTGCATTTTGGGAGAGAGGATTGGTCGACTGCCTGCGGCAGAGTTTGTAAGCGGCTGACTTTTCTGGTTTTATTTTGCATCAGGGAAATCAAAAAAAGAGATATAACGTCGGCCCGCTCCTTGGATATTCGAGCTAGCGTCCTAATCTCTTTTATTTACTGCGAGTAAGAATCAGTGAGAAATGGCTACCAAAAATACCCAATGAAAATTGCTTCCATGATGCCGCCGGGCGATTGGGGCGCCCGCTTCGACGGCTCGAAGTCGCTTCAGCCGCTAGTCTGTTGGGCTTTAGTGGAAGTTGAAGGGGGAAACGAAATCAAGGGAATGGTTGCGGCTGAATATCAGCAAATTTTACCTTGCGATTGCTTCGATGCTTTTCTTTGTTACGAGCCTAAGGTCTTACCAAATGATTAGGTCAGCGCATAGTAAGTCGCTGCAGTTGGCCGCACGGCCTACGGCCACCCCGGCGGCAACTGAGCTTTGGCACTAGGCCCCCTAGAGAGATTGTTTTGACCGATAACCAGTGCAATAAAAAGGAAATAAAAACATGAGTGAAAATGATGATAAATCACGAATTAGCATAAAGCTTGGAAGTCTTGAGCTTGAGTTCGAGGGAAGTGAGAAATTTCTAGAAAACCATCTTCCTAATTTGGTGGAGTTGCTAGCATCTATAAATCCATCAGGATTGGAGTCTGAAGCTGAAGAAGAGTCCGAACTGCTTGAGGAAAAGCAGAATGATGGGCCAAAGAAGCTTCATATGTCTACCAGTACTATTGCAAACAAGCTTGGGGCTAAGAGTGGCAGAGATCTCGTGATTGCTGCTGCAGCACACCTTCACTTAATTAAAGGTCATGAAAAATACGAAAGAAAAAATATTCTTGCCGAGATGAAAACCGCGACAAGTTATTTCAAGAAAAATTACACTAGCAACCTGTCAAAAATACTTCAAGGTCTTGTTAAGTCAGGTGAGCTTAATGAGATTGGTGAAAATATCTATGCCTTGGATGCTAAGAAAGTTGAAAGCTTGGAGGCTGGCCTAAGTGGTAAGTGAGCTGGCAACGAAACTCAACACCAAGGGGGTGGAAAGAAAATACATCGTGTTACTTATTCTCTCGCACTGTGAAGAAAGAATATTTCCAAAAGGTATAAAAGAAGTTGCCGGAAAGCATGGTTTCCATAAAATTAAAAAGTGGAATGTTTCCCAGCTTCTTTCTGATTTGGGTGGCGATGTATCAAGGTATGAAGATGGCTGGGCCATTAATGGCAATGGAAAAAATAAGCTGTCAGAGCTTGGGTTGTCTGATGCTGGCCCTACAGCGCATCCCCAAGTTAAATTGCGGCAATATCTTAATCAAATAAAAGATAATCAGACTAAGCAGTTCGTTGAAGAGGCAGTAAAGTCACTCGAGTATAATCTCCTTCGCTCTGCAATTGTACTAAGCTGGGTTGGTGCGGTCTCACTGCTACAAAAAGAGATAATTTCTAGCCATCTCAAAGATTTCAATAATGAGCTGATTAAAAGAAACTCCAAGGCAAAGCAAATTAGAAAGCTTGAGGATTTGGAGTTGATAAAGGAATACGATGTATTGCAAATATGTAGAGCTGTCGGAATGATTGGAAAAAATGTAAAAGATGAGTTGGAGTCTTGTTTAAAACTGCGTAACGCATGTGGTCATCCCAATAGCTTAAAAATTGGTGAGCATCGAGTTGCTAGCCACATAGAAAGCTTAATTCTAAATGTATACGACGTCTATGCATAGTTAGGTGTACGAGAAGCGGCCTAATAAAGCCAAGCACTGCATTTCTGCGTTGCGGGGCACGGGCCTCGTTTCGCTCGGCCTGTGTTGGCGGCGTTAATTGTCCGCATACATCTTCTTCAGACGGACGTTTTCCGCCTCCAATTCCTTCAGTCGCTCCATCAGCTATGCATCCATGCCGCTAAACTTCGGTCGCACTGGTGAATCAGCGCCGTACTAACCTTGTTTGACGGGCAGCTCCGTCACTGGAACCCGTCATCGCGCTGCTTCAAAATCGCCAGTATCTGGTTGTCCGAAAAGCGAGACTTCTTCAGGAGTCACTCCTCAATGCGATCAGTGTAAAAGTCTCTTCTAAACCTAGATTCAGGGCCCGCGCTGTAGCTTGCGCGTCGTTGTGCACCCGGCTCAGGGTGGGGCAACCAGAAAAACCGCCTTCCCCGGTGACGGCGCCCCCTTCGGATCGTTGAACGCATCGGGCAGCGCATCGAGCGGCCGGCTGTCGCTGACGATAGATGGAGTATCCGGATCGGCGAAGACTCGAGCCAGGTACGCCAGCCGTTCGGCGTTTTCCTGGAACAGTACCCAGCGATAGCGGATGCCCGCCCGGCGTGCCGCCAGGCGTTTCTTGGCATAGATGCCGCCGCTGGTGGCGAGACCGCGAACCACGCCCTTCTCGGTGGCCAGGCTGAGCACCGGGTTGGTGGTGTTGACGTAGGCGCGGCCGGGGGTGTCGCGGCGGCGCAGCCCGTCCAGCAGTGGATCTTGTCGGTGGGTGTCGTCGGGGGCCGCGAAGTTGAGAATGATGTCCGCGTCGATGGCGGCCATGGCCGCCGGGTTCCGATAGTCCACGGTCTCGTCGGCGCCCAGGCGCCGCACCCAGTCCTGGTTGCGCTGGGAGGCCACGGCGGTGATCGTGGCGCCCCAGCGTCGGGCCAGCACCAGGGCGATGGAGCCCACACCGCCGCTGGCGCCGTTGATGCACAGGGTCTTGCCCCGGGCGTTGTCGGCGGAGAGGCCGGCCGCGGCCAGTGCCTGCAGGGCGGTGAGTCCGGCGTAGCCCAGGCCTGCGGCGGTGGCGTCACTGAGGCTGTCCTCGATGGGCGCCACGCAGCCCCGTGGCAGGTTGAAGATGTCCGCATAGGCGCCGCCGGTGCGTGGCGAGGCTGACACCAGCACGCGCTGCCCGCGCCGCAGGTCGGTGACGCCCTTGCCCACGTCGGCCACCCGGGCCACCGCGTCCCGGCCCGGGATCAGGGGCACTTGCCGCTTGGTGTTGAGCAGTGGGGCGCCATAGCCCCGGGCCACCAGCGGGTCGATGGGGTTGATGGAGGTGCCGATCAGTTCCAACTGAACCTGATTGTCGGCGGGGGCCGGCGCCGCCAGCCCCCGCCGACAATCAGGTGTAGTTGGAAATGATCGGCACCTCCCACTACCACATCGACCCGCCGGTGGCCCGGGGCTATGGCGCCCCACCGGTCAAAACCAGGCGGCAACTGCCCCT
>Ga0114914_1000315_pt1 | contig 9487 bp, 4 predicted proteins | sample MalvirAntarct_38_FD_89689 | JGI IMG/M metagenome (GOLD analysis project Ga0114914, IMG submission 89689) | Marine viral communities from the Global Malaspina Expedition - Malaspina viral metaG Antarct_38 | ecosystem: Environmental > Aquatic > Marine > Oceanic | place: Orkney Island (southeast)... | reverse complement strand
GTTTCGATCGATCCGCTGACCGCCGAACGGATCGAGGTGCTGCGCGGCCCCGCAGTCCTGCTGTTCGGCAGCCAGGCGATCGGCGGCGCGGTCAACGTCATCGACAAGCGGATCCCGCTGCGGCTGCCGACCGAAAGCGTGCATTTCGACTTTCTTGCCGGCGGCGACACCGCCGCCGACCAGCGCGAAATTGGCGGATCGGTCGATATGCGGCTGGGCAATAGCGGCTTCGTCTTCCATGCTGATGGGTCGTGGCGCGAGACCGACGATCTCGAAGTCCCCGGCTATACCGTCGCGCCTTCGCTGCGCGCCGACCTGCTGGCCGATGCTGCCGAAGAGACCGAGGAAGGCAATCTCGAAGAAGCCGAGGAATTGCGCGAAGCCGCCGACCAGCGCGGTTTCGTTCCCAACACCGGCACCGAGACATGGACTGCGAACGCCGGGCTCGCGTTCTTCAGGAACGACAGCAGCCTTGGGTTCTCCTTCGGGGTTTACGATACCCAATACGGCGTGCCGGGTCGCCCAGGTGCGGGCCACCATCACGGCGAGGAAGAAGGCGAGGAGCATGATGAAGACCACGGCGCCGAAGAGGAAGAGGGCGAAGAAGCCGTAAGCATCGGCCTGCGCCAGTACCGCGCGGATCTGCGCGGCGACATCTATCTCGGCGAAGGCCTGTTCGAACGCCTGCGCCTGCGCGCCGGCTATTCCGACTATACGCATACCGAATTCGAGGGCGACGAAATCGGTACGGTGTTCGATGTCCAGGGGATCGAGGCCCGCGCCGAGCTAATCCAGAACGACAGCGGCCCGTGGCGCGGTTCGATCGGCATGCAGTATTATTTCCGCGATTTCGAAGCGATCGGGGCCGAGGCCTTCGTCGCGCCGAACCGGACGGACCAGTTCGCCATGTTCGCCTTGCAGGAATATGGCACCGGACCGCTGCAGGTCGAGGGCTCGCTGCGCTACGAAAACACGCATACCGAAGCCAATACGCTCGGCATCACGCGCGATTTCGACACCTTCTCGGGCGCGGTGGGGCTGTCCTACGAAGCGACGCCTGCCATCCGTACCGGTATCAACCTGTCACGGGTGGCACGCGCGCCCGCCGCGGAGGAACTGTTCTCGAACGGGCCGCATATCGCGACGCAGGCATTCGAGATCGGCGATCCCAACCTGAAGCAGGAAAAGGCCTGGGGCGCCGAACTGTTCGCCCGCGGGAGCCTCGCCGGCGCGACGTTCAGCCTCGCGGCGTACCGCACCTGGTTCGACGACTTCATCTACCTGTCGCAGACTGGCGCCGAAGAGGACGACCTGCCGGTCTTCGTCTTCCTGCAGCAGGATGCGACCTATTCCGGGATCGAGGGGGAAGTTGCCTTCGATCTGCTCGAGACGGACAGCTTCACGCTGGGGACCGAACTGCTGGGCGAATACGTCCACGCCAAGCTCGACGACGATACCTTCGTCCCGCGGATTCCGCCGTTGCACCTGGCCGCCGCGCTCAAGGCGTCGACGGGTGACTTCGACGTGCGCGGCGAGGTCGAATGGTATGACAAACAGAACGACATCGCGCCGTTCGAAACCGCGACCGACGGCTACACCTTCGTCAACGCATCGATCGCGTGGCGCCCGTTGCGGGGGGCCAATTCGGTCACTCTGTTGCTCAAGGCGGACAACATTTTCGACGTCTCGGGCCGCCGCCACACCAGCTTCACAAAAGATTTCGTCCCGCTGGCCGGGCGCAATTTCAGCGCCAGCCTGCGCGCCAGTTTCTGAACCGGTCCGCCCACCCGGGTTTTCGGTGACCGCCATGGCCAGCCTTGGCGGTCACCGTATCGGTTCTGCCGTGCCTACTGTTCGACGGCGAAGGTCAGTTCGGCACGTTCCTGCAGCCGCGTGACCAGCGCTTCGCCGAGGAACGAGCCCGGAGTACCGACCCCGCCTTCGGCATTGCTTTCGAGCAGGCCCATACCGGTTTCCGCCAGCATCCGGCTGGTCGAACCGTATCCCGGGTCGTACTTGCCCTTCACGGCATAGTGCAGCCGCTCGCCGTCTTCCCATTCGCCCACGAACAGGACATCGTAGAAGCCGTTCTCCCGCTCCTCCTTGGTCGGGCCTTCGCCCGGCTTGGGGGGCTTGGCACCGAACGGGTTCTTGAGCATCGAGACGACCGCGTCGGCCGCAGCCTTGCCGGCCTCGCCGGGGCTGGTCAGCATCATCTCGTCATAGCGGAAGTCTTCGCCATAGGGATGGCCGCGCAGGAAATTTGTGCGGTGGACGTTCTTGGTGTTGATCGTCGCCATAATGAACGGCGCGGCCCATTTGCCCAGTTCGTCCTCGTAGTGCGGCATCATGCCCGAAGGTTGATCGGGGCCGGTGAAACCCGGCGTCAGGCCGAAGGGATCGTTGAGTACCTTGATGATCCCGGGGTTCTTGGCCGCGTTCTTCATCGTTGCGGTGAGGCTGGCCGCAGTGCCGCCCGAAAAGGTCCCCTGCATCGCGCGGACGCGGCCCTTGACGCGCGGAGCGGGCGAACCGTGGCGCTTCACCGCCTCCTGCTGCAGCATCAGTACGCCGAGATCGAAGGGTATCGAATCGAACCCGCTCGAGAAACAGATCCGCGACCCACTGTTCTTGGCTGCCTCGTGATGTAGGTCGATCTGCTCGCGCATCCAGCCCGGCTCGCCGCACAGGTCGGCGTAGTCCGTCCCGCTCTTTACGCAGGCAGCGACCAGTGCGTCGCCATAGAGCTGGTAGGGCCCGACCGTGCTGAGGACGACCTTGGTCCGCGCGCACATAGTGTCGAGGCTGGCGGGATCGTCAGCGTCGGCCACGACCAGCGGCGTGCTCGTCGGTGCGCCGATTTCGTCACGGACCGCTTCGAGCTTGTCCATGCTGCGCCCCGCCATCGCCCATTTCGGGGCATTGGCGGCATTGCCATATTCGCGCACGAAATGCTCGGCGACGAGACGCCCGGTGTACCCGGTGGCGCCATAGACGATGATGTCGAATTCGGTGTCGGCCATGTCAGTCTCCTTTGCCGCCTGAATGCGCGTGGCGGGCAGGAGAGTCAAAGACGTTACGGCGTACGCGGAATGCGCGGGAGAACGCCCGATTGGCTCGAAATGGCCAGCAAGCGCCCGTCTTCAGCGAAGTGCCGGGCACTGCCGTGAACCACGCCGCGATCGAAGGCGGCAAGCTCGGTCAGCGAAAGCACCCAGCCAGCGTCCGCCGACTGGATATGGCGATAGGTATCGTCGAGGCTGGAGCCGCCGCGCGCGGCGTGATGCGCGCCAAGGAAGAAGTCCGAGACGATCGCCAGCCAGCCCGAGTTCACGGGAAAGCCCGCCTGCGAACGCGACCACAGCGCCTGGATGCCGCGCGCGTCGTCCTGCAACGCCACGCGGGTCTCGAGCTGATCGCCCAGCGTGCCGGGCACGCCCCAGCTGCGATCGCCGCTTTCGCATTCAGCGGGGGACGGGACGTCGGGCATTGCGGCGAAGATGCGCTGCTCGCTCGGCTCGCGCGCACCCAGCGCCGCGCTGACGCGGTGGGTCAGCCGGCCGTTGCTGCGAATTTCCGCCTGCCATTGGCCCACCGACTGGCCGCCGCCGCACTGTTCGCAGGAAACGACCAGCTCCTCCGCATGCGTGGTCGGGGCGAGGAACTGGATGTTCGACCACAGCAGCGTCTGTCCGCTCGCAAGTTCGAGCGCGTCGACCGCCGCCGCCAGCGCGACCCCGCCCATCACATGCGGTGCGCCTTCGGGCCCAACCGTGGCAGGCGGCATGACCGGCAGGACGTATTCGCCCCCGCGCTCGCCCGGCGCGACGCGCCAGAAGGGAAAGCGTGAAACGCTCACCCGATCGCGGTCACAGCCGCGGCAGCGTCACGCCGCGCTGACCCATGTATTTGCCCGCGCGGTCACGGTAGCTTGTTTCGCAGCGCTCGTTGCCCTGCAGGAACAGGAACTGGCACGCGCCTTCATTGGCGTAGATTTTCGCCGGCAGCGGGGTGGTGTTGGAAAATTCCAGCGTCACATGGCCTTCCCAGCCGGGTTCGAGCGGGGTGACGTTCACGATGATCCCGCAGCGTGCATAGGTGCTCTTGCCGAGGCAGATCACCAGCACGTCTTCGGGCACGCGGAAATATTCGACCGTGCGCGCCAGCGCGAAACTGTTGGGCGGGATCACGCAGATGTCGGTTTCGCGGTCGACCAGGCTGTCGCCGTCGAAATTCTTCGGGTCGACAACCGCGCTGTTCACATTGGTGAAGATCTTGAACTCGGGCGCGACGCGCGCGTCGTAGCCATAGCTCGACAGCCCGTAGCTGATCACCCCTTCGCGGCGCTGCGCCTCGACGAAGGGCTCGATCATGCCCTCGTTCTGCGCCTTGTCGCGGATCCACTTGTCGGAAAGAATCGCCATGGGACGACGATTCCCGAGCCGCGCCACTGGGGCAAGCGGCCCGGGAATCTTATCCGCCCTTTAGCTCGCCAGCAGCGTTGCGTTGCCGCCGGCTGCGGTCGTGTCGATGCACACCACGCGTTCGGTTGCGAACCGTGCTACGTAGTGCGGGCCGCCCGCCTTGGGGCCGGTGCCCGACAGGCCTTCGCCGCCGAACGGCTGGCTTTCAACCACGGCACCGATCTGGTTGCGGTTGACATAGAAATTGCCGACCTTGGCGCGCGCCTCGACAAAGGCGCGCGTGTCGTCATTGCGGCTGTGAAGCCCCATGGTCAGCCCGTAGCCGGTCGCGTTGATATCCTCGACCACGCGGCCGAGATCGGCAGCGCGGTAACGCACGACATGGAGGATGGGGCCGAAGTTCTCGCGTTTGAGGTCGAGGATCGAATCCATTTCCACGATCGTCGGCGCGACGAAGCACCCGGCATTGGCACCGCGATGAAGGCGGCGGCGCCATACGGGGAAACCGCCCTTCTTGCGCCGGGCGACATGCCGTTCGAGCGAGGATTTGGCGTCCATGTCGATCACCGGGCCGACATCGGTGGCCAGGTGCTCTGGATTGCCGATCGTCAGCGCCTCGAAGCCGCCGCGGATCATCTTCAGCATCTCGTCGTAAACGTCGTCCTGAATATAGAGCACGCGCAGCGCCGAGCAGCGCTGGCCCGCACTCTGGAACGCGCTGGCGACGACGTCGCGGGTCACCTGCTCGGGCAGCGCGGTCGAATCGACGATCATCGCGTTCTGTCCGCCGGTTTCGGCGATCAGCGTGGCGATCGGACCTTCGCGCGCGGCGAGGCCGCGGTTGATCGCCTGCGCAGTCTGCGTCGATCCGGTAAAGGCGACGCCCGCAATGCGCGGATCGGAAGTGATCATCTCGCCCACTTCGCCCGCACCCGGCAGCAGCTGAAAAGCCTCTTCGGGGATGCCCGCCTGGTGGCACAGGCGCACCGCCAGCGCCGCGATCAGCGGCGTCTGCTCGGCCGGCTTGGCGACGACCGTATTGCCCGCGGCGAGCGCAGCGGCGGGTGTCCCGATGAAGATCGCCAGCGGGAAATTCCACGGGCTGATGCAGGCGAACACGCCGCGGCCATGCAGGCTGAGCCGGTTTTCTTCGCCCGTTGGCCCGGGCAGCGGGATCGGGCCGGTAAACTGGCGCCGCGCCTCATTGGCGTAGAAGCGCAGGAAATCGACCGCTTCGCGCAGCTCGAGCACTGCGTCCATCAGCGTCTTGCCCGCCTCGCGCTGGCACAGGCTGAGGAATTCGTCGGTATGTTCCTCGAACAGATCGGCCGCCGCTTCGAGCAGCACCGCGCGTTTCTCGCCGCCGAGCCGGTCCCAGCCCGGCTGGATCGCTTCGGCGCGCGTGATCGCTTCCTCGACTTCGAAATCGAGTGTGTCGCGGCGCGTGCCGACTTCGGCCGACAGGTCGTGCGGCTTGTTGATCGGGGCGATTTCGGCATCGGCACCCGACATGAAGGTCGGCTCCGCCGTCCAGTGCCGGCTCTCGAGCGCGACGAGGCGTTCCTGCAGCGGTTCGAGCACCAGCGGATCGGACAGGTCGATCCCGGCCGAATTCTTGCGGCCCGGGAAGATGTCTTCCGGCAGCGGAATGGTTGGATTGCGATAGGGATCGAGCTGCGCCATGTCGGCCACCGGATCGGTCGCCAGATCGGAAGCGGGCACTTCGGCATCCGCCATGCGGTTGACGAAAGAGCTGTTCGCGCCGTTTTCGAGCAGCCGCCGGACCAGATAGGCCAGCAAGTCCTTGTGCGTGCCGGTGGGGGCATAGATCCGCACATTGGTGCGGTCGTTGCCTTCCATCTGCGCGAGCGCGCCGTAGATGTCCTCGCCCATGCCATGAAGGCGCTGGAATTCGAGAGGCCTGCCGCCCGCCAGCGCCTTGATCGCGCCGATGGTGTAGGCGTTATGCGTGGCAAAGGCGGGATAGATGGCATCGTCTGCGGCCAGCATCTTCTCCGCGCAGGCGAGATAGCTCACGTCGGTGGCCAGCTTGCGGGTGAAGACGGGGAAATCCTTGAACCCGCCAACATGGCTGAGCTTGATCTCGGTATCCCAATAGGCGCCCTTGACCAGCCGGACGAAGAACTTGCGGTCGTATTTGCGGGCCAGCCGCGCGGTCCATTCGACCATCGGCACGCCGCGTTTCTGATAGGCCTGTATGGCCAGCCCGAACCCTTCCCAGCGGCTGCCGTCGGGCCGTGTGAACAGGCTGTCGTCGCGCGCGAGGGCCTCGATCAGATCCATCGACAGCTCGAGCCGGTCGGCTTCTTCGGCATCGATGGTGAAATGGATATTCGCATCGCGCGCAGCGGTCGCGAGATCGCGCACGATCGGCAACAGGTCGGCGATCGCCAGATCGGCATGCAGGAAAGTGTATTTCGGATGCAGCGCGGACAGCTTCACCGAGATGCCCGGGGCGGTCCGCACGTCGCCGGTCGATTCGCGCACCAGGCGTTCGATCGCTTCGTGGTAATTCACCCGGTAGCGTTCGGCATCGGCGAAGCTCATCGCGGCTTCGCCAAGCATGTCGAAGCTGTGCGTCAGCCCGCGCGCGCGTTCGGGGGCCGCGCGCTTGAGCGATTCATTGATCGTGCGGCCATAGACGAACTGTCCGCCGAGGATGCGCATGGCCTGCAGCGTCGCGGTGCGGATCACGGGTTCGCCCAGTCGGTTGACCGCGCGCTTGAGCGTCTTGCCCATGCCCTTCTGCGCTTCCTCGGGACGTTCGAGCACTTCGCCCGTCAGCATCAGCGAGAAGGTCGCGGCGTTGACGAAGGTGGATGAGCTTTCGCCCATGTGTTCGGCCCAGTCGATATCGCCGATCTTGTCACGGATCAGCGCGTCGGCGGTCGCCGCATCGGGCACCCGCAGCAGCGCTTCGGCGAGACACATCAGCGCCACGCCTTCCTCGGTGGCGAGGCCATACTGGTGCAGGAAGGCATCGATCCCGCTGGCCTTGCGCTTGCGCGCCTCCTCGATCAGCCGGGTGGCGATCTCGGCGGCTTCTTCGTGCTTGGCGCTCGCCCCGCTGGCTTGTGCCATGCGCTCGGCGACGCAGGCGTTCTCTTCCGCGCGGTAGGCCTCGCGGAGCGCTTGGCGGGAAATGGGGGACAGGCGGGCAGGATCGTGCAGGGCCATACGACTCCGGACAGAAGGAGGGATAAAGCAGGCCCATTGGACCTGCGGTGTATCCCTTTCAAGCTTTGCGGAGCGCGCTGGTTCCGTAGCGTCGTGTCAGTCGCGCGCGGCAAACCAGTCGGCGACCGCCTGCTGTGCTTCGTCAGGCAGGTGCAGACCCAGCTTGCTGCGCCGCCACAGCACATCCTGCGCGGTGCGCGCATATTCGTGATCGACGAGGTAGCGCAGCTCAGCCTCGTACAGCGTACCGCCGAAGTGCCGGCCGAGATCGGCCAGCGCAGTTGCCCCGCCCAGCACACGGTCGATCCGCGTGCCATAGGCGCGCGCCAGCCGCAGCAGCATTTCGGGCGGTATCCAGGCATAGCGCTCACCCGCTTCCCACAGGAAACCGGCGAAATCGGCATCGGGCATGTCGCCGCCCGGAAGTGGCGCATGGGCGGTCCAGTCGCGCCCCGGCAGCGGCATCACCTCGCCCAGCTTTTCCAGCGCATGTTCGGCCAGCTTGCGGTAGGTGGTGATCTTGCCGCCATAGACCGACAGGATGGGCGCGCCGTCCTGCGTGTCGAGTTCGAACACGTAGTCGCGGGTCACGGTCGAATTGCTTGCGGCATCGTCTTCGTACAGCGGGCGCACGCCAGCATAGGAGGACACGATTTCCTCTTCCGTCACCGCGCTGGTGAAATAGCGCGAGGCCGCTTCGCACAGATAGCGGGTCTCCTCGGGGGCGATCGTGACGGCGTCGAGATCGCCTTCGTATAGCAGGTCGGTCGTGCCGATCAGCGTGTAGTCGCGCTCATAGGGGATCGCGAAAATGATGCGCCCGTCGGGTTGCTGGAAGATATAGGCATGCTCGCCCGAAAACCGCCGCGACACGATGATGTGGCTGCCCTTGACCAGCCGCAGATGCGCCGGTGTGCCGGCCCCCAGTGCGATCTTGGCCACCCGGTCGACGAACGGACCCGCCGCATTGATCACTGCGCGCGCCGTCACGGATCGTTCGCAAGCAGCACTCCGCAGTGTCGCGCTCCAGCCATCCGCGCTTCGCTCCAGCGCGGTGCATTCGGTACGCACGCATATCTCCGCGCCGCGTTCCTCGGCGTCGCGTGCGGTCAGCACGACCAACCGCGCGTCTTCGACCCAGCAGTCCGAATATTCGAAACCGCTGGTCAGCCGGTCCTGCAGGATCGTGCGGTGCGGGGCCACGCGCAGCTTGACGCGCTTGCTCTTGGGCAGGCTCATCCGTCCGCCGATGCGGTCGTATAGCGCGAGGCCCAGCCACAGCATCCACTTGGGCCGCATGCTCGGTTCATGCGGCATGACGAAGCGCAGCGGCCAGATGATGTGCGGGGCGTTGCGCAGCAGCACTTCGCGTTCGCGGAGGCTTTCGGCAACGAGGCGAAATTCGTAATTCTCAAGATAGCGCAGCCCGCCATGGACCAGCTTGGTGCTGGCCGAGGAGGTATGCGAGGCCAGATCGTTCTTCTCGACCAGGAGGACCCGCAGGCCGCGGCCCGTGGCATCGCGGGCAATGCCTGCGCCATTGATCCCGCCGCCGATAACAAGGAGGTCGTAGGCTTCGTTCATTGCTGGCGGATCACGCGGCCGACGACGGCATCAAGCCTGGTCATCAGCGCCTTGTCGCGGGCCTCGGGCGCGGTCACCACGGCATTGTCCAGCGCATGGTCGATGGGCGATGGCGTGCGTTTGCGCGGCAGGGCCTTGCAGAACGCCTCGATCGTCTTGCGTGCCAGCTGCGCATTGTCCTGCATCCGGTCGAGGACCTGACCGACATCGACCGCTTCGGTCTCGTCACGCCAGCAATCGTAATCGGTCACCATCGCCAGCAGGGCATAGGGCAGCTCCGC
>Ga0114914_1000312_pt1 | contig 9502 bp, 15 predicted proteins | sample MalvirAntarct_38_FD_89689 | JGI IMG/M metagenome (GOLD analysis project Ga0114914, IMG submission 89689) | Marine viral communities from the Global Malaspina Expedition - Malaspina viral metaG Antarct_38 | ecosystem: Environmental > Aquatic > Marine > Oceanic | place: Orkney Island (southeast)... | reverse complement strand
GTCCAAGACTGCCAGCCTTCGAACCTGTCAATATGATATGGGCCGGGCTGATGGATATCTATGGGAAGAGAGCATGGAGATGCCCAGCCCCACATCCGACTTCACTGTCGTCGAAAAGGGTTTCACCTGCAAAATCGACGCGGGCAAGGTCATGGCGGTTCGCACCATGGGCACCGATGGCACCATGTCTTGGAAAAAACTGTTCTTCCCTCGGGGTGGAACGATCTCTGGGCCGACCCAAGTCATCGATCTTGGCGGAATTTCCGATGCGGAAATGACCGCGAAAGCGCAGCACGCACAAGGCAGCAAATGCCTTAACGACTCTACCTCCGCTGTGGCGTTGTACTTGATTACATACACCTTCACCCTTCTCATGGTTGGCATCTATGAGCTTCACGTCAATGGACCTCGAATTGATGGCGGTTTCACCGTCGCCCATGTTCTGTTCTCGATGGTGTTCTCGTTGGGTCTTTTCATGGCAGGCAGCTACGCCTTCGGACGCACCAAGGATGTCGACCTTACGGAAACGAAGTCCAGCCAGTGGCTGACCAAGGCCCCAAACGAAACCTGAAGACATTTCCTAACCAGCAGCCCTGCATTCGTGGGGGTGCTTTCATCTCTATTAAGGCTTCCAAATGAAGATTTCCGGCAAACACATTCTCTATGCAGTTGGTCTGATCGCGCTTCCGGTCATGATGGTGCTCGCACCAATCGAAGATACCGCAAAAACAAGCCCGGTGGAGACATCTGCTCCCGCGGGTATGATTTCAGTGGCGCTCCCCGAAAACCTCACAAAAGAGGCCGTGATCGGCAAACGCGCCTTTGATGCTGCCTGTGCCAGTTGCCACGGCGCCAATGCCGCAGGCCAGGACGGGGTGGCACCGCCCCTGGTCCACAAAATCTATGAGCCTTCCCATCACGGCGATGCCTCCTTCCACCGGGCCGTACAGCAGGGCGTAAGAGCCCATCACTGGTCCTTCGGGGACATGCCCCCAGTGGAGGGCCTAACGCAGTCTGACGTGGATGCCATCGTCGCCTATGTGCGTGAACTGCAGCGCCACAACGGGATCGATTGAGCCCGATGGGCTATGCGAGACATCTGCAATGCTGAAAAGGTACCGGGAAGGCGCGCAGGGCCTCGAGCCCCATCCGCAGGGTGAGTTCGTGCGCATTGATGACGCAGCCCGTCATTTCCAGTGGCACGCCTTCAACCGGGTGCTCTTTTGGATCCATGCCCGCGAGGAACGTTTCTTCAGCCGCGGGCTCTTGCACCGGGAGTTGATCGACATGCGGCCGGCGCCTCTGGAAGAAGCCGATGTCTCTCCGGAAGTGCCAGCATTGGCGTCTGAGGATTGAGTCTTTGTATGATCGGATAGCCCGTAGGCGATATTTGCCTAATATCGCCTTAGAGCCATGAAGATCAGTATCGCCTGCCCTGAGCTGTGTGCCAATTGCGATACCCGCAGGCGCGGGCTACGGCGTCCAGACGCCCGATATGACCCAGATCTCCCCCACCGGAGAGTTGTGCCTTCAGCCTCTTGACGACGTTCCGCGCCTTGGCTGGGAGGACGTGCATTGGTTCATAGGTGAACTCATAGTCAGAGAGAACTGGAATGACCTTGCCATTTTGAACAAGGAACCCTTCGCCCTCGATGAGTTCCGGTAACGCTCCATCAAAATCTGTACTGTCGATGCCGCGCATGACAATCTCGGCATCCCCCTTCATTACAAGGTCCGCACTGAATTTACGCTCCTCGATGGATACGATCGCGCTCACCCCAGTGGTTCTGATCTGGGCGCGCAGATGCTGCATCAGTTTTGGAAGGTTGACGACATCAAGAACGAATCTATCGATGACGAAAATCATATTCTCATTGAGAAGCTGAATGACTTCCTCGATGAAAATTTGAACTTCTGAGATCCTTTCTGGGCAAGCTTTGGCAAGAACGGGAAGTCGAATGATGAGGTGTGGGTCATTTCGCTTCATGAGGCGTCTCAACTCGGCCACTTCTAAGGTCTTCTCGCGGATATCGAATACCTCACGTTCATCTTCGTGCCATCGGTAAGCCATATCAGGCAAAGTCGTTAGTGTGATGACCTGTGCGCCGGCGCGGCCAGCGCTTCGCGAAGCCGCATGTGTAAGCTCATGTTTCCCCGAGCCAGTACAGCCCGACACCCAAACAATCGGAGCGATGACCTCATATCTCACGCTTTTATCGAACCTGTTATTGATTCCGAAAAACGCGGAAGCATCATGCCACATAGCGGCTCGAACCGCGGCCTCGATCTTATCAGGGTTGGACGCGACGCGGCGCGCCGCCAGCTTCATGGCAGCATTGGAAAGGGCAAACTTGCCCTGATTGGTGGAAAACATCGTAAGCTCTCAATCTCGTCCAGTCGTTCTGGTCCCGGTGGGCGATCGGACGCATGAGTGCATCGATGGCAAGGTCTAAGGCTCATTGACCAGGTTGCGCGCGGGGAGACCCCGGGGACCGGCGGTTAGGCCTGAGCTATGGGGAGCCTAACAGATAGGCGGGGACTGTTGGAAAGATTACAGCAGCGATGAGCTACAATCCTGTGGATTAAATACAACCAGCACCGGCGTTTTCGCTTGATGATCAGGTCAGATAATCCCATCAATGAGCAGCACAGATACAGACAGGGTAACGCATTGAAATCCTCGGAACTCGCCAAGGCACTCATCTCTCATGCCGCCGCCTATCTGCCGGGCGACGAAGAGCTTGATATGGCAGCTGTACGCTCGACGGTTGTGAAGCTCGGGAAGGACCCTCTAGGCAAAGTGGCCCTGGACGCAGAGCTAAAGAGGGTGAACGACCCCGAAACCGTCACGCTGGTTAGGACTTTGATCCACCAGGTTGCGGTTGATATCGATGCGGAAGCAGGCGCAAACGCGGATAGCATCTCTGCTGCAGTGCAGCCGGCTCAGGCACTCTCGATCACCGTCACAGCTGGTACAGTGATTGGCTTCGCGGCAGGAACACTGGCTGTGAGCGCAGCGTTACCTATTGGACTCCTCGCGATCGGGGCCTTTATCGGCACCTCTTACTACAGAAAAAAGGTTGCGGGGCTCGAGAAGGCCTTGAAGCGCGAAGCCGCACTGGCAAAAGCGTTGCTGTGACCACATATACAATGGTAGCCTTGGCAAAGAAGAGGATGACAACATGATGACTCTTGAAGCTCTAATTACAATCTCGGGCATGTCTGCCAGTGCTGGAGCCTTCTATGTTGCCTGGCGCGCCCACAAGAATGCCTTCAAACCAACGGGTCCTGATGAAGAGCTCGTCAAGCGCTTTGTAGAGAGCGCTCCGCTAGACCGATTGAAGAACATCACAACTGAGCCCGCCTAAACGGCATTGCTCCGGTGATACATGTTATGCGCCGTTCCGAGAGGGAAGGCGTTTCTCTTTTCATTGATGAGTTGTGGATAACTGGTTTTGCCATATTGGCTGATGCTCAGCCTCTTCTATCCTGCGAGAAATGCTCTACGGATAGAATTCATCGTGCCTTCAACCCTTCACATCTGCCTCGATTGCGGGATCACCAACGAACTGTCGGATGACTTCCGAGGGCGCGCTGTATGCAAGACATGCGGCGGTCGCCTACATCTCAAGCAGAAGTCGCATCAAATCAAATCCAGAGAGATCCAAAATAAGCGCTTGGATGCCAACCGAAGAAGAGCCAGGTCTGCGCCCCATCCAGATAGCCTCTACCACAACCCGCGTGCGAACCAGAGAAAACTCCGGAAGACGACCTACGGCCCGGCTCCGTCTGCACAGAAAGAAGCACGGCTCACGACCGCAGGCATTCTCCTGGTAGCGCTTATGACCTCACTCTTCATAATGGACCCCGGCCCCGGTGGCGGCGTCGCCAATGGTCGGTCCTTCTCTCTCCTGCCGGCACCACCGGTTCAGAACATCTATCCAGGTATCCAATGGAACGAGACAGGCAAACCACCTCTTGCCGAATTCAGAGTGATGTCCAATCCCGGTTCGAACTATCTGATCAAGCTTGAGGATGTTCGGTCCCCTGCTAGGTCGGTGGGGATCTACGTGAAGGGCGGTGAGAGCCTCGATGTCGCGGTACCTTCAGGGACCTACAAGCTAATCATCGCATCAGGTAAATCCTGGCGTGGCCGCGAGCACCTCTTTGGGCCCCGCGGCCTTACCGCAGTTTCACAGGGGAGGACGCTGATAGAGCTCGAGACCTATGGCATGCGCGCGACTGGCGGCATGCTCGATCTGCGTGGACGAATGGATGGCAACTTTCCGACAGACAGAACATCGCGCTCAAACTTCTGACCGTTAGATCAAATCAGAAGAACATGTGGATAACCTATTTTGCGACCTATGGAGCTCATCCCGCAGGCCGTAATATCCCCAAAATGCTGCGATACTGGTGAACTGTATCCTACGGGACCTGTCGTGCAGCGCATAAGAAACGATTAGCAGGAAATACGACATGCTCGAAAGCACACCCAGCGACGCCAAAATTATCAGCAAGATTCTATATACGCTTGCACAGGCCGGCGTGAGCAATCAGCGAAGCGCTCTTTCGCTTGACGATCTTGGGCTCTGCGAAAAAGAGGCGGAAAGCTACCTAAGGTGCTGCAAATGGCTTCTCAAGGAAGGCATCATCAGATGTAGCCTTGTACCCACTAAGAAAAATCCGATGCTGGAGCCTGTCATTACGCTTAAAGGTCGTAGTGGCTTCCGGCACCTTATCAGAGGTGCATATAGGCTTGAGGAGGTCTTTGCCTCCTACCACAGGAATGAAGAGCACCCACGCGCCGCGGCGGATTTCGAAGATCACTTCTACGCGGCCTACAGCTGACCTGGTACCGCTCACCAACGCAGATCTGCACCTCGCTCCAGACGTCACAATGGTGTCTGTAATCGTTACAGGCCGCGAAAAAGGGTGATCTATGTCACCGATAAAATATAGATACGCGCTCAGCCCGTCCGGTAGGTCGATCTCTATTGATCAAATCGATCCCAAAAGCCGCAAAGAGTATGGTGAACTTACTTGCTTTGGTTGTGGCAGCGAACTCCTACCCCGACTTGGCCCGAAGAACGTAAATCACTTCTATCACCGTAGTGATGGCAAAGGATGTGGAAGTGAAACTTACCTGCACAACATGACTAAAACTCGAATATACGAAATCTTGACAGAACGCCGGAATCTAGGTCTGAAAGTTGATGTGGAATTACCTTGGCAACAGCGCAAAATTTTTGTTGACGCAGATGGCATCGAGTTCAATAAAAACGCACGCCCAAAACTCGTACCTAAGTCTTACGAAATCCTGAATGCCTCCACTGAATTATACCTTGAGAAAAGGGTGAAACAGTTTGTACCTGATGTATTTGCAAAGAATTCTGAGGGATTGGATATCTTCATTGAGGTATACGTCACGCACCCGTGCAGTGATGAAAAGATATATTCCGGGATGCCAATTATTGAACTCAAAATCGAGTCTCAAGAGACAGCAGAGGTAGTTTTCAAACAAATCAATAATGGACGCTTGGAAGGGGTCATCTTCGGCTCGCCAAACACCTTGTTGAAGGGGATAAATTTCCCAATCGATGAGGTCAAGATAGTAAGCCAAGAACTGGCAGATAACTACCGTAAGAGGATCGAAAATGCAGCTCGGTTTCACGAGATGTATTCGAAAGAACACTCTCTTTCTAGCCCTCCTGAAACGGTAAACCAATATATCAACCCAGGTTTTAGAACTGCAGTTGATTATGGCCCGGACACACGGACGGATGAAGAAAAGGCTCGCGATGCCAGAGTCTGCAGAGCAATTGCAGAGGGTATGCGCACGGCAAGGGAAGCCGCTGCAAGTCGCGAAACGGAAGCCCTACGGTATGGCAGATACTGAGCACTACCTAGGCGGCCTCACATGCATCAGAACACCCAAGCCAGCATAAGCCAGAAGAACAGGAAGAAGAAAAAGAACCCCGGGATCATGAACTGAAGCTCGCCGATGAACCCGTCGCCCGAGAAGATGGCGAAGATGATCGAGATCAGCACGGAGACCACCATGGCCGCGATCGCCGCGGTCTTCAGGCCAATCCCTGTCTCGAACCCGGCCGATGCCGCCGCCAGAAAGTCCGGCGCCAGCGCTGTGACGCCCCAGACGGTAAGACCGGCCAGGAAGATCACCAGAACGACCAGTCCAAGCACCATCTTGGCGGCCTTTTGCTGTTCGTCGTGTTCACTCATATGTCCGCTGCCCCGCGACCACGCTCCTTGATGTAATTGCGCACATCATTGGGGTCAGGCATGCCGTAGAGCTTGAACTCGGGCTCGTCACCGGTGGTATAAACCTCGATCGTGCCCACGCCGAACATGCGCTGCAGCAAGCCCTGGTCGACTTGAACAGTACGGATCTTGCGCAGATCGAGATCGGTGCGGCTTTTGCTGAGCAACCCGCGCTCGAGCTCGATGTCATCTCCGGTGATCCGAAGACGCACAGATTTGGTCTGGATGTACCAGTAGAGCAAGATCAAGATCCCGATGCCGAATGCCGGGATCAGCAAGATCGACAGAATAAACCCCAGGGGATGGTTTTTGAACATCGCCGGGTTCTCATCATAGGAAAAGGAAATACTGTCGTCTCTCATATTGGTCTCAATCTCAAATGCACGGCTCTAACCGTTGTGAATTTCTGACAAAAAACACCATATGCCTCCTCCAAGCAAGCGCCGTATCGATGGAGCGCGGGTGGATGATGAAAGCCCATGGTGACCATTATCCACATATATAGGGGCGCTCTGGACGAATTGCGAAAACAATTCCTTGCGCATCTTCCAACTGCCGTTAGCTTAACCCTGATATCAATCGAAAGTACAGATCCATGGCGAGACGCGGCAGACACGACAGGCGAAGGCCCGAAGAGAAGAAGTCGTCGGGGATCTATGGCTTTCTGGACACCATCGTAGAGGGTTTCCTCTCATTCTTCGACTGAACCGCATTCTGGATTTTCACCGATCTCTGTCACGCTGAACATGTCGCTGGTGCCATACCGGCATCGGCCAGCTTCCAAAAGGAGCGCACCATGCTTGAACAGATGCTAGACGATAACGGCCAACCCTTTCCTGAGTTGTCGCAAAGCAATGCCCCCTCCCCTGCCGTAAAGATGGTCCCTGTCGAAGATGTCCTTGGTTTGATCTCTAGATATGAACTCTGGGTCATTCCGAAGGATGAGTTGGTAGCTGCGGTTCAGGAGCTTGCCGCGGCTTGAAAGCGATCTGAAAAGATGTGGACAAGTCCCATTGAGGGGTCGCACAGGCAACAGGAGCGCCTACTCTGGCATGGACCAGTGAGGATTATATGAAAAAAGAATTATTCATCTCAAAGCCCATCATCTTTTCCGGCAACGCCGTTGCTTTTGGGCACAATCAAATGCTTTCCGTGCGGAGCATCACAGCGGTATCGATCAAGAATAACACTCGAGATGAAATTCTGGTGGCCGGTGGAATGGGATTTTTTGCTACATTTGGCTCGTGGCTTGGGAATGGCGCCGGGGAAATGCTACTCGCCGCAGTCTTGTTCTTCATTGCAATGGCGTATGCTTGGAGCACCCGGCGCATGGAGGTGGCGATCCAATGTAGCTCGGGGAAAACATTGGTGCTGTACTACCTTCCAAATAAAGAAGGCATCGACCTGGCTGGTGGTGACTACGAGAGACTTTGCCTTGCGATGGCCGGAGACTCCTCAGTGCAGGGACAGTCAGAAGGTCTCGCGGAAGGCACCGCAAACGACGTTTCTTGTAAAACGCCTGCAAAATATGACGCGTTAATCGCAGACATGAAAAAGGGCGTCAAACAATGAGGGACGCTATGAGCCAGACCAAAGCGAAAAAGGTTGTTGTCGAAAAATACACGGTCACGCTGAATGAGAAGCAACTCATCGCAGTATCCGGCATCCTGTCGGTGTCCTTCAAAGAGCGCCGCCTGCAGCTACTGAATTTAATGTCGATCGGGTTTACACTGATCTCATCCGCAGCCTGGGCATTTGGCAGTGAGGTATTCGGTCTCCTGGAGGTCTTCGTGTCCATTGTATTGTGGAGCACTGTAAGAGACGCTCGGCAGTATTCAGTGCGCATCCAGACCGTTGACGGGCACAAATTCAAGGTCAAATATCCCTACAGTGAGGTTGGCCGCACGGAGGCTGTTGAGGCCTGCAGACAGGTCAAAGAGGCGATGACGGCCGGTCCCGATGACAAAGCCGCCGAGCGCCAAACTGCCCCCATGACCATTGGAAAAGGGACCATCATTCACTGAGGGTCCCTTTGGTATTCCTTGGCAGGAAAGCTCAAGGGTTAATGCGTTGCCCCACGCTCGGTGACCGCGCGGCTTTCCATGGTTGTCGCAAAAGTGGTTTTGCCATCCGCGTTCTTGCCAAGACCAGACCGCCTGTTCGCGAAGTAGTTCGGAGAGACCCAGCGGGTGTTCTCCTCGATCGCGTTCTTCGAAGCGGTGCCGGCAGCCGCTTTGTCTTCGACATAGCTCGGGTTATGGCCTTCCATACCCTGGGCAAAGGCCGGGCCAGACACGGCCAAGAGGGTTGCCGCCAGGATCGCTGTTTTCGTCATCTTCATCAGGTGGTCCTATCTATTTGTTGCTTGTTGGGGTCAGGGATACCACATCGCACTATATGTTTGCGAAAAATCTTGCGTATAGCTTTCATCTATGATGGAAATGATGTTGATCGTTTTCACGACGATCGCTCAAGATGGTTCCATCACAGCAGCTCTGGCTTAACAGCGGGGCGCCCGACCCCTCGGCCAGCTACGGCGCGCCGGGGGACCTTATAAACCGAGGAGCCCACATGTCTGATGCAAACGCCGATGCTGCTGTTGCGCAACGCAATGAAGAAAAAGCAAAGCTCAAGGATGGTACCATCCAGCAGGGTATGCGCGACCGCCTCGATGGCGATGCGGCCTTCAGCTCCCGCGTCGAGAGCGCATGGGCGCAAGTCGCCCAGGCCGTTCATGAGCGCTCCCTTGAACAGGACCCCGCGCCGAAAAATTTCGAGGTTCATCATGCGCTGGAAGTCTCGAAGGACGCCTTCTTGATCTGCTTGCATGAAACAGATGACATTGATCAGGCGCGCGAAGCCGGTATCAGCCGCACGGCGCCCCCGGTTGTCGAGCAAGAGAACGAAGCAGATGGTGAGGCGTGTCCCGCCCCCTGATGCAAACCTGAAATAGGACCTCATGATCGACTGTGAGGGGTCCTCCGCTGCCATGAGGCAGTCCAACCGGAAGGGTAGATAGGCGAGAGCTGAAGAGAGTGTCGAGAGTGCCGGGGTGGAAACGCCCTGGCGCATTCGTTTTGGGCGCATAGATCAGAATAGAAACAATCAGAGAATATCAAAATGACGGATCAGACAGGCATGCATTTCATAACCACGATCACCGCTTTGGGTACTGCGAATAATGAAGCGTCCCATCGTGACAGCCGTTGTGTGGGCTACC
>Ga0114914_1000309_pt1 | contig 9519 bp, 10 predicted proteins | sample MalvirAntarct_38_FD_89689 | JGI IMG/M metagenome (GOLD analysis project Ga0114914, IMG submission 89689) | Marine viral communities from the Global Malaspina Expedition - Malaspina viral metaG Antarct_38 | ecosystem: Environmental > Aquatic > Marine > Oceanic | place: Orkney Island (southeast)... | reverse complement strand
GTTTCGCCGCGTGCTTCAGCTTCACGTTTTACCGACTCAGGCGGGTACCATGCGGGGTTTTTAATGTTCATGGTGGTCTCGGTCACACCGAGAGGGGTATCAAACCCTTCGCGACCGATGCCGATAGGATAGGTCTCAACGCGCGGTGTCTCACCTTTATTGACATCTGGATAGTAGTAAAGCCGCAGCTCGGCGATATTGATTACGATCCCAGTTCGCTCGACATTCGGCAGAATAAAACGTCCGGGAATAGTCACTTCCGTGCCCACCCCTGGAACCCAGATGCTGACCTCTGGATTTGCACGGGTCATCTCCAAATAGCCAAGGTTGTGACGCTTGGCAATATCTATCAAGGTATCGTCGTAATCCTTCACGGTGAAGGTGTCAGCCTCTCCGATAATATTGCCTTCCTCAGGTAGCGGGTAATGCCCCTTGGGCCATTCCGTCTCCTGGGTAGTGGCGGGTTGTGCCGCCATGGCGACAGGGAGCCATGCCAGAGACGAAACCATCACACTCATGATGAAGCCCATCTGCATTGGCCATGGGAGGAGTCTCTTAAGTATTGCTGCGTTATTTACCGAGAGCATCGCTAGGTTCCTTTTTCATCTAATGCGTCGTTTTTTGATCGAGATAAGTTGAGTTGTAATCCGAGCAGCGTCAGCAAGGCAGCGAGTATCCAAGAGGGGCCACTACCGGTGCGTGTGAAAGGAGTTAGGCCCTGCATCGGGGTCACTTCGCCAGTTAAACTGGCCTGTTCAAACTGTGGGGCACGGGCTGTGACGTGACCTTGTGAATCGATGATGGCCGTCACGCCATTACTGGTAGCTCGAAGTAGGTGACGACCATTTTCTAAGGCACGTAGACGCGCCATTTGAAGATGTTGGTGTGGGCCAATGGAACGCCCAAACCACGTATCGTTGGAAACCGTTAATAGCAGCTCGGCATTACGCGCCTGCTGGGCGACATGGTCGGCAAAAATGATTTCGTAACAAATGGCATTGCCAATGGTGGCTCCAGCCACGTGTAACGGAGCCTGTTCGCCTGACCCTGGGGTCAGGCGAGGTACTGGCAAGTCGAAAAAAGCAAGGGTGCCAGCGAGGAGACTTTGGAATGGCAAATACTCGCCAAAGGGCACCAAGTGCGCCTTCTGGTATTCGCCCTGCACATCATTTAGCCCTATGACGCTGTTATAAGAGCGCCCTTCACTGTCGCGTTGCAAAATGCCGGTCAACAAGGCGGTGTCAGGCCCCAGGTCGGACGCTACTTGCTCAAGTATTTGCTGTGCTTCCTGCTCAAGCATGGGAAGGGCTGCCTCGGGCCAAACGATGAGATCGATATCCCTTGCTTGCTCCCGTGTCATCGCCGTGTAGATACTGATCGCCTCGCGCTGCCCTTGGGCAGTCCACTTAATGCGCTGGTCAAGATTCCCTTGCAGCAATGCCACCCGGATGGGCTTGCCAGCCGGGGTTGTCCATTGGGCGGGCAATAGGAATGGAACGATCCACAAGGCGGCCATTGGGACAAGGAAACTCCAGCGGCGACGCAGTACCTCTACCCCTAACGTACCTGTCAGCGCGGTCATGAGTGACAGCAAGTACACACCACCAACGGGCGCCCATGGGGCTAGTGGAGAATCAATCTGAGAGGTGCCCAGCAATAACCAGGGAAAGCCGGTGAGCATCCAAGTGCGTAGCCATTCGCTCACCACCCACATACCGGCAAAGCTAAGAAAGGCGAACCGTGGCCCCGTGATGCGTCGATAGAGCCCAAAGGGGACTGCAAAGAAGAGCGCCAGGACGCTGACAAAAAGAGTGGTGAGGAACATCGCCACCAAGGCCCCGGTGCCACTGAAATCGTGAATAGCAACGAAGACCCACGACGTGCCTGAACCGAACAGGCCTACCCCATAGCACCACCCACGCAGGGTGGCCATGGCGGGCGTTAGCAACTGTATCTTCCAATAGACCAGTGCCACGGCCACTGGGCCAAGCCACCATAGGGAAAAGGGGGCGGCACTCAAGGTGGTCAGCACCCCAGCGGCGAGCGCTACAACGCAATCGACTATTGGTGAGGAGCGCCCAGCAAAAAGCGTATATTCTTTATCTTTATCGACCACATCCATAGCGTTACTCAGAGCGCTTAAAAGCAGGACTTTCACGCCATAACGCCACCGCGAACATCAATACACCGGCAAATAGCGCGATATCGGCCATGTTAAAGGCGGGCCAATGCCATTCGCCCCAGTAAATGTCCAGATAGTCGACGACGTACCCTCGCGCTAAGCGATCAACAGTATTACCGAGCGCGCCGCCAAGAATCAGGCTGTACGCACAGGCCTCCAAGCGCGACAGGGGTTTGCATAGCTGCACAACCAATACGACGACCACCACCAACGCTAAACCAAGAAAGAGGTAGCGCTGCCAACCCCCTGCTTCTGCGAGAAAGCTGAAAGCGGCTCCTGTGTTCCCGGTATAAACCCAGTTAAAAAACGGCGTTAGCGGAATGACTTGGCCAAACGACATCTGAGCATGCACAATTTCCTTGACCAGTTGATCGGCTAGAGCCATCACGCAAGCTAATGTGAACCATGGCCAGCGACGTGAAGGGCTATCGTGTTGCACTGTTCTCATGAGGTTACTTTTCCTTGTGACAGGCCTGTCATTGCGGTACTGGGCGAAAAGCGGTAACCCAGCAGTCGCATGGCGTTCAACGTCACCAGGACGGTAGCACCGGTATCGGCCATCACCGCAATCCACATGCCGGTAATACCCAGCGCCGTTGTAACTAGGAAAATGGCTTTTAAGCCAAGGGCGAGAACAACGTTGGTTTTCACATTGCGCAGCGTGGCACGAGAGAGGTCTATCAGCTCAGCGATGCCGGTAACGCGGTTCTTGAGCAAGGCTGCATCGGCGGTTTCCAACGCCACATCCGTGCCGCCCCCCATCGCGATACCCACATCGGCTGCCGCGAGTGCCGGTGCATCGTTGATGCCATCGCCTACTTTACCGATGGGGCCACGGCCAGCCGCTTGCCAGTCTCGAACATACGCTGCCTTGTCTTCAGGCATTAGTTCGCCGTACGCTTCAATGCCTAAGCGACCCCCCGTGGCAGCGACGGTGCGGGCATTATCACCGCTGAGCATGACCGCCTGTACGCCTAAACGGGATAGCGCCGCTAGGCCTTCAATGGCATCTTCGCGTGGCTCATCGCGAACCGCGATCAAGCCCAGTAAACGCTCGCCTTCGACGAGGAGAGCGAGGCTCTTACCGGCTTCTTCTAACGCGACAATCCGAGCACTGAGACTTTCCTCAAGGATGACTTTCTCGTGAAGGTGACGAGGCGTCATTAAGCTCAGCTCGCGACCCTCCACCTGGCCGGAAACACCGCGCCCCGCCAGAGCGCGGCCGCCGGTGACGGTGGGGAGGTTGATGCCCGACTGTCGGGCATGCTCAACGATAGCCGTGGCGATAGGGTGACTGGAATCCCGCTCTATTGCGGCGGCGAGCCGCAATACGCTGTTATCGTCTTCCTCAGCAATCCAAGACTCCACATCTGTGACTCTTGGGGTACCCGCAGTGAGGGTGCCCGTTTTATCTAATGCCACCAAGCGAAGCTTACCTAACTGTTCAAGAACGGCTCCCCCTTTGATCAGTAGTCCGCGCCGAGCTCCCGCCGAGAGACCGGCGGCGATGGCGGCTGGGGTGGAAATGACTAACGCGCAGGGGCATGCGATTAACAGCAATGCTAACGCACGGTAAATCGACTCCGACCATGCCATGGTCGATACCAGCGGTGGCACTATCGCCATCAGTAGGGCGAGTAAGACGACGGCGGGCATATAGTAATACGCAAAACGATCAATAAAGCGTGCTATCGGTGCCTTGGCGGCCTGTGCTTCTTCAACCAGACGAATAACGCGTGCGATCGTATTGTCATCAGCGCCTCGTGTTACCTCCACCTCCAGGGCGGCATCAAGATTCACTGTGCCAGCAAAAATGTCATCACCAGGCGCTCGCGAACGGGGTATGGACTCGCCGTTTACCGGCGACTCGTCAATGTCGGAGGTGCCCACCAGGATGCGTCCATCGCAGGGTACGCGATCACCGGGCCGCACCAGCACACGCTGCCCGGGTTTAAGTGACTCCGCCGAGACGTCACGCAGATGGCCATTGTCCATCAGCCTCGCCGTTGAGGGTGTTAAATTTGCCAAGGCTGAGATACTGCGGCGCGCTCGTGAAGCAGCTACCCCTTCGAGTAGCTCACCTACGGCGAACAAGAACACGACCATCGCAGCTTCAGCGGCAGCATTGATGGCCAATGCGCCAAGCGCAGCGATGCACATCAGCATCTCTATGGTAAAGGGATTGCGCATTTTGAGGGCGCCCCAGGCACTCTGCGCAATGGGTATTAAGCCGACTAGCGTGGCCAAAATGAAAGGCATATTACCCAGCGCAGGCCATGCTAAACGAAGCGCGAAGGCCACTATCAGCAGATTTCCCGTGATAATGACCAAGCGCCCTTTAGCGGTTTGCCACCAAGAGGATGAAGCACCAGATGCGCGTGTTTGGCCATCATGGGAAGCCACTTGATAGCCTAGTTCGTTCAGGATGCCCTCAATGGTCTTTCGCGAGGGGGCCCCGTGATCGTGGTGGTGAATCTTCACTGATCCCGTGACCGAGCTTGCCGTGACTTCCTCAATGCCTTCCAGTCGCTCTAGCGCCGACACAACCTTGCGCTCACAACCGCCGCAGTCCATGCCTTCAACACGCAGCGTCAAGGTGGTAGGCGCTGTTGTCGGCGTTGATGTTTTCATGGTGCCTCTCCTGCCAATGGGCTATGGTTTTTAAGTGTAAACCTTGTGGCAACTACAGCTTCAAGCCCTGCGTAAGGAGTTTTACCATGTCGATGATCGGCCAAAGTATCAGCATTGGTGAGTTAGCACGACGAGCCGATTGCAAACCTGAAACGGTTCGCTATTACGAGCGTATTGGGCTGTTGCGCGATGCGACACGAACCGGTGGGGGGCAGCGCCGCTATGGAGACGACGCTGTGCGGCGCTTGACCTTTATTCGTCATGCCCGTGACTTTGGCTTTTCGGTGGAGTCAGTGCGAGAGCTTTTGGCCATGTCAGATCAACCTGATATGCCTTGCCAAGAAGTCGATGCCATCGCCACGCATCACCTAAAGAAAGTGGAGTCCCGCCTTCAACGACTGTCCATACTGCGTGAGGAGCTTCAACGGATGGTCACACAGTGTGCCGGTGGTAAAGTGGAAAGCTGCCGAATCATTGAGGTCATCAGTGATCATCAGCTCTGTATCACTGAAAAATCGCACGGAGGGGCTCACGACTTGGGTTAGCACTAACGCTACGCCCCACGCCCAATGGTTAGCCCAGCGAAACATCCAAAAACAGCATGAGTACCAATCCGATGGAGAGGCCCAGCGTGGCCTTTTTTTGTTTCACGATGACTCCAGCACCGCATTTCGCTGGACTACGCCAAGGCTCGATACAGCAGGTTTATCAATCACTTAGGCGAGTTCAACATATGCCGGTGCTTTCCGAAACTTGACCCGGCTTCCCCTCGCGTGGCTCCCATGCGGCTCTTGGAAACCGGGCTTTCCGAGGAGTCATCATGGCGAAGATCAAGCTCACCAAGTCCGCAGTCGATGCGGCGCAACCTCAAGACAAGGCCATCGAACTGCGGGATACCGTGGTGCCTGGCTTTCTGTGCAAGATCACCCCGGCGGGCCGCAAGGTGTTCATGCTCCAGTACCGCACGAATGCCGGCGAGCGACGCAAGCCCGCCTTGGGCCAGTACGGGGAACTGACGGTCGATCAGGCACGCACGATGGCGCAGGAGTGGCTGGCCGAGGTGCGCAGGGGGGGCGACCCCGGCGCGGCCAAGAACGCCGCCCGCAAGGCACCGACCATGAAGGAGTTTTGCCACACCTTCATGGAGGACTATTCCAAACAGCGCAACAAGCCCAGCACGCAGCGCGGCTATCAGGGCGTGATTGACCGCTGCATCATTCCGATCATGGGCCGGATGAAGGTGCAGGATGTGAAGCGCCCGGACGTGGCGGCGCTGATGAAGAAGCTGGCCTACAAGCAAGCCGAGGCGAACCGCACTTTCGGCGTGCTGCGCAAGATGTTCAACCTGGCCGAAGTGTGGGGGCTGCGCCCTGACGGCACGAATCCGTGCCGTCACGTCCCGATGTACCCGCCCGGCAAGGAAACTCGGCTCATCGTGGATGACGAGCTGGTGCGGATCTTCCGTCACCTGAAGTATCTGGAATCTGAGGGACTGGAGAACTACGTCATCCCGCTGGCGATCCGCCTGCAGTTCGAGTTCGCCGCCCGCCGCTCCGAAATCTGCCCGCTGGAGTGGGATTGGATTGATCTGGAGAAGCGCCGCGTCGTCTGGCCTGACAGCAAGACCGGCGGCATCTCCAAGCCCATGAGCGAGGAAGCCTATCGGCTGCTGTCCACAGCGCCGCGCCGGGAAGGCTGCCCCTACGTCCTACCTTCGCCCAACGATCCGACTCGGCACATGACCCACGGTGAACACTACGGCGGCTGGACTCGCGTGCTCAAGGCCGCTGGTGTGCCGCACGTTGGCACGCACGGCATTCGCCACCGGGCGACCACTGATATTGCCAACTCGGGCGTGCCAACCAAGGTGGGCATGAAGCTCACAGGTCACAAGACCGTGGCGATGTTTATGCACTATGTTCATACCGAGGACAAGCCTGTACGGGATGCCGCCGAACTGGTAGCGAGTCGGCGGCTGGCGATTACGGGCGCATCGTGCCCTGCGGAAGCTACGGTATGAGCGGCGGCCGGTACCCCAGCCTTGCCTGTCCCGATTGTCGTGTCGCTGTCACAACAATCGAGCGTACCGTTCCTCTCGTGGTGGTACGGCAAGGGATTGAAAGATATGCCCGTTACGGGTATAGTTTGGAGGTTGATGTGAAGAGCATCCTCAAGCGCAAGGACTTTGCACGGTGGCAGGCGGGAGAGAAGCTGCCCGATGCTGCATTGTGCAAGGCAGTTCAGGAGATGGAAAGCGGTCTGATTGATGCGGACTTGGGCGGCTTCCTCTACAAGAAGCGGGTGGCCCGTCCCGGTGGTGGGAAGAGCGGCGGCTACCGCACGCTGCTGTCGGCCAGGATTGGCAGCCGCTATGTGTTCCTACATGGGTTCCCCAAGAGCGACAAGGCGAACGTCACGCAGGATGAGAAGAAGGCGCTGCAATTCGCCGGCAAGGTGTTTCTGGAACTGACTGCAGAAGCCCTGTCGAAAGCATTGCAGGTTGGCGTGTTAATGGAGGTGCATTGTGAGCAAGATCATTGAATCGCTGCGCGGCGACCTGGCGGCGCTCCACGAGGCAGGAGCCATCGGCAAGGTGACGATGCGCGAGTTTGACGCGATTTGCCCGCCGCCGGTGCGGGAGTTCGACGCGGCCGACATTAAGCGCCTGCGCGAAGGCTTGAAGTTCAGTCAGCCGGTGTTCGCGCTGCACCTGCATACCACGGCATCGACCGTGCGCAAGTGGGAGCAAGGCGAGACTCGCCCGGCCGGCCCGGCGCTCAAGCTGCTCAACTTAATTGCAGACAAGGGCTTGCAGTCCATCATCTGATGGCTAGTCAATTTTGAGGTGGGTTGGCTACAAGTTAACTTGATCGAGCAGCAATGGCGTCGGCAGGGGAAGCAAGACGGCCAAGAGCAAATTTTCAAATATATTCAGGCTGTCTTAAGCCATAAAGTTACCAGGTCGGATTTATGAATTCTGAAAGTATCGTACAGAAAATATGGGACCTTTGTCATGTCCTTCGAGGTGATGGTGTTAGCTACCACGAATACATTTCGGAACTGACTTATCTTCTTTTTCTTAAAATTGCAGAGGAAAATAAGACGGAGAATCTCATTCCAGATGGGAGACGATGGAGCGATCTTGTCGCTTATAAGGGTGATAATCTTCTAGATTTTTATCGGGAAATGCTTACGTACCTAGGCGCGCATGCTTCAAGCGAAGCAGTGCGCAAAATTTATGCCTTCCCGACAACCGTATTCTCGCATTCAGAAAACCTCAAGGCGGTTATTGATGGAATCGCAAAGCTTGACTGGCATTCAATAACATTTGATGGCATGGGGGGTATTTACGAAGGGCTGCTTGCGAAGAACTCTCAGGATGCACGATCCGGTGCGGGTCAGTATTTTACGCCGCGCCCCCTGGTGGATTGTATGATTAAGCTACTTCAGCCACGATTGGGGGAAGTGATACAGGATCCGGCCACCGGCACCGGAGGTTTCTTGATCTGGTAATCCCCCCGAAAAACCAGGGTGCTCAAAAGTAGAATTTTCCGTAAGCTAAACGCAGGGAGATTCTGCATGAAAAAATCACGTTTTTCTGACAGCCAAATACTGTCAATCCTCAAGCAAGCCGAAGGCGGTGCCCCGGTTCCGGAGCTATGTCGTGAGCACGGTATGAGCAGCGCGACCTTCTATAAGTGGCGAGCTAAATTCGGTGGTATGGATGCGTCCATGATGGCACGGCTAAAAGAGCTAGAGGATGAAAACCGACGGCTCAAGAAGATGTATGCCGAGGAACGATTGAAAGCGGATATCCTCAAGGAAGCCATCGAAAAAAAGTGGTGAAGCCGTCTCGTCGCCGTGAGATGGCGCAGAAAGCCGTCATGGAAAAGCACGTCAGCATCCGCCTAGCCTGCTGGATGTTTAGCATCAGTGAAAATTGCTATCGATACCAAGCGAAGCTCCGCGGCGAGAACGATCAAATCGCCGACTGGTTGATCACGCTGACGCATAACCAGAGAAACTGGGGCTTTGGCTTGTGCTTCCTGCACCTACGTAATGTGAAAGGCTTTCGTTGGAACCATAAGCGGGTCTACCGGATTTACCGAGAGTTGGAGCTGAATCTTCGGATCAAACCGAAGAAACGGTTAATCCGCGAGAAGCCTGAACCTTTAGCGGTGCCTGAAACGATTAATGACAGCTGGTCTATGGATTTTATGCATGACCAACTGAGCGACGGTCGTCGCTACCGTCTACTGAATGTGATCGACGACTTTAACCGAGAAGGTCTTGGTATCGAAGTAGACATCTCGTTGCCTACTGAACGAGTTATCCGGGCGCTAGACCAGATCATTGAATGGCGTGGTAAGCCGCACTCTATTCGTTGTGACAACGGGCCAGAATATATCAGTGGTAAGTTATCGGCATGGGCGGAAGGTCAAGGTATTCAGCTGATGTTTATCCAGCCAGGAAAACCCCAGCAGAATGCTTATATAGAACGCTACAATCGAACGGTGCGCTATGACTGGTTAGCCCAATACCTGTTTGAAAGTACCGAAGAGGTTCAGGATTACGCCACTCGTTGGCTCTGGCACTACAATCACGAGCGCCCTAATATGGGGCTTGGAGGGATCACCCCTCAACAGAAACTGGCCGCTGTGGTCTGAACTCTACTTTTGAAACCCTCTGAAAATGGGGGGATTACC
>Ga0114914_1000307_pt1 | contig 9531 bp, 15 predicted proteins | sample MalvirAntarct_38_FD_89689 | JGI IMG/M metagenome (GOLD analysis project Ga0114914, IMG submission 89689) | Marine viral communities from the Global Malaspina Expedition - Malaspina viral metaG Antarct_38 | ecosystem: Environmental > Aquatic > Marine > Oceanic | place: Orkney Island (southeast)... | reverse complement strand
TAGACGGATACGTAGGTTTCTTTCGGTTTCAAAGTGGCGTTCCCATGGGAACGCCACTTTACCGCAGTTCGGCATGTCCCTGAGCGCGCATGTTATGACGTGCTGCTTTTCCAGGAGCCCCAACCTATGAACCATGACGATAGCGTGATCCCAGCCAGGAAAAGTGGCGATCGACGCTTCTGCGCACTGGACCTGCCGCTATCTCGCCGCGATCCTCAAAGTAGCGTTCCCGCGGGAACGCTACTTTGAAACACCATCGAATAGTACCGAAGGTTACACGATCACCGTAGATCGTAACCTTCTGACAAATGGTGACGTTACTCGCCAGTACGAAAGCAAGTTGCATAGTTTTTGCGGTTTAAAATGAAGGTACCGCACCAGTTCGGAACCGCTATTAGCACGCGCCATATCAGCGTGTGAAACTTCACCTGATCGAAGGAGTTCTTCATCGCGGGTGCGGCAGCTTTCTCTGTTGCGCGTTCTTTGGATGAAAGGCTGGGCACATTGGGTTTCATGTGGTCTCCATCCTTCGGGCCTATTGCATGGATGTCGATTTCCTCCGGGGAAACCGTGACACTTGCGGCCAGCCTGTGCCGCACTTGCAAACTGATCTACGCTCGAACTGGTGTTGCGTGATCCCTGGTGGCACTTCGTCAGGTTTGCGCCTCACAGTATTGCCGCATGCCCAGCACCGCACTTCTATATAGGTGACTTCGGATGGGAAAAGTTCGTCAGTAATGGGGCTCATCCTGGTAAAATATCAAGCCTATGCCGCTGAAAGAGGGTTTAGGATCCAGCCTGCCAGTAGACGGATACGTAGGTTTCTTTCGTTTTCAAAGTGGCGTTCCCGCGGGAACGCTACTTTGAAACACCATCGAATAGTACCGAAGGTTACACGGCCACCGTAGATCGTAACCTTCTGACAAACGCTGCAGCGCTCATCTTCCTCGTTGTATTTTCCCGATAAATTATGAGGTTACTTGCCAGCACGAAAGCAAGTTGCATAGTTTTTGCGGTTTGAAATGGATGTTCCCATGGAACACCTGTTTCAAACATCGGTCGTGCCCCGCGAAGTGGTGTAGGAACTGACCTCCGCCTGCTTCTTCATAACTGGTGTCGCGCGTTCCCTGGGCAGTGATCATCGTGTCGGTATCCGGAGGCGTTGCACACCTCAGTCAGCACTTCTTTGCGCGAGCAGTTTACTCAAAACTCTCGACAACCGATTACTGGCCTTATACTACTTAGTAGCATAAGGCTGAGGTGACCCAAATGAGCGTGAAAGCATCCGTATCCATCAGCGAGGCTCAAGAGGCTTACGCGCGCGACCTGGTGGCCCAGGGGCGCTATGCCACTCTGAGCGCAGTCGTGCAGCAGGGGCTGGAACTCCTGAGAGAACAATCACAAGCGACTGATGCACTACGTGAGCTTCTGGCCAAGCGTCAGGCCGGCACCTTTGTGTCACTTGATGAAGGTGAGCGCCGGACCCAAGACATGATTGCGCGGAAGAAGGCCGAACATGGTCTTTGACGTCGTTCGTAGCGACGGCGTCGATCACGACCTTGACCTAATCTTCGATTTTCTCATCAAGTCAGTGCGAGAGTTCGGGGAAGGCGAACAACGTGCTTTCAACCTCGCGGAGCAAAGACTGGACGAGATAGAAAGCGCCATGCGCAGCTTGGGCGAGGCCCCCTATCAGGGGACTCGCCGTCCACATCTCGGCAAACGCATTCGTAACGTCACTAAAGGGCGCGCCGTCCTCTATTTCGATGTGGATGATCAACGACACCGAGTACGCATTCTTGCGATCTTTTTCGGAGGCCAAGACCACGAGGCACGCATATTAGCCCGCCTACTCAGCGAAGCTTGACTATAATCGGAACAATGTCCGACCCGTTTGGCGAAAACCAGCGCTGATCTTAGGATTGCCTGCGCGATGCAATTATCCTGCCGGAACAAGCTTAGGCATAGACCCCGTGTTCGATCTGGTCGAGGTAGGCTTTCACAGCGGCAGCGCCAGCAGGTGTCGTTACCAAGTCGATAGGCTTCTCATTGTCCAGACCGATGCAAGGCTCGTTCATCCAAGCCTCTGCGGCGCTCTCCGAGCCAATAACCTCGACGGCCTTGGCAAAGACCTCCTTATTGAGAAGATGATAGGGCGCATTCTTGATGAACCTGCGCAGGCGCTCTGGATCATGGGGCCGATCTCGGCCCGCGGTCCTGCCGACATAGATCGCATAGACAATGGCGGCTGTGCCAAAGACGACAGATCCAATTGATACGATGACGTCAAATGTGGTCATGACCTCTCCTGTGCGCTACCGCCAATGTAGCACAGTCTACGCTGAAAACGTCTGTCGGTTCGCTGCCAGTTTCATCCAATTCCGCCCACCAAAAGCCGCCAGGGCAAGGTAGATGGTCGCCGCTTCAATATCCGGTTTGAATACGATAGTCAGGCGATGTCCGACCCCTCCATGGCGCACCATCCAGCCATCGAGCTTTCCTTTAAGGTGGGCGCCAGAGGTAGGGTTTTCGAGTATCGCTTCCAGCAGTAGGTCGATTTCGTCCAGTCGACGCAAAGCTGCCGCTGTGTCACCATCAGTGACTTCGACAATGTGATCGACGATGCCGATGAGATCCCGTTCAAAGAACGGATGCCGGACGAAACGCATCAGGTCTTTCGGGTCAATGCCGCAAGGTGAGTCCGCGCACCCGCTGTGATACTGGAAGCCTCTCCGACCGGTTCCCACTGATCAAGGGGCAACGACAGGCGCCGTTCCAGCTCCGCTTCAAGCACGGCCCTTTCACGCTCACGCTCCGCCTTGGCTTTTGCCAATTCTCCTGAAACCGCGGCGCTCATGTTGGGATACTCCCCAGCTTCGACCAGCTCCTTGGCAAAGGCGTAGGCAGCTTCGGTGAAGCTGACGGATTGTTTCTGAACGCCCATGACAATTGCTGGCCTCCTTGGTGCTCCAACAGACTACCAATTAGATGGGCATTTGGCAATGTTTATCAAGCCAACGCAATATGCCCCCGGACTGAGAGCGGAAGTCCTTACTTCAACATTTACCGTCAGGGGCTGGACCTGTTGACCTCGAACCGGGGACCTCTTGATCCACAATCAAGCGCTCTAACCAACTGAGCTAAGACGGCACTGATGCGGTTTTAGCGTCAATTTTGTGATAGACTCGGTTTAGCAGAGTAGGAGCATTGGGATGACAGACCCAAAACCGGATGAATCAGACCCCGAGTGGGAGGAATGGTTTATAGAGAAGATGGGCCAGCCTGGGCCCGATGAGGAAGCGTTTTTAGAACGACTGCGGCGCCTTGGACTTGGAGTTGGCCTCGATGAGGACGGGAACCTTGTTTACGACAAAGACCTTCCCGAAGCCAAGAACGGGCTTGGAGAATAGACCCTGCCCGCGGCGCCGTGGTGTTAGTGATCTCTCAAAAATACCTCACCCGCTGTGGCGTTTCGAATACCGACAGCGGCAAGAGATCAACCATATCTTGCAACGATACGCCGAGCCCATCGGCTCGCTCCAACCTTGTTAGTTGAAGTTCACGGGGTAATAGGTCATATATGGCCAGTAATTATACTTTACAAGCCACATAAGGCCAGCAATGTCGAATCTTCGCGCTCAGAGAGCTTTGGTAGACCTCGGCCGCAACATCAAACAGGCGCGCCTCGCGCGACGTCTTGCCATGCTCGATCTCGCCGAACGCGCAGGCGTGTCAGAAAAGACGATCCAGCGTCTGGAGCGGGGCGATGCTGGCGTGGGCATCGGGAAACTGGCAAGGGTGCTTGCAGCGCTCGGCGAGCCCGATGCACTCGCGGAGATCCTGCGAATAGAAGAGGATGCTGTGGGCCTGTCCCTCGCACTCGACGCAATTCCCAAGAGGGGGATATCCTATTTAAAGCGCGGCGGCACACGAGCTCCGGATAGCCGCCATGAGGCCGACGGTGATGATGATGAAGGCGTAGGCTTCTGATGGCCCCGGGCACCCCGGAACAGAAGGTCACCCATGTCGTCCTTGGAAGCGCACTCTTGCCAGTCGGTAAGCTGCGGTTCACCCAAGGGTCGCGCCGTCATCATTCCGAATTTCAATATTTCGAAAGCTGGCTGAACGATGCACGTGCCTTCGCGATCGCACCTCAGCTGCCGCTCGGATTACCGCCCTCCTATGTGTCTAAGGCATCCACGAGCGATCAGCGCGACAGTTTGCCTTCCGTCCTTCAGGATGCAACGCCTGATGCATGGGGGCGTCTCTTGATGGCGCGCGTTCACGGCGCCTATCTCAGTGAATTCGACATGCTTACCCTGTTGGATGATGCCACGCGTCAGGGTGCACTCCGGTTCACTGGAGAAGACGGCGGGATCATCAGTGGACATTGCGCACCGGTGCCGAACCTCAACCAGCTTGACGCACTCCGGGGGATTGCGGTCAGAGTCGAACAGCGACGCGAGGTGTCGAGCGAGGATCTGCGCTTGATCGCAGGCGCTGGCGGCTCGATTGGCGGCGCACGACCGAAGGCAACTGTGCAGGACCGCGACGCCCTCTGGATTGCTAAGTTCTCATCCTTGAGAGATCAGAGCCCTGTGGAGCGCATCGAGGTCGCGACGCTCCAGTTAGCGCGGGAATGCGGCCTGCGCGCGCCAGACGCACGGCTGATGCTGGAAAACTCTGACCATCCAGTGGCCCTGATCAAACGCTTCGATCGGCGGGCAGGCGGGCGTGTCCCTTATTTTTCTGCGCGCACAGCTCTTAATCGATCCGGTGCGGAGCAGGGGTCCTATACAGAGATCGCAGAGGCGATCCGGATGATTAGTAAGGCTGCGCGGGCAGATCTGCATGAGCTTTGGGCGCGAATGGCCTTCAATGTCCTTGTCACCAACACGGATGATCACCTGAAGAACCACGGATTCATCTATGCCGACAACGGCCTTTGGCGACTCTCTCCGCTGTTCGATGTGAACCCACAAGTGGGCGGCCATCGCTATCTCGAGACGGCGATCATAGAAGGAGGGCCATTTAAGGCGTCACACGATCTTGCGGTGGCCGCTGCGGAGTTCTTCGATCTATCGGAGAACCAGGCGCGCAAGCGGGTGCGTGCGATGGCCTCACTCATCGCCAACCGGTGGAGACCTCTCATGCGGCAATTCGGTGTTGGTGGAGAAGATCTGAAATCTCTCGCAGACGCCTTTGAACACGGCGAGGCAGAGAAGGCTCTTAGCCTCTGATCAACAGCCGTCGATCTCTCGGCGGCTACGCCACGGTTGAGCGTTTCTGAGCCTCGAAGCGCCACGTCCGCTTTGAGCCCATTTTGACTGATGCTGCACCTCGCGCGAACTGCGGCTTCGACCCTTCGATGCGCAAATGCGTGTCGCGCCAAGAGTCAAATTTCTTGCCGCCATTTATGTATTCCTGTCCGATATTGATCCCGCCGGTAAACCCGACCGTGTCGTCGATCACCACGGCTTTGCGGTGGTTGCGGAAATTCACCCCGATACGACCAAACGCACGATGTGGGCCGGGAATACCACGTATCTCAATACCTTCGTCCTGAAGCTTGCGCACATAGCGAAAGCCCAGAAACAAGGACCCGAGCATGTCAAAGAACACGGACCCTTACGCCGCGGCGTGCGGCCTGGATCAGGAGATCCTGCATCTTGAGACCCACGGCATCGGAGCGAATGATATAAAACTGAATAAGAATTTCGTCCTCCGCCGCGTCGATCGCGGCGAAAACCGCATCAAAAGTTTCTTGCCCATCAATGAGTAATTTGACGGAATTGCCTTTCTCCGGGGTTACGGTGGACAAGTTGACGAGGCTGTCCAGCCCGCCCACAGCCGTTTGCGTCGACGGCCGGACATCCTGCCCAGCCCGCCGTGAGGATAGGCGGGAAACGCTGCCGAATAAGGCGTAGGCCGGCAAGGCCAGAAGCGGAAAAGAGATGAGAAACACAACCCAGGCTGCGGCGATTTCGTTACAGCCAGAGTAGAAGGTTGCGCGATGCCCGTGTGGTGTAACCTCCGAAATCACGCGGGAGAGAGCGGCCTAAGCGGAGCTTTGAGGCGGGTTCATCTCCCGAGAGCGGCGTCATCAAGCCAGCCGTTTGTGCGTCATCTGCAATTTCACAGGTTGGACCACGGATGTGCAGCGCCAGCCTGCCGTTCATTTGCTTCATATGACGGCCTTCCTGTCGGCGAGATCTGCGGCCTTAATCACGCCCATTTTTTGGGCGAAATAAATTAGGCCAACTTTCGCTCAAAGCAAGTCTTCGTTTAAGCATTTTTTCGCCGCGCCGCAGCAGTTTTATTCATGAACAGTGAATCCGGAGTTGTGTAAACAGGCCAGCGTCCCCATTTGGCAACTTCATGCATTTGCATGCAGTCTTGGGCGCTGTTTTTGCACGCCAGTCCAACTAAGAGTTCTCCCTCATGAATTACGACGCATTGGCCTATTCGGGGCTAGGCTTATCTTTTGCTGAAACGGATATCCGCTTCGACAAAATCACACATTTGGCTTCAAGGCTTTTGAAGGCACCTGTTTCACTGCTCACAGTTATTGACGATCTGGAAGATCGCCAATTGCTGAAGTCTGCCGTTGGGGTGCCGGACGAGCTGCGTCACAGTCGGTCAACGCCGCTAAGCCACTCCTTTTGCAAACACGTGCGAGACAGCGGCGCCCTTTTGTATTTGGCGGATGCTCGAGAGCATCCACTCCACATGCACAATCCGGCAATAGATGCGTTTGGCATCATAAGCTATCTGGGCGTCCCATTTCACGGCGAGCGTGGCAAACCGCTGGGGGCTCTTTGCTGCATGGACCAACGCCCGCGAACATGGACTGAGCAGGAAGTGGAAATATTGATGCAGTTGGCTTCGATCGCGGACGACCAACTTTATCTGGCTTCTGCGGTAAGAGACCGTGCAAGGGCTAAGCTTCTTGCTGAAAAAGCGGCGTTGACCCGAGCGAGTTTTCTGTCGCATGCAAACCATGAGGTCCGGACCCCCTTAAGCGCAATCTCTGGAGCCGCGCGCCTTCTCAGTGCTATTTCGACGGACGATAAGGCCAAAAGCTTGGTTGAGGTGATTGAGCGAAATACGTCTCGCCTGCGCGCCCTCACGGAGGATCTGATGCGCATCGCAGAGTTGGACACGGCTACCGCTTCCATTACAGCAGAATCTTTTGATCTTACTAATGTGATCGAAGATGTCGTCGCCCGAAACCTCGAGGCCGCCCACGCCAAGGGGATAGCTCTGACTTCGAATAGTCAGGCCATAGACAATATGATCTTCTTGTTCGATGTCGCCATTCTCACAAACGTAGTGGACCAACTCGTATCAAATGCGATAAAATTCACAGCCGGTGGTGAAGTTCAAGTGACAGTAGAAACAACCTCGCAGGAGGATTCTGTCATAATCTGTGTAAGTGATACCGGAGCCGGTATGGGATCCAATCTGCAAAGCAGGCTTTTTGATGAGTTTGAGGGCCATGATCCGAGAACTGCCCGGGAAGGGGGAGGGACCGGGCTTGGGATGAACATCATCAAACGTGAGATCGAGTTGCTGGGGGGCACCATATCTCTGTCCAGTGGCCTCAATGAAGGAACCCAGTTTACCATTTATCTCCCAACAGCCCATCGCTTGGCGAACAACGACCTGATGGAGGGCGACGAGCAGAGTGATTACCGCCATATTACCTGTCTTGAATGTGGTGAGAAGGTGAACACTCTGCGTCGCCATATTAGCCAGAAGCATGACATGACACCGGAAGCATATCGCGCTAAATGGGGCTTGCCAGAGGATTTTGAACTATCGAGTCCAGCTTACAGGGCAATGCGGCGCGCTGTTAGAAACCGCAAGTAAAACAAGCAGCCTGCGATAGTCTACCGCGTATCCCGGTAATCCCCCATTTTTAATGGGGTCCAGCCGTAGAGTTCAGGCGGCTGTTTTCAGTTTCATTGCGGGTGTCATGCCGCGCATGGCAGAGCGTATTAAGCTCGGCATCTTCATCTTCCTCTTCATCGTCATGACACCACAGGTCAGGCGCTGTCGTCCTCTGACGGCTGGGACGCAGCGAGTGCCTGAATGCGCTTTGATGGGCCTTTGTAACGCGCCCCTCGGAGGGAACCGCCGTTAGCGCGTGCCATATCAGCGTGTGAAACCTGACCAGAGCGAAGTAGTTCTTCATCGCGCGCACGCGCGGCGGCTTTCTCAGCTGCGCGGTCTTTGAACGAAAATCTGGGCGCTCGGATGGATGGATGCCCAGCAGACGAACCGATAGCTCTGTGCGCTCGGACGGCTCAAGAGGACCGAGGTGCGCTCGTCAGAAGACCCTTCACCGCTTGGGCGATTGCAGAAACATCGCCCACGACATCGACGGGACCATCGTATGCCCTCGCATTCTCCGGCATGCCGGGCCGACGCTGTCCTTCCCTTCTGAGGACCATTGTATAGCCTCCCGCATCATGGATCTCAGCAAGACCCCGTGAACCGTCGTCAAGTGACCCGGATAGCACAATCCCGATGGTCCGCTGGCCTCCCAATACGACGAGGGAGTTGAACAGCAGATCAACCGTCCGATTTCGGTGCGCCCGTTTTGGATCGGATATCAAAATACTAATGCTATCCGATAGAAGGCACAGATGGCGGGAGGGCTCCCCAATATAGATACAGCCAGGCCGCAACTGCTGGCCTTGATCCGCGATCTGCACTGGCATGTGCGTCGAACGCTGCAATATTTGCCGTAGATGAGTGTCTTTCTCCCAAGGCCGGTGCAGGACGATCATTACGATGGCATTGATCTCCTGCCATTCTGCAAGCAGGGATCGAAGATCATCGAGCCCTTCAGCACCTGACGCTCCGATGGCAATGACCCAAGGGGACAACTCTTCCAGCATACATTGAGTATGTGTTATCTGCGCGTGTTCCGATAGTGCTGCTGTTCCTTGAAACCTGTCCGCTGCCGGATCGCCGCCATAACCTCAGTCGAAAACTTTAAGCCCGCCCAGCAACTTAGGCGGGACAACTATGTCTTTTGACATAACGTGAATAGGCTGCGGCTGTTAAGCAGACGTCAGTGTTGTCACCAAAGCGTTTCGCTTGCCCATTCTTGGCTTCCTGTTCAAAGTGGCCGGTGGCGGGAAATAAGGATATGCCACACATGCAAAACGGAGAGAGGTCGGAACCCTGCGACAGCGATCCCTATCAACTTGCCTGCCTTGCCGCAGGAGTTGGTGTCTGGGACTGGGATCTTCGGTCGGACGAGATCTACTTTTCTTCCCTTGCGCGAGAGATTCAGGGTCTTTCGCAAGATGAGCCAGCAACTTTCGCCACAGTGCGGGCGCTAACCCATCCCGATGATGCTGCGGGTATGCTTGCCGCTCTGGAGCGCGCCCTCGATCCGGAGAACCGCTCAGAGGAGAGCTATGTCTATCGGATCACGCGCCCTGACACCGGTGAACTTCGGTGGGTGAGAGCTCATGGCGTAGCGCGGTTTGCCGAGGTCAAGGGCAAGATCCAGGC
>Ga0114914_1000304_pt1 | contig 9566 bp, 7 predicted proteins | sample MalvirAntarct_38_FD_89689 | JGI IMG/M metagenome (GOLD analysis project Ga0114914, IMG submission 89689) | Marine viral communities from the Global Malaspina Expedition - Malaspina viral metaG Antarct_38 | ecosystem: Environmental > Aquatic > Marine > Oceanic | place: Orkney Island (southeast)... | reverse complement strand
GAACTCGCCATTGCGCTGCGCGATGGCTCCCCCAGCGCGAAGAAGGCCGAAGGTGCGGGCTTTACGGTCAAGACCGTTGCTGAAGCCGCCGAATGGGCCGACGTGCTGATGATCCTCGCGCCCGATGAACACCAAGCAGCGATCTACGCCAACGAAGTCTCTGGCCGGATGCGCCCGGGTACTGCGCTTGCCTTCGCGCACGGTCTCAACATCCATTTCGGGCTGATCGACCCGCCCGCCGATGTCGACGTCATCATGATCGCGCCCAAGGGGCCTGGTCACACGGTGCGCGGCGAATACATCAAGGGCGGCGGCGTACCCTGCCTCATCGCGGTGCACCAGGAATCGAGCGAGTCGGGCGGCAACGGCTTCGCCAAACAGCTGGCCTTGTCCTATGCGAGCGCGGTTGGCGGCGGCCGGTCGGGCATCATCGAAACCGATTTCAAGGAAGAGTGCGAAACCGATCTGTTCGGTGAACAGGCCGTGCTGTGCGGCGGGGTCACCCATCTGATCCAGGCCGGCTTCGAAACGCTGGTCGAAGCCGGATATGCGCCCGAGATGGCCTATTTCGAATGCCTTCACGAGACCAAGCTGATCGTCGACCTGCTGTATGAAGGCGGGATCGCCAACATGCGCTATTCGATCTCGAACACGGCCGAGTATGGCGACATCAAGACCGGCCCGCGCATCATCACCGAAGAGACCAAGGCCGAAATGAAGCGTGTCCTGAAGGACATCCAGTCAGGGCGTTTCGTCAAGGACTTCGTGCTCGACAACCAGGCCGGTCAGCCCGAACTGAAGGCCAGCCGCAAGGCCGCCGCCGCGCATCCGATCGAAAAGACCGGCGCCCAGCTTCGCGCGATGATGCCCTGGATCGGCGCGAACAAGCTGGTCGACAAGGACAAGAACTGACACTTGCTATCGGCATCCATTGGTCAGATCCCGGCCAATGGATGCCGTTCACCGACCCGTTGTGGTGCGTACCGCAGCCGACCGGACCGGCACACTCCGGGAACGCGTTACTGGCGCGGGGCATTCTTCAGTGAGGTTCAACAGGAGGCCGACCATGAAGACATCTTTCCTCGCCCTTGCGCTTGCAGCCAGCGGATCGCTGGCCGTCACTGCGATATCCGCGCAGGATCAGCCGCAGATCCCGGGCGTCGTCGACGTCAGCCGAGTCGCCGCCGGTAGCTATTCTCTCGATCCATCGCACACACTGGTCAGCTGGCAGGTCGGTCATTTCGGCTTCAACGACTACTTCGGACTGTTTGGCCAGATCGACGGCACGATGACGCTCGACCCTGCCGATATCGACGCGACGAAGTTCGACATCACGGTTCCGATCACCAGTGTATCGGTGCCCAGCGAAGGTCTGCGCGACCATCTGCTGCGCCCGGGCAAGGATGGCGCGGCCCCCGACTTCTTCGGTCCCGAACCTGAAGCAGCGCGCTTCGTTTCAACCTCGGTCCGGCGGACCGGTGAAACCACCGCCGTCGCCAGCGGAATGTTGACGATGAACGGCCAGACCGGCCCGGTTACCATGCTGGTGGAATTCACTGGCGCCGGACAGAATCCGATGAGCGAAGCACAGACCGTCGGCTTCCACGCACGTGCGCAGATCGATCGTACCGACTGGGGGATCAGCTACGCCGCCCCACTGGTCGACAACATGGTCGACCTGGAAATCAGCGCGGCTTTCGAACGCGACTGAACCCCACTCGACAAGCGCATGGCGAGCGGCCACGGTCCTCCCCATGCGCTTGTCAGACTGCCACAATATCGACGATTTCCGCCAGCTCGCGAAACAGCGGCTGCCGTGGCCCGTGTTCGACTATATCGACGGGGCTGCCGATGACGAAGTGACCAAGGCGCGCAACACCAGCGCGTTCGATACGATGGATCTCGTACCGGACGTGCTCGCAGGCGTCGGTCAAATCGACACCTCATGCCAGATCATGGGCCGCCACAGCGCGTTGCCGCTGGTCCTCAGCCCGACCGCGTTGCAGCGCGCCTTTCACCGCGACGGTGAACGGGCCGTCGCGCAAGCGGCGGCCCGGTTCGGCATATGGTTCGGCATTTCCAGCCTGGCCACGCACTCGATCGAAGAGATCGCGGCGCTGACCGACGGACCCAAGCTGTTCCAGCTATACGTCCACAAGGACAAGGGACTCAACGCCAGCATGATCGAACGCTGCCAGGCATCGGGCTTCGATGCCCTCGCGCTGACGGTCGACACCATAGTATCGGGCAAGCGCGAACGCTGCTTGCGTTCGGGCTTCACCACCCCGCCCCGCTTCAGCGCATCCTCGCTCTGGAGCTACGCCACGCGCCCCCGCTGGACGCTCGATTACGTGTTCGGTCCGAAGTTTCGGCTGCCCAACCTCGATGGACATGTCGAAGAAGGCAGCGGCAAGGCGGTCAGCATCCAGGACTATTTCAACACCATGCTCGATACGAACATGGATTGGGATACCGCGGCGCGCATCCGGCAGGACTGGGGCGGGACTTTCGCCCTCAAGGGTATCATGAGCGCGGGCGATGCGCGGAAAGCGGTCGAGATCGGTGCCGATGCTATCTGGATTTCCAACCATGGCGGACGCCAGCTCGACGGCAGCCGCGCGCCCTTCGACCAGCTGACGGAGATCGTCGAGGCCGTGGATGGCGAGATCGAGATCATTCTCGATGGTGGTGTGCGCCGCGGCACGCATATCCTCAAGAGCCTGGCTGCGGGGGCGACAGCCGCCTCGGGCGGGCGACTGTATCTCTATGCGCTTGCCGCTGCGGGGCAGGACGGGGTCGAACGGGCGGTGCAGATCCTGAAGGAAGAAATCGAACGCGGCATGCGGCTCATGGGCGTCACCTCGATCGACCAGCTTGCGCCCGACCGCTTGCGTCGGCGCTGAGTATCGGTTCAGCGGCGATCACGGCATGGCGGCCACACAGGCGCGCAGCTCGCTCACGAACAGTTCCGGCTGCTCCCACGCGGCAAAATGCCCGCCCTTGTCCAAATCGTTCCAGTAAACGAGATTGGTGAGCGTTCGCTCAACCCACTCGCGTGGCGCGGGCAGGATCTCTCCGGGAAAGGCGCTCGCCCCTGCAGGTATGCTTACCGTGCCGTCGCCGAACTTGCCAAAGCTTTCCCAGTAGAGCCGGGCTGCGGAGGCACCCGTAGCCGGCAGCCAGTAGAGCATGACGTCGTCGAGCACCTGGTCCATTGTCAGCACATCCCAGGCCGAACCCTGGTTATCGGTCCAGTAGTGCACTTTCTCGAGCATCCATGCCGCCAACGCGGAGGGCGAATCCACCAGGCCATAGCCGATCGTCTGCGGACGGGTGCTTTGCTGCTTGGAATAGCCCGAATCCCATTCCTGATAGAATCCGAGGCGCTGCAGCGCCTTGAGCACCTTGGGGTCCTTGCTCTGCATGTCATCAGGTCCCGGACGGCCGATTGGCATGTTGAGGTGGATGCCCCTGCACTCGGACGGGGCCAGTTGCCCGATCGCCATCGTGACTGCCGCGCCCCAGTCCCCGCCCTGCGCCATCCAGCGCCGGTATTCCAACCTCTGCATCAATTCGGTCCAGGCCTGCGCGATCCGTTCTACCCCCCATCCCGTAGCCCCGGGCTTGGCGGAAAAGCCGTAGCCGGGCAGCGACGGGGCGACGACATGGAACGCCTGCGTGTCTGCCACAGTCGGCTCGGTCAATTCGTCGATCACGCCGAGGAATTCGACCACCGAACCGGGCCAGCCATGCGTCAGCAACAGCGGCACGGCGTCGGAGCGCGACGAGGGCTTATGCAGGAAGTGGATATCCAGCCCATCGATCTCGGTGACGAACTGCCCGACCGCATTCAGCCGCGCCTCGCATCGCCGCCAGTCGTAACCGGTCCGCCAATAGGCGACCAGCTCCCCAAGCGCGGCAAGCGGTGTGCCCTGCGTCCAGTCGTCGACCGTTGCCGCTTCGGGCCAGCGCGTGCGATCGAGGCGTGCTGCCAAATCCGCTAGATCCGCCTCGGGAATGTCGAGCGTGAACGGCCTGATCGCGTTCATGGCTACGCGTCCTCCGTCGCTTTTTTCGATGCGGCGACCACTCGGTTCATATCGGCCAGCAATATCGTGCTTGTTGCCTTGGCGAGAACGGTCCCTGCCGCGTCCTTCAAATGGCCTTCGTAGAAGCTGGTCCGCTTGCCATGCCGTTCGACCCAGGCTTCTGCGATGACGAGCCCGGGGCGCGTCGGGGCGAAATAGCTGACCTTGAGTTCCAGCGTCATCGGGACAATGCCGGGGCCGTTCCTGGCCATTGCCGCATGCGCCATGGCCGCGTCGATCCAGCCACTGATGAAGCCGCCCTGCACAACCCCGCCCGAATGGCACTGCTCCCGTTTGGCTTCGTATTCCAGCCTCGCATGTCCCGCGGCGTCGGTCGACACTACCCGTATCAAACCAAGTGTTTCGTTCAGCGAATGCCCCTCGGCCATGCTCTCTCCCGTCTACCGTGAAATATAATTTCTCGCGATGCCCAAGACTGTTTTGCTTTACAACCCCGGCTGGCTTTCGCATACGCCGCGGTATGACCAATGCACTCGGCCTAACTATCCTGCGACTTACTCGCCCTTGGGCGTGATATCTGGCGTGCCTTTCCCGGTGCGCTGAGCGCCCAAGGGACCGACCGCCACCCTACACTTTCGCAGATACCGAGTTTCCCCGATGTCCATGCTCCGCGACCCGAGCGTCAAATATTCGCCCTTCCCGCAGGTACCGCTTGCCGAACGCCGGTGGCCCACGCGCACCATCACCGCGGCGCCGCGCTGGCTGTCGACCGATCTGCGCGATGGCAACCAGGCAATTGTCGATCCGATGGATGCGCACAAGAAGGGGCGCTTCTTCGACCTCCTCGTCGAAATCGGGGTGAAGGAAATCGAAGTCGGTTTCCCCAGCGCCGGTGCCACCGAGTTTGACTTCATCTCCGGCCTGGTTCGCGACGGGCGCGTACCCGACGACGTGCTGGTGCAGGTCCTCACTCAAAGCCGTGAAGACCTGATCCGGACCAGCTTTGCCAGCCTTGCAGGGGCCAAGCAGGCGATCGTCCATCTCTACAATGCCGTCAGCCCCGCCTGGCGCGAAGTGGTGTTCGGGATGAGCAAGGAGCAGGTCCGCGACATTGCAGTGCATGGCGCCAAGATCATGCGCGACGAAGCGGCCAGGCAACCCGACACCGCGTGGCATTTCCAGTACAGCCCCGAAACCTTCTCGACTGCCGAACTCGATTTCAGCCTCGAGGTCTGCGAAGCGGTGATGGGGGTGCTGGCGCCCACCCCCGAACACCCGATCATCCTCAACCTGCCCGCGACGGTCGAGGCGGCGACCCCCAATATCTATGCCGATCAGGTCGAATACTTCATCCGCAACCTCCCCGCTCGCGACAGCGCGGTGATCAGCCTGCACACGCATAATGACCGCGGCACCGGCGTGGCCGCGGCGGAACTGGCTTTGATGGCCGGTGCCGACCGCGTCGAAGGCTGCCTCTTCGGCAATGGCGAACGCACGGGCAATTGCTGCCTGGTGACGATGGCGCTCAACATGTACACGCAGGGCGTCGATCCGCAGCTCGATTTCTCCGATATCGACCGTGTGATCGAGACGGTCGAATATTGCAACGAACTGCCGGTCCACCAGCGGCACCCCTATGGTGGCGAACTGGTATACACCGCCTTTTCGGGGAGCCACCAGGATGCGATCAAGAAGGGTTTCTCCGCACTCGAGACGCAGAACGATCCGCATTGGCGCGTACCCTACCTGCCAATCGACCCGGCCGATCTGGGGCGCAGCTACGAAGCGGTGATCCGGGTCAATTCGCAATCCGGCAAGGGCGGCTTCGCCTGGGTGCTGGAACAGGACCAGGGGCTCAAGCTGCCCAAGAAGATGCAGGCCGATTTCAGTCCGCATGTGCAGCGGATGGCGGACAATGTCGGTCGCGAGCTCAATGCAACCGATATCTGGGAAGCGTTCAAGGCGGCCTACCATGTCCAGACCGCCGACAAGCATTTCCAGTTGGTCGATTACGAGGAACGGCGCGGCAGCGACGGTACGCGGCTGTTCACCGGAACCATCGCGGTTGCTGGACAGGAACAGACCGTTTCAGGCCGCGGCAACGGCCTGATCTCGTCGGTCCTGACCACGCTCGAGGACGCTTTCGGACTCAGCCTGGAAGTGGTCGACTACACTGAACATGCACTGACTGCCGGACGGGACAGCCGCGCTGCCGCCTATCTCGAATGCCGGGACGCCGCCGGGCGAACCATCTGGGGCTGCGGGGTCGACGAAGATGTCGCGACGGCAAGCGTCAGAGCCGTGCTCAGCGCAGCGAATTCGGCGATGGACGCAGCCTAGCCGGCGACGGCAATCCGCGCCTGTTCGATTGGTGCTCCGCCCCTGGTAAGTCGTCCGAAGCCCTGCGCCCGGCAGGTGCGGTTGCGGCCCGACGCCTTGGCAAGGTAGAGCGGGGCGTCCGCGGCCTGCAGCGCCATCGATGCGCTGCAGCTTTCGCTGATCATGGCGAAACCGAGGCTCGCGGTGACGGTAAAAGCCTTGCCATCGCTGTCGGCCATGGGGTGTTTCTCGATTGCCAGGCGCAGGCGTTCGCAGATGTCTGCCGCTGCTTCTGCCAGCGGGCGCTTCACGATGATGGCGAATTCCTCGCCCCCCAGCCGTGCGAAGAAGAATGTATCGGACGCCATACCGTTCATGATCGCGCCGACTTCGCTGAGAACCTTGTCACCGATGGCATGCCCGTGGGTATCGTTGACCTGCTTGAAATGGTCGAGATCGACGAATGCCAATCCGAACGGCTCCTGATCGGCAACGTCCAACCGTCTCTCGAGGATATCGAGGAATGCGCGGCGGTTGGGCAAGCCGGTGAGCGTATCGGTCCGTGCTTCGCGCGTCATCTCCAGCTCCTCGAGCTTGCGTGCGGTAATGTCACGGATCGTGACCACGAAGCCGCATACTTTCCGACCCGAGGTTTCCACTGCACGCAGCTTTGCCTCAAGCCAGCGGGTCTTCCCGCCCCGCCCCACCGACCGCTCGAGTATTTCGGTCCGGCCCGGATGGCGGCTGGCTTTATCGAGCGCGCGGTCGACCTTCTTACGATCGAACTCGCTGAAAAACGCCGCAAGGTGCAGCTGTTCCACGCTGCCGCGACCGCTCAACCGGGTCGAAGCCGGTGACGCGAAACGGATGGTTCCACTGCTGTCGAGGTGTAGCAGGGCGTCGTCCGAATGGTCGGCGATCAGGCGCTGCATCGCCTCGCGATCACCGAGTTCGTCGAGGATCCGCTGACGTTGCTGGATTATGACGGCCATCGGAAAAGCGATCAGCAACAGTGTCGCGAGATAGAACTGCAGGAACAGCGCCTTCTGCCACAGTGGCATGGCAAGTTCGGCGAAGACCCCGGTTCCCATTCCCAGAGAGAACGCCGCCGCGACGGAAATCACCAGCACCGCGATAGCGGCGCCGAACCGGCGAAACCGGAAACTGGCGAAAACGAGTGGTACGATGGGCAGGAACAGCAGCGGCATGGCAGACTGGTGAAACGCAAAGCCCGAGACCAGCGCGGTGAGGCTTACCACGCCCGCAAAGGCCAGAACCCGTGCGCGATCGCGCATATTAGCGAAGTCTTCCCTGCGATAGGACTGCAAGAGCAAGGCCAGCGGAAGCACCAGCAAGGTGCCAAGTCCGTGCCCCACCCACCAAGAAAACGCATGGAACAGCCACGTTCCGCCGACGATCTGGACCGCCATCAACCCGCCCGCGATCGCACTGGGAAGGGGTCCGACAAAACCGGCCCAGAACCCGAGCGAGGCGACGCCGCCTTCGCTTTCGATAAAATCGCGCTGTGGCCTCAAGCGCACCAGCAGCCACGCGATGAACCAGCCTTCGAAGATATTCGCCACTGCCAGCGGGAGCGCCCAGGCCGGTCCGAAACCGAACAGCGCCGTCGCCGCCGTGCTCAGGCCCATGAGGATCGCAAAAGCTCCGAGGTGGTGGACGCGGGGCAGGGTCAGGAACAGGGCTGCAGCCAGTGCCGATCCCACCCAGACCAACGCAAGACCGCCGGCGAAACGGGTCCAGAAGATCGTGGCCGACGTGACCACGAAGAACAGCGCCCCGTACAAGGCGATCCGCATCGCGGGATGCGTCATGGAGCAACCGTTCCCATGGTGGCGCGGTAGACCGGGGAGGTTAACGGCCTGAAAGGATTTGGCTGCGGGTTGCCCCGTAGCAACGCGTAGATATCCGTGCGCGGACAGCGCGACGGCAAACGGCAGCGGGCCAAGGCATGAGGCCACCCTTCCCGCGCATCCTTTTCGCTTGTCAGAACGGGCGGACCTGTGTTCCATCACCGGGAGAGACCGAAGGCAGCCGAAGGGGGGAGCGCAGCCAGTGACCGAAGATATTCTCGAACCCGAACTGCCGATCATCGATCCGCACCATCACCTGTGGGACCTGCGCCCGCTGGTCGGGGCATTCCCCGAACCGCGGCATGCTTTCATCGAAGCGATCTCGGGTGCCGCCTACTATACCTTCGACCAACTTTACGCCGATACGCACTCCGGCCACAATGTCGTGGGCACGGTGTTCATGGAATGCGGCGCCTTCTACGATGCCAGCCGCGACGAAGCGATGAAACCCGTCGGCGAAGTCGAATTCGTCAATGGTGTGGCGGCACAAGGCGCCAGTGGCCTGTACGGCGATTATCGGCCCTGTGCCGGGATTGTAGGCCATGCCGATCTGACCCTTGGCGATGGTGTCAGGCCGGTGCTCGAAGCGCTGATCGCGGCGGGCAACGGGCGCTTCAAGGGCATCCGCCATGCCGCTGCCTGGGATGCCGATCCCGAAGTTCTCGGTCCGCCGTTCCACGCCCCCGAAGGTCTGTATGCGTCGGATGCGTTCCGGGCTGGGTTTGCCGCGTATGCCGAGCATAATCTGACGTTCGATGCCTGGTTGCTCGAACCGCAACTGGGCGACCTCATCGATCTCGCGCGGGCCTTTCCCCACCAGCAGATCGTGCTCGACCATTGCGGCACCCCGCTGGGGATTGCCTGCTATCAAGGCAAGCTGCACGAACGGTTCGACACTTGGCGCAAATCGATCCACGCGCTTGCCGAATGTCCCAATGTCGCGGTGAAGCTTGGCGGGCTGGCAATGGCTTTTTGCGGACTGCCCGAAGAAGGTCCTGACAAGGGCTATGGATCGGAACACCTGGCCGGCCTGTGGCGACCGTATATCGAAACCTGCATCGAGGCGTTCGGCCCCGAACGGGCGATGTTCGAATCGAATTATCCGGTCGATCGCTGGGGGGCGACCTACCCCGTGCTGTGGAACGCCTTCAAGCGACTGGCAGCAAAGCACAGCCCGGCGGAAAAGCGCGCGCTTTTCGCTGGCACTGCGGCGCGTATCTACGACATCGAACACGTGCTCGAGCTGCCGTCCGCCGCAGCTTGACGTTTACGTAACGTCACTCTCGACAAGCGGGCGAACGCACCATACGCCACCCGCCTAGCGACT
>Ga0114914_1000302_pt1 | contig 9668 bp, 8 predicted proteins | sample MalvirAntarct_38_FD_89689 | JGI IMG/M metagenome (GOLD analysis project Ga0114914, IMG submission 89689) | Marine viral communities from the Global Malaspina Expedition - Malaspina viral metaG Antarct_38 | ecosystem: Environmental > Aquatic > Marine > Oceanic | place: Orkney Island (southeast)... | reverse complement strand
GGCCAGCAAGGCCGCCCCGATCACAAAAGTTCCTGTTTTCATCAAAGCCTCTGCCATTCCTGATTATATCCCGCGCAATCTGACAGACCGGTTGGGGATTTCAAGCAACAACGGGGTGAATGAGGCAGATGTTGGCATCGTGCCAACGAAAGTGGATGTCTGCGCAAAGTGAAAAATTCCAAAAGGTCTGATGCCGTATATAAACGATATATCAATAGATTACGCCGCCATAAAAACGAATCAAAAAGACATAGTCTGCGCAAGGAACCGATAGTCTGCGCAAACTTTTTTGGATTTTTTCGAGGGTCGCTGGGCTGTCCTATCGCACGACAAAGCCCGCCTCAGAGAAGCGGGCTATGAAATCTGGGCCACAAATTTCGAACGATGTTAGTCGTCTAGGGCCTTCATGAAAGGATGGTCTTTCCGGTACAGCGTCTTATAATCACTGTGCGTGAACGGAGTTGCCACCCTTGAGACTTTGGTCTTTCCCACCCACCAATCCGTGAAATTATTCCGAACCAGTGTTTCCGTTCCAGTAAGCTGCGTTCCCGCGACCGCGCCCTCTGTGATCTCTATCAAAAGCCCCCAGCGATAAGCCGCAGCTGCGACCAAGCGGTCGAAAAAATCCTGCGACATCAGGTCAGGGTCCACGTCCACACCAGCCTTAAGTGCGTAGCTGCCGACGATTTCATGAATGGTCCGGTAGTCGTCCGGGATATTGATATCGTTGAAACGAATGCGGTGAAGCATCCGATGGAGCTGAGGCTCCATCTCGATGTAGTCGTTCAAGTCCGGAACACCGGAAAAGATCAGCATCAAGGGCCAGTCATGTGATTTCATCAAAGTCTTGAAGGAGTCGAGAACCGCGAACCGGTCTGCATCACTCTTCTCGCGAAAGATATGCTGTGCTTCATCAAAATGAATGCCGATGACACCGGCGAGCTTGGCCTCCCGAACGACAATATCCCAGTTTTCACTCTGCGTCAGTCTTGCCTTAGTGCTCAGCGGATAGCCAATGGCCTTGGCGGTCGCCTTGCCGAGATCCTTCCAGGTCCCGATCCCTTTCAGAACGCACTCTGCAAAACGCGCCCGCGATCCATCGGGAAGCACGATCTTGTCCGCGTTGAACTGGCAGATCAGCGCACCGATTTCAGTGGTCTTACCAGTGCCGGAAGGTCCGGTCACGAGAAGCCCTTCAGTTTCGAAGCGCCCCCCACCGATCAAATGCCCCAAATGAGCGCTGAAGACCCGGGCGAAGTCAGCCTTCAGTTTTGCAGCACGTACCAAGGGATACACCTTGCTGGCCGTATTGGCGGCAGCATCCCGATACGCCTCAACGATGAACTTGCTCATACCTTACTCTCCATGATGGGACTGAACATGGGCTTAGTGTTGGCCTCCAACTCCTCGAAGTCCTTGGACACCGGCGGCGCTTCTGCCTCCGTGGAAGAAGTTTCAGGCGGTGGATCCGTCGGTTCCTCTGCCGGGGCTGGCACAGCGTGGCACGGACCCGAATGACCAGAGCGTTCCATGATGTTTCCTGGTCCTGATGTCTCCATCGACCGGGACAAGGGCGCCAGTTCCACATGGGCCATTTCGGCTGCATCTTGGCGGATCTTGTCGATTGTGACGTAAGAGGACGGCAAATCGGAGTCGGGGAAAAACCCAGACTCACGGTTCCTGCGCTGACGCGCTTCAGCAAGATGCTGTCTATGCAGAGAGCGCAATTCCGGGTTCGCCTCAATCGCAGCGCGCTTCACAGCCATGGCTTCGTCCAATGTCAAATCTGCGAAGATTGTCATCGACAAATTAGCGATAATCTTTTCTTTCTTTCCCTGAGGCAGGACGGTGACATGACGAAGGTCATCCGGATTTAGCAATACCGTACATTTCTTGCTTGCGCCCCCCGCGAACGATTGCAGGGCCGAGGAGTTGTAAGGGATGCCAAAGATCTTGATACCTTCGGATGTTGTAGATGCTTGTCCTTCCACGCCCAGATGTAAACGCAACTGTTCTGGATCGGGCGGTTCGATACCGTTGGTCCGAGCGGAAACCTCTTCGAACTTCTGCCAAGGGGTTGCACCGAACATGCCGGTCCCATTGTGCGGTGTGTAAGGATACTCATCGATAAAATAACGGGTGATGATCCCCATCAGGGCGTCAGGCGTGATCTCCGCATTCTTTTTGCCGTCATAACCGTTCAATTCGCCCGGCCTACTACCGGTATAGCCGGGCAAGAAGTTCAGGACCTTCCACTGTAGCGTCCCAAACATCCGTTCCACATAGGCATTGTCAGTGGAATTGTATGCCCGGCCGGTCATGACCGCAGTGCCAAGCCCGAGCTGGCTCGCGTAAATATTCGCGTTACGCGTGGCCGTGCCGTTGTCAGACTTTACCAGCGCCAAGCTTACCGGCGGTGCTGGCTCCCGGTTACAACCATAACGGACCTTTTCGCGGAATTTATCCCGCAATGCCATGCGGAGAAGTTTTTCCTGATGGTCCCCATCAGCCGATTCAGCAAGGAGCCAAGCCAGAGGCATTCTCGTGGCCAAATCTAGCATGAAGAACAACCAGAGCCGTCTAATTTCCCCTTCCTCAAGTGGGTCCTGCGCTTTCGTACGATCGATCCTTTTGACCCTAACGTTGCCCTTCGCGTCGGTGAAGATTGACAAGAGGTATTGATCAGTTGGACAGGTCTCGCCGTATTTCAGAGCGCGAACGTCCGTTGTTCCTGCGCCAAACTTGTTCTGCGCGTGACGTTTTCCGTTGCGCCCCACTTCTTTCGTCGCAGGGGATTCCTGGCTCAGCCGTGTGCGGATCGTAGTGATCGACGGAAATTTGAAGCCCCACAAAATGTCATGTTCCGAAAGCTTGAACTCGTCTGTCGCACCCTCATAAAGCCGCGCAAGCTTCGGCTGCTCTTTTTTGAAGTAGAGGTTCATGACATAATCGACAAAACGCTCGTGCATGGGGCACAGACGTTCCCTTTTATCTTCTGGCGGGCCTTTCCGGTGATGCCTGCGCATCAAGACAACCGGCTCGCGCCAGAACCTGATAAAAGTGTTGCGCATTTCTTGAAGTACGCGGCCTGTGGGTAAGGAGTGCGGGCGCTTTGCACTCCCGATGTATGCGCCGTGAAGAAGATGCGGGTTATTGGTTAGCGTTTTTGCCATGTCACGAAGGCGCTGCCGAACATCTCGCCGGCTAAGATACCGTTGGGTAAGTTTCTTACCCTCAGCTTCCAAGGCTTCCATAGCGTGTACGAGCCCTAGGCGCGCATGCACATCGCGCTGCTCATCCTCAGTAAGCTGCGAAACCTTCTCAAAACCGCCTGTATAGGCGCGAAGCGCTTTGCGGCGCTCGGCCATCACTGGCGTAATGACCTTGCCGTCTCCAACAGTCAGGGCATCATTGATCCGCTGAAACGGCAAAACCATACATTCACCGTCCTCGAGACCCTCCACGGCATATCCGTCGGCCTCTTTGCCGACCACACGCCAGCGCCGCCGCTCCAGCACCAATTCGGAGCCTTGTGGGATCCTGTATTTTACGGCAGCAGACATTAGGCGAGCCAGATCCGGGAGTATTCGCAGATAACAGCATGCAGATTCGCCTTGATTACCCCTTGCCCAACATGCCGAAGAACTGCGTTGAACGCACGCGCCGAGGTTACTTCGCACTGGGCCAAAAGTTCGCGCATCAGCCAATACCCACCCCTGCGAGCACGGTCGAGGACATGTGCGTCGGCTTCTTGATCAACGATCTCAGTCGCCCTGTAGATACGAAGAAGATTGTCCCGGTAGGCACGCGTGTAGCGATCGCCATTTACGACCCTTTTGTCGTCCGCAAAGCAGGCCGGAGTGGCTTCGAAAATCGCCTTGATCTCTTCCTTGGTCTTCTCTCCTGCGAGGCTGTCACTATAGCGGACATACACTGCACGCCTAAAGCCGTCCCTGAAAGTAATGCGCAGATCGAAGCTATGCTCTCTTAGCTTGCCTTTACGGATGCGATAGTTGACTGGCGGAAGCTGCACCTCAAGACCATAGAGATCGGGCGAAAGGAGCGCTTCGATCCCGACCGCCATTTCGCGCTGACCGTCAAAGTGGTAAACTTTGCGCTGTCCTTTCGTGGCGGGCGTTGCGAACGTCATGGACACGCGGGAAGCCGAGCTGCTGCGGGTCAGCGGATTGCGAAAACCATCGTAGGCCCAGACACCGTGGATCCGATTCACTTTCAGTGCGGGCATTTTTTTCTGCTCGCCTGTCGATGTGTCCCATTCGAGAGGATACGGCATGACTTCTCCGTTCTCATTCGCTCATGCGAGTGAGGTTTTAAGTTAAGATTTACGGGGTTTGATCGCAGTCGCCTGAACTTTTTGAAGTTCTTCCTAGGCAAAATTACGCGGCCAACAGCCCAATTCTAGCGGCGCAATTTCCGGTGCGCATGATCGCGCGGGAACAGACTTTCATTTGTTTTCCAACCGCAGGCTGCGGTTAGGCAGGAACCGTTCATGCCTAAGCGATTCGAGTCAAATATTATTTTATTACAACACATTATCTTTCTTTCACTCCTTCGAAAGTCGCAAGCCAGAATGCCATATCCCCGTCTGTCATGGCCGTCATCTTCATCACTCGGCCCAGCTTTCCCTGCGCCTTATGAAGGTGAATTAGGATTTGATTTTCATGAATGAAAGCTCGCGACAGCGTTAAGCTGTGGACGGAGTATCTACTTTACTCAATTCCAAGCTCTCGCCAGCGGCGCCGCTGCATCTCGCGTTCCAAAAGTAGCAGGTGAGTATCAGTCCCAAACACCATATCTTGGGGTAGGCGTGGAAAATTAACGCAGATGCAGCGCCCAAGCAGGCCGCCATGAAACTTCGCCAAGTCCGCGGATAATTTAGACCGAAGTTTTATGGCAGTCGCATAGGCCATGCCATGCTTGTCTTGGAGCATACGCAAAGTGGGCATGTCGTTGCGTTGCCGATATTGGGTAATCTCTTCGGCGAGCCCGAAATAGAATTTCAGGCCCCGATGGCTCCCGTGCAGGTCGGTCCCTGATTTCAGGCTGAACTGCTTCTTACATTTTCGGCAGACTTGGAGTTTTCGCAGATCCAAAAAATTTACATTTTGGTGGAAGCACCTTGGGCACACCGGTCCATCTGGCCACCGGACCTGATACAACCGAGCTTCGCAAGCCGCCTCAGTCGGAAAGGTAGTGTCGAGACCGACCGAAGGCAGTCCTAGATACAGTGAAACCCAGTGTATCCGTTCTAATGTGTAGCTTTCGAATAAGCCTGAAGTCATGGGTGAGCGATATCACAGCCGACAGGCGCAACTGAATACGCTAAATAGAGCGCAACCGTTGACCTGCCTCTGCCTGCCGACTCGCCTGATGCCAAACGTAGAAATTTAAGACCCAGGCGCTTAGTGTAAGAGGTTGACCAACTGAGGACGCTAGACTTAGCAAGCACAGCCAAAGGATACGTACGCTGCCTACTTCGATCGTTGCAAAACCTGAGCCTCAACCTCGGGAAGGGATTGTATCGTTCGTGTCGCGCGCAGCGGGCATGCGGAGCTTATCGCTTTCCGGCTTCTGCAATGAGCTGGGCTTATCTCTCAAAAAACTGATCAAGTTCGATGATCGTCAGACAAAAGCTATCGCCAAGATCTTTGACCTCCCAGGTCAGGAGATACAAGAAATGATGTCTTGGACGCCGCAGCCCACAGCCGGTGTTCAGGTCTGTTTTAGGGGGGAGGAGTTCGTATCTCGCGCCCTCATCAATCCTGTAGTCAGAGGTTGTCCGGCCTGCCTTAGGGAAGATCTAAAATCTTGCCCCGCAGCGCCTCAGAGTCAAATGGTCATGCGGGGAGACTGGCAGGTGCGGTACGTGGAAGTTTGCCTGCGCCATAGCCAGCCTCTTGTTCCGCTCTGGAAAATCGCATCGCCATTGGCACGATATGATTTCGCCACACACCTTCATAGTATTGCGGATGACGTCATATCAGGAGGTTTGGACCGGCCACGCCATCAAATCTCAAGCTATGACCAGTGGCTGGATGACCGGCTTTCTTCTGGCGCAGACCCGACATGGCTCGCTACGCAGCCTACCGATACGGCTGCTCGGTTCTGCCAACTGCTAGGTGGCGAAATGGTAAGGGCCAAGTTGGGTGGAACAGATGATGGCCGACCTGCGAGGGCTTTGGGATTCGATTGTGCGCGCGCCGGGCCGGATGGACTGTCCCAAATTCTACTAGAGCTAGCGAGCACAGCGGAAGGAACGCAGTTCAGTCCAAAAAGGGCTTTCGGCCGACTTTACCGTTGGCTGGCACACGACATGGCAAACGATACAAGGTGTGATCCATATCGCGATATCCTGCGTGAAATCATATTCCAAACTTGGGCCGTACCGGCAGACGAACCCATTCTGGGAAAGTCTCTATCGGCGCCAAGGCTTTACTGTCCTTACTGCGGCAGATGAGCTTGGCAGGTCCGCGAAAACTACGCGACGAATGCTAGAGCATTTCGGCATTGTGGATCCCGAGGATAATCGACCTGACGCCCGCCTAACCTTCGATGCAAAGCTTGCGCAGCCGGCTTTTGCTCGAGCAAGGCGTCTCGTCGTGGCGAAGAGTATGAGGCAACAACTCGGTGTCTCTGTGGGTCAGTTCGAGATCCTTGTAGATAAGAAAGTTCTCGAACCGGCAGTGCCTCAATCGGTTTCGAAACTGCAATGGGATATTGCTGACGCCGACGCTCTGCTCGGCGATCTGACTAAAGATGCCGTCACCGTAAAAGGTACTGACGCGGACTGGCTGCCTTTGGGTGTTGCCGCCGCACGTGCGCGCGTGGATATTGCCCACGCCATCGATGCGGCACGAGAAGGAGTGATCAAAGTCGCACTGAAAGATGGCCTCGTTGGATATGCTGCCATTTGCGTACGGCAAAGCGACATAAACAAACTGCAAGAAAAGCCGCCGGAACTCAGAAACTTGGGTGCATTTGCAAAAGAGATAGGGCTACATAACAGCGGCGCGCTGACCGCTCTTTTCAATGCAGGTCACATCAAGGCAACTAAGCTCTTTAATCCGCTAACCCGCCGCCATGGGCTATACGTGACCGATGCCGATATTTCGGCATTCCACGCGAAGTTCACGACGCCTAAACTGCTGTCGATCCGCGAGAAGATGGATAGCCGGTTGATCGCACGCAAGCTTAGAAACGCTGGGATTTCGCGCTTTGCGCCAGGTGGTAGAAATTTCGGCCCCGTCTATCTTGCAGATGATGTCAAGAAAGCCTGTTCCGTTGACACATCGCGAGAGAGATCTGATTAACGCTTTGAAGCGACTGACCTCTGAGCGTTAGATGCCCCCCGGAACTGCATAGCCCTGTCGCCCAGACCAATGGGGCGAAATCCGCGAAGTGCCGCGTTTAGATATGCCTACTCGCAAAGCCATCGTGCCGACCGGATAGCGAAGCGATCACCAACCCGCACTCCATGTCGAAAGGTGCCTTAGGGCTGCAAACGGCTCTTAGCATGTGTAGTTGGGCTGTTATGCAAATCGCAGAGGATGTTTGATCCCTATTACTGCAAGGGGCTTAGCTGTTCCAAATACGGCGCGAGCGCTTTTCCCCGCCCCTCAGCCGATCCATACGACTAAGCCTTCACCACCACCCTCAATCAAGTGTTAAGCCACGCAAACTCGCCCCGAAACACAGCATCGATGAGCGGAATATATCATCGTTGACAGTTTGAAAGATTACTTTCATTATCGGTGTAATGAGAATTTCGGAGGCCCCGTTGCAAACCTCAATCAGAGCTCAGCTAGGAGGTGTCTTTGAAGAAGGGACCAAAGCAGACCGCCTTTTGGCCCGCTACATGCTGGATTCTTGGGCAGGCTTGCCTTTTGAGACCGCCGCCAGCATCGCACGGTCGGTAAAGGTGAGCGAAGCCACCGTCGGGCGGTTCTGCCGTTCAATCGGCTATGATAGCTTTCGCGACCTGAAGGATCACCTCAAGCACGATATGGGCGATGACCCTTGGTTGATGTCTGAACGGCTTCAAGAAATGCGTAAGGGTGGCAATGTAGACAGTGCTCAGCTCAATCACGGCCTGCAGCTCGAGATCGCGGCACTCGTCGGCATCTATGAAATGGCCAGCAGCCCCGAATGGCAGCAAGAAGCAGAGCGATTGGCGCAGACTGCACATGTTTTCGTTGCCGGTTTTCAGACGGAACGTGGTCTTGCCCAGTATTTCGCCAACCAAATGCAATATGTCCGCGACGGCGTCACGTTGCTTGACCTCGCGGCTGGGAACTTCGCCGAGGTCTTGTTGACCGACCGCCCTGCCCATCTCGTGATTTTTGAGGCGCGGCGCTATTCAGTCTTGTCCAAAAGCCTCGCTGAAGAGGCCCGCGCGGCGGGGGTGACGGTTACACTTATTACAGATGTCTTTTGTGACTGGGGCCATGAGGCGGCGGGTCAGGTGTTCGCGGTGCCCACGCAGTTCAACCAATTCTGGGATTCGACAGCCCAGATGGCGAGCCTGTCCAACCTGCTGATCCACAGCGTTTTTCTACAGCTTGGTTCCGAGGTGGAGGGCAGGCTCAACCGGATTGCCCATCTCTATGGTCGCTTTACCGGCCATGTCGACCGCCCTGCGCGACAGGGTGCCAAACGGAAAAATGACACAGAAAAACCCAACAGGAGTGAACACGATGACACCTAAACTCAAACTGGCCACGGCGCTTTCGACGCTGGCCGTTGCCGCCAGCTTTTCTACCGGCGCTTTTGCCGAGACATTGCGCTTGGGGACAGAAGGCGCCTACCCCCCGTTCAACTACATCGAAGCGGACGGCAAGATCGCCGGTTTCGATGTCGAGATCGGTCAGGAGCTTTGCAAGCGGATCGGCGAAGAATGCGAAGTCGTCGCACAGGATTGGGATGGAATCATTCCGGGGCTGCTGGCGAATAAATACGATTTCATCATTGCGTCGATGTTCATCACCGAAGAGCGCAAGAAACAGGTGGATTTCACCGATCCCTATTATCTGGCCGCGATGACAAATGTCGTGCCCAAGGGCTCTGACATCACCGAATTCACCAATGAAGCCCTCGCCGACAAAGTTATTGGCGCGCAGTCTGGCACAACGCAGGCCGACTATATCGAAGCGACCTACCCGGATGCGGATGTGCGGCTGTATCCAACGCAGGATGAGGTCAACCTCGACATGGCCAGTGGCCGGATCGACATGCAGGTCGGTGACATGCTGCCGATGCTGGACTGGACCAAAAAGACCGAAGACGGCGCCTGCTGCGAGTTGGCTGGCGATCCGATCACCGATCCGGCCTTTGTCGGTGAAGGCGTGGGTATCGCGCTGCGTCAGGAAGACGACGAGTTGCGTGAAAAGCTTAACGCCGCTCTGGCCGAAATGCGCGCTGATGGCACCTACAAAACCATCAACGACAAGTATTTCGACATCGACGTTTACACGATGAAATGATGACAACGTCCCCCCAGTTGGTAATCCTGTATGTTTGAGTTGCTCTCTTACGGCGATGCCGGCTGGGGGGATGAAATCCTCGCGGGTTTGGCGATCACGATGCAGCTTGCCATCGTGACGCTGCCCATCGGTCTGCTGATCGGCTTTGTCGCGGCCTTTGCCTCGATG
>Ga0114914_1000300_pt1 | contig 9697 bp, 7 predicted proteins | sample MalvirAntarct_38_FD_89689 | JGI IMG/M metagenome (GOLD analysis project Ga0114914, IMG submission 89689) | Marine viral communities from the Global Malaspina Expedition - Malaspina viral metaG Antarct_38 | ecosystem: Environmental > Aquatic > Marine > Oceanic | place: Orkney Island (southeast)... | reverse complement strand
CGGCTCCGGCTCCGGCTCCGGCTCCGTCTCCGGCTCCGGCTCCGGCGCTGTCTCCGGCTCCGGCTCTGGCTCCGGCTCTGGCTCCGGCGCTGGCTCCGGCTCCGGCTCCGGCGCTGGCTCCGGCACTGTCTCCGGCGCTGTCTCCGGCTCCGGCTCCGGCTCCGGCTCCGGCTCCGGCTCTGGCTCCGGCTCCGGCTCGAGCTCCGGCGCCGATGGCATCGGCGGAAGCTGAGAGGGCTGAGGCGGCGTGGAAGGAGGCAGAGGAAGCACCCGCGTCTCCATGGACTCAACAACTTCTGGACCGGCTGATGGAGTCGAATTGTGTCCCGACTCCGTACCAAGCTCCAACAGTGGCTTTGGCTTAAGCTCCGGAAGCGGCTCAGGACTCGGTTGTTTGTCGGTGATCGAATCAATATTGCATCGGGTGGTTGGAATATCCACAAGAGAAGGGGGTGGAAGCTGCGATGGTAGGGTTGGAGAGTCGATAATTTTATTCATCTCTGCCTTTTGCGCGCGACCTTCTGCACTACGCGTCTTTTTCACCTCTTGAACCTCTACGAAGACGGGGAAGTGATCAGAGATGCCCACGTGGCTCATTGCTGCATTGTGAGGGTCCTTGAGCTGCATGATTCCACCACCTATAATGAAATCCTCATTTGCGTGTGCGTTTACCAGTACATTATCGTAGTTCTCGTTTCCACTTGTAGTTGCAGCGTTTTTAGGTATCTTGCTAACAAATCCATGGCTTTGCATCTTGTACCTGTCGTCGCCAGGGTACGTGTTAAAGTCTCCACAGATGATGTGTACGGGTGCCGTCCCCGTCTCCCGGTTCGGTGTGAACGGCAGCTGCATACGGCATTCGGACGTGTCTGGTGCGGAGTAGTTACGCAGTAGAGCGGCGATCTGGCTATCACGCGCATCGTGTCGGTGAGATGGCGGTAGGTGCACGCTGGTAATTACGAATTCGCGATCGGCCTTCAGCTCAAACCGCTCGTCGTGTAGCACAACCTGCAACGGAGCGTAGTCGAGCTCCGTTGCGCCCACCTTGCGTAGCGTGTTCCAGTGCTTGAGCTGCACGGGACTCTTGACGAAGCAAACGTGCACCTCGGCACCCGGTCCCATTAGCTTACCGCCCTTTCCAGACTTTTGAGAGGTCACCGCAGTCCATACCCTCCCCTCTTCCGTCGCGACGTCCAGCATCGCCGCGAATGTCTCGATCTTTTCGTTGAGAACATTCTCCGTCCCAGGAATTTCCTGGAGCATTATGACGTCGAAGTCGGCCATTAGTGCCGCGAGCGTGAGCCACTTCTGTGCCAGGTCGGCACCCTTCTGTGTGCCCTCACGCTCCTCCGACGGCAGATCGTCGCTCGCGTCCGTGTACGCCGCATTCGCGTTTCCTAAACGCATCTTGCACGCATTAAAGCTACACACGCGCAGTCGGTGGGTATCTATCGTCACGGGAGGAGCCGAGATCGAATGCTCCACCGTCGCGGCCGGTGGGGTCGCGGCCGCAGTGAGCTGGATGAATGCTTCGACGCGAGCTTCTTTCGCCTTCTTTTCAGCGGTTGTATCTTCGTACAACTCGTCGTCTGGCGCCGCGCCCTCCGTGGCCACCTCTGACTTTTTAGCCACCGCGTCTTCGTCGGTGAAGAGCGCATCAAAGGCTTTGGACGCATCGCTGAGATCCTTCGCGTCTCCAACCAGCGGCTCGGAAGGCGCCCGCGAGGAAATGTCAATATCGCTCTTGAGTGTCATAATGCAGCCAATATTGTGCGCACGGTCCCCGGAGAGTGCTTTGTGTGGCAATTTATGCTTGTTCACCAAGAGCTGGTGAAGCTCCACAAGATCCTCGTCCGTCAGACGCGCCAGTTTCTTCTCTGCCACATACCGAAGATCGCAATCGACCCAATCCTTCACCTTTGACATTAGTGGCGCTCTTGAGAAAGGCTACTCAATAATTATGACAGTTCATATTACCCGGCACCGAGTTAGCGACGAGACGTGGCATTGGGAGTGGGGCTGTGTCGTAACACGAGCGCCACCCGTGTGCGCACTCGAGTTCTTATCGCTAGGTTAGGTGTACTACTACTTAAAGAACTACGCGCACCTATGCAGTCTACTGCTTCACACAACCAATCCAATCACTCCAATCACAGTCACCAAGTAAGTGTCAACTTCCCCGAGCTGTCTCCACCAAGCCTCGTATCGCGCCGCCGGGGCTGTGGCTGCACACTTTCAATCATAGCACTACTCTTGGTCACACTCTTTATCACACTCCTCGCACTCGAGACGCCATTTATTGCTCTCGAAAACTCTAGAATTGCGGCGCGTATGAAAGCCGCGCCGTACAGGCGCGACCACCCACCGACTCCATCAGCCGAGCCGATCACTCTGGGCCTATGGGACGAGCGGAAGGCACTCACCGCCATGCAACTTATCGTCTGTCTCAGCCTGGCCCTGGGCGTCGACGAGACGCGAGTAACCGTCGTACCGGAAGGCTCGCATTTTTATAGAGTCACGGTCGTGCACGAAGGGGCGTGGGTTATGGAGGCCATAAACGCAGAAGGTGGGATCTTTTTGGACGCGTTGAACTCACAAGCCGCGCGATTCGGTGGCCAGCTTGTAATCAGCCACGTCGCTCATCGAGAAGACGCCCCATCTCCCCCTTCCACCACCCTAAGCACCCCCTAACGTCCGTGTTCGAGTCGCTGCGGCGCACCCCGACTTTAGAAGGGAACGATCGGATGAGCGACTTGCGTCCATCAAATGCCAGTACGCGTGCAGCCTCCTGGTTGAACTCGCAAATACGATCGTCTCCGCCAGCAAGCCTTACAAACTCAACGATCCGCTCGAGTAGCTTGCGAGACGCGCGGCGTGCAGGACCTGATAGGCAAGCACCGCGCGGTCAGTTCGAAGCGGGGTTGCACGTTGTGGTCAGGGATAGACGCGCAGAACGCACTGAAGACGACGACTTCGAGACCGAAGGCTAGTGCCAAGCAAGCGCAGAAGATTGCAATACTGCGCAAGGGATTTCCAATCGTGTTAACCAGTGATATATTGGAGGGAGTGGTCTTCGTGAAGCGATGCGCGACCTGAAAGTCTTGCCGAAGCGTCTTGGGGTACTTATTAAGACTTCGGAGTTGCTCTTTTCCCATCCGTGCTTTTTCATGATGGCTGGTCGCTCCGTCTCCCAGCTGCCACGATAGATGACACGCGCCGCCGCCTTGAGAAATGCCACGTGGAACTCGAGCTGTTGAGAGGACCTGATTAGGGCAGAGCTAAAGAGTTGGAAGTGAGAAGTGACCATAAGATTGTAGTAATATACGGCGAACGCCACAACAGCGCAGCGAGGCAGTTCGAATATCGTGGCTAACGCGCAAGGGGTTGGCGTAAGCGCACCGTTCAAACCCGCGCTGGTCGACGCGTGTAAGTAGCTTTTGTAAGGTGCGGTAGTTAACGTCTCCCTGGTACTCGTCGCCTGGCATCCAGACACCGAGGCCGTCAATCTCGTCTTGTGTCGCGCCCTCGTTTACCTCGTCCTTACCATCGTCCTCCAAAGCGCTCTTGAAAGAGAGTGTCTCGATGCGCCGGAGACGCGCCGCGTCCAACCGCTCCACGTGTGAATCAAACGATTTGAAAAGGGTCTCGTTAATGAGAGCACGCTCCTCTTCCTCCACTACATCCTCGCCCTCCTCGCCCTCCTCGCCCTCCTCGCCCTCCTCGCCCTCTTCGCCCGCCCCAACCTCCTCGCACTCGTCGCCGCGTTCGATTGGGGGCGCACAGCACGCACAGTCCTCGGAGTGACCCAGCAGTCTCATATAAGGTCAACTGTTTATGAACACAAACACAACTAGAACTACACAATTTACTAGCGGTAGCGGTGCGACTGCTACGCTCACTTCTTACGACCACCACCAAAGAGCCACTGCCAGCACTGATGAAGTACTCCAGAGACGATACGTAGTGGTAGACTCACAGCTCGTCGGCACACACTCACCCACCGCGTCCCGTGCACGCGGTCGGGTTTGTCTTCTCTTATCTCACACTCGGAACGACTGTCCTTGGGAACGCGTATTATGACCGCATCTGGCATTTCCCCGTTAGCCGGAGATGGCTTACAATTATGATCGGTGTCACCTTTCTGCCATTAGCGTGAGCTTTGTGCATCTACAGGTAAGAGCGCGCAACAAAACACGCTTGTAACATGTGTGTTATATGCTTTCGTATGCAAAAGTGCGACGCAGCTGCATTGACGAACTTGGCGCGGCTGTCGGTTGTCGATACTGGTTCGTGTAATAATAATAGCGACGTATCGATCTCGGGCGTCTTCGGGTGCCTTTCCCCCGAGCTGCTGAACATGGTGGCTGCTGCACTGCTGCACGACCGTCCACTTTATTTCGAATCCGCACGTACACAAAAAATGGCCAATGCCAATAGCTTCCTGTCCTTTCTGCACACGTGCCGCGGGGTGTACCAGTCCATCAGTCGCGCCAACGTGGTTGAGATGATATGTCACAGCAATATTAGCGCAATCCCGAGTATCGATCTCATGCGCTCGGAGTTCCCATACACACTACAAGCAAAGCTCAAGATACGCGCCGCATTGGAGATTAGAGCCGTGTTACGTGCTATGTGTTGGGGCACTCTTCATTGTGTAGAGGACGCCCCGATGCTCGCGGCATTAAACCGCGAGTTTGAAACAACGGGATTTATGTGCAAATGTAAGAAACTTTGCGAAGAAAACGACTCCTTGGGAAAGGCAGCTATCGGAGCGTGCAGATGCTTGCGCTTGAGCATAGTCTCGCCAAGCAATTCCACAATTCTCTGCACTGCGGCGGATGGTGTGATCATAGAAGATGGCAAATACGTTCGGTTGGTGGGAGTAAAGTTGGCCGAGGTGTTCACACCGGGGAGGGAACACATCACCACCTTCACTACGCCGGTGGGCGTGGATTTCCACACGGAAGGGGGTGAGAAAATACGCGGCACATTTGCAGCGGAAGAGGGTGGCATGATTGCGGTGGTTACGCGAGGGTCGTCATTCAATAATGTATACACAGTAAAGACTTGGACCAACCATGGGCGCGACCTCCTCTCCGTGCACCACCTGGAATATGTGCGTAAGGCAGGCGGGACCCAATCAATGCACGTGGGTGAGTGCCGCGGCGTTTGGGTGCGAAATGGCACAGTTTCTCTCGCCTTTCTCAATCGGAATAAGAGCGCGAAGAGCGACGGTACCCTACAGGTCGTATATATCTCACCATGCGAACGCGAACCAGTATGGGTATACCCTATGGGTAACACTGAGGAGTTGATCTTGAGCACTGTCAGCGCGTCTGGTAACCTCGGTATAATGGATCTTCGTGACGAGGGACGAGAGACCCTGTGGTTCTTCGATATGGACACGCGTCGAGCCGAATTTGTCGTTTACCTTTCGGTAGACCCCACCGTTTCTATTCCAGGGTGGTGTAACGAGGTTGCAATCTCCCCCGATGGAAGCACAATTGTCGTCTTGATACGCTGTTTTCCCCACAGCGTAAATCTTCGAATCTACAAGCGCTCTTGTCAATGTCCTCGATATTACTTTAGGGAGCGACTCTGGCTCTCTTATAACATGTTCATCATAAATGATGATGACGTTGGTGGATGGAAGATGACCAATGAGTGGAGTGTTACCGAATGGGTTATGGATGCACTGTTCGGTACGATCACATCCTCCACCTTCTCGTCTTGTGGTGACAAGGTACTCTTCTTTCTGCGCGATATAAACGATAATATAAATACGCAAATGACCGACGGCGTCGTCGTGGTAGACGTGTGTGTGCGCCAGTCTGACTACCGAAGTGAAAATACCGACAACACGCGGTCGTCGACCTGTATTAGAACACCGCCCCATACCATGCCGACTCAACTACTGTGTTCGAGTGGAACGTTCATGCGTACTGGAGAGGGCGGTGGCGTGATGCGCTTGGGGTTTGTGTGAAGCTCCATCCACCCTCGCACCCCCCCAAACTCACGAAAGAGTCCCGGTGGGCCGCTCAGCTCAACGTCGGGTTCCGTCGCGGGAGCGATTAAAGGCGTGCCGTTGATGAGTGCGTCCAGTTGCGCGAGCACGGGGTCGTGCGTAACAAAGGTGGGTAGCGGTGGGGGTAATTGTATGGGTGACTCTGGAGCATCGCACCGCTGCGCTTTAGGACCGTTTATTAGTGCGTGTAAGTGTTCCAGTACAGGGTTGGAGCAAGTTGAGTCGTCGTGCTCGCGTTTCATACTCTCCAAGATATATTTTCAGGTACCCGCACCCTTTTACCCACTTTTGTTGAGTATTCTAGAGGTACACTGAGAGACCTGCACTCCTGCACTCCTGCACTCCTATGCAGTTACTATTGGCACTGTAGATTTATTAGTCTCACACACTAGAAGTCGTCCTCGTGTTCCTCTGGTACTAAGAGCGTCAGAAGTAAAGCGCCAGTCTTTCAATAATACGAGTACGCACGCTCGTAACTCAATAATAATGGTGAAACGCCAACCCCAGAACGAACCGGATGAACAGGGTAGGAAATGGATGATTGCGGATGAGGAGCTGTCGGACCTCCTCTTCAGTACAAGAGGCGGCCGATCTGAACCCAGAAAACACGAGCTTATCCAAACGCGTATGTCGAAACTCTTACACACCCTTTCAGGTCCCGGTGGTAACATGAAGGAGACAACACGGTGTGGTAAACATAGGCTACCAGTCACCAAAGGCAGTCATGGCACATACAGTGTGCTGAATCGTAGCGAAGCATTGGGGGCGATTTGGTACGGGATGGGCTTCGATACAGAAGATACTCGCCACCTCAACCTCCCGCGCGACGCCGAGACGGGAAAATTATACGTACACTTGCACCGCTTCGATCTCAGTGCGGGGAAGGTGAGGGGAAACCCCGAAATGTCGGACGCCATCAAGGCGTACTTTTGGAAGGAGGTGGGAGAACCCGCGGACGATAAGGTGCTGGCGCTGTCGGTGCGCCTTTATTGTAACGGATCAGAAGGAGGTGTGGAGCCTCAGGGGGAGCACACGGAGGTGATGTCTACGGCGACGCACGTGCTGTGCGTGAAAGATCTTATATGCGACATCGAGAAACAGCGCATCGATTTCGGTGAAAAGTGTAACGAGGCGTGGCCGCTACTATCTGACGCGCTCAATAAGTTCCGAACGGATGCCTCAGACGACGAAGACGAAGACGAAGGCTGTGTCGGTGTCGGTAGTAAGAGCAACAAGAAGCAAAGGACGGACACGGACCCGGACCAGGGATTCGACCTCTTCTTCAACAAGCTAAGCAGTGCGAAAGGCACTAAAGACTCTCGCAAGAACATGTTCAAGGGAGATGCGGGACCTCACATCGCTGAACTTTTCTACGTAATCAACCAGGATCTCTCGTTGGGGATGACGCGCATGGCGAAAGTTGTGGCACCAACATACTCCGATGGGGCCGAATTACAATACACTGGATGCATTGTGGACGGTGAACAAAAGGGTGGTTACAAGTTCAGGAAACCATCAGTCAATCCAGAGTCCTCCACCATCATCACTGCTAAGATCTTCTCCATGCCCCCAGCGGAACGCGAGGAGTTGACAGAAGCCTACCTAGGAGTGCAGGACGCTGCCCATAGCATCAACTACGCGACTGGTCAACTGGTTAAATACATACGCAGAACCTTCTCACTATCGCTCTGCCTCGAGATGGAGAGTGGCAAACGCGCTCAGTTCGCGTACTGCGATACGCTACCAAAGGAGTTGGTCTTGCTACAAGTGTACCTCGATGCAGTCTTCACGCCGAGATTGGTAGACGATGAGGACGACGAGGACGACGACGAGGAGTCGGGAGGAGAGGGATCAGATAGTTCTTCCGAGGGGTCCGACCCAGAGGACAGTGACTACAAAGAAGGGGATACTGAAAAACCCAATACTGCACCGACTTCTTCTGAAGACGACGACGACGACGACGACGACGACGACGACGACGCCTCTGACGCCTCTGACGGCGACGACGAGTCTTATGCCTCTGGAGATAACGACAGTGGTAGTTCTTGAAGTATGTGTTTGCGTGTTCTGTGAATATATAAAAACGAACTTGTGAGCTCAGCGCATAGACGCATCTTGAGGCGTCTTTCGCGTCGCTCGTAACACTGTTTAGTATGAACGAGATTGGTGTGATCGACGTGTTGATTGAAGGCTGCCGGTTACCACTTTCTTCCCGGCGCGCGCTTGCGTGCGTCAGCCACTTGCATGCTAATACGTTGCGGAATCTCTTTGCGGAGAAGAAACTACACGTGTCCGACTGCGACCGCACTTACAACAACGTTGTGTTCATTAGCAAATGTGTGCGTCTCCCAAAATCCAAGGCAGAAAAAAAGACGAACCACGTGCTGCCACTGCTCTGCGTCGAGGGCGAGACGAAATACCCTGCGATGCGCCTTGACCAGCTGTACTGGAACAATGTGGGTTCGGTCGATGTCTCGAAAATGAGCGACGCCGCCGTTTACTTTCTCAGTCGCATTCTTGCAGAGGACGACAGTAACACCTTCCACAGCGATAAAGTCTCTTTCAATGTGGGGGTCATGAAATGGAACTGCGAATCAATCTACAAGAAGATTGATATGGCCAATACTCACGATGAAATGCCGCAAATATACACAGCCATGTCGGGAGTGGCCGAGCACATGGCTATGCACACCCTACTGTCGCGTGGTGGGTGTCCGTGCACACCTTACTCGCTGGGCGGTGGGCTCACGAGAAGAACGGATATCGCCGCGGCTTCTTTAAGTTACCTGATCTTAGACGAATCTGCGGCGAGGGAGGTGGGAACCGTGATCTGCAAGCAGCCCAAATTGAATAAATTGGATATAAGCGATACCAATTGCCCCCCACTGTACAATCCGTACCTCTGCTTATTCCTACTCGAGAAGACAACGCACGTATTCACACAGCTGGTGCATCTCGACATCTCTAATAATGCGTTCGTGCTTACTGAAACCACGGCGATCGGTGACGCGCTTGGTGCGGGTCGGTTTCCAGTTCTCGACTACTTGAATATTAGTGGTATTGGTATGTGTACAATTGGCATCCAATGCCTCGAAAAGGGGCTGGGGTGTGTGCGCGACCAGCTCCAGTACCTCAATATCGCCCGTAACCCACTTGGGTGTCTTGGCATTTCGACGCTGATGTCGATATTGGTTCATTCCAAATCTATGAAGCGGTTGAATATAATGAATGTAGAATGCCAACCGGCAGCGTACGAGCGCGTCGCCCTCTACGTCAAACTGGGGCGGTTGCCAAACATAGATAAGGTTTTTATCACTGAGAACGAAGAAACAGAGCGAGCACGCGTAGCAATGGACCTCGCGCTGAAAAGCCTAGTGCATGAGCGGAACTGGGACGACTTTATTGAGCGACAGTGCGACACGCGACAGCTTGGGTTCAGCTGATATCTGTGTGAGTGTTAGTACAGAAGCATCACCTTTCGTGCATGAGGGCGTGTCATGTTGATAATAACTGACACGCGGGGCGCGTTATATTCATGTCTTCTCATAGAGCCGCGAATACGGTCGCTTGTAACCCTGGTAAACGAAACGTAAAGCGCGACCTTACGGATCTTAGCAACTGTGACGCTGGAACTGAGCTGCAGTCGCACGGGGTGGAGCCGCTCATAGCGCG
>Ga0114914_1000299_pt1 | contig 9767 bp, 9 predicted proteins | sample MalvirAntarct_38_FD_89689 | JGI IMG/M metagenome (GOLD analysis project Ga0114914, IMG submission 89689) | Marine viral communities from the Global Malaspina Expedition - Malaspina viral metaG Antarct_38 | ecosystem: Environmental > Aquatic > Marine > Oceanic | place: Orkney Island (southeast)... | reverse complement strand
TGTGACCAGCCAAGGAAGATGTATTCGATTTACTTTTCATATGGATTCCTATGGCTGAGTGGCCGAGGTGATAACGGCCGACCCATCTCCGACAATTCGCGAGATTTCTGCCGCCGCCTGGTTAGCTTGTGATAGCGCAGACAGGTACTGAGATCGGGCTTGGAAAAGCGTGCGTTGAGCATCCAGTACGTCAAGGAACGTGAATTTTCCAAGTTCGAACCCCTTGCTGGCAGCTTCATAAGCGCTTTGGGCACTGGGGAGCATATCGTTGCGCAACAGTTCAAACTGCTGGCGAGCAGTGCGCAGCCGCATGTGCGCTTGGGAAAGTTCGCTTTTCAGGCGTATATGGACGGCGTTGAGCTCGTCCTGCGCCTGGTAGGCCCGTTCCTGTGCTGCTCCGATGTTGCCTTGGTTTCGATCAAACAACGGCAGGGGCATCGAGATACTCACCAGTCCCAGCGTGCCGTTATATTCATCTGAGCGTTGGGCACCTACGCTAACCGTCACGTTAGAAAAGCGATTCGTCCTTTCCAGCTCCAACGCAGCCCGACGTCTTTCAGCCTCCCGACGCGCGCGGGTTAGTTGGGCGGAATCGTTCAAACGGCTATAAAGCTCAGCTAGCTCGGGAAGAGGAGGCACTGCCTCTACCGGCTCTTTTACTCGCTCAAAGCGTGGCTGTGGATTTCCCCAGTTGGCCGCCAGCCGAGTGCGCGCAGCTTCGAGTTCAGCTGTGGCCTGGGCAAGCTCTACTTGCACTCCAGTAGCCGCAACCCGCGCCCGGGTTTCCTCTACGGGAGAGACCATGCCGGCCCTCACACGTCGATTGGCCACGTTCACTGCTTGCTTCGCAAGCTTTGAAGCAGCCTGAGCGAGGTCCAGCCGTTCTTGAGCAGTAAGCACATCGTAGTATGCACCCATCACTGCCCCCCTCAGTCGAGCTTGGGCGTCCTGTAGGTCGGCGGCCGCTACGTCCATGGCGCGTTGCGCTGCCTCAATACGAGCCGAACGTTTACCACCCAGCTCTATTTCTTGGCTCAGTTCAAGCGTGGTCTCCGGGGCATCGCCCCGGATTCCCTCCTGGCTAGCGGACAATATTGGATTCGGACGTGCTCCTGCTTGGCTAATCAATGCGCGAGAAGCAGCCAGCTCACGTCTTGCAGCAGCCAGTTCAGGGCTTGCAGAGCTAGCGAGTTCCAAGGCGCGTACAAAGCTTATGGAGTCGACAGACTCAACGGGGAAGGTATTTGACACACTGACAGGTAAGGTCTGTGTGAAGGTCGGCAACTCTAAAGGCTGCGCAGAGGCGAGGTTGCACGACAACATCGTCAACCCCAGCGGTAAAAGAACTTTTCGCACCGAAATCTCCTAGAAAAGGGAAGGTTCGGTGAGACGTCAGATACAGATAAATGGCGTCCTACTGGTTAATCTGGCGTCTCACCGGCTTTGCACCGATGCGCCAATTAGGTTTTTCAGGACGCCCGGCTTCAGCCGATGCGTAGCTAGCAGAAGAAAACGGTTTCAAGCTTATTGATAATACCGAACCAGGAGAAATCCCTTTCCTTATAAGCGGCTTGATATGGTCGCCATGAAAGACACAGTCTCCATCCAGACTGATTTTTTTTGCGGCTTTTGACGATCCTTCCTCGTCAGCACCCAGAGACTCGTGCGAATGTTCGTGATGTCCAAGATGATTTGCTGCCGAACCATCCTCATGTCTGCAGCTCGTGCTAACAACTGCCCATGATGATTGCAATGGGAACAGGGCTAGCAACAACAGCAGAACTATTTTTCTCATCCAAGGCAAAACGATGACTTCCTGGTTTAGATGTCGAATCCAATCATAGAGCTACCCCCGCCAAGACGCGGAACACAGCGCCGCTACTGCGACAGTGATTCGTCCTGGGTTTAGGACACAATACACGAAAGCGTTTTTATCAGCCTCGCCAAGCCGGGGAGATAACTGATGGCCATGGGGCTGACTTTAAAGAAGAGTGGATAACGACCGCGTGACCGCAACATTACAAATCTGTAATCGAGGATATGCGCGATTGCTTGCCTCTCAGATAACAAAATAGTAATTTGCCGCTAATCCTGCGGTCATCTGCAGGGAAGAACTTGCCTAAGCGCTAAAAAAAAGCGAAAGGCGTCATTTGAGCACTGACCTGCCGTACACCAGGAGCATCATCATGAGCAAAATGGCCGTTTTTTCACTAACAGCCCTTTCACTGGCATTGGGCAGCGCCCCGGTCTTTGCCCAATCGGAAACAGCGGAGGGCTTCATCGAAGGCAGCACGCTATCGCTGATAAATCGCAACTATTATTTCAATCGAGATTTTCGCGACGGTGAGAGTGCGACCGGCAATGGCTACTCTGAGGAGTGGGCGCACGGATTAATGGCCTTCTTCGAGTCCGGATATACTCAAGGCTCGGTGGGGGTCGGTGTCGACGCCTTCGCCATGCTCGGTCTCAAGCTCGATTCTGGATCAGGACGTTCCGGTGCTGGCGGAAGCGTCGATCTTCTCCCCTACAATAGCGCCGGCGATGCCGAGGATGACTTTTCTCGAGTGGGAGGGGCCGTGAAAGCACGGTTCTTGGACACCGAGATTAAAGCTGGTGATGTGTTCCCCACTACTCCCGTCGTGCACTTTGGTGACGCACGGCTGCTGCCGGAGTCTTTCAAGGGTGTCACCGTTGTGAACAACTCGCTGGACGACCTCACCCTCCAGGGCGGCCGCCTGCACGCGATGAGCCAGCCCAATACCAGCAACACGAACGATGACTTCGTCACGTTTTATGGCGGCGGCGTCGACTCGCCTTGGCTCGGCTACGCAGGCGGCGACTATAGCGTCAACGAAAATCTTAGTCTTAGCCTGTATACCAGCCGGCTCAAGGATGCCTGGAACCAACATTACTTCGGTCTATCGGCCACCTATCCGCTTTCCGATGTCGTCGCGTTGCTGGGCAGTTTCAACTACTACAAGGCAACCGACGAAGGCCGCGAGTTGCTGGGCGAGTTCAACAACAACATCTGGAGCTCCAGCCTGGGTGTCGCCTTCGGCGCGCACACCGTCACGGCGTCGTATCAGCGAAACAACGGTAACAACGACTTTGACTACTTGCGCCAGGCGGACTCGATCTACCTGAATAACTCCATCCAGTACAGTGATTTCAACTCACCTAAAGAGCAGTCCTGGATGCTGCGCTACGACCTGAACATGGCGGGTTACGGCATACCTGGGCTTACGTTCATGACTCGCTACGCCCGCGGCTGGGGCGCCGATTACAGCAACGCAAATGAGGTATATATGCGCCAAGACGATAACGGCGCGCCTCTGTCCGGACAGAAGCGCTGGGAACGCGACGTCGAAGCACGCTACGTTGTACAGACAGGCTCGTTCAAGGACCTCTCTCTGCGGGTGCGCCAGGCTACCACGCGGGCGACTGCTTTCGAGTCCGACCTCGATGAGGTCCGATTCATCGCCGAGTACCCTCTCTCGATCTTGTGAAACACCATGAGCAACACCACATCTTCTTTAGTTTTGCTCCCTTGGTTTGAAGATGTGTTTCAGGCGCCCATCAGGGCGCCTTTTTTCGTTTGGTGCACCCGCTCGCGCTGCGGGTCAACCAAATGACCGGTAGATTACAAATTCGCAAGATAGCCCTCACAGGGCTTTTACCGCGTTAAAGTGCTTCCCGCTTCCCTGGGCAGATCTTTTCGCCTCTGCCTTTCACGCTAGAGCCAAGCCGCTTTCGTCTTGACCTAGTTACTACATGGATTTTTTTGGTTCCGCTTACCGCGCACCTCCTTGCCGAGTTACCTCAAAACATGCGCATCCTGGTTGTCGAAGACGAGATCAAAGCTGCGGAATACTTGCAGCAGGGTCTTATCGAATGTGGTTACTTGGTCGATTGCGTAAGTGATGGCCTCGATGGGTTTCACCTGGCACTGCAGAACGACTATGACATCGTGCTGCTAGATGTGAATCTGCCAACCATGGATGGGTGGGAGGTGCTCAAACTCATCAGGCGGCGTAAGCAGACACGCGTCATCATGCTGACTGCCAATGGCCGCTTAGAGCAAAAAGTCCGCGGCTTGGAATCGGGCGCCGACGACTATCTGGTCAAGCCGTTCCAGTTCCCCGAGCTGCTTGCCCGTATCCGGACACTGTTGCGGCGAGGCGAGGCAGTCACACTTCCGAGCAACCTGCGTGTAGCCGACCTCGAACTGGACCCGGCCCGGCATAGGGCTTACCGGAGCGGTCAGCGTATCGACCTCACCAGCAAAGAATTTGCGTTATTGCATCTGCTCATGCGCCGGACTGGCGAAGTCCTCACGCGTACGGAAATAACTGCCATGGTGTGGGACATCAATTTCGACTGCGATACCAATGTGGTGGATGTTGCGATTCGTCGCCTGCGGATGAAAGTGGACGAACCCTTCGGCGATCGCCTGATACACACCATCCGGGGTGTGGGCTACGTGCTGGAGGCGCGGCCTTGAAGCCACTCAGCCTCGCATCGCGTCTCGCGCTTCAAATCACACTGACCGGCGCCGCTTTGGTCGCGCTGCTGATTGCACTGAGCTACTGGGTACTGGTGCGCCAACTGGAACTGCGCGCCCAGGAGGAAGTGACGGCCAAGCTCTCTCAGATCGATCATGGACTCCTCGAAGACACCAAAGCCCGTATGGGCCGCTCCTGGCAACACGCATTGAGCGATACCGTACTCGGCCATGACAACCTTTCGATTACGGTCATCGGCGATACAGCGAAATCACCCATTTTCAGTATCGGCCGATTCGCCAATGCGCCGCAGCAGCTGGATCTCGTGAGCAGGGACGGCGACTATCTTGGCTGGACAACGAAAGATGGCGTGCAGATGCTAACCGGGCGCAAGCAAATCCAAGTCCCGGGACTGGCTCCAATGACGCTTTTACTTTCGCAAGATCGCAGTGCCGATCAACGGCTGGTGGCTGCATTCCTGCGCTCGGCCTTAGTGACCGTGCCGATGCTACTGATATTGATCGGATTGGCTGGATGGCTAATCGCCCAAAATGGCTTGCGGCCGCTTCGCAAGTTCCGGGCCTTGGCGACTAAGGTATCTACACAGGATCTATCACCTCGAATCCGCACCGATCGGCTTCCGCAAGAGCTCCAGGCATTGGCGCACAGCCTCAACGTAATGCTTCATCGACTCGATGACGGCGTTCAGCAACTGTCACAATTCTCGGACGATGTGGCTCATGAGTTAAAAACTCCGCTGAACAACCTGATAGGCAAGGCGCAGGTGACTTTGGTGCGTGAGCGAAGCAAGGAGCATTATCGGGAGGTGATCGAGTCGTCGGTTGAAGAACTCGAACGCATGGATCGAATCGTGTCAGACATGCTGTTTCTCGCCCAGGCCAGCCACGCCAGCCCAGCACTGAAGCTCGAACAATTATCTTTAGGAAGCGAGGCGAGGCGCGTATGTGAATACTTCGAAGTCCTTGCCGAAGAAGCGGGAGTCGCTACGACAGTAACGGGCGATGCCATGATTTTGGGAAATCGACTTATGGTCCAGCGGGCCATTTCCAACCTGCTATCCAACGCGCTGCGGCATTCAAATACTGGCAGTACGGTCGAACTTAAGATCCTTGAGGAGGACGTAGACATCGTCTCGCTGGCTGTCACCAATCATGGCGCGACTATCGAATCGGATCATCTCCCACATCTGTTCGACCGCTTTTACCGCGTTAACGGCATACAACCTCGCGGGGCAGGATTGGGGCTAGCGATTGTCCGCTCAGTGATGAACCTCCACAAAGGCCACGTGGCCGTCGCCAGCAAAGACGGTCGGACCACGTTTGAACTCACGTTTCCTCGGCAGGCCTGACTCAAAGTGATACCGCACGGAGACAGCCATCACTACGAAGGGGCAAAAACCACAGGGACAAACAACCATTTCGAGGGCATGCGCGTTGGCCGGGTAACCAGGCCCGCAAGCCCCAACGCCGTTCATTTAATGCATGCGTCCTCGCTAATTCCGGCGAGAATGCCGCAAGCCTCAACTTCCCGCCCATCGTTGCAATTAGCCCGCAGTGAAACGAGTTGTCGTTCGAGTGATTGCAGAGCGGTTATCTGGGATCTGACTTGAGAAATGTGATCATCGAGTAAGGCATTGACGGCCGTACAAGGCTGGCGAGGGTCATCCTGGTAGCTTTGGAGTGCGTGAATCTCTGGAAGTGACAGATTCAAGATTCGGCAGCGCCGGATGAAAGCTAGCCGCTCGCCATGCTTCTCGGTGTAGACACGATAGCCGTTCGCCTGGCGATCAGGCGGTGGCAACAAGCCCTGCTGCTCATAGAAGCGGATCGTCTGTGTATCAATCCCTATTAGCCTTGCTAACTGACCAATGCGCATCGTGTGAATCCTCATCGGCTCTGCGTTATTGACCTTATAGTAGCTATAAGGCTTTTAATGATCCCATCTTCGATTTCAAGTGGAGCCGTATCATGAGCAAGTCCGATGGTCCCTGCGGCTGCGATGCGACACCAGCCGCTGATGCCGATATGCAAAACCCTTCCGATACGACGGGGCAATGGGTCAGTGTTTACGCCGTGCCCAAGATGGATTGTCCATCAGAAGAGCGAATGATCCGCTTGGCGCTGAATGGTTTGGACGGAGTTCGGAAGCTGACTTTTGATCTGTCGGACCGTCGGTTAGATGTCATGCATGACAGTGCCGTTGAGCCCATAACCAAAAAGCTGGCGACGTTAGGGCTAGGCGCCACTCTTCAGAAAACTGTCGCGGCAGACCCTGAGATGATCAAAGCCGCCGAGAATCCGGCGAACTCTACACAGGAATCCCGCTCCCTACGTTTACTGTTAGGCATCAACGCCTTCATGTTCGTGGTAGAGATGACTGCTGGCCTGATTGCCAGGTCCGCGGGTCTGATTGCCGATTCGCTCGACATGTTCGCTGACGCGGCAGTGTACGGCCTGGCCCTTTATGCGGTTGGGCGCAGCGTCAATCTGCAGGTGCGTGCTGCACACCTTGCTGGTGTGCTCCAGCTGATTTTGGCCCTCGGCGTGCTCGTAGAGGTGATCAGACGCTTTATATTCGGCAGCGAGCCCGAGTCGCTGATAATGATGGCCGTCGCGTTCCTGGCATTGCTCGCCAACACGGGTTGTTTGCTGCTGATTTCCAAACACCGGGAAGGTGGTGCTCACATGAAAGCGAGCTGGATATTCTCCGCCAATGATGTGGTCATCAACATGGGCGTCATAGTCGCCGGAGCGCTCGTCGCTTGGACTGGGTCCAACTACCCAGACCTGATTATCGGTACCGTTGTGGGATTCATCGTTCTCAACGGCGCTCGGCGTATTCTGGCGCTCAAGGGTTGAAGGAGCTCCCGTTACAGAAAAAGGGTGTCTTCATGCCTGTAAGCCATCCGGGTCTAGCGGCGTCAGCTAAAACTGGCGACGCCGCTTTAGCCGTTGGCGGATGGTGGGTATTGCAGAACGTGGGCTGCAAAGTCCATCAGCGAGACGAAGCCGCACTGATCGGCTTTTCCTTCACGCTGTAGGTGGTAGCCCCGCATGCCTTGCCCAATTGGACCAAGCATATCGGCTTGCAACGTGTCACCGATCATTGCGATAGCGGAGGCTTCGCAGCCAAGCTGTTCGATCATCTGACGATAGATTGCGGGCTCAGGCTTTATTGTCCCAACCTCAAAGCTCCATCCGTAAACATCGAACGACGGCAGTAACAGTTTGGCCGGAATCGCATATGGGGCTGCGAGATTGGAGCACAACGCGAGATTCAGGCCGGCGTCCTTTAGCTGATTTAGCGACTCCAACGCATCATCGAAAAGGCGAACGCTGGCCAGCTCGGTGAAAAGGTCGCTTTCAAGGCTAGCTAACTCAGAGTTGCTCAACTGCGCACCGAAATAATCGGCAGCTCCAGCCAAGCCCAGATTTCGAGTCATCAGAGTCCGTGCGTCATCCGGCCTTGGTGTTTTGCCCTGAAGCCGCAGGTTCTGCATCAGTTGGCGGAAAGGATGGCGGCGCTCACCTATCTGGAGAAGCGTGCCAAACACATCGAAAACTACTGCTTGTATCATGCCGGTACCTCTACCGTTGGAGGCGAACCGCCCACCCGAAGAGCGATGCCGCCCCTCTCAGTTTTCTGAACTGGATTTCTTCAGAGGTGGCACGAAGAAGATGGGTCTTTGCGGGGGCGCTATCAGGATATCTGTCGACTTGATGCTTGTGCCTTTTCGACGCCTTGTTTTGCCGTTCTTGTCGACCGCCAGCAGATCACCGGTCGCGACAGCAATGTCGAGTGCCTGCTTTACGCGAAGCTCGTCAGCCATGGTGTAGTTGGTCAATCCGCTCATCAGGCCCAAAAAAGGTTGCCGTTCTACCTCGTAGACCTGTTTGGGCAAGAGCTCCGAAAGTTCTCCTCGGATGCGGTCATTGGTAGCATCGTCGAAATAATGCTCATCCAACAGCAAATCGTGCTGACCTGTCACGGCGATATCCCGATTGGCGTCGTAGCCGAAAAAGCTGGAAGGCGACAGCATATGGGAAAAGTTGTTGCCGTATTTCCAGTGGATCTTCTTCATCACATCGTTAGCGCGGTAGTTGTTCGCCAGATGGATAAACCAATAGGCCATCGGGTTGCTGCCGGCCGGACGAATGAAGAAGACGGTCATGTACTGGGCACCGCTTTCCTGCTTGATCCCCTCGGACAGATAGCGCTGGATCAGGTATTGCCAGCTCCGTGGCTGATGCGCCTTCAGCTGTTTAAGCATGTCCCATGGCACATGCTGATCCAAGCCGATATTTGCAATGGCTTTCCGGTTCGCTTGGCGGTCGGCTAGATACGTAACCAAAAAATCGACATTGAAGGTCAGCAGGACCTCGGCTTTGTTGAGATTCTGGAAAATCCATTTGATCTTAGGGAACGGCACATCGCCATAACCGTACTGATCCAGCAGGAAGAGCACACGCTCACCCTTGCCGAAATGCTTGAGCTTTTGAGCGATGGTCGGCAATGCTTCTGTGAATTCAGCGCTATGCAGATGCACATCCTGGCCAAGCCGAGGAGCATGACCACGCGCGGCCAATACTGAATGCAAGCAGGCAATGTTCTCGGGCTTCACATCCACGAAATAGTGCTGGGAGCGGATGGGGCGCGGCTTGATGCGCTCTAGGTTGTTGCGGACCTCCGAAGCCTGAATCGCCTCCAGTGCAATCACGGGAGAGCCGAAGTGATTCCGACCTAAGCCGTCGTGGTAGATACCTCCACCACTGAAGCCATCGACGATCGACAAGCCCAGTTCTGGCATCAGTTGGTTGCGCATCAGCACGTCGATGTAAGTCTGGATGTACTCATCGATGATCTGATGTTTGATCTTGCTGTGCGGGTCGATGGTTGGGAAGGTTTGTGTACCCCAATCCCAACGGTATTTCTCATCATCCTTGGCCATGCCGTATTCCTTGTGCTGGTATCAGGCGAGGTTGAGCAGCGGGATTTCGTCCCAGGTCTGGCCGTTCAACAGTCGACCGTTGGCTTTCTTCGAGCGTTTCACGCCATCGGCACCCCAACCGCCCCATTGCTTGAAGAAGAACGCTGAGCCAGAGGCGTCGCACTGGCGATGAATATTGTCGACCCATTCTTGTTTCATCGGGCGGGCCTTAGGCCCCGACTCGCCGCCGACAATGACCCAGTGGATATCGGTCAGGTCCAGCTCACCCAAATTTTCCAACAGCGGCTCGGCAGAGA
>Ga0114914_1000297_pt1 | contig 9906 bp, 9 predicted proteins | sample MalvirAntarct_38_FD_89689 | JGI IMG/M metagenome (GOLD analysis project Ga0114914, IMG submission 89689) | Marine viral communities from the Global Malaspina Expedition - Malaspina viral metaG Antarct_38 | ecosystem: Environmental > Aquatic > Marine > Oceanic | place: Orkney Island (southeast)... | reverse complement strand
GCCGCGCTGCGGAACCACGCCGGGAAGGTCGGGCAGGCGCACGCTGACTGCGGCGAATTCGTCATAGCTGATACCCGAGGCGATCTCGACGGGCTGGTAGCCGGGCCCATCGTCGACCCGTTTGCGGATATCGGCGGCCTGGTTGTCGTCGAGATTGAGAATGGTCGTAAGCGCGTCGATCGTCGAATCGGGGTCTTCGGTGCGATCGGGAATGATGTCGACGCGGAAATCGGCCCGGTTCGAAGCCAGCGGAGCGCCGTTGCGATCGAGCATCCAGCCGCGCCGCGGGGGGATCAGCGACAGGTTGACGCGGTTGCTCTCGCTTTCGAGCTCGTATTTCTCGTTCTCGGCGATGGCGATATAGCCCATTCGCGCGGCCAGCAGCACGCCGAGCCCGCCCATGGCGGTGCCGATGACGAAGGTTCGCCGGTCGAAGGCATTGTCCAGCGTCGACTGGGTTACGACCTCGCGGGGCCGGGCACGGCGGCGCAGGCGCATTACAGCGCTCTCCAGCGGGTCAGCCGGAAGCGGTCGAGCATGGCCACGAAACGCGCCGCGATCGGGAAAAGCAGGATGGTGAGCACGAGTTGCGGAACCAGGGCGACGAGCGAATGGATGGTGGGCTGCGCGCCCGACAGGAGCCAGCCTGCGAACAGGTAGCCGACGATCAATAAACCCGCCGTGAACCAGTCCTGCCAGAAGGCTCGCCACGGCAAGCGCATCTCGACCACTTCGATCGCCAGCATGATCAGCGACCAGACGAACATCGCGAAGCCGAAGGGCTGACCGCTGAACAGATCGTCGATCAGGCCCAGTGGCAGTCCGGCCCAGACGGGCAACAGGCCCGGCCGTACCAGCCGCCACCCCAGCAGCATCAGCAGCCCCAGCGGCGGGACCACCGGCAGCGCGGTGGCGATGGGGTATACCGGCAGGATGGACGCGACCATGATCGATGCCCAGGGCACCGCATTGGCCAGCATGTTCGAATGCGATCGGTTTATCCGGCTGCCATAGGCATCGGTGCGCGCCCGTGGATCGTTGCGCTCCATCAATCCGTCAGCTCGCGTTCGATCGGGGTTTCCGCGCCCAGCGCCGCTTCGGGTTCGTAGATCTGTTCCACGCTGACGTAGTCCGCGGCCGCCGGATCGCTGACAATCCGCGCAAGACCGCCATCATCAGTCGTCTCGGTCAGTATCGCCACGGCGATACCCGGCGGGTAATAGCCGCCAGCGCCGCTGGTGACGAACAGGTCGCCGCGCTCCAGCGGGTTGATACCGAGGTTGATCAGCTTGATGCGGAGCAAGCCATCGCCGCGGCCTTCGGCGAAAGCGACCACTTCATCGCCCGCGCGGCGGACCGGCAGCACGCTTTCGGTATCGGTGAGCAGCAGGACGCGCGAACTGGAACTGCCCGTTTCGAGGATCCGCCCGACCACGCCGCGCGGTGAACGCACCGGCATTCCGACCGCGACGCCATCGTCGCTGCCCGCGCCGAGATAGGCGAACCGCCGCGTGCTCGAGGCGGACGAACCCACCAGCCGCGCCACCGCGACGGGCTTGGTCTCGGCCTCGTGCAGGTCGAGCAGGCCCTTCAGGCGGACGTTTTCCTGTTTCACCGCCTCGGCCTCGCGCAGCCGGATACGCGCGATTTCCATTTCGCGTTTGAGCTGCGCGTTCTTCGAACCCGCGCGGTAATAGCCGCTGATGTTCTCCCAGACGCTCTTCGATCCGGTGCGCACCGTGGCGGCGGTTTCGGTGGCCGGCGACAGGCCGCCCTGCGCCGCGCCGCGCACTCCGCCGAACAACTGCGGCTGGAAGAACGAAAGCGCAAGCAGGATCGCGCCGATCAGCGCGCCGATGCCCGCGATCACGTATCCGGTGAACAGATTGTACTGCGCCCTGCGAGAATACCCCGAGCGCCGTGAGCCTGTCGGCGCCATTCCCCTGCCTTTCCTAAGCCGTCATCAGGACGCCGCGGTAGATCGGGTCCTCCATTGCGCGGCCCGTGCCGAGAGCGACACAGGACAGCGGATCTTCCGCGATGGTGACCGGCAGGCCGGTTTCCTCGCGCAGATATTCGTCCAGCCCGCCGATCAGCGCGCCGCCGCCGGTGAGCACGATGCCCTGGTCGACGATGTCGGCCGCCAGCTCGGGCGCGGTGTTTTCCAGCGCGATGCGCACGCCTTCGACGATCGCGCCGATGGGTTCGGACAGCGCTTCGGCGATGTGGCCTTGGTTGATCGTGATTTCCTTGGGCACGCCGTTGACGAGGTCGCGGCCCTTCAGCGTGATGCTTTCGCCCACGCCGTCTTCGGGCGGACGTGCGACGCCGAAATCCTTCTTGATCCGCTCGGCGGTGCTGTCGCCGATCAGCAGGTTGTGATGTCGGCGGACATAGGAAACGATCGCTTCGTCCATCTTGTCGCCGCCGGTGCGGACCGAGGTGGTGTAGGCGAGGCCACGCAGCGACAGCACGGCGACTTCGGTGGTGCCGCCGCCGATGTCGACGACCATGCTGCCGACCGGTTCGGTCACGGGCATGTCGGCACCGATCGCCGCGGCCATCGGTTCGAGGATGAGATAGACCTGGCTGGCACCCGCATTCGATGCGGCATCGCGGATCGCGCGGCGTTCGACCGAGGTCGACCCCGACGGCACGCAGATGGTGATTTCGGGATAGCGCATCAGGCTCTTGCGACCGTTTACCTTGCGGATGAAGTGCTTGATCATCTCTTCGGCCACGTCGAGATCGGCGATCACGCCGTCGCGCAGCGGGCGGATGGCCTCGATGCTGTCGGGCGTCTTGCCCATCATCATCTTGGCATCGTCACCCACGGCCTTGACGCGCTTCATGCCGTTGATCGTCTCGAGCGCAACCACGCTTGGTTCATTCAGGACGATACCCTGGTCCTGCACGTAAACCAGCGTGTTGGCGGTGCCGAGGTCGATCGCCATGTTCTGCACGCCGAATTTGAAGAGATTGTTCCAGAAGCCCATTTTCGTTCGATTTTCCGTTGTGTCGCGTGATCCGGCGAAGGGGAGCGACCCGCTCGCACCTCTCCAGCAGGAAATGGTGGGCGAGCCTTAGCGAGATTATCGCGCGAATGCCAAAATTTTCCGCTATTCCCGTGGGGGATAGGTGAACGCATTGCCTCGGAATCGCGGCGCTTCACCGCTAGAACGATTTACCCATGCCGCAAATCCGCCGCCTGCCCGAGAATCTGGTCAACCGCATCGCTGCGGGCGAGGTGGTCGAACGGCCGTCTTCGGCGCTCAAGGAGCTTGTCGAAAACGCGATCGACGCCGGCGCCACGCGGATCGCGGTGAAGCTGGTCGAAGGCGGACTGACCAGTCTCGAGGTGACCGACGACGGCTGCGGGATGAACCCCGACGAAATGGCGTTGGCGCTCGAACGGCACGCGACATCGAAGCTGCCGGACGAGGCGATCGAACAGGTCGCGACACTAGGGTTTCGCGGCGAAGCGCTGCCGAGCATCGCCAGCGTGGCCCGGTTCACGATCGAGAGCCGTCCGGCCGGGGCCGAGCAGGGCTGGAAACGGGTGGTCGATCACGGCGAAATTGCCGCCGAAGGCCCCGCCGCGCTACCGCCCGGCACGCGGGTGCGGGTCGAAAACCTGTTCGCCAAAATCCCCGCGCGGCGCAAGTTCCTGCGCACGGCGCGGAGCGAATACGCCGCCTGCAAGGACGTGGTCGTGCGGCTTGCCATGGCGCGGCCCGACGTGGCGATCAGCTTCGATCACGGCGAGCGGCGGATCTTCGCGCTGCAGGGCGGGGAAGGGCTGGCCAACCGCGTTGCGCAGCTGATCGCGCGCGAGCTCAAGGACAACGGCGTCGCGATCGATATGGACCGCGGCGAAATGCGCCTGACCGGGATCGCGGGCCTGCCGACCTACAATCGCGGCGTGGCCGACCACCAGTATCTGTTCGTCAACGGCCGCCCGGTGAAGGACCGCCTGCTCACCGGTGCAGTCCGCGGCGCCTATGCCGACATGCTCGCGCGGGATCGCCACGCGGTGCTGGCGCTGTTCCTCGACCTACCGGCAGAAGAAGTCGACGTGAACGTCCACCCCGCCAAGACCGAGGTGCGGTTCCGCGATGCACAGGGCGTGCGCGGCTTCATCGTCTCTGGCCTGCGCCGCGCGCTGGCGACTGGCGACAAGCGTAGCGCGCAAAGCCCCGACGCGGGTGCCATGGCGCGCTGGCAGCAGGAACCCGTGCGCGAAGAGCCGTCGCCCGCGCTGCGCTCGATCTTCGAAGGGCGCGACTGGTCCGCGCCTGCCACCGGCGTGGCCGAGCCGGGCCGGGCCTGGCACGCGGGCGAGGGCGGCACCATGGCCGAGCCGCGTGGCCGGGCCGAGGAAGCGGTACCGGCGGATACGTCCGCGGCGGACTATCCCCTGGGCATTGCCCGCGGTCAGGTCGCCAACACCTATATCGTCGCCGAAGCGCAGGACGGGCTGGTGCTGGTAGACCAGCATGCCGCGCATGAACGGCTCGTACTCGAACGCCTGCGGACTGCGGGCGCCGAAGAAGCGGTCGCGCGCAGCCAGGCGCTGCTGATCCCCGAAGTGGTCGAACTCGACGAAACCAGCTGCGACCGGCTCGAGGAAGCTGCACCCCGGCTTGCCGAACACGGACTTGCGATCGAACGTTTCGGGCCCGGGGCAATGCTCGTACGCAGCCTGCCACACGCCATTGCGCGGACCGATCCGGAAAAGCTGCTGCGCGATATCGATGACGATCTGGCGCTTAATGGCGAGGCGCTGCTGCTGGGCGAAAAGCTCGATCTCGTTCTGGCCACGATGGCCTGCCACGGTTCGGTGCGCGCGGGGCGCGTGCTGCGGGTCGACGAGATGAACGCGCTGCTGCGCGAAATGGAACGCACCCCGCGTTCAGGCCAGTGCAATCACGGCCGGCCGACCTGGGTCAAACTATCGATGGAAGACGTCGAGAAACTGTTCGGGAGGCATTGATGCGCATTACCATACCGCTCCTGTTGGCGCTGGGACTGGCGGCCTGTGCGGACGAGCCGACCGAGGAAGAGCGGGCTGCCGCCGTGGCGGAAGTGGAGGCGCACCAGACGCCGCCGCCCGAACAGCTCGAACCCGGCGCGATCCGCTATCGCGAGATCGAGGAATACGACCTCTACGGCGCAGGCTGCAGCTTTGCGCCCGCGGGCGGGGGAGTGGCGGCGGTGGCGCTGGCCATGGCCGAAACCGGGCATTTTCTGCGCGATGGCGAAATGCAGACGCTGGCTGCCGACAAGGGCAGCGCCGAACTGCCCTATCTTGCGCGCAGCAAGTATGACGGGACGGCCTATTCCATGACGCTGGAGATCGAGGAGGATGCGGGCGAGGAAGTGGCTGCGGAAGTCAGCGATTTTCCCGCCACGCTGACGATCTCGAATGCCAACGACCAGGTGGTCTATCGCAAGTCGGGCATTGCGCAATGCGGCGTCTGAACTAGTCGGTCCCTGCGGGATCGCGTGTGCGGATCAGCCCGTTCGAAACCATTTCCATCACCGGTTCATCGTTCTGGTTGAAGACGGTGAGATGGCTCTTGAAGATGCCCATTTCGGGGCGCGAGGCACTGCGGCGCTTTTCAATCACTTCGCTTTCGCAGCGCAGCGTGTCGCCCGGATAGACCGGCTTCTTCCAGCGCAGCTTGTCGACCCCGGGTGACCCGAGCCCCGCTTGCTTGTGCTTGGTGAGATTGGCGACCAACATCGACATGGTCATCGCACAGGTGTGCCAGCCGCTGGCGGAAATGCGGCCGAAATGGGTTTGCGCCGCGGCTTCGTCATCGAGGTGGAAGGGTTGCGGATCGTATTTCGAGGCGAAGTCGATCACCTCTTCACGCGTCACTTCATACCGGCCGAAGGCCTGCTTGTGCCCGATGGCGATGTCTTCGTAGAACTGCATTGCAAATTGCAATGGATCAATCGCGCGAGCGACGCAACATGGAAATGCAGTCGCGCCCTTGCAACGCGAAAAGGCGCGCGGGTTTAAAGCCGCGCGCCTGATGCGTTGGATGGGTGGTGGAACTACGCCCGGAACTGCGGGACCCGGCCGTCGGAACCCATGTCGGGAATGATCCGGTAGCGGGCCAGCACCAGGCTGAAGATCCCGAAGGCCAGAAGGCCGATCGCCACCAGCGTGAAGATGATGCCTTCGCCCGCAAGGCTGGCCACGGCATCGCCCAGTGTCTTGACCTGATCCGAGCCGCCCGACAGGAAACCGGCCTTGAACAGCGACCAGCCGATGACGAGGAAGACGACGGCGCGGGCGATATAGCCGATGCCGCCGACGATCCGGGTCTGCGAGGGTGCGCGGCCGCTGATCCGGTTCATGAAGCTGCCGGTCGCGCCCTTTTTGGCCTGGAAGATCGCAGTTGCGAAGAAGGCGATGCCGAGCAGGCCCAGCACCACGCCGCCGAACTCCATCGACAGGACACCCGAAGCCGCGTCCTGTGCGCCGCCACCGCTGCTGTCGCTGCCGGAACTGGCGAATTTGTAGGCCGAATAGGCGAGGGCGAGGTGGCCGATTGCGCTACCCGCATGGCCAAGCCTTACCGCCCACCCCTTGGTGTCGGTCCCGTGGTTCTCGATATCGAAGAATGTCGAGGCGAAGCGGAACAGTGCATAGGCAAGCAATCCCACCACCATCAGCCACAGGATGGCGGTGCCCAGCGGGAAATCGCGGATCGCCTGAAAAATACCGTTGGTGCCTTCGCTGATTCGGCCTGCGCTGGTCAGCGCGATCAGGCCGAGCACCGAATAGAGGATGGCGCGGCTGAAATATCCGACGCGCACCAAAGTGCTGAATTTTTCCGACTTGTCGACCACATCTGTCTCCCCGTTGAGCTTTGATTGGCAACGGGGTGAGGGCGGTCTCGTTCCGCCCGGCGCTTAATTTTGCTGGGCGAGAGCACCGCGGACATCGGCCAGGTCGCCATCCGAGCGCGCTGCCTGCGGCAAGCCGACAAGATGGCGCAGCAGCGGCGCGACCGCGGTGTTCTGGAAGCCGTCCAGCGTCACACCGCTGCGGAAGGCCGGCCCGTGGGCAATAAACAACGATGCCATTTCCGGCGCGAAGGGATCGTATCCGTGACTGCCGCCGCTCCACTGTGCGCCCGGCGCCGTGGCCGAAATCGTCCAGCCGGTATCGGGCAGGCACAGATAGGGCGGGATGCGATCATGCGTGCCGTACTGGAAGCGCGCCGGGATTTCGTCCTTGCTCCAGCATTCCATATGCGCGTGATCGCGCAGCAGGGCCGCCTCGAGCGCCGCAGCATTGCCTTCGGTGGGCTGGAAGGTCGCATAGGCGCCGCCTTCGACCAGCCGGTAGAGCGCCGGATCGACGATATCGGCCAGCGCAATGACTCGGTTCGAGCCTGTCGCAGCCATTCCGTGATCCGAAACGATCACCAAATTGGCGGGCTGGCCCAGCGTCTCGAGCCCGGCGACGAGACTGGCGATGTGCCCGTCGATATCGCGCAGCGCGGCGTCGGTTTCCTCGCTATCCGGCCCCGCGCCATGGCCCGCGCTGTCGACCGTGTCGAAATAGAGCGTGACGAATTCGGGGCGGATTTCGGCCGGCCGGCGCAGCCAGTCGAGCACCGAATTGACGCGCTGGGTGTTCGAAACCTGCATGCTGAAGGCCTGCCAGTCGCTGGCCATCGTCCCATCGGTCACCGGGCCGTAGCGCACTGCCGTGCCGCCCCAAGCCACGGCCGAGCCGGGCCAGAACATTGCGGCGCTGCGGATGCCCGCTTCCTCGGCCTCGACCCAGACCGGCTTGGCTTCGCTCCACCAATAGGGATCGACCGTGGCCATGGTGAAGGAATCGTCGGGGCGCGCGGCATCTTCCATGCGGTTGGCGGTGATGCCGTGATGATCGGGCACCAGGCCGGTCACCAGCGTCCAGTGATTGGGGAAGGTCTTTGTCGGGAAGGACGGCCGCATCGCCGCGCGCGTACCGTCGCTGGCCAGCTGCGAGAGCGTCGGGGTCAGCCCGCGTTCGAGATAGTCCGGGTGGAAGCCGTCGATCGATACCAGGATCGTTACCGGTTCGCGCTGCTGGGCCACCGCCATGCTGGCGATTGGCGCATCGGCATAGGCGGCGCAGCCGCCCAGCACGCTGGCAAGACCGAGGGCGAGGGCGGCGGCAATCCGGTTCATGGAAGTGACCTCAGACGTTGAACTTGAACAGCAGGACGTCCCCGTCCTGTACCAGATATTCCTTGCCCTCCTGGCGCAGCTTGCCCGCTTCGCGCGCACCGCTTTCTCCGCCCAGTGCAAGGTAATCATCGTAGGCAATTGTTTCAGCGCGAATAAACCCGCGCTCGAAATCAGTGTGGATCTCGCCCGCGGCCTGTGGTGCCTTGGCCCCGGTGGGGAAAGTCCAGGCGCGCGTTTCCTTCGGACCGGCGGTGAAGAAGGTCTGCAGGCCGAGCAGCTTGTAGCCCGCGCGGATCACCCGGCTTAGCCCCGATTCCTCCAGCCCCAGTTCGGCGAGGAATTCGCCGCGATCTTCGACGGGCATCGCGACCAGTTCGGCTTCGATCGCTGCCGAGACCACCACGGCTTCGGCGCCTTCCGTCTTGGCCTTGGCGAAAACCAGTTCGGACAGCGCATTGCCGCTGGCAGCGTCTTCTTCGGCTACGTTGCAGACATAGAGCACGGGCTTGGCGGTCAGCAGCTGCGCTTGGCGGAAGACGCGGGCCTCTTCCTCGTCCTTGGGCTCGGTCAGCCGCGCAGGCTTGCCGTCCTTGAGCAGCTCGAGCGCCTGGCCGAGCACGCTGGCCATCAGCTTGGCTTCCTTGTCGCCGCTGGTGGCGCGCTTGGCGGCAGCGGGAACGCGCTTCTCGAGGCTTTCGAGATCGGCCAGCAGCAGTTCGGTCTCGACCACTTCGGCATCGGCCAGCGGGTCGACCTTGTTGGCGACATGCTGGATGTCGTCATCCTCGAAGCAGCGCAGCACATGCACGATCGCATCGACTTCGCGGATATTGCCGAGGAACTGGTTGCCCAGCCCTTCGCCCTGGCTCGCGCCTTTGACGAGTCCGGCGATGTCGACGAAGGCCAGCTGCGTCGGCAGGATCTTGGCCGACTTGGCGATCGCGGCAATCTTGTCGAGCCGCTCGTCCGGCACCGCAACCTGGCCGACATTCGGCTCGATCGTGCAGAACGGATAGTTCGCAGCCTGTGCGGCTTGCGTCTCGGTCAATGCGTTGAACAGGGTGGACTTGCCGACATTCGGCAGGCCGACGATCCCGCAGCGGAAACCCATGGATACGTCTTTCTCATATTTTGAAAGACGCGCCGGATAGCGATTACCCTAGCATTTGGCCAGCCTGCTTAGCCTCTCTCGTACTCCTCGTCGGCAAAGTCGCTCTCGCTGACATCCCATTCGTCTTCCGCAGCGACCTGATTTCGGCCGATCGCATGCCACAGGAAGCAGATGAGGCCGATGCCGATGAGCGCATTAATCGCGGTGAGAGGAACCACCAGTGGAGCAATCGTCCTGGTGACGGTGCTGATGGCCAAGATACCGATCAGCGGCGAGAGGAGAGAGAGGAGAGCAATGAAATTTCCCGCGAGATAGAGGGCGGAAAAAATCTTGAGGGCTCTTGCTTCGAAGCTGACCGGGTCGCGTCCGAGCAGGGCAGCTTCACGGCGGCGTGAAGCGAGGTTCCAGATGATGAAACCTGCGACGATTGTGGGGCCAATCGCCATGATCAGAGATAGATACCCGAATATAGAGTTACCCAGACCGGTCGCGAACCCGACACCCCAGAAATTGTTGAGCGCCGTCGTGGCAGAGTTGAGGTGGGGGAGCGCTGCGAGGATTGGCAACGTGACCAATAGAGGAAGGCCCAGAGTGCG
>Ga0114914_1000296_pt1 | contig 9907 bp, 10 predicted proteins | sample MalvirAntarct_38_FD_89689 | JGI IMG/M metagenome (GOLD analysis project Ga0114914, IMG submission 89689) | Marine viral communities from the Global Malaspina Expedition - Malaspina viral metaG Antarct_38 | ecosystem: Environmental > Aquatic > Marine > Oceanic | place: Orkney Island (southeast)... | reverse complement strand
TGGTCAACTCCAACCCCGCCACGATCATGACCGATCCGGAAATGGCCGACGCGACCTATGTCGAGCCGATCACGCCCGAGATCGTCGCCAAGATCATCGAGAAGGAACGCCCCGACGCGGTGCTCCCCACGATGGGCGGGCAGACCGCGCTCAACTGCGCGCTGGCGCTGTTCAACGACGGCACCTTCGAAAAATACGGCGTGCAGATGATCGGCGCCGATGCCGATGCGATCGACAAGGCCGAGAACCGCCAGCGTTTCCGCGAGGCGATGGACAAGATCGGCCTCGAAAGCGCACGCAGCGGCGTCGCCACCACGGTCGACGAGGCCTATGCGGTGCTCGAACGCACCGGCCTGCCGTCGATCATCCGCCCCAGCTTCACGCTGGGCGGGACCGGCGGCGGCATTGCGTACAACAAGGCCGAGTTCGAACGGATCGTCCGCGACGGGCTCGATGCATCGCCCACCACCGAAGTCCTGATCGAGGAATCGCTCCTCGGCTGGAAGGAATACGAAATGGAGGTGGTGCGCGACCGCAAGGACAATTGCATCATCATCTGCGCGATCGAGAATGTCGATCCGATGGGGGTGCATACCGGCGACAGCATCACCGTGGCGCCCGCGCTGACGCTGACTGACAAGGAATACCAGATCATGCGCACCGCCAGCATCAACGTGCTGCGCGAGATCGGTGTCGAAACCGGCGGGTCGAACGTCCAGTTCGCGGTCAATCCGGAAGATGGCCGCCTGATCGTGATCGAGATGAACCCACGCGTGTCGCGTTCCTCCGCGCTGGCATCGAAGGCCACCGGCTTCCCGATCGCGCGCGTCGCCGCCAAGCTGGCGGTGGGCTACACGCTCGACGAGATCCAGAACGAGATCACTGGCGCGACCCCGGCCAGCTTCGAGCCGACGATCGACTACGTCGTTACCAAGATCCCGCGCTTCGCATTCGAGAAGTTCAAGGGATCGAAGAACGAGCTGTCGACCGCCATGAAATCGGTCGGCGAGGTCATGGCGATCGGCCGCTGTTTCGCCGAATCGATGCAGAAGGCGCTGCGCGGGCTCGAAACCGGGCTCGACGGGTTCAACCGCATCACCGAATTCGAAGGCGTCAGCCGCGAGGTCATCACCGCCTCGCTGTCAAAGCGGACGCCCGACCGCATCCTCAAGATCGCTCAGGCCTTTCGCGAGGATTTCACCGTCGAGGAAATCGCCCGGATCACCGGTTTCGACCCGTGGTTCCTGCGCCAGATCGAAGCGATCATCTACGAAGAGAAGATGATCGCGCACAATGGCCTGCCCAATACGGCGGACGAAATGCGCCGGCTGAAAGCGATGGGCTTCTCCGACAAGCGCCTGGCCACGCTGGCGGTCCGCTCGGTCGGCGTGGCTGGCGGGCTCGGCGAGACGCAGGCCAAGCGGTCGGGGCTGCTGCATGACGCGCTGCGTGCCATGGCGGGGGCCACCAGCGAGCAGGAAGTGCGCGACCTGCGCCGCAAGCTCGGGGTCTATCCGGTGTACAAGCGGATCGACAGCTGCGCCGCCGAATTCGAGGCGATCACGCCCTATATGTATTCGACCTATGAAGCGCCCAGCTTCGGCGAGGCCGAGGACGAGGCGATGCCGTCCGACCGCAAGAAGATCGTGATCCTGGGCGGCGGACCCAACCGCATCGGGCAGGGTATCGAGTTCGACTATTGCTGCGTCCACGCCTGTTTCGCACTGGCCGAGGCCGGGTTCGAAACCATCATGGTCAATTGCAATCCGGAAACCGTCTCGACCGATTACGACACTTCCGACCGGCTCTATTTCGAACCGCTGACAGAGGAAGACGTGCTCGAGATCATGCGCGTCGAGATGTCGAAGGGCGAAGTGGTCGGCGTCATCGTCCAGTTCGGCGGGCAGACCCCGCTCAAGCTGGCCGCCGCGCTCGAACGCGAAGGCATTCCGATCCTCGGCACTTCGCCCGATGCGATTGACCTTGCCGAAGACCGCGAACGTTTTGCCAAGCTGATCAACAAGCTCAAGCTCAAGCAGCCGATGAACGGCATCGCCAAGAGCCGCGACGAGGCCGCCGCGGTCGCGGCGCGGATTGGCTATCCCGTGCTGCTGCGCCCGAGCTACGTGCTCGGCGGCCGTGCAATGGAGATCGTCGACAGCGAAGCGCAGCTCGACGACTACATCGCCACGGCGGTCAATGTCAGCGGCGACAGCCCGGTGCTGGTCGACCAGTATCTGCGCGATGCGATCGAATGCGATGTCGATGTGGTCGCCGACGGCACCGAGGTGCGGATCGCCGGCGTGATGCAGCATATCGAGGAAGCCGGGGTCCATTCGGGCGACAGTGCCTGCACGCTGCCGCCTTACAGCCTGCCCGCCGAGATCATCGGCGAGATGGAACGCCAGGCTACCGAACTGGCGGTGGCGCTGAGCGTACGCGGCCTGATGAACGTGCAGTTCGCGGTCAAGGATGGCGAGGTTTACCTGATCGAGGTCAACCCGCGCGCCAGCCGCACGGTGCCCTTCGTCGCCAAGGCGATCGGCCGGCCCATCGCCAAGGTCGCCGCGCGCGTCATGGCGGGCGAGCCGCTGAGCGTGTTCGAACCGTTCGATCTCAACCCCAACCACATGGCAGTCAAGGAAGCGGTGTTCCCCTTCGCGCGCTTCCCGGGGGCGGACCCCGTGCTGTCGCCCGAAATGAAATCGACCGGCGAAGTGATGGGGATCGACCGCGGTTTCGCGGCGGCCTTCCTCAAGTCGCAGCTGGGTGCAGGCATGACACCGCCGCAGTCGGGTACGCTGTTCGTATCGGTCAAGGACACCGACAAGCCGCTGATCGTGCCGGCAGTGCGCACGCTGCTGGACAAGGGCTTCCGCGTCATCGCCACCGACGGCACGCAGTCCTATCTCGCGCAGCAGGGCGTGGACGTCGAACTGGTCAACAAGGTGGCCGAAGGGCGCCCGCATGTGGTCGACACGATTATCGACGGCGATGTGCAGCTGATCTTCAACACCACCGAGGGGTGGCAATCATTGCTCGACAGCAAGTCGATCCGCGAAGCCGCGCTGGAAAAGAAGCTGCCCTATTACACCACCGCCGCTGCCTGCCTTGCCGTTGCACAGGCGATAGCAGAGGTTTCGCCCGACCAGCTTGAAGTGCGTTCGTTGCAAGACTATTATAGCTGACGAAGAACACGCGTATTCCTCCTCATATTCGAACCGGCCGGGTTCCGCACGCTGCGGGCCGCGGTAGGATTGTCGGGAAGGAATGCTGGAACAGGAAGGACACAAGCCCATGGAAAAAGTGCCGATGTTGGCCGAGGGCTATGAAAAGCTGACTGCAGACCTCAAGGTCCTGCGCGCCGAACGCCCGTTGATCGTCGATGCGATCGAGGAAGCGCGAGCGCATGGCGACCTGTCGGAAAATGCCGAATACCACGCGGCCAAGGAACGACAGGGCCAGGTCGAGGCGAGCATTTCCGATATCGAAGACAAGGTCAGCCGCGCGCAGATCATCGATCCGGCGACGCTTTCGGGCGACCGTGTCATCTTCGGTGCCACGGTGACGCTGCTCGACGAGGACGAGAAGCCGATCAGGTACCAGATCGTCGGCCAGACCGAGGCCGATGCGGGGAAGGGCCGGATCAGCTACAATTCGCCCATCGGCCGCGCGCTGATCGGCAAGCAGCTCGGGGAAGAGGTCGAAGTGACGGTGCCCTCGGGCGAAAAGTTCTACCTGATCGAGAAAATCGAGTTCATCTGAGCGTCTTTTCCATCGCCCAATTGTGGATCGGGACGTCCCGGCCCTCATGGGCGATGGCGAATTCGCGCTTTTTCGTCGCCGCATAGCCTGCGCGGGCGAAAACGGGGCGCGCAAGATCGCTCGCCTCGGTGTAGAGGCGGCTGAACTCCTCGCGCCGGGCATGCGTCTCGGCCGCGGCAAGCAGTTGCGTGGCCAGTCCGCACCGCGTGTGATCGGGATGGATATAAAGATGGTCGACATGACCATCGGGTTCTATCAGCAGATACGCGACCGGCAGATCGGCGGGATCCGCGGCCACGAAGATCACATTGCCTGCCGCCGCGCGCTGGCGGTACTGCGCGGCCCCGGGATGCCGCGCCGACCATGCAGCGACCTGCTCGGCGGAATAGGCGGCGGGGCCGATCCGGGTGATCGCCGCCGCCAGTATCCCGGCCAGCGCTTCGGCATCGTCATCGCGGTAAGGCCTGACGACATGGACCATCGCGCGATCAGGCGCCGGGATCGAGCAGCTTGTGCAGGTGGACGATCACATACTTCATTTCGGCGTCGTCCACGGTGCGCTGCGCGTTCGAGCGCCACGCTTCGACCGCATTTTCATAGGTGCTGTACACACCCGCGACATGCAGGCTCTCGGGATCTGTGAAGGTCACGCTGCGCGGGTCGGACACACGGCCGCCCATGACGAGGTAGAGCGTCTGTTTGCTCTCTTTTTCTTCCATGGCTGTTTCTTTCTCGATGGGGAGGGAGGAATGCGTGCCGCACATAGCGAAAGCGGCGCGACAGGCAAGCCCGGCGCGCCGCTACGGCATCGGTTTGTTTCACGCGATCAGTGCGTGATGCGCGTCCGCAACGAACGGTAGGCGCGGCTGCCCTTGCGGCCGGCCTTGCGGCTCGAGGCGCGCAGCGCGTCGCCGGCAACATCGAGCTTGTAAGCGGCGTCGCGGCGCAGACCACGTGCGGTGGTCGCGGTGCTTTCGCCCAGGTCTTCGATCCGGTCCCCGGCATATTGCGCTCCATCGAGCACTCCGTCGACCATCCGTGCGCCATAGGCGAGGGCGGTGTCGGCCGCGAGCGCCGCGAAGGCACCGCCGCGCCGCCCGATCCGGCGGCCCGGACGCGTCATCGCGCCAATTGCGAGGCCGGCAAGCAGCACACCGCCGACGACTGCAAAGGGATGCTTCTTGGTGAATTCCATTGCGCTATCGGCAGCATCCTTGGCCTGTTCGGCCAGCGTGCGTTCCTCGTTGCGCTGTTCGCCTGCTTCGATGCGCTCGCGCAGCTTTTCGCGCTTCTGTTCATCGGTCAGCTTGCTGTCCGCGCTGATGGGCGTGACGTTGTTTTCTGCAGTGTCTGCCATGGTGTTTCTCCGAATTTGCTGTTCGTCAGTCCAACGTGCGCCGTGCGCCTAATGTTCCGCATCGTCGTCATCAGCGCGGCCTGCGCCGTCATGGTCGGATGCAAAGCCGAGCATCTCCAGGATCGGGTTGCGCGCGAACCACAGGACGACTGCGGCAAGCAGGGCAGCGAGTGCGCCCTTGTTGTCGTCGGCGATGTCGATGGCCTCCTCATAGAGCTCGGCCGCGCCTTCGCGGGCGCGCTCCATCGCGCGTGTGGCCAGGCTTTTCTGAGACACGTCGGTCTTGAGATGTTCGATATCCGCTTCAACCAGGGCCCGCGCGGAATCGCGCAGATACTTGTCTTCGAGCATGCGGGCGAGACGATCGGTCATTCGCTCTCTCCATCGTCGAAAGCGTCGCGGATATCGTCGAGGCGGCCCTTCAGCAGCCACAGCAGCGCGATGCCGGCAGCGATCAGTGCCAGCGTCACGATAGCGGTTGCGCCCCACGGCCCCACGATGGGAGCCAGTGCGATAACCAGCCCGACGGTCGCGGCGATCAAGGCAAGGTGAAACACGCCGAACGCGCCAAGGCCGAAGGCAATCGCACCCTTGATGCGGTTGCCGACGAAACCGGCGCGGCTTTTCTGGAAGCGGACTTCCGCCTCGGCATAAGTCTTGCCGTCTTCGATCAGTGCGAAGACGTCGTCCACCAGCGAGAATGGCTGCTGGTTCGCATCGGTCGGCGCCGGATCGGCGTCGTGCCCATCGGGAAGATCGAGCGGGCCGGGATGATCCGCGGCCCGCTCGGTGTTGTCATCGCGCATGTATGCCCCCGTCGTCACAGTCCTTAGCGCGAACCGCGAAACAGGCGCGAAACCATGAAACCGACGACTGCGGCGATACCGATCGCCTTGCCGGGGCTGCGACGGACGAATTCACGGCCGTCTTCGACCAGCTCGTCGACGCTCTTTTCATCGAGGCGCGATGCATAGCCGTCGAGCGATTTCGAAGCGTTGCGGGCGTAGTCGCCGTACTTGGCACCCAGCTTCTCGTCGATCTGATAGGCGTTCTCGTTCACCATCTTGCTGAGCGAGCGGAGGCCTTCGCCTGCCTTGACCTTGCCTTCGGTGGCCAGTTCGACGCCCTTGACCTTGGCATCTTCGCCGGCAGCCTTGGCATCGGCAGTCCAGTCGTTGCCCTTGCCCTTCGCCTGCTCGCGATAGGCATTCGCGCGGTCCTTGCCTTCCGCCTTCAGCGCGGCGGCACCGGCCTTGGCTTCTTCAAGCGCGGCGTTGAAGCGCGACTTGGCTTCGCTGCGATGGTCGGTCGAAGTTGCGGTGTCGGTCATGGGGGCTGTCTCCTGTACTGCGGGTTTCTTGGCAGCCTTGGTCTTCTTGGCTGCGGATGTCTTGGTGGCCGGGGTCTTGCGCTTTTTCGGCGCGCCGGCTGCGGGTGTGTCTGCCATCGTTTTGTCCTTCCCCTCGGTCTGTATTGGTTCGGCGATACGCCTTCGATGGTGCAACGCAACTTGCGCAGCAATGTTCCGGCGCATAGAGCCTCCGCGACTCCCAGATCGGGAGTGTCTTAGCTAATTACAACACCTTTGCCGGGAGCGTCACCTACCATGACCGCGATCATCGACATTCACGCCCGCGAAATCCTCGACTCGCGCGGAAATCCCACGGTAGAAGTCGATGTCCTGCTCGACGACGGCAGCTTCGGCCGGGCCGCGGTGCCGAGCGGCGCATCGACCGGGGCGCATGAAGCGGTCGAACTGCGCGACGGTGACAGCGAGCGCTATCTCGGCAAAGGCGTGACCAAGGCGGTCGACGCGGTGAACACGGAAATCAGCGATCTCCTAGTCGGCGCCTTCGATGCCGAGGACCAGCGCGACATCGACCTTTCGATGATCGCTCTCGACGGCACGGCGAACAAGGGACGCCTGGGCGCCAATGCCATTCTCGGCACCAGCATGGCGGTGGCCAAGGCGGCGGCAAATGCCCGCGGCTTGCCGCTCTACAGCTATATCGGCGGTGTCTCGGCGCACGTCCTCCCGGTGCCGATGATGAACATCGTCAATGGCGGCGAACATGCCGACAATCCGATCGACATCCAGGAATTCATGGTCATGCCGATCGGCGCGGACAGCCTTGCCGAAGCGGTCCGCTGGGGGGCCGAAGTGTTCCACACGCTCAAGAAGAAGCTGCATGAGAAAGGCCTCGCCACCGCAGTGGGCGACGAGGGCGGCTTCGCCCCCGATCTCGCCAGCACGCGCGACGCGCTCGATTTCCTCATGGCCTCGATCGAGCAGGCCGGCTTCAAGCCGGGCGAGGATATCGCGCTGGCGCTCGACTGCGCCTCGACCGAATTCTTCAAGGACGGCAAGTACCGGATCTCGGGCGAGGACCTGTCGCTCGATGGGCCGGGCATGGCCGAATATCTCGACAAGCTGTGCCGCGACTATCCGATCCGCTCGATCGAAGACGGGATGGCGGAAGACGATTTCGAAGGCTGGAAGGCGCTGACCGATCGGATCGGCAACACCGTCCAGCTGGTGGGAGACGACCTGTTCGTCACCAACCCGCAGCGCCTGCGCGACGGGATCGACCAGGGTCTCGCCAATTCGCTGCTGGTCAAGGTCAACCAGATCGGCACCCTGTCGGAAACGCTCGAAGCGGTCAGCATCGCCAACCGCGCGGGTTACACGGCAGTCATGTCGCACCGTTCGGGTGAAACCGAAGACGCGACGATTGCCGATCTCGCGGTCGCGACCAATTGCGGTCAGATCAAGACCGGCAGCCTCGCGCGTTCGGACCGTCTGGCGAAATACAACCAGCTGATCCGGATCGAGGAAGAACTGGGCGACAGCGCGGCCTATGCCGGGCATCACTGCTTCGGCCGTATCGGTTCCTGACCCGCGCTTCCGTCCGGAGCGGCGCTAGGCGCTGTTCTTCGGGTGGAACCAGTATTGCCACACGCCCCAGGCGTTGATCAGCAGCAGCACGCCGTTCATCGCGGCGAGCGGCACTGCGTCTTCGGTCAGCCCGATGTAGATCCACAGCGCCGAAACGAGGCAGAACAGCACGAAGCCCCACGCGGTTGCCCGGCGTCCGAGGTCGAAGGCGATCATCGATGCGGCGGCGACCGTCCCAATGGAGGTGATCCATTCGAGGGGGCCGTTCATGGGGTTGTATCCTGCATGATTGTCAGGACGCATATCGCCCGCTAGCGTTCCCTCATTGCTCTTGGGGGAGAGGGACTTGGAACGATTTCCGGTACATCCGGACGAGGTCACGGCCGCGTGGCTGGGCGAACAGCTCGGCGTGCGGGTCGATGCCCTGCGCTGGGAGCCGATCGGCACCGGACAGGTCGGGGACAGCGTCCGGTTCTTTATCGAGGGCGATGGCGATGTGCCGCCGACGCTGGCGGGCAAGTTTCCCGCCGCAGACACCGCCAGCCGGACGACAGCCGCGATGTTCGGCCTCTATCGCAAGGAGGTGGCATTCTACCGGGAGGCTGCGCCGCTGCTCGATGTGCGCGCGCCGCGGGTCTTCTTCGCGGATGCCGATGAGACCGGCGCCGATTTCCTGCTGGTGTTCGAGGATGTCGGTCCCGCCCGGCAAGGAGACCAGATTGCCGGCTGCGATATCGCCGACGCCCGTGCGGCAATCCGCCAGGCGGCCGCGATCCACGCGCCGAGCTGGGCCCGTGCCGAATTGCTCGAGGCGGACTGGATCGCGCCGCCGCCGGACCTGCGCGAACGGCTCGGCGCGATGTATCCGCAGGCCCAGGCGATCTTCCGCGAGCGCTACGCCGACAGTCTCGAACCGGACTGCATGGCGGTATGCGACCAGCTGGCCGAGGCGAGTTCCGCCTGGTTCGGGCGCGAGGATCCCCCGCAATGCCTCGTGCATGGCGATTTCCGGCTCGACAACATGCTGTTCGATATTCGCGGCGGGCAAGAACCGATCGCCATACTCGATTGGCAGACCGTCGCGGCCGGCCGCCCGATGACCGATGTCGGCTACTTCATCGGCTGCGGCGTGGGCGAAAGACTATGGCGCGAACACGAGCGCGAGTTGCTCGACCTGTGGCGCGCGGAAATGCGCGAGCGCGGCGTTGCGCTGACCCACGACGAGATCGAGCGCGATTACCGACTGGGGATCCTCCACGGGGTTTCGACCGCAGTGTTCAGCGCCGCCTTCGTGGAACGGACCGAACGCGGGGATGCCAATTTCCTGTCCATGGCGCGCGGCGCCTGTTCGCTCGCGCAGGCGCGCGGCAGTATCGAAGCATTGAAAGAGGTGATCTAGTGGTTCTCAGCCGCGGGGACGAGTATCCGATCCACCAGACCGCCGAGCCGGTGGCCTATTCGGGCACCGATCGCAATTTCTACGACCGCTATTTCTTCAATGGTTATGCCCCCGACGGGAGCGGGTTCTTCGCCGCCGCGCTGGGGGTCTATCCGCATCTCGACATCATCGACGCGCATTTCACCGTGGTTCGCGACGGGGTCCAGCACTGCGTCCACGCCAGTGCGGAACTTGGGATGGAGCGGATGGCGATGGCGGTGGGGCCGATCTCGATCGAGATCGTCGAGGCGCTCAACGTGCTCCGCCTGCGCGTGGAACCGTTCGAAGGGGTCGCCGCGGACATCACCTTCACCGGACGGGCCTTCCCGATCGAGGAACCGCGCTTCACGCACCGTATCGGTCCGCGCGCCTTCATGGACTATACGCGGATGACCCAGAACGGCCGCTATGCCGGGTGGATCGAGGTCGATGGCGAGAAGCAGGACCTGGC
>Ga0114914_1000293_pt1 | contig 10012 bp, 10 predicted proteins | sample MalvirAntarct_38_FD_89689 | JGI IMG/M metagenome (GOLD analysis project Ga0114914, IMG submission 89689) | Marine viral communities from the Global Malaspina Expedition - Malaspina viral metaG Antarct_38 | ecosystem: Environmental > Aquatic > Marine > Oceanic | place: Orkney Island (southeast)... | reverse complement strand
TACGAGATCGCGGTCGGCCTCAGCGACGATCGCGCGCATGTTTCGAAGATCACCGTATCGACCACGCTTGCCCGGACCATGGAGCGGGCGCTTTCTTCCGAACCCCTGCCCGCGCTGTTCGGCCGCTTGCGCAACGCGGGCTGACCGCCTGCCGGCACGACGCCCGATTTCGGTTTGGGCCTCGCCCCGCCTCGTGTAGGGGGCCCGCATGCGCGACGCCCACGGCCGTCAGATTGACTATATCCGCCTCTCGGTCACCGACCGCTGCAACCTTCGCTGCACCTATTGCATGGCCGAGGAGATGGAATTCCTCCCGCGCCGCGACCTTCTGACATTCGAGGAAATCGAAACGCTGGCGCGACATCTGGTGGTCCGCGGCGTCCGCCGGATTCGCCTGACCGGCGGCGAACCGCTGGTGCGCAAGGGTGTGCTCGAACTTGTCCAGCGGCTGGCACGGCTGCGCACGCACGGGCTCGACGAACTCACGCTCACCACCAATGGGACGCGCCTGCCCGAAATGGCGCAGGACCTGTTCGATGCCGGGGTGCGGCGTATAAACATCAGTCTCGACACGCTCAGGCGCGACCGGTTTGCCGAGCTCACCCGCCGCGACGAGTTCGAGCGGGTGGTTAGCGGCATCGACGCGGCGCGCGATGCCGGCCTGGCAGTGCGCATCAACGCCGTGGCGATGCGCGGTACGAATGACGACGAGATGCGCGACTTGCTTGCATGGTGCGGCGCGCGGGGGCTCGACCTCGCGCTCATCGAAGCCATGCCGCTGGGCGAGGTCTCGGTCGATCGTCCCGCCGCGCACCTGCCGCTCGACGCTGTGCGCGAGGAACTCGAGCGCCATTTCACGCTCGTCCCCTCGCTCCACCGCACCGGCGGGCCCGCACGCTACTTCGACGTCGCAGAGACGGGCACGCGGATCGGGCTCATCACTCCGCTCAGCAACAATTTCTGCGCCGGGTGCAATCGCATCCGTATTTCCGCGACCGGGACGGTCTATGGCTGCCTGGGCCATGACCAGAAGGTCGAACTGCGCGATATCGTGCGCGCCGGTGGCGAAGCCGCGCTCGACGAGGCGCTCGAACGCCTGCTCGCGGGCAAGCCGCTGCGCCATGCCTTCGATGCCGCGCAAAGCGAACCTGCCTTGGCGCGCCACATGAGCGTGACCGGCGGCTGACACGCGCCCGCCCTACGCCAGCGCTCGCCACCCCATGACGCCATCGCCGCGGTGCAGTTGCATATCCAGCGATTAGCATGATTGCAGCGCCGCGACTTGGCGCTACGATGCGGCATGATCAAAACGCCCTGGCACAGCCGCCTCGCCTTCGCCCTTGCACTCGCGCTACCAGTGTATTTCGCCATCGCCGCGCTGGGGACCAAGTTCGGCCTGTGGGATTGGCGGACCGGACTGCTTACCCTGACGATCAAGGCCGGGCCGATCCTGCTGGGCATCGTGGCGCTTATCGGCCTGATCTCGCTGATCGTCGTGCTGCTGCGCAAGCCCCGCAAGGGCTGGCTGCTGTCGCTAATCGCGCTGCTGGTTCCGGTCGGCATCTTTGCCGTTCTGGGTGCCATTCGCAGCCAGGCCGCCGACATCCCGCCGATCCACGACATTGCGACCGATACCGCCAACCCGCCTGTCTTCTCGCAAACCGTCCTCGATCAACGCGCCGCCGCGGGTGCCAATCCGCTGAATGACTACGACACGCCGCTGGGCGAGCTCGAAATGTGGTCGGAATCCGAGCCGCCGCTGGCCGATCGGTCGCATGCGCAGGTTATTGCCGCCGCCTATCCCGATCTCGCGCCGCTGCCGCTGGGTTCGACCAGCCCGGCCGAAGCCGCGGAACTGGTGGTATCCGCGATGGAGGAAATGGGGTTCGACCAGGTGACCGCCGATGCCGAAACCGGCCGGATCGAAGGGGTCGCGGAGACATTCTGGTTCGGCTTCAAGGACGATATGGTCGTGCGGATTGCCGATGGTGCGATCGATTTTCGCTCGGTTTCTCGCGTGGGCGTGAGCGATCTGGGTGCGAATGCGGCGCGCATTGCCGCCTTGCGCGATGCCATTGCCGAACGGCTCAATCGCTGAATTGGACGATCGCCAGCGCGCTACGCTGGAACACGGTCAGCACGCATAGCGCGGCATATGCGTAGGCCAGCGGGACGAACCACGCAGGAAACAGCGCAAAGGCGATGAAGACGGCGATTGTTTCGCCGCCTTCGGCCAGCCCGGTCGAATAAAAGAAGCTCTTCCTGCCATGCGCATCGGTCCGCGCGCCGCGTTCCGCCGCGATCACGGCGTAGGCGAGGAAGCTGACGCCGGTCAGGACGAAGCTGGCAACCAGCACCAGTGCAGCCTGCGTGTTGGCCGGATCGACCAGCCCGAAGCCGAGCGGCACCGACACGTAGAAGGCGAAATCGGCGACGATATCGAAATAACCGCCCAGCACGGTCGGGCCGTTCGCCCGTGCGACCGCGCCGTCGAGCCCGTCGAGCAGGCGGTTGGCGAGGATGAGACCCAATCCGGCGCTGAAGTAGCCGACGGAAATCGCCGCCGCGCCGGCCAGCCCCAGTGCAAGGCCGAGAAAGGTGATCGCGTTGGCAGTCACTCCCCGCCGCGCCAGCGCGCTGCCCAACCGGTTGAGCGGCGGGTCGATCAGCGGGCGCAGTTTCGCATCGAACATGGCCGTATCCTATCCGCTCAAACCCAGGTGATCAGCCCGATCCATGCGCCAGTCATCGCCGTCGCCATATTGCCGGCGATCCAGCTGCGCACACCCAGTCCCGCGACTTCGGCGCGCCGTTCGGGGCACAGCGTGCCGATGGTCGACACCAGCAGCCCGATGCTGGCGAGGTTCGCGACCCCGCACAGCGCATAGGTTACGATCAGCAGGCTGCGCGGGGCGAATGTGCTGGGCGGCAGTGCGGCAAGCTCGAGATAGGCGACATATTCGTTGAGGATCGCCTTGGTGCCCATCAGGCTGCCGGCGGCCTGCGCTTCGGCCCAGGGTACGCCGATCAGCCACATTAGCGGCGAAAACAGCCAGCCGAAGGCCCGCTTCAGGCTCAGCGGCTCGCCATCGACCATGGGCAGCAGCGCCAGCAGTTGGTCGGCAAGCGACACCAGCGCAAACACCACGATGATCACTGCGATCACGGCAAGGAACAGCTGCATGCCGTCCATCGTCCCCTTGATGATCGCATCGATGCTCGATTCGAACTTGAGGCCCTGGCTGCCGGCATCGGGCTCCTCGCCTTCCGCGCTCGCTTCGCCGGGCACCATCAGCTTGGCGATCAACAGCGCTGCAGGAAGCGATATCAGCGAGGCGGAAATCATGTGCCCCACTGCATCGGGCACCGTGCGCGACAGGGTGGTGGCGTAGAGGATCAAAATCGCACCGCTGATCGTCGCCATGGCCAGCACCATGACCTGGAACAGGTCAGCCCGGCTCATTCGCGCGAAATAGGCGCGCACCACCAGCGGGCTTTCCACCACGCCGAGAAACATGTTCGCCCCGCCCGACAGACCGACCACGCCGCTGACCCTGAGCGTGCGCCGCAGCAGGAAGGACAGGCCATCGACCAGCCAGCGCAGCACCCCCCAGTGCCACAGCAGCGCGGCCAGCGCCGAAAAGACGATAACCAGCGGGAGAATCTGGAAGGCGATGATCACCGGAGCTTCCGTGCCCTGCGCCAATTCGAAGGGCAGCGGCGCGCCCCCGAGATAGCCGAACATGTAGGACGACCCGTCGAGCGTTGCGCGTTCGATCGCGGCGACCGCCTCGTTGGCCAGCGTCACGGCATCCCAGACGAACGGCACGCGGACGATCAGCAGTGCGAGGCCTGCCTGCAGCGCCAGCGCGCCCGCGATCCAGCGCCATGTCGGCCTTGCGCTGCGGTCTTCCGAAATGGCCCAGGCGAGCAGCACCATCAGCGCAATGCCCAGCAGCCCGCGAAACTGGTCGAAAAACTCCATGCGCTTCCCCGTTGGGTCTCAGCCCGTGCGGCCCGGCAGCGAGCCCAGCGTCCGCCCGTCATGTTCGCGAAAGGTCGGCAGCGCAAGAGCGCCGCAGGAACGCGCCCCGCGGCTAGCCACGACGCCAGGTGTGATACCTTTCCACCAGCGATAGCAGCGTTTCGGGCTTGTGCTTCTTCTTCCATTCGCCCGCGGCGAATTTGTTCGCTTCCGCCAGCGTCGGATAGGAGTGGATCGTGCCGAGGATCTTGTTGAGGCCGAGCTTGTGCTTCATCGCGAGAACGTATTCGGCAAGCAATTCGCCGGCATGCGCACCGACGATCGTCGCGCCGAGAATGGTGTCCTTGCCCGGCGGGGTCAGCACCTTGACGAAGCCCTGCGTCTCGCTCTCGGCGATAGCGCGGTCCAGCCCGCCAAGCTCGTAGCGCGTGACCTCGTAGGCCACGCCCTGCGCTTCCGCCTCGGTTTCGTTCAAGCCCACCCGGGCGATTTCGGGATCGAGGAACGTCACGGCGGGGATCACGCGGTAATCCGCCTTGAACCGCTTGAGCTGGCCGAACAGGGCATTCACGCTGGCAAACCAGGCCTGGTGACTGGCCGTATGCGTGAACTGGAACGGGCCGGCGACATCCCCCGCGGCGTAAATGTTCGGGAATTTGGTCGCGAGGAATTCATCGGTCACAACGGTCTTGGCCGTGTCGATCCCGATATCTTCCAGTCCGTAGCCCGAAAGGCGCGCCGCACGGCCCACGGCGACGATCAGCGTATCGAAGGCAATCTCGACTTCCGCGCCACCATGCTCGGCGATCAGCTTGCCAGTCTCGACCCGCAGCGCGCGGTGAGCGGTCAGCACGTTCACTCCCGAGCTTTCGAGCGCCGTCTGCGCCTCGAGCGACACGTCGGGGTCCTCGCGCCCGAGAACGCGATCGGCCATTTCGACCTGCGTCACCTGCGAACCGAGCCGGGCAAGCGCCTGCGACAGTTCGCACCCGATCGGCCCGCCGCCCAGCACCGCGACGCGCGCCGGGGCACGGTCCATTGTCGCAAGCGCGTCCCACATCGTGTCGCTGGTCAGATAGCCGCTGGCTTCCAGCCCCGGGATCGACGGGATCAGCGGACCGGCACCCGCGGCGATCACGATCGCGCGGGTGGTCAGCCGCTGCACGCCGCCATCCTTGCGCGCGATTTCGACGGTCCATGGATCGACCACCCGGCCGTAGCCTTCGACCACATCGACACCGAGCCCGGTGTAGCGTTCGACGCTGTCATGCGGCTCGATTGTCCGGATCGCGCCCATCACGCGTTCGATAGTCGCGCGAAACGGCACTTCGGGTTCGACCGGTTTCAAACCATATCTATCGGCATGGCGCATCTGCTCGGCAACCTTGGCGCTCTTGATCAGCGCCTTGGACGGCACGCAGCCGGTGTTGAGGCAATCGCCCCCCATCTTGTTCGCTTCGACCAGCGTGACCTTGGCCTTCACCGTCGCCGCGATCAGTGCGGACACCAGCCCGGCCGATCCCGCCCCGATCACCACCAGGTTGCGGTCGAAGGATTTGGGCCGGGTGAACCCGGAATAGACCTTGCGCCGCTTGATCCAGCCGATGATCGCCTTGGCGATCCACGGTGCGATTCCGAGCAGTGCGAAGGACACCAGCACGGCCGGCGACGCGATCCCCGCCAGGCTGTCGATCTGCGCCAGCTGGGTGCCCGCATTCACATAGACGATCGTCCCCAGCAGCATGCCCACCTGGCTGACCCAGGCGTAGGTCCACAGCCTGATCCGCGTCAGTCCCATCACCAGATTGACCACGAAGAAAGGGAACAGCGGGATCATGCGGATGGTGAAAAGGTAGAACGCCCCGTCGCGTTCGAGCCCGGCATTGACCGTGCGCAGCCGTTCGCCGAAGCGCGTTTCGATCGCGTCGCGCAGGACGTAGCGCGAGGCAAGAAACGCCAGCGTGGCGCCCAGCGTCGAGGCGAAGGACACCACGACCGTACCGAGCAGCACGCCGAACAGCGCGCCCGCCGCAAGTGTCATCACCGCCGCACCAGGCAGCGAGGCCGCAGTCACCGCAACATAGGTCAGGAAGAACAGCCCGACGACCTGGACGGGATGACGCTGGTAATAGCCATCGACCTCGCCCGCGACGCGCTTGATTCCATCGACGGTCAGATAGTCTCCGACCCCGAAGAACACATAGGCTGCGATCAGGGCCGCCAGCGCCAGTATGATGAGAAGCTTTTTCATGATGTCCCTGTATCGTGCGCCGGATCGCCGCCTGTCCGCAGCCGGTTACACCGACTGCGCCAGCTTTGCGAAGCTTTCGACCCAGCGCCGGTCGATCCAGCGCTTGAGTGTACCCGGCCATCGCCCGCGCAAGGCGATCGGACCATAGATAGCGATGGCCGTGCGGGGGCCGGTCGACAACAGGTAAAGACTCGCGGGCCGCGGACGATAGGAGCGCAATCGCCCCCGCCCCGTCGCCAGATGGCGCAGATTGGCCGCCAGAGCCTTCCCGCTGTGCACGGCATGGACCCCCGAACGCGCGACCGGCATGTCCTGCCGCGCGGCCACATCGCCTGCCGCGAGCACATGCGGGTGCGACAAGGATCGCTGGTGGCGATCGACCGCAATAAAGCCGTCTGGATCGACCGCCAGCCCGCCTTGCGCAGGCCATTCGGGCGCAGCAGCGCCAAGCGATGTAATCACGATGTCGAGCGGTTCGAGGGACTGGCCGCCGGCGTAGAACGTGCCCCGTTCGACCCGCGCATTGTCCGCCAGTGCGCCGATAGCATGTCGTGCAAGCTCGCGTTCCAGCAACGCACGGGCACGGTTGCCGAAACCGGGCAAGGCGCCATCTGCGCCGGTTACCAACGTAATCCGCGGCGCGCTGCCGAAGCGCCGTCTCAGCGCGAAAGCGAGCTCGACCCCTCCCGCGCCGCCGCCGACGACCGCCAGATGGCGCGGGCGGTGCGCCACACCGGCGATCCGTTCGTCAATTCGCGCCAGGAACGTGCCGATCGGTCGCACATCGACAATTCGCGGGTCTTCGCCGATGGTGCCGGTCGCCTGCCCCACGCCGCCGGTGTCGATCGAGCAGTAATCGAATGCGATGCGCTGTCCCGACGCGGTGGCGAGAGTTCGCCCGGCGGGATCTATCGCGACGCATCGGTCCTCGACGAATTCGGCCCCGGCGCGCCCTGCCAACGCCGCGACATCGATCAATCCTTCTTCCCGGCCATATTCACCCGCGAGGGTGCCGGGGATCATGCCCGAATACCGCGTCTGGCGCTGGAGAGAGAGCATGATCGTCCGCGCTTCCGGCGACCCGCGCCGTATCCAGTCCGCCAGCACCCCGAGGTGCGCGTGCCCGCCCCCGACGAGCACTATGGTGGGCGAGGCTTTCGGCATGATGCAGGCGATGTCGCGCAGCGGAAGCGATGTCAATCAGGGGCCGCGCAAGCCGTCCGCAAGCCCCGCAACCGAGCCGCGCCGCATGCGCCAAGCTAACCGATGTCAGTCGGGAAACCATCGTATCGGCTCCGCGTTCTCTCCCCGACCGACGCCTGCAGCTCCGACTGCGTGCGTCGTTCATTGCACAGCCGACCATGACGGTCCGCATTGCAATCCGTTTCGGCCCTATCGCGAGGTTTCTCTGTGTTCACGCAACTCAATCCTCCGCTCCCGGTTCTGGTGACCGACAAGGGCACCGGCATGGCTTTCGCAGTCATCGACTACGGCGCGGAACACAATCTGCTTTGGGTCACCGCGCTCGACCAGTCGGGCGAGATATGGTGTGCGCCAAACCCGAAGGTCCGCATGCAGGCGAACTGGTCGATGGGCCGCGTACCCGACAGCGCTCTCGTCTGCAGCGCCGAGAGGGGGGCGACGCAATGAAACCGGGTCTTCTCGCCGTCGACGAAGCGAAGTCGGCAGACATCACCGAACAATTCCGGGCGCATGTCGCGCATGCGGATTTCCCCTGCGTGGGAGCCAAGTCAGCACAGGCCCGCAATATGCTCGACGTGGTCATCGCCCACGACATGCGCAGCGGATGGGACGATTTGCGGATTCACGACCGCCTGCTTGAATGGGCCGATCGCTATCGCAACGACCCTGAAGGGCTGCGCAGCTTGGCGGTGGTTTTCCAGCAGCCAGACGAGATCGACGAGCCGACCTTCGAACGGCTGCTATGGCAACGCCTGCAATCCTTTGCCGAGAAGGACAACTGGCTGGGCCAGTCCTACGATACCAGCGTCAGCGCGGATCCGACCGACCCGCATTTCTCGTTGAGCTTCGGCGGCGAAGCCTATTTCGTGGTCGGGCTCAACCCGTCGGCTTCTCGGCCGGCCCGCCGTTTTGCCTATCCCACGATGGTCTTCAACCTGCACGACCAGTTCGAAACGTTGCGCGAGGATGGGCGCTACGAACGCATGCGCGATGCCATTCTCGAGCGCGACCGCGACCTTGCCGGCGACATCAACCCCATGCTCGCGCGCCATGGCGAAAGCAGCGAAGCGCGGCAGTACAGTGGCCGCGCGGTCGATAAGGGCTGGGAATGCCCTTTCCGCGATCCCCGACTGGAGGAAAAATGAACCGTATAGAACCGCGCAGCGGCGAGGCTTTCGAGCTGCCCAGGGGCGCCGAACTGACCGTGTGCGATCCCGAGGGCCGTCAGGTTTCGGACCTGCTGGCGTATAATGCGCAGGACGTACGCGAAGTGATCTCGAACGGCCGCACCTTCGATTACGAGGAAACCTTGCGGCTGGGCAAGGGCAACCGGCTGTGGTCCAATCGGTCGAACCCGATGCTGACGATCATCGAGGATACGGTGAAGCAGCACGACTTCCTGCTGACCCCGTGTTCCGAAGACACATTCCGCCATTTCTACGCCGACAAGCCCGTACACCGCGGGTGTTTCGGCAATCTGGCCGAAGCGCTGAAGCCTTTCGGCATCGAACCCGATGCCATTCCCACGGCGTTCAACATCTTTATGAACGTGCCCGTCGATGGCGACAGCGGACTGATCGCGGTGAAGCCGCCGGAAAGCCGGCCGGGCGACCGGATCGTGCTGCGCGCCGAAATGGATCTGGTGATCGGGCTGACCGCCTGTTCTGCCTACGATTCGAACGGTGGAACCTTCAAGCCGATCGATTACGAGGTGAATTGAGTTGGCCGAGGTGCTGAATATCTGGTCCGGATGGCCGCGGATCGTCGAAATCGCCGGCAATGCCTTCCTGTTCTATGCGCTGATTATCGTCATGGTCCGGATGGTGGGCAAACGCACCACTAGCGAGCTCAACAATTTCGACTGGATCATCAACGTGATGATCGGCAGCCTGGCGGCCAGCGGCGTTCTGCTGCGCAATGTCGCCACCGCCGATGCGATCGCCGCGATCGTGGTCCTCGCAGCCTGCCAGTACATCACGACCAAGCTCGTCCAGCGCAGCCGGACCATCGCCAATATCGTCAAGGCCGAACCCACCTTGCTGACGCACAAGGGGGCGTATCTGCGCGATGCCATGTTGCGCACACGTATTTCCGAAGAAGAGATCAAGACCGCGCTGCGGCAGAACGGGATCACGCACAACGCCGATGCCAACTGGGTCGTGCTGGAGACCAATGGCCAGCTGTCGGTCATCCCGCGGCAGGACGTCGCGTGGGCCGAAGCCGAGGCGCTGTCCGATGTCCACGCTCCGAAAGAACTGAACGGCTAGTCCCAGTCCTCTTCGACTTTCAGCGGACCGTCGCCGTAGAGGTAGTCCGGATCAAATTGCGCATAGCGTTTCAGCGCCGCCCAGTCGGCGGTGTAGAGATCGCCGCGGCGGATTTCGGCAATTCCCAGCTCGCGCAGCTTGCCCACCGCCCGGTTGGCATGGATCGCACTGACACCGCACATGTCGGCCATGTCGAACTGCGTGAAGGGCGTGCGCAGGGCGCGCGTGACATTGCGGCCCACCAGTTCCAGCCGCGTGTGCAGTTCGGCATAGAGATGCGCGATCCGCCGCGGCGCGTCGAGCTGT
>Ga0114914_1000291_pt1 | contig 10059 bp, 7 predicted proteins | sample MalvirAntarct_38_FD_89689 | JGI IMG/M metagenome (GOLD analysis project Ga0114914, IMG submission 89689) | Marine viral communities from the Global Malaspina Expedition - Malaspina viral metaG Antarct_38 | ecosystem: Environmental > Aquatic > Marine > Oceanic | place: Orkney Island (southeast)... | reverse complement strand
GGGCCCGCCGACACCGGCGCTGGCATGCATGGTCCCGCGCCCTTCTCGCTGCGTACGGCGCAGGCGCCGGACCCCGCGCCACCGCCGACCGAAGCGGCCGAGCCCACCAGGCCCGTCGAACCCGAAGGGCCGCCGGTCGCCTCCGAACTTGCCGAGCCTGTCGGTCCTGTCGATCCCGTGCCTGCTCCCGCCGCGCAGGATCCCGACAAGTCCGACGGCATTCGCGCGCTGGTCGAACGGATCGAAACCTTCCGCAAGGCGCGTGCGCCGCGCACCGCCCCGGGCGATGCGCCGACCCTGCCGATGGCCGAGCTCGAGCAGCCGGTTGCCCGCAAACCGATCGATTCCTTCAATTTCGGCACCAGTTCGGAAGGCCGGATCGACTGGGCCGAACCCGCGATTGCCCCGCTGGTGGTCGGGATCGACCTGTCGCAGCGCCGCGCCCATGCGCCGCTGGGCGGCGATTTCGCCGCCGGTTTCGCCAATCGCCAGCCGCTGCGCGACATGCCGATCACGCTGCGCGGGGCCGAGGCGATCGAGGGAGACTGGATCGTCGATGCCGCGCCGCGCTTCACCCGCGGCGACGGGCGCTTCCATGGCTATGTCGGTCGCTTCCGCCGCGCGATTGCGGCGGTCGACGACCGCGCCCAGCGCGGTGCCGACCGACTGCGCCAGCTGCTCCACGAACTACGCACGCCGGTCAATGCGATGCAGGGCTATGCCGAAGTCATCCAGCAGCAGGTGTTCGGCCCGACCCCGCATGAGTACCGCGCGCTGGCCGCCTCGATCGCGGGCGACTCGGCGCGCATCCTCGCGGGTTTCGACGAGCTCGACCGGTTGGCGCGGCTCGAGACCGGCGCGCTCGATCTCGAGGCGGGCGAAAGCGATTTCGCCGCCATCGTCCGCGCCCAGGTCGACCAGTTGCAGAGCGTCCTCAGCCCGCGCGTGTCCCGCTTCGAAGCCGACCTTGCCGCCGATACCGCACCATTGGCGCTGGCCCGCGAGGAAGCCGAGATGCTCGGCTGGCGCGTGCTGGCAACAATGGCCGGCGCAACCGCTGCGGGCGAACATGTCGCGCTGGCGATGGTGCAGGATGGCGAACAGGTCGCGCTGCGGATCGCCTTGCCCGCCAAGCTGGCCAAGGCCGAGGATATCTTCTCTTCCGATGTCCGCGCGGGCGGCAGCACGCTGAGTTCGGGCATATTCGGCGCCGGTTTCTCGCTCCGCCTGGCCCGCGCCGAAACACGCGCCGCGGGCGGCGAACTGGCGCGCGAGGGCGATGCACTGGTCCTCAGCCTGCCGCTCTTGACCGCTGCCGAGCCGCTGCCTAGCCCTGTCGATGCGCCCGATCGCGCCGCCGGCTAGGACACGCCCACCATCGCACATGCCAACCTCCTCGACCCGCCCGTACCCTCGCAGCAGGTCCGGTTTGCCGAAGGGTTCGGCCAGCGATCGCTGCTGACGGTCGACACCGAGGAGGAATTCGACTGGAATGCCCCTTTCCGTGCCGATGGCTACGGGCTGAGCCACGTCCGCGCGATTTCGGGTTTCCAGGAATTCTGCGAGGGGATCGGCGTGGTGCCGGTCTATCTGGTCGATTGGCCCATCGCCACCGACCCACTCGCGCGCGAGATCATCGGCGATGCGGTCCGCGCGGGCAAGGCCGAGGTGGGCGTGCAATTGCACCCATGGGTCAATCCGCCGCATACCGAACAGGTCAACGCGCATCACAGCTATGCCGGCAACCTTCCGGTCGAACTGGAAGAGGCCAAGTTCCGCAAGCTGCGCGATACGATCGAGGAAGGCTTCGGCACGCTGCCGCGGATCTACCGCGCGGGCCGCTACGGGCTGGGCCCGCAGACTGCCAAGTTGCTCAGCGAAACCGGGATCGCGATCGATAGCTCGGTGCGCGCGCGTTACGACTATTCGGCGACGCAGGGGCCCGATTATGCCCGCCACCCGGTTACGCCCTACTGGACCGATCCCGACCACAAACTGATCGAACTTCCGCTGACCACGGTGTTCTGGGGCCTGCTGCGCCAACAGGGCGGCCACGTTTTCCCGCTCACGACGAGGTTCCCCCGGCTCGGCGGGGCGCTGTCCCGCCTCGGCCTGCTCGAGCGGATCGGCCTGACCCCCGAAGGCGTGAGCATGGACGAAGCGCTGCGCGCGATCGACATCGCCATCGACGACCAGCTGCCCGTGCTGGTGCTCAGCTTCCACAGCCCGTCGCTCGCCGCGGGTCACACCCCCTATGTCCGCACCGAGGCCGACCTCGATGCGCTCTACGACTGGTTTCGCGGGGTCTATGCCTATCTCGACACGCGCGGAGTGCGACCGACCACGGTCGAAGAAATCATGGCATCGGTGGACGCCTAGCGCTTGCCAGCCCATCGCCGCGCGGCTAGGCGCGCTGTTCCGCACGACGTGGCTGGGGGCCTGTAGCTCAGTTGGTTAGAGCTGGCCGCTCATAACGGCTAGGTCGCGGGTTCGAGTCCTGCCGGGCCCACCAAGCTCGGCGTCTTGCGGGAAAACCGGTCGGGGAGTGGCGCAGCCTGGTAGCGCACTTGTTTTGGGTACAAGGGGTCGCTGGTTCGAATCCAGTCTCCCCGACCAGTTTTTCATCGCCAGACGGCCCGGTGGCCGCTTCGGCCGGCCGAACGACCCGGCCCCGCGTGTGAGGAGCAAGGCCTGACACTCTCCGCACCATCGGCTGTCGATCCGCGGCTCATCTGGGCCATCGCGCTGCCCGCGATGGTAACCAATGTCGCCACGGCGCTGATCGGCGTGGGTGACATGTGGATCGTCGGGCAATTGTGCGATGCCCCGACTCAGGGCGCGGTCGATATCGGTGCCAAGCTGTTCGCCGCGCTGTTCACCGTCATGAACTTCCTCAAGACCGGCACCACCGGCCTCGTCGCGCAGGCGGGCACGCGCGTGGGCCAGCACGCGCAGGCGCAGGTGCTGGTCAAGGGCGTGGTGGTCGGCCTCGCGATCGCGGCCATGCTGCTGCTGGCCAAGCCGGTCCTGCTGCCGCTGATGCTCGATGCGCTGGGCGCCGAAGCGCGCGTCCGCACGGCAGCCGTCGTCTATGCGGACATCCGCTACTGGAGCGCGCCGGCAGTGCTGGTGAATTTCGCGCTGATCGGCTTCCTCGTCGGGCGGCGGCGGATGCGCGAAGTGCTGGCGATCGAGATCTTCTACAATCTGCTCAACATCGCGCTGGGCCTGTGGCTGGCGCTGGGGCTGGACTGGGGCATCGCCGGCATCGGCTGGTCGAGCTTCATTGCCGAGTTCGCCAAGCTGGCGGCGACCGGCGCGCTGATCTGGTATCTGGCGGGGAATGATCTGCGGGCCGCGCTGGCAGACCGCGCGAACATGTCCCTGCGCGCGCTCAGGCCGTTCTTGGCAATCAACCGCGACCTCTTCCTGCGAACGGTGGTGCTGATGGTGGCGATCGCGATGCTGACCCGGCTGGGGGCGGAACGCGGCGCGGTGACGCTGGCGGCCAACGGCATCGTCTACCAATTGTTCGTGCTCGCCGCACTGCTGCTCGACGGGTTCGAGAACGCCGCCCAGGTACTCAATGGCGAGCGGGCGGGCGATGGCGACCGCGCCGGGTTTACCGCGCTGGTCCGGGCGATCCTGTGGCGCTGTCTCGGCGTGGCGATCCTGCTGTCGGCGGCCTTCGCCTGGGCGGGCGGGATGATCACCGACAGTTTCGCGGCGACGCCCGCGGTCGCCGCCGAAGCGCGCACGCTGTGGCCGTGGATCGTGGCGATCCCGCTGGCGGGATTTGCCGGGTTCGTGCTCGACGGGGTGTTCGTGGGTGCCAGCTGGACGCGCCCACTGCTGCTGTCGATGGCGGGCGCCGCGCTGGGCTATGGCGTCATGCTGTGGCTGACATGGCCGCTGGGCAATCACGGGCTGTGGGCCAGCTTCATCGGCTTCCTGGTGCTGCGCGCCGGATTGCAGCTGGCGCTGATGCCGCGGTTGCTGCGCCGCGAAATGGCCTAGACGCGGGCGCGGCGCATGTCGGGGCCCTGCTGATGCGGCCCCATGGCGAGCAGCATCCCCTCATCCTGCGACACGATGCGGTTCCGGCCCGCCTGTTTCGCCCGATAGAGCGCCGCATCGGCGCGCGCGAACAGCCGGCCGTAACCTTCGTCGGGTTCCCACTGCGCAATGCCGAAACTGGCGGTCAGGCGGACACCGTCGGAAATGCCCTCGATCTGCATGTGTTCGAAGCGGGTCCGGATCCGCTCGGCGAGTTTGCGCGTTGGCCCGGCGGGGCAGTCCCACACGAACAGGCAAAATTCCTCGCCGCCGACCCGCCCGGCAATATCGGTCGACCGGATCGCCGAACGCAGCAAATCGCCGAAACCGGCAATCGCACTGTCACCGACCTGGTGCCCCCAGATATCGTTGACCCGCTTGAAGTGATCGATATCGGCTACGATCACGCTGATCGGGACATCCTCCTCCCGCGCGCGCTGCAGCATGGCGATCGCCTGCGTTTCGAAGGGGCCCCGAACTTTCAGACCCGTCAGCGTATCGCGCTCCGCATCGTCGCGCACCGCCTTGGTCTGATCGGTCAGCGCGGCCCCCAGCAGGATCAGGGCCATCAGGACCGCAGCCAGCGCGAGCCAGACGACCATCACGGCGTAGAACGGGGTCTCGCGGTATTCCACGGCGGTCATCTCGCCCTGGACCATGATCGCGACCAGCGGGCGGACGAAGAACTGGAAGGCGCCCATCGCGAGCAGGAAGAGGATCGCCTTGTCGAGCAGCTCACTGCCCGCCTTGCGGGCGATCGCCTGCGTTCCCAGCGCAAGGATCAGCCCATAGCTGGCGTTCGCGGCGTAGAGCCGCGCGTTGTAATCCGCTCCGAAGCTCGCCCCCACCATCATGACGAGGCCGAGCCCCGCGATAAACGCGTAGAGGCGGTGCGGGATCGGCTGGCCGTAGCGCGTGCCGATACCCCAGACCATGGCGATGGTGCCCAGGGAATAGAACAGGTGCATCGCCACGACCGCCGGGATGCCGTTGGGATCGGGCGTAAGGTGGAAGATGAAAAAACCAGCCGCGCTTGCGAAATAGCTTACGGATATGATCGCGATCCAGCTGGCGCAGGGTTCGCGGCGCCACAATATCAGGAAGGCGATACCGAACACCATGTTGAGCATGGGGTTCGCCAACGCGAGAATATTCTCCGACATGTTACACCTCGACCCTTCACCCCTTGCTTAGGTGATAACAGTTAAAGGTGGTTAAAGAATACCGCTTTTACTGGTGGATACCGTGTATGACGCCAGCGATGACATGGACCGGCCGCGCCGGAAACTGCGGTCAGGCGTTGGCTTCGTGCCGCTTGTCGGCCAGTTCGGCAATGGATGTCACGACCCCGCGCTTCTTGCCCTCGCCGTCGCGCACGATGCAGTTGCGACCATTTTCCTTGGCGGCATAGAGCGCCCCATCGGTGCGTGCGAACAGCTTGCCATAGCCTTCGCCCTCGCCGCGTCCGGCAACGCCGAAACTGGCGGTCAGGCGCTGGTCGCCGGGCAGTCCTTCGATCTGCGCCTGCGCGAACTTGCGGCGAATGCGTTCGGCAAGCGAGACCGCAGCCTGTTCATCGCAGTTCCACGCGAGGATGCAGAATTCCTCGCCGCCGATGCGCCCGGCAATATCGGTTTCGCGAATGGTCCCGCGAACGATCTCGCCGAACTGGGCGATCGCCTTGTCGCCGGCCTGGTGCCCCCAGACATCGTTGACCGCCTTGAAGTGGTCGATATCAGCAACCACCAGCGACACGGGCGCGCATTCCTGGTTGGCCCGCTCGAGCAGCGTGACCACGCCCTGTTCGAAGGCCCGGCGCGTGCGCAGCTTGGTCAGCCCGTCCAGATCGGCCTGTTCGCGTACGGCCTTGATCTGGTCGTAGAGGCAGGCGCCGACCAGTACCATCGCGCTCATCAGCGCGATCAGCGCAAGCGACAGATTGAGGACCGAGTAATAGACCGACTGCCGGTAGACGCTGGCCGGGATCGACTGTTCGATCAGCAGCGTCAGGACCGGGCGGATCATGAATTGCGCGGCCAGAACCGAGTGCGCGGCAATGATCAGCTTATCGATCGCTTCGTGCCGCGGACCGCCCAGTAGCGACATCAGGCACACGAGATACATCGCGCCATAGCCGACATTGACGATGATCAGCCGCGAGGAAATATCCGGGCTGGTCAGCACCGCCACCGCCAGCGTGGCCGCCGACAGGCCGTAGATGACCAGCAGCACCCCGAGATAGGGCGGCTGTCCGGCACGCTTGGTCAGCGCCCAGATCGCGGTCGCCGTGCTGAGCGAATAGAAGAACTGGGTGATGTGGAAGACGTAGGGGGAGCCCGTGTCGAACAGGTGGGTCGTCCCGAAACCGATCGCGAACAGCAGATAGGCCGACGCGAAGCCGAGCACGTAATTGCCCATCTTCCCGCGCCACCACATGATGAGGAAGACCGCGAAGAACACGATCGACATCGTCGGGGTGATCATGCCCATAATCTGTTCGCGCATGGACTGTCCCTACCCTTCCTGCCGGCATTTTAGGGGCGCCCTGTTAATAGAACGTATAAGGGAATACCCCAATCGGCGCTCCCATCGTGTTTCGCGGTTGAAAAGTCCAGCCGCCAATCGACCGGGGCTGCGCCAGTTGCCGCGGTTCGCCCGCACCCGCCCATATGGCATTCCCCATGCTTGCCCCGTGGCGTCGGTGCGACTATCTGCGCGGCAAAGCTTGCGGGCCGCCCGTGCCCGTCATCCCAAACCGATCCGAAGGACCCCGCCCATGGCCGCCCAGTACGCATTCGTCATGAAGGACATGACCAAGACCTTCCCTGGCGCTTCCAAGCCGGTGCTCAGCAACATCAGCCTGCAGTTCTACCAGGGCGCGAAAATCGGCATCGTCGGCCCCAACGGGGCGGGCAAGTCGACGCTGATCAAGATCATGGCGGGGATCGACACCGATTTCACCGGCGAGGCATGGCCGGGCGAGAACATCACCGTCGGCTATCTCGAACAGGAGCCCGAACTCGACGAGAGCAAGACCGTGCTCGAAAACGTCAAGGACGGCGCACGCGAGATCGCCGACAAGGTCGATCGTTTCAACGCCATCAGCGCGGAAATGGGCGATCCGCAGGAGGACACCGATTTCGATGCCCTGATGGAAGAGATGGGCACGCTGCAGGAGCAGATCGACGCGGTCGACGGCTGGACGCTCGACAACCAGCTCGAAGTCGCGATGGAAGCGCTGCGCTGTCCGCCGGGCGACTGGGCGGTGACCGACCTTTCGGGCGGTGAAAAGCGCCGCGTGGCGCTGACCCGCCTGCTGATCCAGAAGCCGTCGATCCTGCTGCTCGACGAACCGACCAACCACCTCGACGCGGAAAGCGTCCAGTGGCTGGAAAACCACCTCAAGGAATATGCGGGCGCGGTGCTGATGATCACCCACGATCGCTACTTCCTCGACAATGTAGTGGAATGGATCCTCGAGCTCGATCGCGGGTCGTACTATCCCTACGAAGGCAATTACTCGACCTATCTCGAGAAGAAGGCCAAGCGTCTCGAGCAGGAAAGCCGCGAGGAAAGCGGGCGCTCCAAGGCGCTGTCGCGCGAACTCGAATGGATCCGGCAGACGCCCAGCGCGCGCCAGACCAAGTCGAAGGCGCGTATCCGCAAGTTCGAGGAACTGCAGGAAGGCCAGAAGGACCGCAAACCGGGCAAGGCGCAGATCGTCATCCAGGTCCCCGAACGGCTTGGTGGCAAGGTGATCGAAGCCAAGAACATTTCCAAGGCCTACGGCGACAAGCTGCTCTTCGAAAACCTGTCCTTCATGCTGCCCCCGGGCGGCATCGTCGGCGTGATCGGCCCCAACGGCGCGGGCAAGTCGACGCTGTTCAAGATCCTCACCGGCAAGGAAGAACCCGACAGCGGCACGGTGGAAATCGGTTCGACCGTCCATCTCGGCTATGTCGACCAGAGCCGCGACCATCTCAATCCGAAGAACAACGTCTGGGAGGAAATCTCCGACGGGTTGGATTACATGAAGGTCAACGGCCACGACACCAGCACGCGCGCCTATGTCGGCGCATTCAACTTCAAGGGGGCCGACCAGCAGAAGAACGTCGGCAAGCTGTCGGGCGGTGAACGCAACCGCGTCCACATGGCCAAGATGCTCAAGGAGGGCGGCAACGTCCTGCTGCTCGACGAACCGACCAACGACTTGGATGTCGAAACGCTTGCCGCGCTCGAGGAAGCGATCGAGAATTTCGCCGGCTGTGCGGTGGTCATCAGCCATGACCGCTTCTTCCTCGACCGGCTGGCGACGCATATCCTCGCATTCGAGGGCGACAGCCATGTCGAATGGTTCGAAGGCAATTTCGAAGCCTATGAAGAAGACAAGCGCCGCCGCCTCGGCGATGCGGCGGATCGTCCCACGCGCCTGGCGTACAAGAAGCTGACCCGGTAACCACCGGCCTCGGCCATCTAGGGCTGCGGCGCGCAGGTGCTCCGCAGCCCGGTCGGACCTTTCGGCATCGCGCGCATGGCTGCGCGCCAGGTTTGCGCTGTCCCGTGGGCGCTCCGGGCCGACTGCGTTTGACTAGTGCAGGCCGAGTTGCGACAATCGCGGGCAAGGCGCCCTGCAATGGGCGCGTCCCCGCGCGGCGCATCGCCGCCGCCACACCAAATCTCGAAAAGGACAGTCATGACAACTCCCAACAACGGCGACACCGTATCGATCGACTACGTGCTGCGCAGAGGCGACGGCGAAGTCGTCGGCACGACCGAGGAAATGGGTCCGCAGGACATCGAACTGGGCAGCGGGCAGATCTTCCCGCAGATCGAACAGGCGCTGACCGGCATGGAAGTGGGCGACGAAGAAACCGTCGAAATCGCTTCGGACAGCGCTTTCGGGCCCCGCCGCGACGAACTGGTGATCGACATTCCGCGTGAAAACCTGCCGCCCGAGCCCGCCCCGCAGCCGGGCATGGCCATGCAGGCCCAGTCGCCCGACGGCCAGCCGCTGACGCTCTATATCGTCGAAGTCGGCGAACAGACGGTCAAGGCCGACGGCAATCATCCGCTGGCAGGCGAAGACATCAGCTTCGCGATCACGCTGCGCGACATCAAGCAGGCGGCCTGACAATGACTAGGCGGGCGGGCGGCACGTATCGCGGATCACCCGCGGCGTGACGACCGCCCGCCGCCTCATCGCACGCGGACGCGTTCAGGGCGTGTTCTACCGCGACTGGACGGTCGAGACCGCTGCCGCGCTGGGCCTCGCCGGCTGGGTCAGGAACCTGCCCGACGGCACCGTCGAAGCGCATGTCGAAGGGCCGCAGGCCGCGGTCGACCGGATGATCGCCGCCATGCATGACGGCCCGCCGCGCGCCGCACCCGACACTGTCGATGCAGAGCAGACAGGCGCGCAGGGATACGATCGCTTCGAACGGCGCTGACAGACGCCGCTAGGGCGAGATCCACTGGCCATCGCCGGGAGTCAGCACTGCGCGCCGGTGTCCGGTATGCGCCAGGCTGAACCAGTCCGCCTGCTCCACCTGGACCAGCAGCACGGCGAAGTTTTCGCGCGCGACCTGCACTTCGTCGTCGGTTGGCTCAACGCCTTCGAAGCGCGCCGGCAATCCCGAAGTGGGATGATCCGCCGCCACGCCCGGTCCCTCCCCGAGATAGCATCTCCGCGCGAAATTGTTGCTCTGCGCCCAGGCTGCATCGGCAACCAGCCCGGTCCGTTCGATGCGGCCGGTGGCGCGCAACCGCAACTGGATCTTCGCCTGCCTGTCATAGGCGAGCACCCCGATGCAAGGATCGGCTTCGATGACCGCAACCTTGGGCGACCGGACATCGGTATGGAACCGTAGCAACCAGCTGTCCGCATCGAATGCGCGCAGTACCATCACCCGCGCATCGGCATCGGCCGTCGCCACGACGGGGCTGTGCATCGCCGATCTGCGGTCGTTGGCCGCGGCCGAAAGGCGTGCGGCGATATCGGCGCGG
>Ga0114914_1000289_pt1 | contig 10092 bp, 10 predicted proteins | sample MalvirAntarct_38_FD_89689 | JGI IMG/M metagenome (GOLD analysis project Ga0114914, IMG submission 89689) | Marine viral communities from the Global Malaspina Expedition - Malaspina viral metaG Antarct_38 | ecosystem: Environmental > Aquatic > Marine > Oceanic | place: Orkney Island (southeast)... | reverse complement strand
CTGCTGCTTCCCGCAGTTCTTTTTCTGATTTGCGCTCTTGCAGGTAATCCCTACCAATAGCATTCAAAGCATAACTAAAACGATTTTCATCTAACAGCGGTGCAACGACCATTGTATCCACGATTCGCCCTTTGACAGACACACCTTCTGCGAGCATCCACCCAACATCATAAGGAGCATTATGGAAGATATAATCACGGTCTTTTGACACAACATCTTGTAACCACCTCATTGTTGCTTTTACATCAAGATTTGGGCCTAACTCGTGCCGTATGGGAAAGTACCATTGATCGCCTTCTACTGCTACGGCGATACCGATTATATGCCCATCTTTTCTAGCCCACCCTGACCCCATTGTTGTAAGGTTGGGATCACGTGTTTCTAAATCTATAGCTACTTCTTTTGCATAGCTAAGATCAGGGTAGCCATCGGGCATAACCCACTCAGTCGGGGGTTGAAATAAAGGAAACTGCATTGCTTTTCACTCTCATCGGTTGGTTGCATTTATGACATCTTGCCCACTTGTTCTTCAGGTTGCGGAAAGTTACCTCTTTTGTAACCCCACACTCACAAACAGCAACACACACTTCATCCAGTTTTCCATTCACATCGCTCTTCGAGGAAAAGGTCGGGGTCTGGGTCATTCGTTGGTTCCTTCCGAATAAGTTCTGCTTCGACCAACATAAGATACCTGCGTAAATCTTGGATATCATCAAGTATGCCTTCAGGTCGATTGTCTTTTTCAGCAGCTTGGAAGATGTCGTGGTTGCTTTCGTTTACTTGCTTTTCAAGCCTATCCCACTTTCGGGCAAGCATCATAAATGCACCTACGCCCCCTCTTTGTTTCCAGCTGTTTCCGTAACTCTGCTCTGCCTTGTGTAGTGATAGAACATCTGTTTGTGCTACTTCTTCTACGATTGTAATCATTTCGCTATAGCCTGAGCTAGTGCTTTTTTGTTTTGCTTTAGAACCCAACCTGTTTTGCTTTTCAATGTGATCCATTATTTATTCCTCCTTTCAAGCCATTCAAGGCAAGCCTTACGCCATGCTGCGTCGTTAATTGCTGTTGCCTCCATAATGGCATCTTTCATATACATAGTACTCGTGCCTTTATTTTTCCACGCCTTCCAAGATTTAATCATGGGGGTTGCTGTCGTGTTAAGGTAATCGTTAACTGCCCCTGTGTCTTGGACGTGCGGGTTATAAAACATCTCTGTTTTTGTAGCACTATTATCGCCACCCCACGTTTTAAACCACAGGCTGAGGTCGTTATCAAAAGTAGCAGGGTTGTCTATAAGAAAAGGAGAAACATAGCTTAAACCATCTTCTGCAATGGTAAGGTAAGGCTCATGGTCGGGCCGTATATTGTCTAAGCTACTTAGCACATCAACATATGCGTGTAGATTGTTACTGAACTGGTTGTACTCACCCACCTCAAACCCACACATCCCTGCCATGTATTCTAACAAGAAGGACATATGCACAGCATTAGCTCCGTAGGCTCCCCAAACCATATCATTGCTACGGTTGGCTACGGTCATGTTTAGTTTGTTCTCACGCGCCCAAAAGTATATCTGCGTATTGCAGGGGTAGTCTTTACCGTCGTTATCATGTTGCAAATCTTCCCATGGATCCCACATCCCAATAACTGTTCGTCTATCATTAGGGTAATTCTTCAACCTATGAATAGCGGTTAATAGTTGGTCTTCACCAAACCACTGACGCCATCTAAAACCGTATGCCCCATGGAAATACTCACCGTCATCGCTGTAGGTGTTTATCCTGCCATTGAACTGGCTAATCCATTCCACATCATTACGCCCTGCCAACATCCATAAAGATTCCATGAAGTGGAAATAGGGGTTGGCGTCACGTTCAGGAAAGAACATTACTCTTTCTCTGGGGTTATAGTAGGTTGTTGCAACAGGAGTGGCGAACTCTAGAGCGAGGCCATTGCGGGTCTGTACCTCTTTGCCTTCACTCTGCAGAGCTTGTTTGCCTACGAATAGTGCTTCACTTACGTTACGAACGTATATAGACCGCATATTAGCCTCCTCGACTGTTGTTATTGTTATTGGCTGGTGTTGCCCCCATTATTGCCAACAGGGGGTCCTCGACTAACGTAGACAGCTCGGGCAAACCAAAAAACTTTAAGTTCTTGTTACAACTTTCGATGAAACTAATATGCTTTTCAGGGCGACCCCTTTCTAAAAAGTGTGTGGGCTGTGTCACCAGATCAACATATTCTTGTGCTACATTTCGTTTATCAAACTTATACAGCAGGGACATATTGTTGCCTCTAATGGTCTCCCATTGAGCTTTGTTTATTAGGCTGTCGTTAATTATGTCGCCAAACTCTTCAGGTGTAGCAGTATGTGGTATTTCTATGAAGTTCTTACCCGATTTAAATATCTGGCTGTCTTTCATACCTAGATCAGTAGCCATTGGGACAGCACCATTAATCATAGCTTCTATGGTTGTGCGATTAAAGTGCGCCCCATATCCAGAATACTTTTTAGAAAAGCTAGGATCTATTTGCAGCTTTACTTTTTTCAACAAATCTAAAACAGTTTCATTTTCTAACACGCCTAAATACTGCATCCCATGTTTTAATGCTACTTCCCAGATGCGATTGCCATAAGCATCAAAGTATTGGGGCTTACACTTTTCTTTGCTTGTCATGTAACGGTATTCTATTCCTGCTCCCCCCACAAACATATCAGCGTAAGGCCTCACATGGGGTATGGCACGAATTAACGTATCCACACGTTTCCATGCTTTAAATATCTGCACAGCCATAAGCCCATCACGCTTACTAAACTCTGGCCCTAACTCCCCGTGTATATCAAAAGGATTAAGGATTAACTTGCGTGGGATGTTTAAGTACTCAGCTGAGTTATAAGCGCTCTCGTGAACACAGACCGCAGCATGAAAATGCTTTGAAACAGAGATTAAATGTGGGTACAGCTTGGGCAGATTACCATCGTGTATGATGGCTATGTTTTTACTGCCGTGGTCATATAGCTCTAGCCAATCCTTAATCCCAGCGTTGTCTTTGTTAAGGGTTGGTACAGGGATGTGCCAGAGAACAGCATCGTATTTACTACAGTCTTCTTTAAACTGTTGTCTTGCTTGTTTACTAACATAGGGGACTTTAGGAACACCTTTCCAGCCTCTTGCTTGATGGAACATATACCCTGTCCCACCTTCTAACGATTTGTAACCTTCATGATTACTTCTGCCTCGCATAAGCTGTTTGTTAGACACAGCACTTTTGGGAACTAGAATACGGAAGTCTACTTCATGCCCGAGCTCTTTTAGCCCTTTAGTCAAGTACTCCGCATGGTTAATTATCCCGCCGTAATCCTGTATTTGGAATAGCGTCATTAAGAACTTCATTCTACAGTTCCTTTCTTAAAGTTGTCATTGGAGAGTATGTCAGCTTTATATCTGCTTCTTGGGGTACCTTGTCCTAAACGTACCCGCTCGTATTTATCCCACTCGCATAAGCTATGCTCAATGGTACGCATATCTACACGATCCACAGGCACATGGGATTTACAATATGTAGGAGCTTCTTTCAACAAGAGCTGCATTTCGGTGTTAGCTGTTTCTTGGTTCATACCCTTTTTCAAATCACGCAGGTGTATACGGTTTAATCCTCGCTTGGCTCCAGGACCCGCGTTCGCCCATGTAAACTTATCTTTCGCGAAGTCCAATGCAGGTGTGTAGTTGAGGTCCGTAACCACCTCGTATGACATAAAACCTCCCCCGCCCCATCCTTTATAGGCACCCAACGCTGAGTGTACTTCTTGGAGGGATGCAGTTTTGGTTGCCACCTCGGAAAGCTCGTTTTTGTTTTCCCAAACGGGCGTAAGAAAATGGTCAACTACTACCTCGGATTTAGGTGCTTTTAATCCTTGATTAGTAATTATGTAGGCTCCTGTAAAGGTTCGTAAACCTTTTGAAAGCCTGTCTTGTATTAATTCTTTGGTCCTGTCTTTATCCCAACCGTAGTCTTCATAAACCCACTTATGGGCATCAGCAAACTCGCTTGTTCCTATCATGCGAAACAAGCAACAGTTAAAGATAATTTCACCGTGTGGACGGTTGTGGTTTGGTTTAGTCCAGTTCTCACGCATCCACACGGTTACTTTATCGTTTTCACGAAAAGGGTTTGTAAACTTGTAATCCTGAAGAATTCTATCTTTCGTCCACGGGGGGTTTTCGTTTGCGACCCTGCGTTGGTAAATAGAATGTCTTTCATTTATCCAACCAAAGTAACTTTCTACAGCTTCGGTATCCATAGTTTACTCCTCTAGCTTTATGGCTCCCGCCTTTACAGCAATTTTAATATCAACACCGCCTCCCGCAGCAGGTTCTAATGCACGAAGCTTTTCCATCGCTTCTGCTACAGTAGTACATCCCATAACAACTTCCATGTTACGGTAACGATTGGTGCCTGAACGGATTGGTGGTACTTCCATCAAAGCAACTATTTTAGTTGTCTTTTCAAAACGAGGGCGTACCTCTTTTTCAGCCTTTTGGGCTTTATTATTAAACTGATCGATAGCATCATTATCGATGTGTACGGCTTCATTCATTTGTTTTTCCTTTTTCCATGGTTTCACACAGAACAGCACAAGTTCATGGAGTTTTTGTGCTGCTCGTTCTTTGTTTAGAAAGCCCCTACTCAACCGATTGTGGGGGTTGTACTCATCAAAGTCATCAGAAAATCTTAGGTGGGCTTTTTTGTCGTTTAATAAAATAGAAGCCCACACACCTTCAAGCTCTTCTTTTTGGTAACTCTCTATTAAGTAGCCTACTCCTGTGTGGTGTCCAACTTCTGGGACAGTATTGGTATAAACCAAACTGTCTTTGTCCACATACTCACAGTTTTTCATGGAAACTAACGAAGTAAAAGACAACACTTGGTAAGGGCTGTTTTCATTATCGCTGTTACAAATCGCGTAGTGCATTTATTCCCTTTCTGTGGAAACTGGTAGTGTTCACACTTTATTGCATGAACACCACCAAGACAATATTTAATTTATCACTAGGATACGTTAGCGTACTCCAGTGCTTTGGTCAATGCTTTGCGTTTGGTATTTGCACCAGACCCAAACCATGCAGAGTGTAAGGCATTACCCTCAGCTAAAGACTTCTTTTGGTGGTCTACAACATAGGTCACAGCATTAACTGCTCCCCACCAAGTACCCTTGGCAGAGGTTAAGTTATGACCTGGACTGTTTTCCACTGCCTCATGCACAAGCTCTGCTGTGTTTTTAAACTCTTCACGTAGAGCAGGTAGTGTGTCGGGGTTACTGGATTTAGCCCTTTCAATCAGCAGATTGGGCTGGAATAACTCTGCAATAAAGTTATCAATATCAAACGCTTTAGCTCGTTTGTTAGCCAAAAACTCAGACTGTTCTTTGAAATGTGTCATTTGTTGACCACTGAGACCCAAAGCATCTTCAGCAGCTTTTTGTATCTCTTCGTCGAACATTTGTAGATGCAACACTCGGAAACGGTTGCCATCATTGTTAAGGGCCATCGTTAAGGTGTTGTTGCACACGACTCGTATAGGTGTGAACATAATGGTCATGGCTTTGCCGACTTGGTGGCTATTGTTTAACAACAGATAACCTTTTACTTCGTCGCCACCTGCAAGGGAAAACTCGTCTTTAAGCTTTGCTAACCCCCAAATGTCTTTGCCTTCTTTAAGGCTTCCTGCTGTTTCCATGGTCATAGAACCTGCCTCGGTAAACTTTTTGAAAAAGTCCATAACCTCAGCGTTTTGGAAAGGAACGTAACCCTCACCACAAGGTGAAAGCACTTTGTTATCGCTGTCACGAACAAGGAAGTGGTTGTCGGGGCAACGTAAAAAACCTGCCTCGCCTGTTGGGTCTACAATATTCCAACAGTTAGGCTTGTCAATTGTGTAAGCAGGTCGCTTACTTACTGTCCAGTCAATCTGGGCAGCTTTTAACATTTCGTCAGGGGACATACTATTGTCAACCTGTTTGCCTAGCCCATGCCAAGGAACTCGTCCTGCATAAGCCATTGTTTCTACTTCGTGTGCCATTTTAATACTCCTTTCTAGAGTTAATGTGTTGGCATTGTTACGACAGGTAGTTTGTCGTAGGTTTTAAATGGTATGTCAAGCCATGCTTCTGACTTTGCGTCTAACAATAGACGCACACGCATTTCTACATCATTGTGTGGTGTAGCCCAAACGATTGGGTACTTGTTGTCTTCATCGAGCTTGGTTAAAAACTTAGGTTCAAGCGAGCGATTGCGGTTAGTGCGTATCGCTGCTTTGTTAGCCTTAACCAAAAGGTCTTTACTGAAATACTTTACCTGCATTGTATCCCTTTCTATGTTTTATAATGCCCCCCTATAATACACGCAAGGTTACTCTTGATAAGCGTTAATTTGTCTAGTTTGTTCAGTAGGGCAAAGCGTAGCCTTGACTGTACATAGGATGTATCAGGTGTATATTATGTGTGGCTCTAGTTAATCCAACATAGAAAACCCTTGTTTCATCTTCTTCATAAGTGTGAATCTTACGCCACATAGAGTAAGGGCGTTTCATCGTATCGGTTAAAAGCATTACGTTAGTTGCTTGAGCTCCCTTGGCCGAATGTATGGTGGAGATCCGTAGGCGGGGCGTTTCAGTCAAGCTTTCGCCTTTTCGTAAGCAAGCCTTTATGTAGGTTTTATCTTTCTGGTTAATCTTGCCTAAACCAATATCCCACGGATGGTTGTGCAACAAACCGTGATTTTTCTGTAACTCTTGCAAACTGTAGAAAGAGCCTTCCTCGCCATCAGGCATAGTTTTGAACCCGTACTTTACCTGACTGTTTAACATCATGTGTTTGTACACAAGCAAGACTTGGTCTTTGCTTATCTTATTGCCTTCCCTTAAATATTCCCAAAGCCTGACCGCTTCTAGCACTTTGCCATCAATACTTTTAGAACCGTTGTAGATGTACAAATGCCCACGTCTTCTTACCTCTTCTTCTATTTGTTGGGCTCCTCGGGTAGTTCTGCTAAGTAACAACCAGTCCCCTTCAGATAAACTGACTTCTTCTGAATGGCGGTGCCAAGTAATGTTGCCATCTTCTTGTCTGGGTTCAAACACTTTTTCCCTTCGCCCCACTATTGTCTTAATAACATTGTGACTTAACGTGTGGTGTGAAGAAGGAATACGATAGCTTTTATTTAAGAGGGTGACTTCACCTTCTAGGTTTACAAAGTGGTCTACATCTGCCCCCGCCCACCGATAAATAGCTTGGTCGTCATCACCTGCTACATAACATATCTTGCTTTTTTGTTCTAATTGTCTTACCATTTCCCACTGCAAAGGTGAAAGGTCTTGGGCTTCATCAATAAACACAACTTCTAGTTTGGGGCAAAGGTCACGCTCTAAAAAAGCTTCTAACATTCCTGTGTAATCATACAAACCGTAGGAGTTTTTCCAATGCTCTATCCCTCTGTTTACATAATCAACCCTAGCCCAATCTGTTTTTAATGGCACGATACTGTCGTTGTATATCTTGCGTAACGGTTGGCGTAGTATGCGAGCAATGTTAATAATCTCAAGGAACTTATCCCCATACCCGAAGTCTTTGTACGGCCCCTGCTCAACAGAGCCGCCACCATAAAACTTTCCTATCTTTAACCAGTCTGCTATTTCTTGGTACTTGTCTGGTGTAATTACTTGTGAATGAGTTAAACCTGCTTGCAAGAAGGCTAGACTATGCAAAGTCCTAAAGTAGGGCAGCTCTTTTTTAGATATATTAAATTTAGCACAAGCTCTTTCTACTGCTTCCTGTGCTGCTCTTCGGGTAAAAGCAAAATACCCTATACGGTCGGGGGGTACACCAGAAGCAAGATATTGTTCAACTATGTCTAGAAGTTTAGTTGTTTTCCCTGTTCCTGGAGGTCCAAGTACGATCTTCATTATATTATATCGTCTTCAACAGGTAGACTGGGTAAAGGCATTTCTGAATCATCTGTTTCAAAATAGTTTTGTGGCAGTGACCAAACATGGATACCCTTCCCCCTTACTCTCCAAAACATTTTCTCTGCTTGTAAATCTTGTAACCGTAACGTAATCCTATTAGAAGTATAGTGGTTAAAATCATTTACAGATAAGTGCTTCTTTAAATCCTTTACTTGGAAGTAAACTCGTGTTTCTGCCCAAACAGCAACGCCTTGTAAAATATCCTCGCGCTCTTCGCCCTTGGCTCTTTCAGCAGCAAACGCATGAAGTAAGTCTTCAAACTCACCCTTAAACGTAGCATCTGGTGGCACCTCTACTATAGTTAAATTATCCAGCAACAGTTGGATCCGTGTTTGCCAAGACCGTTGGTTGACCATCACAGGGAACTTGTTTATTTGCGAAACGCATTCCTTTTGAAACTGTGCCTGACTAGTCAAACCATTGGTACTAAGCTCTAACCGTTCGCCATCTACATTAAGAATCCAGATAGGGGGGTCGCCATCTATTTTAGTAAGGCTGGACATATCGTTGGCTACACCACTAGGGCCAACTCCAAACTTCCTTGTTTTACACAGCTCTTTATCGCAAAACGGTTTTATAGGCTGGTCTTCACACTTATAGAAGTAATCTTTTTTCTTTAATTGCCTGATGGTATTGCCAACCTCACCATGACTTAATGGCGGTGTTAAGTAATCTACATTGTATCGTTGTACTAACTGCTCCCAGTTATCTTCATCAAACATTCGGGCGTACACACCAAGATTAAACAGAGCGTTGTTTCGTGAACCTTCGCCAAATCCTTTACTACACAAGTGCTGTAAACAGGGAGGTCCGTCTGATAACACACCTTCTTTTGTGCCGAAACTCATGTTTAGTTTGCGAAACTGAGCAGGGGTGGTAATATACTTCTTGCAATACTCTATAAACTCTTCTGGCGTTAGCGTTTCTGCTTTCTGGTCAAACGCATACCGTGTGGATTTGTCGCCACTAAAGTAAGGCATATTCAAGAAGTTGCCTGTGTCACCCCTATCAAGCAGAATGGTTGTTTGCTTCGGGAATATCTCGCTGCCCGAAAAGCCAAGAGCAGCACTCAACTCAGTCAACCTGCGTTGCATTTCTTCTGCTTCTACAGGCTCTGTTAAAAACATCCAAACATGGGCTCCTCCGCTTTTAGTTCTTCCAACTACAGCGGGGATCTTGTTTTTAGTTAATGTCGTAATTAAATCTTTATGGCTAACGCTATACTCATCAATATCTATAGCACCCCATTGGCAAGTGTTATCACTTTTAATAGGTATGATACCAAGACCACGAGTAGAACCTTTTAAGTGTTCTTCCCACATGGCTACAGTAGTGGGTTCACGGATAACTTTTGCAGTACCCTGTTTCTTCCCATCTGATTCTCTATCGCTCTTTACAACATAAGTGCCGTGAGCAATATCGCTTCCCTTAAATAAATCGTAAAAATTCTCTGCAAGTGACATGGCTTTCTCCTAATAAATGTAGACCACCCCAAACACGTTATTACATTTTACAGATGCAAATCACGTATAAACGGTGGTCTACGCAGTACGGGGTCATGACTCCCCATAGCTGTTCCTTTACATGATGTTTTTACCATCATCCATATTAGGAGTTACGTCTTTAGGGTCTTCAGGTGTTTCTTCTTTAACCTTTACCTCACCTGCTTCAACAGATTTGGCAAACCCAACAGCGTTTTCAAACAACTCTTTGTCTGCGGCAGAAGAAAGGTCTAGCCCACGTTCACGGCTAATATCCCAACCAAACCAGTTGCCTTTATCGTTTTTCTCAGGCGTAGTTTTTACCGTGTAAACTTGTGACATAAGGGGCAGAACAAAGATACCGTTCTTACCTTTAGAAGTCATAGATTGTGCTTGCGTCAACCACTTCCGCGCCTTTTTAAGCTGTGTGGAAGACATGGTCATTAAAACACGTTGAGCGCCAAACGTAGGATGCAACATCAATACAAAAAACTGTGACGTGTTGGTCAACAAGTTGCCGTTTGGCAATACATCCTGCCCTCTTTCGTTCTTCATCGTTGTGTTTACAATCGGATCATCGGG
>Ga0114914_1000285_pt1 | contig 10155 bp, 9 predicted proteins | sample MalvirAntarct_38_FD_89689 | JGI IMG/M metagenome (GOLD analysis project Ga0114914, IMG submission 89689) | Marine viral communities from the Global Malaspina Expedition - Malaspina viral metaG Antarct_38 | ecosystem: Environmental > Aquatic > Marine > Oceanic | place: Orkney Island (southeast)... | reverse complement strand
CTCAAGGATGCTGCCAAGACGCTGATGATGGAAGCGGGCGTCCCGGTTACGCCCGGCTATCTGGGCGTAGACCAGTCGGCCGAACGGCTGAAGAAGGAAGCCGACGCCATCGGCTACCCCGTGTTGATCAAGGCGGTTGCGGGCGGCGGCGGCAAGGGTATGCGCAAGGTCGACAAGGCCGAAGATTTCGAAGCGGATCTGCAGAGTTGCCGCCGCGAGGCGAAGGCCAGCTTCTCCAATGACGAAGTGCTGCTGGAAAAGTGGATCACCTCGCCCCGCCATATCGAGGTGCAGGTGTTCGGCGATGCCCATGGCAATGTCGTCCACCTGTTCGAGCGCGACTGCTCGCTCCAACGCCGCCACCAGAAGGTGATCGAGGAAGCCCCCGCCCCCGGCATGGACGAGGCCACCCGCCAAGAAATCTGCGCCGCCGCCGTTCGCGCCGCCAAGGCGGTCGATTACGAGGGCGCGGGCACGATCGAATTCATCGCCGATGCCAGCGAAGGCCTGCGCGCCGATCGCATCTTCTTCATGGAGATGAACACCCGCCTTCAGGTCGAGCATCCGGTGACCGAGGAAATCACCGGGGTCGACTTGGTCGAATGGCAGTTGCGCGTGGCTGCCGGCGAACCGATCCCGCTCCAGCAGGAAGACCTTGCCATCACCGGCCATGCGATCGAGGCCCGGCTCTATGCCGAGGACCCGAGCAGCGGATTCCTGCCCTCGACCGGCCCGCTCGACCATTTCGACCTTGGTAGCGAAGGGCGCATCGAGACCGGGGTGGCCGAAGGCGACATGATCTCACCGCATTACGATCCCATGGTCGCCAAGCTCGTCGTGTGGGAAAAGACCCGGGCGGACGCGATCGAGGCCCTGGCCGATATCGCCGAAAGCGTCGAGGTCTGGCCGGTGAAGACTAACGCCGCCTTCCTCGCCAACGCCCTGCTGGAAGACGATTTCGTCGAAGCCCAGCTCGACACCGGATTCATCGAACGCAAGCTCGACCGGCTGGTCGGCGACGATGCGCCTGATGATGCGATCTGGCAGGCTGCCGCCGACTTTACGGTCCTCGACGCGATCGAGGAGAACGCCCCCCGCCCGATCGGTTTCCGGCTCAATGCGGATCCGCGGGTCGCCGCGACCCTGTTCCACAAGGGCGAAAGCCGCACGGTCGACGTCATCGGCGAACGCGACGCCGCGCATGCCACAGGTTTCGTCGAAGATGCGCGCACGGTGGTCTTTGCCGATGGCCAGGGTTTCGAGTTCGCGCTGGAAAGCCGCGGCAGCGGCGCGGCGGCGGCCGGTAGCGGTGCTATCCTCGCCCCCATGCCGGGCAAGGTCATCGCGGTCGATGTGGCCAAGGGCGACCGGGTGACTGCGGGACAGCGGCTGATGGTGCTCGAGGCGATGAAGATGGAACACGCGCTGACCGCGCCGTTCGACGGCACCGTGACCGAGCTTTCGGCCGCAACCGGCGGACAGGTGCAGGTCGAGGCCGGGCTGGCGGTTGTCGCGCCCGTAGAGGGATAATCGTCATCCCTGCGAAAGCTGGGATCGCCCTCCACAAGCACGAAAATGATAGCGGTCCCAGCTTTCGCTGGGGCGACGGCTTGGGTATGCGTCGCGCATGGGATGGGAAAAAGAACTCGAGGAACTGCGCCGGCGCGAGGCGTTGGCCGAGCAGATGGGCGGACCCGACAAGGTCGCCCGCCAGCATGGCCGGGGCAAGATGGATTCCCGCGCACGGCTCGCCGCGCTGTGCGACGACGGCACCTTCCGCGAGATCGGCAAGATCGCGGGCAAGGCCAGCTACGACGAGTACGGCAATCTCCAATCCGTCCTTCCTGCCCCGTTCCTGTTCGGAAAGGCCCAGATCAACGGTCGCCCGGTGGTTGCCACTGCCGATGATTTCACCATTCGCGGCGGCGCTGCGGATGCCGGAATCAGCCGCAAGATGGTCCAGGCCGAAAAGATGGCGCACGAGCTCAAGCTGCCGATCATCCGCATGATCGACGGCACGGGCGGCGGCGGCAGCGTGAAAACGCTCGAACAGATCGGCGCGACCTATATCCCCGCGGTTCCCGGCTGGGGCGATGTCGTAACCAATCTCGACACCGTGCCGGTGGTCGCGCTTGCGCTTGGCCCCACCGCGGGTCTGGGCGCCGCGCGCGTGGTGGCGAGCCATTATTCGGTCATGGTCAAGGGCCTCAGCCAGATCTTTGCCGCGGGCCCCGCCGTGGTCGATGGCCTCGGCGAAAGCTACAAGGGTTCAGCCGACCACCAGCAGGCCAAGGAAGACCTCGGCGGCAGCGGCATCCATACGCGCAATGGCGTGGTCGATGACGAGGTTGCCAGCGAGGCCGAGGCCTTCGCGCGCGCACGGCATTTCCTCGCCTTCATGCCCGAACATGTCGGCCAGCTTGCCCGCCGGTCCAATTGCACCGATCCGGTCCACCGGCGCGAGGAGGCGCTGCTGGACCTCGTCCCGCGCGATCCCAAGGCGGTCTATTCGATGCGTCGCTGCATGGAGATGGTGTTCGACCAGGGCACCGTGTTCGAAATCGGCGGCATGTGGGGCCGCGCCTGCATCACCGCGCTCGCCCGGCTCGACGGCTGGCCGGTGGCGGTGCTTGCCAGCGACCCGTCCTATCTCGGCGGCTCATGGGATGCGAAATCGAGCGAGAAGGTCGAGCGCTTCGTCAAGCTGGCGGACCAGTTCCGCCTGCCGATCGTCCATCTGGTCGACAATCCCGGCTTCATGATCGGGCGCGAAGCGGAAATGGCAGGGACGATCCGCTACGGGGTGCAGGCAATGAACGCGGTCTACAAGGCCGGCGTCCCGCTCGCCTCGGTCGTCCTGCGCCGCGCCTACGGGATTGCGGGCAGTGCCATGTCGAATGCCGAGACCTATCAGTACCGGTTCTGCTGGCCGTCGGGTGACTGGGGCAGCCTGCCCATCGCGGGCGGTCTGGAAGTGGCCTACAAGTCCGAACTCGAAGCCGCCGGCGACCCGGAAGCCGAACTCGCCGCAATTCGCGCGCGGCTCGACCAGGTCACCTCGCCCTTCCGCAGCGCCGAACGCTTCAATGTCGAGGACATCATCGACCCGCGCGACACCCGTCCCTTGCTGTGTGAATATGCCGAGCTTGCGTGGCGCAGGCTGGCCAGCGAAGCCTAGGTTTCCTCGACATCCGGATCGGGCGGCCCGAACAGCGCACCGCGTTCAGAAAAGAGCACCAGCAGCAGGCTGACGGTGGCCGTGACCAGCAGCGCCAGCGCCAGCGGACGCGCGGTGCCGTCATAGGCATAGCCGATACCCGCACCGAGCAACGCCCCGGTGGTCATGCGCAGGAAGCTCTGCGCGCTGGAGGCCGCCCCCGCGATATGGGGGAACGGCTGCATCGCGATCGAACCGAAATTGGCCCCGATAAAGCCGAGCAGGCTCATGTTCGCCGCCATCAGCGGAATGAAGGTCCACAGGCTTTCGTTCGGCTGATAGGCGAACCACAATTGCAGCCCGGCGACGAAGATGAACACGAACAGCGCGGTATGGCTGACGCGGCGTGCGCCAAGCCGTTCGACGATGCGGCTGTTCGACCAGTTCGCCAGCGCCATGCACCCCGCACACAGCGCGAACAGCAGCGGAAACATGTCGCCCGCTCCGAAAGCCTCGCCGATGAGCTGCTGCGAGGAATTGATGAAGCCGAACAACCCGCCGAACACCAGTGCACTTGCCAGCGTGTAGCCCATGGTCGAGCGCAACGTGACAGCGCTGCGCATGTTGCGCGCGATGACCGCGATATCGATCCGCTGCCGGTCGCTTTCATGCAGCGTTTCGGGCAGGCGGATATAAACCCAGACCGACATCAGCGCCCCGAAAACCGCCATCGTCACGAAGATCCAGCGCCAGTCGCCCAGCAACAACAGCACGCCTTGCCCGATGCTCGGCGCGACGGCGGGGACCAGCAGGAAGATGACGAAGATCAGGCTCATCATCCGCGCCATCTTGTCGCCGCCGACGCGGTCGCGAATGATGGCCGGCGGCAACGCGATAATGCCTGCCGCAAAGAAGCCCTGCAGCGCACGAAGCGCGATCATGGGGGTGAAATCGGTGACCAGCGCGCAGCCGAGCGACAGCACGATGTAGAAGCCCAGCGCGGTAAACAGCACCGGCCGGCGACCGAAGCGGTCGGCGAAGGCCCCCGGAATCAGAGTCCCGATGCCGGCCGCGAGCAAATAGACCCCGACGATGAACTGGCGATCGTTGCCCACGGCGCCCAATGACAGGGCGAGATCGTCCAAGGCGGGGAGGATCGCATCGATGCCGAAGGCATTGCAGGCCATCAGTAAGGCCATCATCGCGATAAGTTCACGCTCGCCGATGCGTTTGACCGGGGTCGCCCCGGCTATCGGGCGTTCGCCGCCGGCAAGGGGATCGCTTCGCATCTGCACAAAATGTCAGGTGGCGGACAAGGTTCCGCTTTGCAACCCGCAGGGCTATCTAATCGCGCATGAGCGAAGGCGAAGCGGGTACGGAGGACACAGCGGGCGAGGCCGACGGCCTGCGCAAGATCATCCATGTCGACATGGATGCGTTTTTCGCCAGCGTCGAACAGCGCGACAATCCCGAATTGCGCGGCAAGCCGGTAGCAGTAGGCGGTTCCAGCGGCCGCGGCGTGGTTGCTGCCGCCAGTTACGAGGCGCGCCGGTTCGGCGTGCGTAGCGCGATGCCCTCGGTCACTGCGCGGCGGCTGTGTCCCGACCTGATCTTCTGCAAGAGCCGCTTCGACGTCTATCGCGAAGTCAGCCAGCAGATCCGCGCGATCTTCCGCCACCACACCGACCTGGTCGAACCGCTCAGCCTCGACGAAGCCTATCTCGACGTGACCGAGGACAAGCTCGGCATCGGCAGCGCGACCCGCATTGCCGAGCTAATCCGGCAGGAAATCCGCGCCAAGACCCGGCTGACCGCGAGTGCCGGGGTGAGCTACAACAAGTTTCTCGCCAAGATCGCCAGCGATCAGAACAAGCCCGACGGGCTGTGCGTGATCCGGCCCGGCGAAGGCGCGCGCTTCGTGGCCGAGCTGCCGATCCGACGGTTCCACGGCGTGGGTCCGAAGGGCGCGGAAAAGATGGCCCGGCTGGGTATCGAGACCGGCGGCGATCTGGCCGCCAGGGATATCGCCTGGCTCCGCGCGCATTTCGGCAGCTTTGCCGAATATCTGTTCCGCGCGGCGAGGGGGATCGACCTGCGCCCGGTGCGCTCCAGCCGCATCCGCAAGTCGGTGGGCGGCGAACGGACCTTCAGCCGCGACCTGTCGTCGGGCGGCGAACTGCGCGAAACACTGGAGGACATCATCGACATCGTGTGGACCTCGATCGAACGCGCGGAGGCCCGCGGCCGGACGGTCACGCTCAAGCTGAAATACACCGATTTCCAGATCTTCAGCCGGGCGAAAACGGTCGATGTCGCAATTGCCGAGAAGGCCCAGTTCGCAACGCTTGCGCGCGCGCTGCTGGAAGAGGTGCTGCCGCTACCCATGCCGATCCGGCTGATGGGGCTGACCTTGTCCAAGCTCGAGCAGCAGGGCGGCGAGACGCAGTCTGCCCGTCCCGACGCGCAGCTATCGCTGCTCTAGCAGCTGCGCGCCTGCCACAGCGCGAAGCGCGCCCGGGTCCGCTTGCTCAGCGGTTCGGGCAGCGAATGCGTCGGGAAGAAACGCGCCTCGACGATCTCGCGCCCGTCGGGCTGCGGCACGGCGTCGACCACTCCGTCGAAAACATGCGCGCGATGAGGCGCACCGGCAAGCTCCTCGTCGATGATCCCGACCCCCACCAGGCCCGACACCGTGCAGCCGGTTTCCTCTTTTATCTCGCGCAAGGCCGCCTGTTCGGGCGTCTCGCTGCGCCGCTTGCCGCCGCCAGGGAAGTACCACCCCTCGGGCCCGTAACTGTGGCGCACCAGCAGTACCCGCCCGTTGAGATCGCGGGCAACGATGCTCACCCCCACTCCCGTCCGTCCGCTGACCCGGCGCCAGTGGTGGCGCAGACGGTGCCCGATTTTCAGCGCCTGCCGGTGTAACGGCTTGGGGATCAGGTAAAGCATGTGACCGGCTGTGTAGCTGCGCGCAGCAGCCGCGCAACCGGAAAATCATGTGTTCCTGCAATAGCTTGGTTAAGAATTTCGCGTTTGTCGTCGCCGCGTATGACGAACACCAGCGCATCGCTGGCAAGCAGTGCCGGCAGCGTCAGGCTGATCCGGTCGAACGGTGCTTCGGGCGGCAGCGGATCGGGGGTCAGCCGGACGACTTGCCGCGGATCGTCCAACTGTGGATCGGTGTTGGGGAACAGCGAGGCGATGTGCCCGTCGGTGCCCATCCCCAGCCATGCGAGCGCGAAATGCGGCACGGCTTCCATCTCGGTCAGCGTGACCACTTCGGCACCTGCCGGTTCGAACAGGTCGCGCAGCTTGCCGGTGTTGGACGCAGCGTGGTCTTCGGGAACCACGCGGTCATCACCCGGCCAGACGACCAGCCGCGTCCAGTCGAGATCGTGTTTCAGCAGCGCGGCCATGATCGGGAACGGGGTCGATCCGCCCGGCACGGTGATCGTGACGGGGCCGTCTTGCGCTTCCATCGCCTCGCTCAGGCGCGCTGCAATCCAGTCGGCAATGGCGGCGTCGCTGCGCCCTTCGATGATCGTGGGAGTGTTCATGACCCCCTGATACACCAAGGCCGCCCTTCCCCAACAGGAAAGGCGGCCCGATCATGTGCCCGTTGCCGGGTAAACGTTGGCGCGGTTACTTGCTCGTCTGGTTGAGGAACCAGACACGCTCCTCGCACTCGTCGATCCAGTCGTCGACGACACCGCTGGTGGCGTTGTCGCCCGCTTCTTCGGCGGCTTCCTTCACTTCGAGCAGACGCCCGTGCAGCGTCTTGTTGTCGTCGCGCAGTTCCTTGACCATCGCATCGGCGGTCAGCGACACATCGTCCTGGTCCTTGATGCGGGTCGCCTTGGCAACACTGCCGATCGACGTGAGCGTGTATTCATCGTTCTTGCGCACGCGCTCGCCCAGATCGTCGACCGTGCCGACCAGCTGCGCGGCCTGCTCGTCGAACAGCACGTGGAGATCGCGGAACCGCGGGCCCGCCACATGCCAGTGGAAGTTCTTGGTCTTGAAATAGAGTGCCACGGTGTCGGCAAGCGCCCCGTTGAGTGCGCTGACGAGACCGGCTTTCGAATTGTCGCCTGCTTCGGCCATAAGATTTACCCCTTTTGCTGAGATGATATCGACCCGATTGGGATGTTCACTACACCAACACGCGAGATGCTGTAGGGTTTCTCGATTATAGCCGACCAGACTAATCGTTTCATCCGATTATCCCGCGGGCGCTCAATCCCGTGATCGCCGCCAGGGCGAACAGGATGATGGCCAGCGCGATCCGGATACCGCGCAGCGGCAGCCGCTCGTCCAGCTGCGCCCCCAGCATCCAGCCCAGTGCTACCGCAGCGCCGCCGCCCAGCGCGCCGCCCATCCCGGCGAGCGGCCAGGATGCGAAAACCACCGCAAAGGCCGCGACCAGGAACCGCGAGGCATCGGTCAATTGCCGGACGAACAGGACGATGGCGATCGCCCCCAGCGAACGGGTCGGTTCGCGGGGCGTTTTCTCGCGATTGGGCCAGCCGCATTCGAAACTGGCCAGCAACAGCGCGATGGCCACGAACATGGTCGCGGCGTTCACCGACATCGTCTGCGCCAGTTGCGCGCCGAACCACGCGACAATGCCTGCGGTCAGCGCGGAACTGGCAAGCGCCACGGCGAGGAGCGCGGGCGAAGCGCCGAGACTGCCCGCCAGCCGTGCGACGAGGATCTGGTCGCGCGCGCCGGTCGCCGCCAGAAAGCTGGCGACCATGGCAAACAGTAGCGGTGTCACGGCGCGGTGCCCTCCCCCTTCCTAAGCTTCGCGGCTTGCGATAGCACGCGCCGCAACGAAACACAGGGGGAGAGCAGACATGGAACTCACGCAGGGTATGGCAGCCGTTGTCACGGGCGGCGCTTCGGGCCTGGGCAAGGCGAGCGCGCAGGCGCTGGCCGACCTCGGCCTCAAGGTCACCATCTTCGACGTCAACGAGGAAGCCGGTGAAGCGCATGCGCAGGCCATCGGCGGGACCTTTGCCCGTGTCGATATCACCGACGAGCAATCGGTCGTCGACGGGTTTGCCGCAGCGCGCGCCGCGCATGGGCAGGAACGGGTAACCGTCCACTGCGCGATGACCAGCCGGCGCGGCAAGACGCTCGGCTGGGACAAGCAGAACAATTGCTACAAGCGGCTATCGACCGAGGACTACGCCTTCGGGGCCGAGGGTATCCTCGTCTCGTCCTACCGCGTGGCCAGCCTGTCCGCGCTGGGCATGGCCAATGCCCAGCCGGTCAACGAGGATGGCGAACGCGGCTGCATCACGCTGACCGCCAGCGTCGCGGCGCAGGACGGGCAGATCGGCCAGACCATCTACGGCAGTTGCAAGGCCGGGGTGAACGGGCTGGTGCTGCCGATGGCGCGCGACCTGATGGATCTCGGCATCCGGATCAATTCGGTGATGCCCGGTATCTTCGCCACCCCGCTGATGCTCGGGATGAAGGATCGCAACCCGCAGATGTGGGACCAGCTCAACGCCAGCGTGCCCTTCCCCAAGCGGCTCGGCCATCCGGAGGAATTCGCCTCGCTGATCTGCGAGATCGCCCGCAACAGCTATATCAACGCGCACCAGTTCCGGCTCGACGGCGCCATAAGGATGCCACCGCGATAGATGCCGAACATGTGGGTGGAGCGGGTGAAGGGAATCGAACCCTCGTCGTCAGCTTGGGAAGCTGCTGCTCTACCATTGAGCTACACCCGCGAGGCGGCGCGGCGCTTGCCACGGAACGCGCGTAGCGGTCAATACAAACCGGCGGCCACGGCGGAAAACGGCGTGCGCGCCCTTCCCCCGCGGGCAGCACGCCCTACAAGGCCCGCATGACGAACAAGCGCGCATGGGTGAACTGGGCGATCGGCCGGATAGAGGCCGACTTCAACCGTTCGGCCGACACGCATCTGATCCCGCTGCCGGTCCCCGCGCTGCCTGATATCGCGATCTATCTGAAGGACGAATCGAGCCATCCGACCGGCAGCCTCAAGCACCGGCTGGCGCGATCGCTGTTTCTCTATGGCCTGTGCAACGGCTGGATCTGCGAGAACACCCCAGTGGTCGAGGCATCGAGCGGATCGACCGCGGTTTCCGAAGCCTATTTCGCGCGCATGCTGGGGCTGCGGTTCATCGCCGTGGTGCCGCGCAGCACCGCGCAGGCCAAGATCGATGCCATCGCATTCTACGGCGGCGAATGCCATTTCGTCGGCGCGCCGGGCGAAGTCTACGCAGCGGCGCAGTCGCTCGCCGACGAAATGGGCGGCCATTATATCGACCAGTTCACCTATGCCGAACGCGCGACCGACTGGCGCAGCAACAACAATATCGCCGAATCGATTTTCGCGCAGATGGCGCGCGAGCCGCATCCGGTGCCGCGCTGGGTCGTCTGCGGTGCGGGAACGGGCGGCACCTCCGCCACAATCGGCCGCTTTGCACGCTACAATCGCCATGACACCGGGGTCTGCGTCGCCGATCCCGCGGGATCGGTGTTCCACCGCCACTGGGCCGAGCGCAGCGTAGCGCGCGTCGATCATTCGGCCGGATGCATCGAAGGCATCGGCCGGCAGCGGGTCGAACCCAGTTTCCTGCCCGATATCGTCGACCGGATGGAAGTGGTGGCAGACGCCGCCTCGATCGCCGCCGCCCATGAAGTCAGCGCCCGCCTGGGGCGGCGCTGCGGGGGTTCGACCGGGACCAATGTGTGGGCCTGCGCGCGCATCGCCGCCGAAATGGCCGCGCGCGGCGAAACGGGCTCGATCGTGTCGATCCTGTGCGACGACGGCGCGCGGTATGCCGACACCATCTTCGACCCGGAGTGGCTGGCGGCGCGCGACCTCGATGTCGCGGCACCGCGACAGGCGATCTCCGACTTCTTCGAAACCGGCCGCTTCGCCGGCTAGACACTGCATCTCCAGAACAAGGGCTGCCGCATCACATGATCAGCGACGACAGGATTATTCTCGGGCTGCT
>Ga0114914_1000281_pt1 | contig 10269 bp, 15 predicted proteins | sample MalvirAntarct_38_FD_89689 | JGI IMG/M metagenome (GOLD analysis project Ga0114914, IMG submission 89689) | Marine viral communities from the Global Malaspina Expedition - Malaspina viral metaG Antarct_38 | ecosystem: Environmental > Aquatic > Marine > Oceanic | place: Orkney Island (southeast)... | reverse complement strand
CTTCGTGACTGCAGCAGCCAAGGAAACCAAAGACCCTGCAACCATGGGTATGATCGCCGCAGGTCAGCAGACGAAGGCCCCGGCCAAGAATCGGATGCCGCGAAAGTCTGTTTCATCCTTGTCAGATAAGTCTTGATCGGACAGAACTGATTATGAAGGGCGCCGGGAAACCGGCGCCCTCTTTATTTCCGATATGTATGTTTTTCGCACTGTGATAAGCTAACCTGAATACAACGGACAAAGGATACCGAAATGACTGTGAAGTCTTCCGGCCGCATGGCCTTCCCCGCCTATACCGGCGCGCGCTGCTACATGATGCCCTTCATTCAAGGCCGCCCGGAAAGCCTACCGGAAGCCTATGCGGGCTACGGTGAAGTGGTGGAACGTTTCGCCCTGCCCGGCCAGGAAGGCGAGCTGGGTCTCATCACGATCGACGAAAGCATGGTCGCGGCTGGCGCCTCGCAGCGGGGCTATGGCGCCGGCGATCGTACGATCCACACCGAGGCCTGCCTTCGCGAAAGCCTGCTGACATGGGGACCAAGCTCGCCCACCTGGGGCGATGGGCCTGGATTTGTCGAGCTGGAGCGCGACACACGTGTGCTGATCGCCAATTCAATCCCGGACACCTGCATGATCTGGGACCTCGATGTCGAAGACACCACCCCGGACGGCGACCTGTCGTCGCGCGCCGCCGAGTTCCCGCGGACAACTGGGCGCATGATGGAAGTCGGTGAAGTGGTCGAGATCGGGATCTTTACGCCCCATGAGCCCATTGCACAGCCTGAGGCCGGGCCGCGGCAGTTCTTCCGCATCGTCGGCAAGGGCGTGCATGGTCGCGAAGAATATTTCACACGCAATCCAGTTCTGGAGAAACGTGTGGGTCTGGCACAGCTTTAAGACATACCATTAAAAATAAAGCAGGGCTGCGTTCTTTCGCGCCCTGCCCTCATAGTCATTCCTGATTGAGTGCAGGAGTTGCAGCATGGCCCATAAGGTAAACATCTATGAAAATGGCTTCGACGAGGATGGCGTTCTGCGCCCCTCGCGCACCATCGAGACCGACGATGCTGCAGAGGCTGAGCGCCTGGTGCGCGAAGAGATGAGCCGAACCAACTCCATGATGGCGGCAGACGTCCAAGTTGATTGGCGCCTGTGCAACTCCATCGAAGAATATGTCCGCCTGGGCAACGCCCCGGCGCGCTGGCTCGCAGAGAACCCGATAGACGGCTGCTTCATGTCCCTTCTCGTCGAAGACCCCGAGCATTGGGCCCAATATGGTGTCACCACCCCGGAAGAGCTTGAAAAGCACCGGCTACTGCAGTCCTATTCTGATCACTACAAGGAGACCTACTGCGTCCGGCCGCGGCACCATGGAATGACGATGGAGACGCCGATCGAAGAGATCGAGGCAGCCTATGATCGTCTGGCCGATATGGCCCCCAGAGAGGATGACCAGTCACCTGGGTTGTAACTTGCGAAAACCTTGACGAAGCATAAATGCGCACTTAGGTAAGTTTCAGGGTCGGAGCGAACCCGGCGGCCCCAAGATGCCAAACCGCTCCTCGAAACATTCCACGATGATCATCCAGCGATCGGAGCGGGTAACGGGGTCAACTCGAAAGAACGGTCGCTTAGGAGCATCATTATGGATTTCGATATCAAGCGTTCGCACATCTCAGCCCTGTCCAAACTCATGGGCAACCCCGACAACGCCAAGCTTTCCCATCTTCAGCGCATTGACCTGATCGCAGAGGTCCTCGGCTTCGAGAACCAGGCCGCTCTCATGGCCACACTGAAGGCGGCCGAGGGCGCCCCCAAGTCTGCGCAAGTGGCCGCAAAAAAACACCAGATCGTTATGGTCTTTGGCGGTGAGTTCACCTCGGCGATCGACAGCAACGAGCCCATCGGGGACGACGCCTTTGGCGAGGTGCGGGTTATCGATTTCAATACGCAGGAGGAAGCCGATTGCTACCTGCGGGGGATCTACGACGGCGATGGCTGGGAGCGTTCGATGGTCATGGAGCGCAGCGGTCCCGATATGACACCTCAGGAAGGATCGTATCTCGCAGGACTTGCGCAGGATTCGTACCTCGCCTTGGTCGAATGGCACAATGCGCAGGCCGAACTCGAGGATGACGATCTCGCCGACGAGCCTTCGTAAGCGAGAAAGGCCTCGGCAGAAATGCCGAGGCCTCCCGCTGCATTGGGACAGGTATTGCGATCCGCATCGCGGCTGATCCTGTTTTTATTGCGAAGCAATGTTAATTGTGTCCGACCTCATATATGCTTGGTTTGGCTTAGTTATTTTCACGAGCCCCGCATAATGTCTCCTTAAAAAGAGAAAGGGACGGCAGATGAAGGTCGAGTTGCGCTTCAGAAATACAGATCAGGGAGATACGATCGCTTACCTCCGCACGGCTGGTGCTGCACCAGACGGCGGTCAGGTGGTGCGCTCGGAAGATGAATATGATGGCCTCGTGCGCGGCATCATGGGCGCCCGGAACCGGCGACGCGAGATCCTGGTCACCTCCAGCATGGAGAATGCCCGCACGGTGGCGCTCCTGCGCCGCGGCGACAGTCTCGGTGAGGCTCTGATCACCCAGCTTGACGAGGACATCTATGCCGTGGGCCTCACCACACGAGATGGCGCCTATGACGACGGCATGCCGCTTATCTATGACTTGCGAGAAGTGGGCAGACCCCTCGAACTCGTCGGGGACTTCCTTCCGATGAATGACATTCATGTTGAGGTTGCAAATGGGCCTCTGGAATTGATCACGGCTGACCCTTGTGAGCCGGGCATCGAAGTCACGCAGATCGAAGAAGACGAGCTCGACATGGTCATGTGATCTATTGGCCGGGCCCTGCCCGGCCGTTCTATTTATCCTCGGCGGTATCTGCAGCGTTTCTTGTGGCCTCGAGAAGCTGCTCGTACAGGTCTTCTGAAGATGAATATAGGGCCTCCGAGGCTTCCCATTCGAGCCTCTGGGCCTCAAGCCAGATTTCGACGTAATAATCCGCGGCATCCATGAAGGATGGATCGCGAAGGACCTTGTCGAACGCCAGGGCCGCCAGCGCGTAACCTTTGCCTGCTCCATAGTGGCTATATGTGCCACTGGCTTGATCGGCAAAATTCATCATTTGCTCGATCTCAAGGATCGTAAGGGGCAAAATGAAGCCGCTTGGTCTGTCCGGCATCTCACTGATCTCGGCAAAGATATTGATCGCATCACGCGCGCCCTGGGTGAAAAGAGCTTTGATAGAAGCGTCGCTGAGACTTCCTACATTCCGGCCTTGATCGTCTTCGCAGAGCTCCAGATCGCCGCGGGCAATGATGGGCTCAAGACAGTCATCGCAAATGGTGCATTTTGCGGGGATATCCTGCGGCGCCAAGGACCAGACATAACGGCGTCTCTGTCCCTCGGTGCCATAGAGCTGCGTGCCGTCGTGCTCCCAGTACCCCACTTTGCGGCGACAGAGCGCACAGCCGGTGTCTTCGACCTGGCTGCTGCTGTAGTTTCGGCCCGGGATGTAAATATTATCCACCTCGGGCTCACCCGGTCCGGTGTCTTTTGAAAAATCTGGCTTCTCGGTCATCGTCTACCCTCTTCGATCTGACTTGCTATGGATGTCGCAAGACGGAGACATCTATGACAGGCAGGCATCGAAAAGATGGAAGGTGGCACCGTTTTCCTAACTTGGCTTGCAGACTTCGATATGCCAGCCTCAACAGCATCCCAATAAGAGGTGCTCCCTAATGCTTGATTACCCAAAAGTCTGCCGCGAGGCTTTTGCACTTGTCGACGACATCGGCAAAGGCGCGTTCAACACGGAGTTCAGCGAGCGCGGGACCCTCGCAACCACCGTCGAAGTGGCGATGCCCGTCTTGGCAGTATTCCGGGAGTTGGATCCGAGAGACCGTAGCTCCATCTTGGCCTGCCGCGCCCGACTGGCCAAGATCGCCTCCAAAGAGCAAGGCGTGTTCTCGCGCTACCCCGCTCTGACAGGCTTTGCGCTCGGTAAGGCCATAACGGTCCAATAGATCAAGGCGACGGGCTCGCCTCTTCTTCGAGGGCCTTTCTGGCTACCTCACGTGCAACCTTTGCCTGGGCAAACATCAAGTCGACTTCGGCTTCCGTCATCGCCCGCATGCCGGCGGGGAGTGAAGGCGACGTCCCTTCAGGCAGCCAGGTCAGACTCTCGGGATCTAGACCGATTTTCTCGACAGCATCATGCGCATCAGGTGCGATCAGGATGACGTCACTGAGACGACCACCTGGGTATGCCGTCCAGCAGACGGAGAAGATGTTGATCGTCCCGCGGCTCAGGCCGTGACTAGAGCGCCCCCAGGACCTCGCCTCTCCATGTACGGAGTGCGGCAGGCCGATCTCATTGCAGACGACATTAGTAAGAGAGTTGCACCATTCGATACCCTCGAGCTTTGCGATGGCCTCGCGGTTGCTCTTCTTGGGCCGGGACGCCCCATTACGCGTAGGTTTCGTCCATCCTTCCGGCGCCTCATTGCCGGGAAACTTGAAGGCGCCGGGCTTTTCAAAAGGCAGGCGGAATGCGCCGACAGCACCGATTTCCTCCATATATGCTTTGAGCCGGCCATCAGCTGCGAACATGTCTTCGCGCCATTTTTCAAGCACCTGCTTGGGGCGACCGGCTTCGGCGATGAGGTAGATCTCTTTGGCCATGGGGATGGTCCTTATCTTGAATTTCGGGAATGACCTCAGGCCATCTCAGGTGTTTCATCGGGTTCACGCTCAAGGGAGTGCTTGCGCAGGACCTCTCCAGAGGCATCCTGGATCTCGATCGAAGCCAGGCGCTCACGGCCGTTCTTTCCGTCCTGTTTCAACATCGGATACCAGGAGAGGCGTTCTTTTACCCAGGCATCCTCATCGCGGAGCTCTTCACCCGCGGTGACCCGCACCAGCGTATCAAAGACCTTGTCGATCTCTGCTGCGTCCTCGCTGTATTGCATCACCCGCTCGTAGCCACTCTTGTGGCAGCACAGAACATATTGGCCAGTCAGCGGATCACGGGTGTCGAGATCTTCCCGCTCCGGTGCGCAACCCGGAAAGACAGTATCTGCGGCAACCGAGAAGTAGCAGGTGTTGTACCCGAATGTCGCGTCCGCCAGATCGTTCATTTCATCGCTGCTGTCCCGGATCCGTGAGAAAGAGGCATTTGCCATGATTGATTTCGCGGCGCTCTCGAGGCGCTCCGCCGGCGCACCGCGTAGCCAGGTAACCTGATCTACGCGCTCTTCCTCATCCGGGTTCTCGACATCCTGCAGTTCAATACTGGGGTCCAGCTTCATCGCCAGCTCCGGGACGACCCTGTAGAGGGCCCATTCGTCGTAGCTGTAGCGCTGATCCTTAGAGAAGGCACCGCTTTCGCGCAGTGTGCGGGCTGCATGCAGCAGTGTTGCCGCCTGCCCTTCAGGTGTATCGTTCTGAAAGGCCATGACGGCTGCACGCCGGCGCGCGGAGGCCGCCTGAGATTTGGGTGAGATGACTTTGCGAAAATCCATAACGGTTCTCCTTTAGGTGAGCGTTCGCGTCGGGCGTCCGCATAATCTGACTGAGAGGCTTATTCCGGGACGAGCAATGGCTCGGAACCGTCCTTCGGCTCGGGAAATTCCATGTCGGCCAATGTCTCGAGGTCGATATAGCGCTGGTAGTCCCAGTCCCCGTCGATGTCCTCGCAGTCAAGGAAAACACCGTCGCTGCGTCCGATCATCAACCGACCGCAAGTCTGCTTCTGATCATGCCAGTCTTCAATCTCACAGCCGAGCAGCGGCGAGGTGATCTTGTAGAGTGCGTCGAACAGCGGCCGCGGCAGATCCCCGGCCTCTCCTTGGAACGTCGCGCGGATTCCCACGCCATGGTATCCAGTATCGAAGTTGATGAGCACATCACGCCCCAGGGCGGTCAGACAGGCATGGATCTGCGTGAAGAGTGTCTGAGGTGTATCGCCATCGAGAGCATGGGCGTCAACAATCTCAGCTACGGCCGTTGGCTTGAGGGTCTGTCCGGTCATTCCACTGTCACTCTTTATCGTTGCGAATTTTGCACTTCCCTATACTTGTGTCAGGATGCCGAAAAAGAAAAGCTTTGCAGCGCTTATTGAATGAAAGAAGATCAGTAAGTGCCAATCATGATCAACGAGGAGACCTCATGTCGGACGCATCAAACAAAACCCAGGGGTCCTCAATCTGGGTGGTGGCCTATAACCACGACTACAACGAATACTCCCGGGCGTTTAATGATCCCCGTCTGGCGGCGATCGACATCGCGCGTGAGTTCAACATCACCGCCGTGATCTCCAGAGCCGGGGCAACGGAGGCCTTTTGGGGCCGGATCAACGAAGAATATGAGGCGAACAGTTGGAAAGGCCTGACGGTCCACAGCCTTGATCCGGAAAGCCTGGAGATGGTGAAGCGCGCGCCGGAAGAAATGCAGTTCACCCTCGCAGAGCTATCCGAGGCGGATCCGGACTTCGCCATTACGCCACCGGCCCCCTAGCGCCTGCTTTGCGGCTAATTTTGCTCAAGGATGAAGAAGACCTACTCCAAGGGCTGGCCTTTTGTCATGGATGCAGGAAAACGGGCTCTTCACTCTCCGACCGCGGCGAACGTTCAATCGTTGCGGGATTAATCTCGCACATCGTCAGCTGTGCATTCACCTTCCGTGCGGCCACTCCAGCTCGGAACCACTTCGACGCTGCAGCAATGTTCATCCGCGCGCGCCTCTGGCCTTTTTTCGGCTTCGAGGCCTCCATCACGGCGGCGACCATCTCATCGATGCGGTATAGCCCACCAGAGACCGGCAGTGGCATCTTGCGCTGTTGAAGGGCCTGACGCTTGACCTCCAGCTTCTCCGCCACGTCGGCCAAGCTGACCAAGTCAGGGCGAACCTCGCGCAGGACAGTGCCTTGCGGCAGCGCCTTGATCAGTGCCCGCGCAGCATCGAGGATCACGACCTCTGCGTCGTCCCCTTCAGCCTCCAGCTCCACGCCGACCAGGCCAGCTTGGCCCGTGCCCACAAGGGCATCTTCAAAGCCAGCCTCGAAGACGGCGTCGGACAGGCCAAATGCGTCGTGCTCTCCTTCGGGAAGCGCGAAGACCAGTTCGAATTCGAATTCTTCAGACATCGGCTTTTCCTTCGTCTTTTTTTTCAAGCCTCACGCAGGCCAGGGCCTTCTGCCTAACCTTCTTCGCGTGCTGCTGCGGGTTCTTGGGTGTGGACCACACCGACATGTTGCAGAACGTGCCGCAGCGGCACTCCTTATCGTTGGCAGGACAGCGGAGAATTCCCCATACGTGCCCTTTGCCTTCAATCAGGTCCCATCCGAGAGCTTCCAGCTCTTGGACGACAGCCTCGATTTCCTTCGACGTGTGCTTCTTCCTCGGCACTGAAGATACTCTCCTCTCTTAAATTGTCAACCGACAATTTATTGTGTCGACAAAAACATCACTCCAGATCGCAGCCAAGCTCCAGCACGCCCCACAGCAGGTTCACGGGCAGGGCATTGGCGCGATCATTGATCTCGCAAAGGGATACCCGACGGAAGTCGAAGACATCAACGCCCATCGGATCGTTCATAATGCTGCGGCCTGGATGAATGATCGGTTCGGGTAAGCTGTTCTGCAGCGTTGGACCTGCGGGCGAATGTCCGGAGAGGGCCGATCGCTACAGGGCTGTCTATACGGCAACGGGGAAGCCTCCATGATCAAAGACACCGGTTTTGGTTCAAACCCAACCGTTTCATGTCAGATGCAAAGGAAGGGTGCTTAACACTTTCCAGGATCGGCCAGAGCACCGTGGCGTGAAACCGTATTGGCAATACTGTTAACTTGACCTCGGTGAGCGCACGAAGCTGCAAGTCGCCCACATCAAGCTGTCGCACAGCCGTGCCTTTCTGGTCCGAGCCTATCTGCTGCAAACGCACGAGATGCTGTTCGACGCTCATTGGCATGGGTTCCGGGTCTTCGGTGGCATCCCGGGGCGCGGGATTTACGACAATATGAAGACGGCAGTCGATCGCGTCGGTCGCGGAAAGGAGCGACAGGTCAACATGCGCTTTCTCGCAATGGCGAACCACTATGTATTTGAGCCAGCGTTCTGCAATCCGGCCGCAGGCTGGGAGAAGGGGCAGGTCGAGAAGAACGTGCAGGATTCCCGACATCGACTGTGGCAACCCATGCCGGACTTCCCCGATCTTGCGGCTCTGAACGACTGGCTGGAACAGCAGTGTGTCGCATTATGGGGTAAGATCCCGCACGCAGCATTACCCGGGAGCGTTGCTGACGTTTGGGCCGCCGAACAAGCAGCTCTGATGCCATTATCACCCGCATTCGATGGCTTTGTCGAGCATAGCAAGCGGGTATCGCCGACCTGTCTGATCAGCTTTGAACGCAATCGCTACAGGGTATTGTCAACTTAACTCGCCAGCCGCGAAGTGATGGCCGGTCTTGGAGCGTCAGATGCTCGCGGCCTCCTTCCAAGCGTCGAAGGCCTCCATTCTGTGATAGCGTGTTGCGTTTGCGGAACGGCGACGGGCAGGTATTGAGAAGCGGTTTCTGGTGGCAGACTGGCATGTCACTGAGGTGCTCCCCATTTCTTGGACAGTATCTGGCGCTTTTTAAGCTCTGATCTGCTCCTGCTGATCGGGTTGCGTTGCTTCGACTTTCAGCGAGTAAACCACTGCTGGTGGTCGGCCGCCAAGTGCTTTGTGCGGACGGCGGTTATTGTAGAACTCCATCCAGTTGCGGACACCGGCGCGTGCCTGCGACCCGGTCTCCCAGGCATGCAGGTAGACGCACTCGTATTTCAGCGTGCGCCACAGACGCTCGATAAAGATGTTGTCCAGGTAGCGGCCCTTGCCATCCATCGAGATGCGGATGCCCGACCGGCGCAGGCGATCTGTCCAAGCGAAGGATGTAAACTGTGATCCCTGATCGCTATTCATGATGTCTGGCGGTCCAAACCGATAGATCGCTTCGTTCAGCGCCTCGACGCAAAAGTCTGCGTGCAGCGTATTCGAGATCCGCCACGAGAGAACCATCCGAGTATGCCAGTCCATGATCGCTACCAGATAGAGGAATCCGCGGCGCATTGGCAGATAGGTAATGTCAACGCACCAGACCTGATTTGGCCTGTCCACCCGCAGTCCGCGCAAGAGGTATGGATAGGTCTTGTGCCCCTTCGCTGGCTTGCTGGTGTTGGGCTTCTGATAAATTGGCATCAATCCCATCAAGCGCATGAGCCGGCGGATACGCTTCTCGTTCACCGCATGGTCCTCATTCCGCAAGTGCCACGTCATCTGACGAACACCGAAGAACGGCGTTTCCAGGAATTGCACGTCGATCTGCCGCATCAGTGCGAGGTTCTGCTCCGTCTCACCCTGCGGCGTGTAATAGAACGACGATCGCGGGATCGACAGCAGCGCGCACTGCTGGCCAATCGACAGGTCCGGATGGTCGCGCTCGACCATGCCGCGCCTCACTTCCCGCCCCAGGGCTTGAGCTTTCTTTCCAAAAAAGAGTTGGCCACCGCCAGCTCTCCAATCTTGGCATGCAGGTCCCTGACCTGGTCTTCATCGATAACCGGCGTCTTGCGCCCGCCGCGTTCAAAGACACCGGACGCACCATCCAGCAGCGCACGTTTCCATTGATTTATCATCGTCGGATGCACACCGAACCGGCTCGCCAGTTCCGACACAGTCTCTTCGCCTTTCTAGGCCTCAAGCGCCACCTTCGCCTTAAACTCGGGCGCATGTTGTTTCCGTTTCGACATCTTCGATCTCCTTCGTGGTGAAGATCAACAGACAGCAAATTAGAGCTTACGTCTGTGCCCAGTTTTCGGGGAGCACCTCACACAAATCGTTGTAACCCGCCCGGAGAGCGAAACCCTTGCATGCACCGCTCTCGTTTTCGAAACGGCAGATGGCTGTTCTCGGCCCGATTGTTCAGTCCTTTGTGAGAGCGATTTTCAAGGCCTGACGCGATCTCGCGTCTGGCTGCACCGTAGGAGCGCAGCTTGTCCGTGACGATCCGTTTGGGGAGGCCAAACCGCTTGATCAGCCCTTTCAAAAGACGCTTTGCGGCACGCTTGTCGCGCTTTGATTGCAGGATTTCCTCCAGAATGAACCCCTCTTGGTCAACCGCGCGCCAGAGCCAGAATTTCCGCCCCGAGATCGTCACCGCAACTTCGTCGAGATGCCAAACGTCGGCCGGAGGCGCCTGCCGCCGGCCGACGT
>Ga0114914_1000280_pt1 | contig 10315 bp, 13 predicted proteins | sample MalvirAntarct_38_FD_89689 | JGI IMG/M metagenome (GOLD analysis project Ga0114914, IMG submission 89689) | Marine viral communities from the Global Malaspina Expedition - Malaspina viral metaG Antarct_38 | ecosystem: Environmental > Aquatic > Marine > Oceanic | place: Orkney Island (southeast)... | reverse complement strand
CGGGCCCGGGCATGGAAGACATGAAGGGGGACATGGGCGGCGCCGGCGCGGTCGCCGGGGCGATGCTCGCGCTCGCCAGCCGCAAGGCCAAGGTCAATGTCGTCGGCGTGATGGGCCTCGTCGAGAACATGCCCGATGGCAAGGCGCAGCGTCCCGGCGACGTGGTCACGAGCATGAGCGGACAGACCATCGAAGTGCTCAACACCGATGCCGAAGGGCGGCTGGTGCTGGCCGATGCGCTTCACTGGACACAGGAAGAATTCAAACCCGCGCGCATCCTCGATTTCGCAACGCTGACCGGCGCCATGATCATCGCGCTCGGCCACGAGTTCGCGGGCGTCTTCTCGAACGATGACGCGCTTGCCAGCCAGCTGCACGCTGCGGGCGAGGCGACCGGCGATCGCAACTGGCGCCTGCCGATCGGCCCGGCCTACGACAAGCTGATCAATTCGCCGATCGCCGACATGAAGAACATCGGCGGGCGCGCGGCCGGATCGATCACCGCCGCGCAGTTCCTGCAGCGCTTCATTGCCGACGGGACGCCGTGGGCGCATGTCGACGTGGCGGGCATGGTCTGGGCGGACAAGCCGGGCCGGACCTGGGGCAAGGGCGCGACCGGTTACGGCGTGCGCCTGCTCGACCGGTTCGTTCGCGACACGCTGGAAGGCTGACGGATATTATGGCCAAGGGTACCGGCAAGATGCGGCGGATGGGCGACTTGCCCAGCAAGACGTGCCTGACCTGCGGCTTTCCGTTCACGTGGCGCAAGAAATGGGCGCGGGACTGGGAAGGGGTCAAATATTGCTCGGACAAATGCCGCCGCAACAAGCCATCCTCGTCGGGTGAGGCGGCGGGCCCCGAATGACCACGACCCGCGTCGATTTCTACCAGCTCAGCCGCGATCCGGTGGACGTGACCGTGGCCAAGCTGGCCCGCAAGGTGTTGCAGGCGGGCGAGCGGCTGGTGGTCGTCAGCGGTGACGACGCGCAGCGCACGCATCTGTCGCAACTGCTCTGGCAGCAGGGCGGGGCGGCCTTCCTCGCCAACGGCATGGCCGGCGGGGCGCATGAAGCGCGCCAGCCGATCCTGCTGTCGGGCACCTGCGGTTCGCCCAATGGCGCGCGCATGGCCCTGATCGCCGATGGAAGGTGGCGCGAAGAGGCGCTGGAATTCGACCGCGTCCTGCTGCTGTTCGATGCCGCCCAGCGCGACGCGGCCGCGGCTTTGTGGCGCCGCTTCGCGCAGGACGAGACGATCGACAACCGCATCAACAAACAGGATGAACACGGCAGTTGGCGCGAGGGTCGCTGACGGAACCGTTGCGCGCTTCAAGCATCGATAGGGCATGACACGCAGCCCGCCCGCCGCCCGCCTCGCCGCTTTCACTGCCGCCGCGCTGGCAGTTGGGGCCTGCGGGGGCGAAGCCGAGAACGCGGGCGAGAATGGCGGTGACGGCGCCGAACCGCGCGGCTCCTACGATATCGATGCGGAAACGGGCGAAACCCGCGCGCGGCATACGGGCGACGACGGCACGGTCACGACCATGCGTTCGGGCGAGCGCGTCCCGGTCGAACTGCCCGCGGGGTTTGCCCTCTATCCCGGCGCACGGGTGACCAACAACACGCGGGTGGAACAGGCCGCTGGCGTGCTGGTCCTGCTGACGCTGGAGAGCGCCGCGCAACCGGCGGATATGATGACGTATTATCGTGAACAGGCAGCCAGTGCCGGGATCGACGTGGCGACGTCGCTCGACAGCGGGCCGATGACGATGATCGGCGGTGAAAACGCCGACGGCACCAGCTTCTCCTTCACCGCGACGCGCGAAGGCGAGGTCACCCGGGCGCAGCTGTCGATCGGACGTGGTCTCGAATGAAACTTGCCCGGGCGGGCCCGCGGCGCTAGGGGCGCGCGCGAGAATTTTCTCCCCCGCATACTCCACGCAAGGAAATCACCATGGCGGTTACCCGCACCTTTTCGATCATCAAGCCCGATGCCACGCGCCGCAACCTCACCGGTGCGGTCACCAAGATGCTGGAAGAAGCCGGCCTGCGCGTCGTCGCCTCGAAGCGCATCCAGATGACCCGCGAGCAGGCCGAAGGCTTCTACGCGGTGCACAAGGAACGTCCCTTCTTCGGTGAACTGGTCGACTTCATGATCTCGGGCCCAGTCGTCGTGCAGGTTCTCGAAGGCGAAGACGCGGTCAAGCGCAACCGCGACGTGATGGGCGCAACCAACCCGGCGGATGCCGATGAAGGCACCATCCGCAAGACCTATGCCGAATCGATCGAAGCCAATTCGGTTCACGGTTCGGACAGCGACGAAAACGCCAAGATCGAAATCGACTTCTTCTTCAACGAAGACGAAATCGTCGGCTAAAAGCCTCTGCGGCCATGTCTTTCGGCCGCACATCATTTGTTTATAGGCTCAGGGGGCGATCCGTTCTAGGATCGCCCCCACTATGGTCTTCGGCTTCTTGAACAAGCGCCTGTCGCGCAAGTCCCGCGCGAAGATGGTCGGCCAATTGGTCGATGCACTGAACAGGTTCGATTACGAAGCGGTCGAAAGGCTGATCTCGCCCGACATGAAGGTCGTCGATGCGGGTGGGTACAGGCTGGAAGGCGCCGCCGCGGTTATCGACGCCGACCGCACCTTCCGCGAGCAGGCCGACCGCCCGCAGATCATCGTCGATACGCTCGACCACTGGGGCAAGGGAATGCTCCTGCGGGGCCATCTGGAAAGTCCGATGGCGGAAATCGACGGGCCGCTGATGTGGCGGATCGAATTCACCGGCAATCGTATCGGCCTGATCGAAACCACCCGCCCGCTTGACCGGATGACAGCACCGATGTTCGCCTCCCGGCGCAGCGCCCAGGCGGCCCGCTAGGCGGCCTCGCCCGCGGCGAAATTCTCGATCTGCACCTTGTGCGCCGTATGGCTGCCGGCCGCGGCCTTGCGCTGTTCGCGCCGCATCGCGGCCAGTGCAGCGCCCGATAGCGGCATGTCCAATGCAGCATAGACGTGGCCGATCTCGGCTTCCCAGTCCGCATTCAGCCGATCGAAATCGACATGCGCAACCTGTCCGGCAAAGCCCGCCAGTGCGCGTTCGATCCGCTGCTGGCGCAGTGCCAGCTTGCGCTGCCATTCGGCGGTGATGGCGGACAGGTCGCGGCGTGTGCTCTGGGGCGCCATCTGGCTCGCCACTAGCGATACCGAACTCTCGACGATCGCGGCCGCGTCGCGGTGCGTCACCACCAGCCGCGCACCGGGGAAGTGCTGCAGCAGCGCGGGCAGGTCTTCGGCGAATTGCGGGCATTTCAGCACCCGCGGGCGGTCGGCATTACCCATCGTCGCCGCGTCCGTCCGCAGGATGCGTGCGAATTCGGCATAGACCGGACCGGGATCGCGCGCCTCGCTCCATGCCACGAAGGACGGGATGTGCCACTGTGCCTCGAAGGTCGTGGGCGATAGCGCTGCGGCAAGCCAGCCGATTTCCTCGTCGATACGGGTCGAACCGAACGGATGCAGCGCATCGAGCCAGGGATTGATCCGCCGCGCGATCGCCAGCGCCGCGGCGGCCTTGAGGGGGCGCCAGTCGGGCGTAACCGGAACCGGGTTGTGGCTGTCGCAGAACCGCGTACCGGCATGGCCCGGGTCCGCGGCCAGGAGCCGGTGCATTCGCGTGGTGCCCGCGCGCATCTGCCCGACGACGACGATCGGGGATGCGATGTCACCCTGCGGCAAGCTCGGGTCGGTTCGCCATGCGCGGCCCAGTGCATGCCGCTTGCGGATGGCCGAGGTCAGCTGGCCATAGGCCATCGTGTGGCCCAGCGCATTGAGTTCGGCTTCGCAGCGCAGGCTGGCGCACAGGCGTTCGAGGCGCAGGCGGAAGTCGGCAACTTCTGCCTCGCTGCGGCCCGCATGTTCGTCTTGCGCGGCAAAACCGCGGCTGCCCACCTGCCAGAGATATTCGGGGTCGAGCGGCGGCTTGGCGGTGATGCCCTTGCGCCACAGCGCGCCCACCGCGCGATCGGCCCAATCGGCGGCGCGGGCGGTGGCCAGCGGGTGGGGGCGCGGCGGCATGGCCATCGCGCTCAGGAAGCGTCCGCGGCGTCGAGCAGGCCGGCGATGCTCTTCGGGGCTACCTGCTGCCAGCTGCGCCGCAGCCAGTGGGCGGCATCATCCCAGTCGAGGTCCGCCCGGTTGAGGATGACGCCGATCCATCCACTGGCACCGTAATATGCCGGCTTGTGATAGGCATGCGGCTTTGCCTCGACCAGGGTTTCCAGCTCGTCCAGCCCCGCGCATTTCACCAGCAGCGAGATGTGCGGCACGCCGTGATGCCGGTCGGAGAAATGGGCGAAGAACTTGCCCGATTTCTCGGTCCCGACCCGAAAGCCCGGCGCACCGTGGCTTTCGCGCTCATGTGTTCGCGGCAACGCCAGCGCCAGCGTGCGCACGCGGGCCAGCAGGTGTTGCGGGTCGTTCCAGCGCGAAACGTAATCGGCCAATACGCGGGGATAGAGCTGGTGCTCGGCCAGCCGGACTCGGGCGGCCAGCACAGCGGGTGTGTCGCCGGGCTGGATCGCAATCGGGATCTGGCCGAGGATTTCGCCCGCATCGAGCTCTTCGGTCACCAGGTGGACACTGGTCCCGCCGTGGCTATCGCCCGCCGCAATCGCGCGCGCATGCGTATCGAGCCCGGGATAGGCGGGCAGCAGCGAGGGGTGGATATTGAGCATGCGTCCTTCCCAGCGCCCGACGAAGCCGGGCGTCAGGATGCGCATGTAGCCCGCCAGCACGATATATTGCGCGCCGGCATCGCGCGCCGCCCCTTCCATGGCCGCATCGTGGTCTTCGCGGGCCATGCCCGCGTGCGCCAGCGCGAAGGTGGGGACCCCTTCGGCCCGGGCCAGCGCAAGCGCGGGGGCGGCGGGATCGTTGGCTGCGACAAGTGCGATTTCATAGGGCGAACCGGGCAGGCGGCTGGCATAGAGCAGCGCCGCCATATTGGTGCCCGTGCCCGACACGAACACGGCGACCTTGGCGGTGGCCGTCGCGTGCTCAGGCAAGATGCGCCGCCGACCAGTCCTCGCGCGCGGCCCAGGTGCCGGCCGTGCCGTGCACGCTGCATCCCTTGTCGCCCGCCTCGATGCGGCCCACAGCCAGCACGGTTTCGCCCGCGTCCTCGAGACGGGTGCGAACGATTTCGGCATTGGCGGGCTCGACCGCGAGCACCATCCCTACCCCGCAATTGAAGGTCCGCGCCATTTCGGCGGGTTCGATATTCCCCTGGGCCTGGAGGAACGCCATCAGGCCCGGTTGCTCCCAGCCATCGGCTTCGACATGGGCATGCGCACCCTCGGGCAGGACGCGGGGGATATTTTCCAGCAGGCCGCCGCCGGTGATATGCGCCATGGCGTCGACCAGCCCGTCGCGCACCAGCGGCAGCAGGCTGCGCACGTAGATCCGCGTCGGTTCGATCAGTGCGTCGATCAGCAGGCGGTCGCGATCGAACAGGGCCGGGCGGTCGAGTTTCCAGCCCTTGTCCTGCGCCAGCCGCCTCACCAGCGAATAACCGTTCGAATGCACGCCCGAACTGGCAAGGCCAAGCAGCAGGTGGCCGGGCGCGACGCGTTCGCCGGTCAGCTGTTCGCCGCGCTCGACCGCGCCGACGCAAAACCCGGCGAGGTCGTAATCGCCCGCGGCGTACATGCCGGGCATTTCGGCGGTCTCGCCCCCGATCAGCGCGCAGCCGGCCTGTTTGCAGCCCTCGGCGATGCCCGCGATGACGCGCTCGGCCACGCCGTTCTCCAGCTTGCCGGTGGCGAAGTAGTCGAGGAAGAACAGCGGTTCGGCGCCCTGGACGATCAGGTCGTTCACGCACATGGCGACCAAATCCATGCCCACCGTGTCGTGGCGGTCGCTGTCGATGGCCAGCTTGAGCTTGGTGCCCACGCCGTCATTGCCTGCGACCAGCAAGGGATCCTTGTACCCGGCTGCCCTGGGGTCGAAAAAGCCGCCGAAACCGCCGATCTCGCCATCCGCACCGGGACGCATCGTGGCCTTCACCAGCGGCCCGATCGCCTTGACCAGCGCATTGCCCGCCTCGATCGAAACACCCGCCTGTTCGTAGGTGTAGGAAGGGCTGCTGCTGCGCGGTTGGTCACTCATCTGACCCGCCTTACGCTTTCGCGCTTGGATTTCCAGAAGCCTTTCGGCAAAAGGCGCCCTGTTTTCCCCATGATCCGATCGATATCCTCCCCCTTCGCGTTCCGCCGCTTCGCCATCCTCGCCGTGGTCCTGGCCACGCTGTGCGCGCTCAGCGTGGTCGTATGGGCGCAAGTCGGCGGGGAACGCGGGATCGCCCCGGTGGCCTCGAGCAGCGATATCGAAGTGTCGGGAATCGAAGTCGATGTCCGTGCCGAAAGCGGCATCGCCGCGCGCGAACAGGCCTGGGAAGAGGCGCAGCGCAAGGCCTGGGACCGCCTCGAAGGCCCCAGCCTCAGCGATTCGCAGATCGCCGGCCTGGTTTCCGCCGTGGTCATCGAGCGCGAACGGCTGGGACCGAGGCGCTACATCGCCACGCTCGGTATCGTGTTCGACCGGCAGCGCGCGTCGCGCTATCTTGGTTCAGAAGGCGAAGCGACGCGCTCGGCGCCGATGCTGCTGGTGCCGGTGACCGTGTCGGCAGGCACGCAGATGGTCTACGAACAGCGCAATCCGTGGCAGCGTGCCTGGGCCGGCTGTCAGGCGGGACAGAGCCGGATCGATTATGTCCGCCCGGCGGGTGCCGGGGGGGATTCGCTGCTGCTGACCTATGGCCAGACCGGGCGCCGCAGCCGCACCTGGTGGCGCAATGCGCTCGACCAGTTCGGCGCTGCCGATGTGCTCGTCGCCATTGCGAGCCTGCGGTACACCTATCCCGGCGGGCCGATCGAGGGCACGTTCACGGCGCGTTTTGGCCCCGACAACGCCTATCTCGACGGGTTCGACATGACCGCGGCATCGCCGGCCGAGCTTCCGACCATGCTCGAACGCGCCGTGGTGCGCTTCGACCGGATCTTCGAACTCGCGCTGGCCGAAGGCAAGCTGCGGCCCGACCCAACGCTCGACATCGGCACGCCCGAACTCGATCCCGCGCTCCAGCGGCTGCTCGACCTCGGCCGCGCACTGCGGGCGCAGGAGCAGGCTGCGGCAGCCGCGGCATCGCAGCCCACTGCCGAAAGCGGCGATGCGATCACCGCAGCGCCCATCCAGACGCCGCCGCCCGAAGGATCGGTCGCGCTCTACACCGTGCAGGTCGCCACGCCCGATGCCGCCAGTTTCGACGGCGCGGTCTCCAGCGTGCGCGGGACGCCTGGCGTGCGGGCGACGGGCATCCGCAGCACTGCGATCGGCGGAACCTCGGTGATGACGGTCAGCTATTCCGGTTCGATCGGCGAACTGGCCGATGCCCTGCGGGCACGCGGCTTCACCGTTCGCCAGGGCAGCAACGCGCTCGCCATCAGCCGCTGATTCGCGGGCGATGACCTCGCAGATCGCTCTTCCGCTGATTCCGGCCGGCGCCGGCGAGCCGTCCTCGATCGTGATCGGATCGGGCAACCGCGCAGTGGCCGAAGCGCTCGCGGCGCCGGCCAGCTGGCCGTTCCGCACCGCCATCCTCCATGGGCCGCCGCGCGCGGGCAAGTCGCTGTTCGCGCGCTGGTTCGCCGCGCAGCAGGCGGGGGAGGCGATCGACGATGCCGAAACGCTTGACGAGACCGCAATCTTCCACCGCTGGAACCGCGCGCAGGAAAGCGGCTTCCCGCTGCTGCTGGTGGTGGGCAGCGGGGGCTGGGACATCGACTTGCCCGACCTGCGCAGCCGGATGGGGGCTGCATTGCAACTCGAAATCGGGCCACCCGACGATGCGCTGGCGACCGACCTCATGCTGTCGCATGCCGCCCAGCGCGGCCTGGTCCTGGGCGAGGGTGCACCCGCCTATCTCGTGCCGCGAATGGAACGCAGCTATGCCGCGATCGAGAAAATCGTTGGCGAAATCGACCGGCTGAGCCTTGAACGGCAGGTTCCCGCCACCCTATCTGTATGGCGTGATGCACTGGAAGCGGTGCAAGGCCCGGACCAGGGACGCTTGCTTTAACCGCTTCCCGATGGGAGAATAGTGCCCATGTTCGAACGGCTAGTCGCCTATCTCGACAGCGTGAAGGCACGCGATCCGGCTCCCCGCAGCCGCTGGGAAGTGCTGACCTATCCCGGTGTCTGGGCGGTGTTCTACCACCGCATCGCGCATTGGCTGTTCGAAGCGGAACTGTTTTTCCTCGCCCGTTTGGTCAACCACTGGAGCCGGATGGTCACTGCAATCGATATCCACCCGGGCGCGAAGATCGGCAAGAACCTGTTTATCGATCACGGCTTCTCGGTGATCGGCGAAACCGCCGAGATCGGCGACAACGTGACGATCTACCAATGCGTGACGCTTGGCGGCACCAATCCGACCAATGGCAAGGGGGGCAAACGCCACCCGACCATCTCGGACGAGGTGATCATCGGCTCCGGCGCGCAGGTAATCGGCCCGATCACGGTCGGCCGCCGCGCGCGCATCGGGGCCAATGCGGTCGTCACCGACGAGGTGCCCGAAGGCGCCACCATGATCGGCCTCAAGGCGCGCAGCACGCTGGTGCCGGCCGAACAGTGGCTCAAGGAATTCATTCCCTACGGCACGCCGTGCGACGATCCGTGCGAACCCAGCCGGGATTGCATCGAGAAGCTCGACAGCGAGCTGAAGGCGCTGCGCGCCGAAGTCGCCGCGCTGCGCGCAGAACGTGAACCGGCCCAGCGCAACGGGACTGCCGATTGATGGGTTCTTTCGGCGATACGGTCGTCGCCTTCCCGGGTCGCAAGCCGCTGCAGATCGGTTTCAGCCGCGAGGAACTGACGCGGATCCTCGATCTCTACGGGCGGATGGTCGCAGCCGGGCAGTGGCGCGATTACGCGATGGATTTCACCAAGGATTGCGCCGTGTTCGCCGCATTTCGGCGCGCGGCGGAACGGCCGCAGGCGCGGATCGAGAAACGCCCCGCCTTGCGCAACAAACAGGGCATGTGGACGCTGTTCGGCGAACATGGCCAGGTACTCAAGCGCGGTCATGAATTGCCCGGCGTGATCGCGCCAATGGAACGGCGCCTGCTCAAGACGGTCGACAGCTAGGCAGCGGCCGATACGAAAAGGGCCCGCGCCGCAGCACGAGCCCCTTCCTCGACAAATTGCAAAGCGGATCAGCCGCGGGCGCTGCCCGGGCCGGTTCCGGTGACCTTCTGCATCGCGGTCAGGATCGCGCCCGACTGCTCGCTGCCCGACTGCGGGGCCTTGAGGTTGGAGAAGTCGCTGATCTTGTCCCAATTGGCAGCAAAGCCTTCGACGGTGCGCTCTTCATCGGTGAGCCAGACCGCGTCGTTCATAACCGTCCAGGCCGAGTGGAAGCCGCCCGCACCCGCGCCCACGATGGCGTTGGTGGGCGCGTCTTCGCTGACGAGGAACAGCGCGGCCGGGACCACATTCACCGGGTCGAACAGCTTGAAGGCTTCTTCGGGGAATAGGTCTTCGGTCATGCGCGTGCCCGCCACCGGCGAGATCGTGTTGACCTTGATGTTGTACTTGGCGCCTTCGAGCTGCAGCGTCTTCGTCAGGCCGGCGAGGCCCAGCTTGGCGGCACCGTAGTTGGCCTGGCCGAAATTGCCGAACAGGCCGGTTGACGAAGCGGTCATCAGCACGCGCCCATAGGCCTGCTCGCGCATGGTTTCCCATACAGCCTTGGTGACGTTTGCCGAACCGTTGAGGTGGACGTCGACGACGAATTCGAAATCATCCATCGTCATCTTGGCGAAGGTCTTGTCGCGCAGCACGCCGGCATTGTTGATGACGACGTGGACGCCGCCCCACTTCTGCTTGGCGTCGGCAACCATCTTTTCCATCTGCTCGTATTCGGTGACCGAGCCGCCGTTCGAAACGGCTTCGCCGCCGGCCTTCTCGATTTCCTCGACCACCTGCAGTGCCATGTCCGAATGGCCGGTGCCGTCGCGCGAACCGCCGAGATCGTTGACCACGACCTTGGCACCGCGGCGGGCGAGTTCGAGCGCGTATTCGCGGCCCAGACCGCCGCCTGCGCCGGTTACGATGGCTACCTTGTCCTTGAAATCGATGCTCATCGAGCTGCTCCTGCTTTGTCGTTTACGTAAAGGTTAATTGGGCGCGTGGGTGGCATGTTCGCTTCGCACTTGCAACACCGGGTATGGCGGGCCGCCGTTCCGTAGCGGCG
>Ga0114914_1000270_pt1 | contig 10612 bp, 8 predicted proteins | sample MalvirAntarct_38_FD_89689 | JGI IMG/M metagenome (GOLD analysis project Ga0114914, IMG submission 89689) | Marine viral communities from the Global Malaspina Expedition - Malaspina viral metaG Antarct_38 | ecosystem: Environmental > Aquatic > Marine > Oceanic | place: Orkney Island (southeast)... | reverse complement strand
ATGCTTATCCTGTTCTGCGCCTCGGAATGTGCCCTAGGTGGGAGGTTGCGGGCGCTGCGTCAATTCAAGTTGCACTCTCGGCCCGGCGATGCCCAGCGGGTTGCGGGGGCGGTCCATGCGCGGCGCCCATTTCGCGCAGCGCGGCCACCTTGTCGGCCAGCGGTTGCCAGTCGTCTTTTTCAGCGATGGCGGCCCAGATGGTCTCGACTTCCTCGATCAGCATCGATTGCGGACCGCCGCCGTTCCAGTAGGGGTGCGCGCCAGCGACGGGCTCATAGCCTGCAAACGCTTCGGCCAGCGATCCCTCGGCCCCGCGGCCCCCGCGGTGCGCGAAAAAGAATGCATCGGGCGCGGTAGCGCTGTCGCTCAGCGCCTTTTCGCAGGCCGCGACGAGGCGGCCGTCGGCCTCGGGTCCGCGGCTGGCGACGGCCAGTCTCCAGCACCAGCGCCGCCCGATCGCTTCCATGTAGAGCGGGCCGAAGCGTTCCATCGCGGCAATCAGCGGCGGCGCATCGGCAAGCAGCCGCAAGGCCACCGCCAGCTGGCCGCAGTTCCAGTGCAGCGCCTCGGGCTGGCGGCCGAAGGCGTAAAGGCCCTGGTGGTCGAAATAGGCCGCAGTGAAGCCCGGATCCCACCGCGGCAGGAAACGCCACGGGCCGTAGTCGAAGCTCTCGCCAGAGATGTTCATGTTGTCGGTGTTGAGCACGCCGTGGACAAAGCCCGCGACCATCCAGCTGGCGGCGAGATCTGCCAGCCGTTCGACCACCAGATGCATCAGCCGCACTGCGGGGTTCTCGCGCCCCGGGGCGTCTTCAGGCGGTGGCGGGCCGGGGAATTGCGCCAGGCAGTAGTCGACAAGCTGCGCCATGTGGGCGCGCTCTTCGAGGGCGAGCAACCGCTGGAAGGTGCCGATCCGGATGTGGCCGTGGCTCAGCCGCGTCATCACTGCCGAGCGGGTGGGGCTGGGTTCGTCGCCGCGAGTCAGCGCCTCGCCGGTCTCGACCACGCTGAAGGTTTTCGAAGTGTAGACCCCCAGCGCTTCGAGCATCTCGGTGGCAAGGATTTCGCGGACCGCGCCCTTCAGCGTCAACCGGCCATCGCCCCGGCGGCTCCACGGCGTCTGCCCCGAACCCTTGGTGCCCAGATCGAGCAACCGGCCATCGGCATCACGCAGCTGCGCGTAAAGGAAGCCGCGGCCGTCGCCGATCTCGGGGTTGTACACGCGGAACTGGTGGCCGTGATAACGCAGCGCCAGCGGCTGCGGCAGGTTGCCGGCCAGCGGTTCGAACCGGCCGAAATGGCGGAGCCAGTCGGCGTCGGACAAGTCTTCCAGCCCCACGGTCGCCGCATGCCGCTCGTTGCGGAAACGCAGTTCGGTCTTCGGGAAATCCGCCGGTTCGACTGCATCGCCGATCCAGTCGGCCAGCGTTTCGATCGGCGTGTCGGGGCGATAGCTCGCGGCTTGCGGTTCGGCGCGCATCCAGCGATAGTGGGCGGCATGTCGGCCCGATACAAGGGCACCAACGCCAAGCGACCAAGGTTTTCTCCGCCCCATATGGATAACAGCTACACCGACCGTCACTGGCAGAGCCCCGACGGCCTCACCCTCCGCTTCCGTGACTACGGCAGCGCTACCGGGCGTCCGCCGGTAATCTGCCTCCACGGGCTGACGCGCAATGCGCGCGATTTCGAGGACCTGGCCCCGCATATCGCGGCGCAGGGCTGGCGCGTGCTGGTGCCGACGATGCGCGGACGCGGCGACAGCGATTACGCCGAGGAACCCGCCAGCTACCAGATCCCGACATACACCGCCGACCTGCTGGCGCTGCTCGAGGCCGAGGCGATCGATCGTTTCGTGTCGGTCGGCACCTCGATGGGCGGGCTCATCACACTGGCGCTTGCAGCCCAGCAACCCGATCGGATCGCGGGCACGCTGCTGAACGATGTCGGGCCCGTTATCGAGACCGCGGGGCTCGATGCGATCAAGTCCTATATCGGGCAGGGCCGCAGCTTCCCCACCTGGATGCATGCCGCGCGCGCGCTCGAGGAAGTGCACGGGCCCGCCTTTCCGGGCTATGGCACGCAGGAATGGATCGCGATGGCCAAGCGCACGCTGACGCTGTGCAACAACGGCCGGATCGCATTCGATTACGACATGAAGATCGCCGAACCGATCCTTGCGGCGGACGATGCGGCGGTCCCGCCCGATCTCTGGCCGGCCTACGACCGGCTGGCGCAAAAGCCGCTCGCGCTGCTGCGCGGCGAATTGTCGCAATTGCTGTCGGCGCAGGCCTTCGCTGCCATGCAGCAGCGCGCCCCGCAGGCAATCGCGGCCACGGTGCCCGGGGTCGGCCACGCACCCACGCTCGACGAGCCCGAGGCGCGTGCCGTGGTGGATGCATTGCTGGCCCGCCTCGCATGAACCGGGCGCGCCGCGGCGTGGTGCCGCACATCCTCCATCTGCACTCGACCTTCGCCCCGGGCGGGAAGGAATTGCGCACCGTCCAGCTGATCAATGCCTTTGCTGCCAAGGCACGGCACACGATCGTTTCCGCCGAACCTGCGCAGCTGGGCGCGGCCGCACGGATCGCGAAGGGATGCGATGTGCGCATCCAGCCGGAATTCCCCAGCCTGAAAGGCTGGCCCCTGCCGGGCCGCCTGCAGAAGATCGCCCGGGCGATGAAGGGCTATGATCTGGTCTGCACCTACAATTGGGGCGCGATGGATGCGGTGATGGCGCACACATTGTTCAAGGATGTGCATGACCTGCCGCCGCTGATCCATCACGAGGACGGCTTCGACGAAAGCGAGCTGAAGAAACTGAAAACCAGCCGCACCTGGTTCCGCCGGATCGCGCTGGGACGTGCATCGGGGCTCGTCGTTCCTTCCGAACGACTCGAGGAAATCGCGCTGGTCGACTGGCAGCAACCGCTGGGCCGGGTGAAACGCATTCCCAATGGCATCGATACCAAGGGGTTCGCCATGCGTCCGAAGAAGGATGCACTGCGGCTGATCAAGCATCCGGGCGAACACTGGGTGGGCACGCTGGCGGGGCTGCGAACGGTCAAGAACCTGCCGCGGCTGGTACGGGTGTTCAACGATCTGCCCGAAAACTGGCAATTGGTGATTCTGGGCGAGGGCGAGGCGCGCGATGCGATCCTGGCCGAAGCCGATCGGTTGAGGATCAACCACCGGGTCCATGTGCCCGGGCCGGTAAGCGATCCGGCGCGGGTCATCGGACTGTTCGACATTTTCGCGCTGTCGAGCGATTCCGAGCAGTTCCCGCTGTCGGTGGTCGAGGCGATGGCCGCGGGCCTGCCGGTGGTCGCGCCCGCGGTGGGCGACATTGCCGACATGGTGTCCGAGGCGAATGCGGAATTTATCGCGCCGCCGGGCAATGAAGAGGAATTGCGCATGGCGCTGGTCCAGCTGGCGGTGTCGAAGGACCTGCGCCGCGAGGTCGGTGAAGCCAACCGCGCCAAGGCGGTGGCGCAGTTCGACGAAGCCAAGATGGTCGCGACCTATCGCCGCCTCTATGCGAGCGCGATGGGCCTTGAGCTCTAGGCGCTTTAAGCCGCTGTTCACGCGGGCGGGGACAGGCAGTCCCGACCATTGCCCTTGTCCGCGCCTGTCCGTAAAGAGCCGCGCAAACCGACCCCTTTCCAGATGGAGCCCGCCGCTGTGGCCCTGACACCCAAGAACGAACTGTCCCGCGAAGAAAAGCGCGCCAAGCAGGAAAGCGCACAGCAGGAAGCGCTGCTGCGCGAAGTCGACGACGCCGTGCGTCAGAGCGACGCCCAGGCGTTCCTCGACCGGTGGGGCAAGCCCCTGCTGGGCCTGATCATCCTCGCGCTGGTGGCGTTCGCCGGATATCTCTACTGGGACAGCCGCCAGGAAGCCGCGATGGAACGCGATTCCGAAACGCTGGTCGGCGCGCTCGACCAGATCCAGGCGGGCAATCTCGACAGCGGTTATGACCGCCTCGAGGAACTCGCCGCGGGCGAAGGCAGCGGCGCGGCGGTTGCAGCCAAGCTGATGCGTGCAGGCATTGCCGAACAGCGCGGCGATACCGATGAAGCCTCGGCGCTGTTCAAGCAGATCGCCGCCGACGACGGTGCGGCGCCCGCCATGCGCGACCTTGCGCGGTTGCGCGACGTGGCGCTCAATTACGACGCGATGGACAGCGCCGACATCGTCGCTGCGCTCAAGCCGCTGGCGACCCCCGGCAAGCCGTATTTCGCCAGCGCTGGCGAGCTGGTCGCACATGCCTATCTCGATCAGGACAAGCGCGCCGAAGCCGGTGCCCTGTTCGCGCAGATCGCCAAGGATCAGACCGCGCCCGAAAGCGTGCGGTCGCGCGCCCGCCAGATGGCCGGCGTGCTCGGTGTCGATGCGATCGAGGACGTCGAAGCGCTGCTCGCAGAGCAAGGGGTCGAACGCGAAAGTGCCGCAGGCGAAGACGCCGCGGTCGCAACCGAATAGGGCAGGCTGCGGCCCGCCCCCAGATACGGAACGAGGACACAGATGAACCGCACAATCCTATCGCGTACGGCATGCGCCGCTGCCCTGGCACTCGCGCTGGGTGCCTGCAGCGGCGGCCTGTTCGGCGGCGGCGACAAGAAGGTCACCCCCACGCTGGGCGATCGCCAGCCGATCCTGTCGCGGATCGAGACCGGCGCCAAGGTCGATCCGGCGCTGGCCACCGTGTCGATCGTCCTGCCCCCGGCGCAGGTCAATGACAGCTGGGCGCAGGCGGGCGGCAATGCGGGCAAGTCCTATGGCCATCTGGCCCTGGCGAGCGACCCGTCGCGTGCCTTTACCGTCGATATTGAAGGCGCCAGCCAGCGCCGCCGCTTCGGCGCGGCACCGGTCGTCGGCGGCGGCATGCTGTTCGCGGTCGGCAGCGACGGCGTGGTGTCGGCCTTCGACGCGGCGACCGGCGCGGCACGCTGGAGCTACAATCCCGGCGTCGAGAGCGCGCTGAGGGATTCTGCTTTCGGCGGCGGCGTCAGCTATGCCGATGGCAAGGTCTACATGACCGACGGCGTGGGCGATGTGGCCGCGCTCGATGCGGCTAGCGGATCGGTGGTGTGGAAGGTGCGCCCCTCGGGCCCGCTGCGCGGATCGCCCACGGTGGCGTTCGGCTCGGTCTTCGTGATGACGCAGGACGACCAGATATTCGCGCTCGATGCCGCCGATGGATCGGTACTGTGGCAGGACACCGGGTCCTCGACGCAGGCCGGCGTGTTCGGCGTGGCCGCGCCTGCTGCCGCGCAGGGCACGGTGATCGCGGGCTACAGCTCGGGCGAACTGATCGCGCACCGGTACGAAAATGGCCGGACGCTGTGGGCCGATGCGCTCGCGCTGACCTCGATCTCGACGCAGGTCGGTTCGCTGACCGATATCGATGCCGATCCGATCATCGACAATGGCCGCGTTTACGCGCTGGGGCAGGGCGGCCGCATGGCGGCCTACGAACTGGTGACCGGGCAGCGGATCTGGGAACTCAACCTCGCAGGCATTTCCACTCCGGCAATCGCGGGCGAGTGGATCTTCACGCTGACCGACGATGCGCGCCTGCTCGCCATCGCGCGTTCGACCGGCAAGGTACGCTGGCTGACCCAACTGCCGCGCTGGCGCGACGAGAAGGACAAGAAGGGCCCGATCTTCTGGTCGGGACCGGTGCTTGCCGGGAACAATCTGTGGGCGGTCAGCTCGGAAGGCGAAGTCTACCGCATCAGCAGTGCGGAAGGTTCGGCCAGCCTGTTCACAGACCTCGACGAGCCGGTTTCGCTGGCCCCGATCGTGGCGAATAACACGCTCTACATTCTCGATGACAGCGGCCGGATCACTGCGTTCCGCTGACCGCCGTGCTAGCATGATCCGCCTGTTAACCATTCCGGGCTAACGAGGGGGGGTCATGAGCGCGCCTGCAACAGCACCCGCCGCGCGGCCGAAGAGCGATGTCTCCGCGGCCGTGGGGCTTGTTGGCCTCGCCGGGCTGCTGGCCTGGGTCGCTTTCGCGCGCGCCTTTCCGGCGATCGCCGAAACCTTCGACTGGGCGGTCCCGCGCGATACGCTGGGCGGGCGCAGCTCGGCGCTGGTCGGCCTGCTGGCCGCAGCGCTGCCCATGGCGGCGTGGTCGATCTTCGTCGAAAAGGTGCATCTGCGCCCCTCGACCGGTCTCGACTGGTCGCTGCCCGCACGCCGCGAGCCCGACCGCGCGGTGACCTGGGTAAAGCTGGCCGGCCTGTGGGCGACCTGGGCAATCATCGCCGGCCTCTATTGCCTGTGCCGCTGGTACTGGGACGGGCAATATCTCTTCTCGATGCAGGTCCTGGCCTACGCGGCCTTTCCGCTGGTCGTACTCTCGCTGCTCTATGTCCCGTGGCTCGACAGGGCGCTGGTCGAGCCGCGCGATCATGCCTGGCACTTTGGCGCCATGCTGTTGCTGCGTCCCGGCTGGGACGCGCGAGAAGTCCTCGGTCACTGGCGCGTATGGATCATCAAGGCCTTCTTCACGGCCTTCATGGTCTCGATCGTGCCCTTTGCCTTCCATACCATCGTGACGGCCGATTTCGGCGAAGTTGCCGCGCGTCCCGAACGCATCGCGCTGACCATTATCGAAGCGATGTTCATGATCGATGTCATGATCGGGACGGTGGGCTATATCGTCACCATGCGCCCGCTCGACGCGCATATCCGCTCGAGCAACCCGCTGCTGGCGGGCTGGGTGGCGGCGCTGATCTGCTATCCGCCGATCGTGTGGGGTATCCTCGGCAACGGCCGGGCGATCAATTACGAACAGAACACCGCGGGCTGGGTGCACTGGATGGCCGGGAACGACACGCTGCTGGCGCTATGGGGCGCTGTGCTGGTCGCGCTCACCGGGGTCTACGCATGGGCGACCTTCGCCTTCGGCCTGCGGTTTTCCAACCTCACCTATCGCGGGGTGCTGACCAATGGCCCGTATCGGTTCACCCGCCACCCGGCCTATGTGTCGAAGAACCTGTTCTGGTGGGCCGCGGTCCTGCCCTTCCTCGTAACCAGCGGCTCGCCGGTCGATGCAATCCGCAACAGCTTCTTCCTGGTGGTGGTCAACGCGATCTATTTCTGGCGCGCCAAGACCGAGGAAGCCCACCTGCTGGCCGAGGATCCCAAATACCGCGAATACCACGCATGGATGGCGCAGAACGGGCTGCTGACCGCGCCGCTGACGCGGATATGGAACCGGGTCAGGCCGCAGCCCGAAATCGCGCCGCAACCGGCGGAGTAATCAGCGCAGCGGCTGTCCCTCGTCGGTGTCGTAGATGCGCAGATCGCTGGCCTCGGGCGGGTTCGCCCCCATGAACTCCTGAAACGCTGCCATGTGGTCGGACTTGCCATGCGCATCGAGCGCCGCCTGGTCGCGCCAGCGTTCGAACAGGATCAGCGTGTCGGGATCGGCGAGGTCGCTGGCAAAGGCATAGTCGATGCAGCCTTCCTCGGCGCGGCTGGCGCGGACCATTTCGACGATCGCCTTGCGCGTGGCAGCATCGATCGAGCGTCCCAGCCTGATTGTACCGTTGATCTGGATCATCGCTGTTCTCCCACGCCTCTCAGAAGCTGTACTTGTAGATGCGGTCGATATCGCCGCCCCATTCGCCGTTATAGCGGTCGAGCATGACCTGCGCCGGAACCTTGCCCGTGGCCACGATTTCGTCGAGCGTTTCGAGGAAGCCGGTTTCGTTGTCGCCCGATGAATTGAGACGGCCCCGCGCGGCGAGTCCCGCACGGGCGATTGCCATTACTTCCCTGGCCAGATCGTGCAGCTTGCCGCCACCGGGGATGGGCGCATCGAGCGCGAGCCGCGGCACCGCGTTGCGCAGTTCCTCGCGCTCTTCCATCGTCCAGTGCTTGACCAGGTCCCACGAGGCATCGAGCGCGGACTGGTCGTAAAGCAGGCCGACCCAGAAGGCGGGCAGCGCGCAGATCCGGCTCCACGGACCGCCATCGGCGCCGCGCATCTCGAGAAAACTCTTCAGCCGCACTTCGGGGAAGGCGGTGGACAGATGGTCCCACCAATCGCTTTCGGTGGGCTTTTCGCCGGGCAGGATTTCCAGTTTCCCTTCGAGGAAATCGCGGAAGCTGAGGCCTGCGGCGTCGAGATACTTGCCGTCGCGGAAGACGAAATACATCGGCACGTCGAGCATGTAGTCGACCCAGCGTTCATAGCCGAAGCCGTCTTCGAAGACGAAGGGCAGCATGCCGGTCCGGTGCGGATCGGTATCGCTCCAGATATGGCTGCGATAGGACAGGTAACCGTTGGGTTTCCCTTCGGTGAAGGGGGAGTTGGCAAACAGCGCGGTGGCCAGCGGTTGCAAGGCCAGCCCGGTGCGGAACTTCTGCGCCATGTCGGCCTCGCTCGAATAGTCGAGATTGACCTGGATGGTGCAGGTGCGCAGCATCATGTCGAGGCCCAGATTGCCCACTTTGGGCATGTGCCGCATCATGATGTCGTAGCGGCCCTTGGGCATGACCGGCAGTTCCTCGCGGGTCTTGTCGGGCCACATGCCGAGGCCAAGGAAGCCAACCCCGCACCGTTCGCCGATTTCCTTCACCTGCGCGAGGTGGCGGCCGGTTTCGGCGCAGGTATCGTGCAGGTTTTCCAGCGGCGCGCCCGACAGTTCGAGCTGGCCCGCGGGCTCAAGGCTGACGGTTCCGTCAGAACCGCGCATGGCAATGACCTTGCCGCCTTCCTCGATCGGCTCCCAGCCGAATTCGCGCAGCGACAGCAGGATGTCGCGGATGCCGCCTTCTTCTTCATAGGACAGCGCGCGGTGGTCCTTGCTGCCATAGACCAGTTTTTCGTGCTCGGTACCGATCCGCCAGTCGGCCTTCGGCTTTTCGCCGCGCTGCATCGGAGCAACCAGCTGGTCGCGGCTTTCGATAATGGGGTCCTGTGCCCCCGATGTCTCGCGCGTGCTCATGGCGCGTGGCGATAGGCAAGGCGGCCGTGCGTGAAAAGGAAATTAATCTGCGTCCAGCCAGTCGCCCGCTTCAGCCATCCACACCGCCATGCCGGCAATAGCCGCAGTTTCGCCGCGCAGGATGCGGGGGCCGAGGCTGATCGCGACCGATGCGGGATGCGCGCGGATGGCTGCGCGCTCGGCGTCGTCGAACCCGCCCTCGGGGCCGACCAGCAGCGCGGCGGGCCCCTCGGCATAGCAGAAGGCATCGGCGGCCGGCTCGCCGCCTCCCTCGTCAGCGAAGAACAGGTGGCGATCCTGCGGCCAGTCACGCAGCAAGGCATCGAGCCGGGCCGGGGCCGCGACTTCGGGCAGCGCGGTGCGTGCGCATTGCTCGGCCGCCTCGGTCACGATCGTGGCCGCGCGTTCGGCATTGAGCTTGTCGGCGACGCAGCGCCGGGTGAGCACCGGCGCAATCCGCGCCGCGCCCAGTTCGGTCGCTTTCTCGAGCACGAGGTCGAAGCGGTCCTTCTTGAGCAAGGCCGGGCACAGCCAGAAATCGGGCACCGCTTCGCGCGGCCGCTGGTGGTCGCGCGGCTGCAGCACGATGCGGCGTTTGCCTGCTTCGATCACTTCGGCGGCCCATTCACCCGTCATGTCGTCGCACAGGATCACCGCATCGCCGGGGGCGACGCGCATGACCTTCGACAGGTAATGCGCCTGATTGCCCTCGACCGTGACCGGCGTATCGGCCGACAGCTCCTGCTCGACAAACAGACGCGGAGCGCTCTTGGGCGGCCAGGCGGGGGTAGCGGGCATGGCTCCTCTAATCACATCCACCATTCGGGCGAAAGCCGGGATCGTGGTGCTTTCCTAAAGAAGGTCCACGGCGATCCCCGCTTTCGCTGCGATGGCGAGATTGATAGGGCCGGCGCGATGAATGAAACCGTCGTCCCCGACAGCGAACACCGCGGGCTGGTTGCGCGCCTCCCGCAACTGCCGCGCGACCTGGCGCAGCTCGCGCGGTTCGACCGGCCGATCGGCTGGTGGCTGTTGTTCTGGCCCTGCGTCTGGGGCGTGTGGCTGACCGGCGCGGGCTGGCAGCTGGCGCTGCTCGCGTGGTTGCTGCTGGGGGCTGTCGCGATGCGCGGTGCGGGCTGCGTCTACAACGATATCGTCGATGCCGAGCTCGACCGGAAAGTCGCCCGCACCGCTTCGCGCCCGGTCGCCAGCGGGCGTATCTCGAAGAAGCTCGCATGGGCATGGCTGCTGGCGTTGTGCGCAGCCGGGCTGCTGGTGCTGTTGCAACTGCGCCCGCTGGCGCAGGGGGTGGCACTGGGCAGCCTCGCGCTGGTCGCGGCTTATCCCTTCATGAAGCGGATCACCTGGTGGCCCCAAGCTTGGCTCGGACTGGTTTTCACATGGGGGCTCTTGGTCGGATGGACGCAGCTGCGCGCCGACAATTGGGACGCGCTCGCCGCGATGTATGCAGGCGCAGCGCTGTGGGTGATCGGCTATGACACGATCTATGCGTTGCAGGACCGCGAGGACGACGCGCTGGTCGGCATTCGGTCGAGCGCGCTGCGTCTCGGCGGGCATGTGCAGGGCGGGGTGGCGCTGTTCTATGCCGGTGCGGTCACGCTGTGGGCGCTGGCCTTCTGGCT
>Ga0114914_1000263_pt1 | contig 10812 bp, 9 predicted proteins | sample MalvirAntarct_38_FD_89689 | JGI IMG/M metagenome (GOLD analysis project Ga0114914, IMG submission 89689) | Marine viral communities from the Global Malaspina Expedition - Malaspina viral metaG Antarct_38 | ecosystem: Environmental > Aquatic > Marine > Oceanic | place: Orkney Island (southeast)... | reverse complement strand
GTCCGAATCGGTCAGCCCGGCGAGTTCGGCGCGGGTGTCGAAGATGACCGGCTGGTCGGCCATTGCGGCGCGTGCCTGCTGGCCGAATTCGGGCGTGATTTCGGACAGTTCGGAATTGATCTGCTTGACCCGCTCGCGCTCGGCCTCGGTCAGCAGCGCGCCGGCGTGGACCATGCCCTGGTAGGTCTCTTCGAGCAGCCTGGCGTCTTCGCGGGTCATCGCCATGGCTGCGCGGTTGTCGTACACCGCCTTCACCCGCGCGAAGAGTTCGGGGTTGAGCGTGATGGAATCGCCATGCGCGGTCAGCTTGGGGCTGATTTCGGTGTTGATCTCATCGAGCCGGTCGGTGGTGTTCGACCCCGTCACGGCAAAGAACACGCGCGCCACCCGGCCGAGCATGCGGCCCGACTTTTCCAGCGCGACGATGGTGTTGCTCATCGTCGGCGGTGCGGGATTGTCGATGATCGCCTGGATCTCGGCTTTCTGGATCGCCATGCCCTGTTCGAAGGCGGGCAGGTAATCGTCTTCCGAGATCTTGGAGAAATCGGGCGTCTGGAAGGGAAGCGTGCTGTCCGCGGCAAAATAGCCGGTTGCCTCGGGCAGGTCGGCGGCCGCCATGTCCGGCTGGCCGATGGTATCGAGGTCTTCGCCGTAAGCGGCGGAGCACCCTGCCAGCAGTGCGGCGGATGCGACGGTGGCCAGTATCTGGGCCTTCATAGTGTTCCCCTCAGGATTGGCGCGCCGGCGGGTAAGCCTGGCGCTGGAATACGAAGATGACTTGCGCGGATGGACGCCCCGGCACGCGCGCGCAAGCGCGGACACGTCACCGGTCGGCGCGTTTCCTACATTGGTCGAACGGCACGCGCTAACGCTGGTTCCGACCGGCTGGCGCAGCCGCTGCGTCACGCGCCTCGCCCAGCGCGCGGCGATTGACGGTCATCAGCCGCGGACGGCCGCCTTCGCGGTCGACCACCAGCCATACTGCACCCAGTTCGAAAAACCCGCCCTGGTCCTTCGCCACGCTCATTTGCGACAGGTCCAGCCGTTCCAGCAGCGCGAGCATGTCGGCATCGAAAATTTCGTCGAACACAGCCTCGACCCCTGCGCGATCGGCGATCTCGCGGCGTTCCCCATCGCCGTCGATATACAGCAGCGGCAGGCCGACCTCGCGGAGCAGCTTTGCCTTGTCGCCGCTGCGCGCTGCGGCGCGCAATGCAGCGATCGCGGCCTCGAACTGGCTCGCGCTGGTGCCGGTTGCGCAGGAAATCGCGCCGCCGTCGACGATATCGTGCGCGCGGTCGAATTCGGTGCGGCGTTCCTCCTGCGTGGACCACACCAGCAGCAGGCAATCGTCGGGCTGCGCGCTGCCTTCGGCAAGCAGGTGGGCGCGCACTTCGCTCTCGCGCTCGTCCTCGGGCATGCACCCGGCGAGCGAGCAGCCAAGGGCCAGCGATAGGGGAAAGGCGGTTGTCGGTTTCATTCCGGTTCCAGCGCATATCGCATTACGGGCTCGTAGACAGAGCCTTCGGGACGCAGGAAGCTTTCGTACAACAGATAGGCATCGACCTCCCACGGACCAAGACGCAAGCCCGCGGTCCGGGCCAGGAATGGCTCGAGCGAGCCGCTGGCTCGGTTGGTGCGCGCCAGCGTGACATGCGGCTGGTACTTGCGGTGATCGGGTTCGACGCCGGCGGCAACGCAGATCTGTTCGATCCGGCGCCGCAGGCGCTGCAAGGTGACGTTGGGTTCCACGCCCGCCCACAGCGTATGCGTGCGGCCACTGCGGGCGAAGATACCAGTGCCCGAAAGCGCCATCCGGAAGCGGGGGAGGGCGGCAGCGCGCAGGCGCTCGGCCAGCTCGTCCGCCAGATGGGCGTCGACCTCACCGATGTAACGCAGCGTAACATGCAGTTGGTCGTCATCTTGCCACCGCACCGCATCGACGCCCTCCATCAGGTCGATCAGCGCGTCGCGGATCGCTGCGGGAGGGCGGATGCCGACGAAAAGGCGGTGGTACATGGTTCGGGTCTACAGGACGGTTGGGGACAGTCCGCCGCCTTTGGCGGAAAATCCCGTGGATGATGAGCTGAAAGCGATCAGGTGGAGGCGAGCCCGGGCATCTCGCGCGGGTCTTCATAGGCCGCTTCCATGAAGATTTTCGCGCGACGTTCGCTGCGATATTGCAAGCCCTTGGCGAATTGGCCGCCGGCATGCGTATAGTCCAGCTCGGCCGCGATCGCGTCGTAATCGCCGGCATCGATCGCGGCGTTCAGCCGCGGGCTCTCGCTCGGCGACACATTGCCGATACCGACATTGTAAACCAGGTCGAGAAGCGCGTCGAATTCGTGCTGGTGCAGCGGCAGGTCGCCGACCAGTTGGCGCACGCCTTCCTCGGCTTCGGCGAGATCGGCATCGAGAAACGCCAGCACCCGTTCCTCGCTGACCCGGTCACCGACGCGCAGCCTGTCTTCCGGTTCGACCAGATGGCCGACGCCCACCGTGGGGTAGCCCGCGACATCGCGGTAGACGGTGTAGCGCACGCCTTCTTCTTCGATCAGCGCCTGTTTGAACGTGTCGCTCGCTGTCAACAGCGGTGCCGGCTTGCGCACGCCTTCGGCATATTGCGCGGTCATGTCCGCCGTATTGGACGGGGCGACGGGCGCTGGGCGGGGCGGGCCGGTAAAGGCTGCAAGGCCGAGCGCCCCCGCACCCAGCATCAGTGTCGCCCGCTTGCGGGTCGATAGCTGCGGCCTGACATCGAAGGCCTGTGCGGCGGCCCGGCGCGCACGGCGCAATTCACGGCGGTGCTGGCGTTCGCGGCGCAGCCGCTTGAGCAGGCTTCGCGGGCCTTCACCGCGGCTGCCGCGCAATGTCGTATGCGACCAGTCGACCGCGTCCAGCGGCCGGTCCAGTTCGTCGAGAATCGCCTGCAGTGCGTCGGCGTTCCGGTTGTTTCGCGCTGTGTTCTGCCCGGTGGGGCCTGATGATTGCTTCCTGTGCGCGGTGTCCATTTCCATTGGCAGGGCACCTTTCGTTGATATTCGAATGAAGACACCTACAAGTCTGGTCCGGGGTACGCGATTTCGTGAACCCGGCGCGGTGTCGGTCTTTCCCAATCAACGGGTGGGGCGGCTCGATGGTCCTCGGCTCGTCCCGGCGGGGCAACGCCCGGTCGGTGGCGGGTGCCCGTCAGGCGGCGCGGCGCACGCGGTTGCGGCCGGTGTTCTTCGCTTCGTAGCACGCTGCGTCGGCGCGCAGCAGCGCATCGTCCAGGCCCTCGCCGAAGCGCCAGCCGGTCAGGCCGATCGAGGCCGAAATACGGATATCGGGGTGCTCGCTGAACCCGCCGGCGATCTGCGCGATCGCGCTGCGGAGGCGTTCGGCGGCGTCGGCCGCCGCGCCATCGTCCAGCCCGCGCGTGATCACGAGGAATTCCTCGCCGCCCAGCCGGAACGCCTGGTGCCCGGCGGCTGCGGGCAGGGTGCCGCCCCATTCGCGAATGGCATCGGCCGTCGCGATCAGCACGTGGTCGCCCACGCCGTGACCGTAAGTGTCGTTGATCGCCTTGAACCGGTCGAGATCGATGGTCATCAGGTGGCGCGGCTGGGTGCTGCGTTCGATCCGCGTTTCCTCGAACAGCTTGCGGCGGTTGAACAGACCCGTAAGCGGATCGCGCCAGCTGAGGAATTCCGCATGCGCCAGCGCATCGGCCAGGTCTTCCGACAACTGGCGGTTCTCGACCAGCACTTTCGCCGCGCTCTGGATGTGCTCGCCGGTGGAAGCGCTGTAGATGCGTATCCCGATGACGATCAGCGCGAGCATGACCACCAGCGCAGGATGCTGCACCCCGGGATGCAGGACAATCATCCCCAGCACGGTGAGCCAGAAGCTCGCCAACATGGCGTCGCGTGCCACTGGCAGGGCGGCAAGGGTGACGGCGATGAGCGTCACGACGATTACCACTACGCCGCGCACCAGATTGACGGCCACGACCGAACTGTCGGGCGGCGGCGGCCACAGCATCAGCGCCAGCGTGATGCCGGTCAGACACATGGCGAACAGGACGACCCGTCTGGCCGATTGCGCAGGCTTGCGTGCTCGCATCACGCGTTCGAGCTCGCCGACAGCCTTGTGCGTATAGACGAAGGACGCCGCACGCAGCAGCAGGAGGACTGTCATGGCAGCCGCGTTGGGCAGCATGGCGACACCGGCGGCGAGCATGGCCAGCCCGATCATGCTCGCCAGAACTGAGCGACGCTCGCGCTCGAGCATGGCAATGACCGCCTCGCGCTCGATCTCGAAAGGATCGACCGCCAGCCGCGTGAGCCCCTGGCTCGCAGTGTCGTCAAAACGGCTATCGGTGAACAATGGTGCGACCCTTCGTGTCCCGCGCATCGCGGGCGCTGCGGCATAGCGCCAATTGGTTAACGAACTCCAACGCGAAAATCACCATGTAGTAGCCTGCCACGACCGTGCCCCTACCGGTAGCTCGATTGTGACAATGGTTTGACAATCGATCGGTGCCCGCTGCCCGCTGCAATCGATCGGCAGCGTTGTAAATCGCGCCGGCGAACCCACATTCGCGGCACCACTGCGGCCGCCCATGCGTTCGGCCCGTACCCGCCCTTGACCCTAGCGAACAATTCGGGAACACGTTTCCTTCATGGCACTCACCAAAATTTCCGTCCGCGGCGCGCGTGAACACAATCTCAAGGGCGTCGACATCGACCTGCCGCGCGACAGCCTGATCGTGATCACCGGCCTCAGCGGTTCGGGCAAGTCGAGCCTCGCCTTCGACACGATCTATGCCGAAGGGCAGCGGCGCTATGTCGAGAGCCTCAGCGCCTATGCGCGCCAGTTCCTCGAGATGATGCAGAAGCCCGATGTCGAGCATATCGACGGGCTCTCACCCGCGATCTCGATCGAGCAGAAGACCACCAGCCGCAACCCGCGCTCGACCGTCGCGACAGTGACCGAGATCTACGACTACATGCGCCTGCTGTGGGCGCGCGTGGGCGTACCCTATTCGCCCGCCACCGGCCTGCCGATCGAGGCGCAGACCGTATCCAACATGGTCGACCGGGTAATGGAACTGCCCGAGGGCACACGCATCTACCTGCTCGCCCCCGTGGTGCGCGGGCGCAAGGGCGAATACCGCAAGGAACTGGCCGAATGGCAGAAGGCGGGCTTCACCCGCGTCCGCATCGACGGCGAGCTTCATGCGATCGAGGACGCGCCCGCGCTCGACAAGAAGTTCAAGCACGACATCGAGGTGGTGGTTGACCGGCTGGCGGTGAAGGAGGGCATCGAGACCCGCCTTGCCGACAGTTTCGAGACCGCGCTCAAGCTCGCCGAAGGGCTTGCCTATGTCGATCTCGCCGATGGCGCGGTGCCGGGGCGCGAGGACGAGGAGGCGGCGGCCGGCGGCGCGATGAAGGGCGCGGGGCTGCCCGCCAACCGCATCGTCTTTTCCGAGAAATTCTCCTGCCCGGTCAGCGGCTTCACGATCGAGGAAGTCGAACCGCGATTGTTCTCCTTCAACGCTCCGCAGGGCGCCTGCCCGACCTGCGACGGCATCGGCGAGAAGCAGCTGTTCGACCCGCAGCTGGTCGTCCCCAACGAAGCGCTCAGCCTCAAGAAGGGCGCGGTGGTGCCCTGGGCGAAGAGCAATCCGCCGTCGCCCTATTACATGCAGGTGCTCGCTTCCCTCGCGAAGGAATACGAGTTCGACCTGACCACCCCGTGGCAGGAGTTCGACAAGGAAATCCGCGACATTATCCTCCACGGCACCAAGGGCCGCGCGATCCCGCTGACCTTCAAGGACGGGCGCAAGAGCTACACCGTCAAGAAGCCCTTCGAGGGCGTGATCGGCAATCTCAACCGCCGCATGCTCCAGACCGAGAGCGCGTGGATGCGCGAGGAGCTGGCCAAGTTCCAGACCGCTCAGCCTTGCGAGACCTGCAACGGCAAGCGGCTCAATCCCAAGGCGCTCAGCGTCAAGATTCCCGGCCCCGCGGGCCCGACCGACATCGCCACCCCCACGCAGATGAGCGTCGCCGATGCCAAGGCGTGGTTCCTCGGGCTCGACGGGCATCTGACCGACCAGCAGGCGCAGATCGCCAAGGCCATCCTCAAGGAGATCAACGAGCGGCTGGGCTTCCTCGACAATGTCGGGCTCGATTATCTCAACCTCGACCGCACTTCAGGTACGCTGAGCGGGGGCGAGAGCCAGCGCATCCGCCTCGCCTCGCAGATCGGCAGCGGGCTGTCGGGCGTGCTCTACGTGCTCGACGAACCCAGTATCGGCCTCCACCAGCGCGACAACGACCGGCTGCTCGAAACGCTGAAGCGCCTGCGCGACCTCGGCAATACGGTGATCGTGGTCGAGCATGACGAGGACGCGATCCGCGCCGCCGATTACGTGGTCGATCTCGGCCCCGGCGCGGGCGTCCACGGCGGCGAGGTGGTCGCCGAGGGTACGCTCAAGCAGGTGCTCAAGAACAAGAAATCGCTCACCGCCGCCTATCTCACCGGCCGCCGCGAAATCGCGGTTTCGCCCAAGCGGCGCAAGGGCAACGGGCACAAGCTCACCGTCCACGGCGCGCGCGCCAACAACCTTGCCAACGTCACCGCCAGCCTGCCGCTGGGCACCTTCACCTGCGTCACCGGCGTCTCGGGCTCGGGCAAGTCCAGCTTCACCATCGACACGCTCTACGCCTCCGCCGCGCGCGAGCTCAACGGCGCGCGTATCGTCGCGGGCGCGCACGACAAGGTCACCGGGCTCGAATATTGCGACAAGGTGATCGAGATCGACCAGTCGCCCATCGGCCGCACCCCGCGCTCCAACCCCGCCACCTACACCGGCGCCTTCACCCAGATCCGCGACTGGTTCGCGGGCCTCCCCGAAAGCCAGGCGCGCGGTTACAAGCCGGGGCGCTTCAGCTTCAACGTCAAGGGCGGCCGCTGCGAGGCGTGCCAGGGCGACGGCCTCATCAAGATCGAGATGCACTTCCTGCCCGACGTCTACGTCACCTGCGAACAATGCGGTGGCAAACGCTACAACCGCGAAACGCTGGAGGTAAAGTTCAAGGGCCACTCGATCGCCGACGTGCTCGACATGACGATCGAGGATGCGGAGGAATTCTTCAAGGCGGTCCCGCCGATCCGCGACAAGATGCACATGCTCAACGAGGTCGGGCTCGGCTACGTCAAGGTCGGCCAGCAGGCGACCACGCTGTCGGGCGGCGAGGCGCAGCGCGTCAAGCTCGCCAAGGAACTCGCCAAGCGCAGCACCGGGCAGACGCTCTACATCCTCGACGAGCCCACCACCGGCCTGCATTTCGAGGACGTGCGCAAGCTCCTCGAAGTGCTCCACCGGCTGGTCGAGCAGGGGAACTCCGTCATCGTCATCGAGCACAATCTCGACGTGATCAAGACGGCGGACCATGTGCTTGATCTTGGGCCGGGCGGCGGTGTGCGCGGGGGTGAGGTTGTGGCGCAGGGCACGCCCGAGGAGGTTGCGGCAGTCGAGCGGAGCTATACGGGGCAGTACCTCAAGCCGATGCTAGAGCGGCAGCGGGAGGCGGCGGAGTAGGAGGGCATGAAGAAATATTCTCGACGTCATCGAGCGCATCTAATCCGCAAGAGTCGTGCGGGATCTTGTCGCAAGTCAGCACACTTTCATCGGCACAAGATTTTCGTTGATGACCTCGCAAGGATGAAGTCCGTACGCAGGCGCCTTCCAGCTTTCACCACAGAGCGCGAAGTCCATCAAAAATACATTTGCTTCGATGCGCCGAAGCGTTTCAACATCTTTGAAAATTATGAGCGAACTCTGGCGTTCATCTTAGATGTGCGGACATTATTTATGCGTACCCAGAGGAAACGAGGACGAAGGCCCTATTACGCCAATTTCTCGACTATTGAGGAACTGGATCCTGCTAGCGGACTGATCTTAGCAGCTGAAATCGACCGTTGGCGGCGGACCACCTCGCGAACGCCCGTGTCATTTGACCATCTTTGGAAGAAGGACGTTCGAGATTTCTTCTTTCAAGCGGGGCTTTTCGATCTCTTACACATTGATCCAGCAGCTACCCACGTCTCGGAAGGGGATGAGGGTGACTTTGAAACAATCCAATATCGTTCAGGGATAATTACGAGCGGCGAGGAAGCCAATTCTTTCCGAGAAGAGCTAGAGGCGAAGATCGGTGGAGATATCGGCCCTAGAGTTGATGTCTACAACGCCTTGAGTGAGGCGATGTCAAACGTGGTTTGGCACGCTTATCAGAGGACGCTTGGAGCTTGGCCAAAAGCAGTGATCAATCGTTGGTGGCTTGGCGGGACGTGGTCCAAGTCAGATAACATGGTGACAGTACAGATGTACGACCATGGGGTTGGAATTCCGAGAACGCTGCCCAAATCTGAGCACTGGAGTGAAGTTTTGCCGCTCATAGGACGTATCGATAGCGAAAGGTCAGATGCCGGGATGATTGAGGCGGCCATGCAGTATGGCCGAACCAGGACGGGGAAGGCTGGCCGGGGCAAGGGTCTTGCGCAAATGGCCGACTGGATTGAGAGCGCCGATAATGGTTCGCTAAGAATTCTGAGCGGCAATGGTAGCCTAACTTTCCTACCCGGTCGCCAACTGATCAAAGAGAGGCTTGCAACGGAGTTTTGTGGTACACTCGTTGAATGGAAGGTATCGCTATGAGTGCTGAGCTGATTCTATCTGTCGCTAGGTCGTTTTCACCATTTCCAGGGGGTAGGACAAGGAAGGATGGCCCGTTTAGTGGTGCCGTTTTTCTAGAGGATATTTTGCTGCCTGAGCTCGAAAAAAACGACTCGGTTGTCATTGACATTGATGGTGTGGCTGGTCTGCCTTCCTCCTTTTGGGAAGAAGTCTTTGGCGGGCTGATCAGGAAGAATTTTATTGATATCAAAGACTTGGGTGTGAGGCTTAAGGTCAGGACCACTGAGCCCGATTTGGAAGTCTATAGATCGCTGGCATACAGATACGCCGAAGACGAAGCTAAATCTCGGGCGACATCCTAGCATCAATGACAATCCTTTTTGAGAGGTTTCTAGCACCAGCTTTGGTCGCTGCATTCGTCGCGTTTTTTGTGAACAACGCGATTTACCATCGGCGTCAAAAACGCAGTTATCGTAATGACCTGCTCGACAGCGTTCGCGCATATATCAAGGCAGGTGTGGAGATGGCTGTCGCTTATTTCTCCGAATCTGATGTCGAGAAGCGGGTCAATGCCGCTTCCCAGCTTCAGCTATTCGAATCAGATTTGCGTGAGGATCTGGTTACGATCCGTACCGATGAAGATGGCGACGATACGGCGATCATCTCCGACATTGAGCTACGAGAGCAGGACTTCCTCGCTCATCTCACTGGCGGTACCTTCGGGTCTGAATCCGATGCAGCGAGCGATAGAGAACAGATCCGGAAGATAATCGCATCTGGCGTTCTGTTGAGAAAATCGCTGCGAAGGCTAAGGCATTCGAGATTCACTAGAAATGAGCCACTGATCTCATTTGTGGTGATCGCTGTGCAACTGGTTATCGTAGCAATCTCCTGTGGGGTTGGGTTCTACGCGGCAGGGTTGCCAGATTAAAATCTGTAGATTGCTATCTCAACCCATGCGCCATGAAGAATGCATTTTGGATTCTTCGCTTCCAAGCTGCTGTCCTACACGCCCCCATCTGTATAGCTAATCCGGTTCCCCTGCTCACAACCCACGGGCGAACCGATGCACACCACCCCCGACATTCCCGCAACCCACCCCATCATCCTCCACACCGACCTCCATGCCGAGGACGAGCGCGCGCCGCAGACGCAGTTCGTGGTCGAGCGGCAGGTGGCGTTTCTCGAGGCGCTGGCGACCACGGGCAGCGTGCGCGCGGCGGCGCGGCGGGCGCGGGTGTCGCACCAGACCTGTTACCGTGCGCGCCGTGCCAGCGCCGCCTTCGGGCGCGCCTGGGATGCGGCGCTGGTGGTCGCGCGCGGCGCGGCCGAGGCGAAGCTTGCCGATTACGCCATGAACGGGATCGAGGAGGAGGTGTGGTATCACGGCGAGCACAGGGGGTGAGCGTGGGGAGAGAGAGGGTGAGAGGGAGTCCTCGCGTTTCGAACCGACATCCGTCGGTTCGTCCTCGCTAGACGTGCAGCAAGCTGCACCCGCTGCGGGCGCGCGGTCGCGCTTGCCGTTCGCTGGTCGCGAACGGAACTTGCGCGGTAGGATAGAGGAGCGCTCTGGTTCCGAGCCGCAGGCGAGGCAAGGCCGGAAGCGTAGTCGAAGACGCAGCTGGCCGAAGGCCACCTGCACGCCCGCCCGCAGGGGCCCGCAGGAGCGCAGCGACGGAGGAACCGCCCCGAGGACGAAGCCGCGGATGCGGCTTCGAAAAGCAAAGACTCCCCCCGCGGATGCGGCTTCGCAACCCTACACGTTGATCAGCCCGAACTTGAGCCCCTTGACCGCGGCCGAGGCGCGGTCGGTCACGTCGAGCTTGGCGAAGATGCGCTTGATGTGCGTGGCGATGGTCGGGCGCTTGTTGCCGAGGATCATCGCGATCTCCTCATTGCTCTTGCCGCGCGCGATCCAGTGCAGGATGGTGATCTCGCGCGGGGCCAGGTGCGGGCGCTCGACCTCTTCGGACGCCAGCTGGTCGATCCGCAAATGGGTCGCCTGCGCGACGCTGTGGAGGATCGGCACATCGGCATGCGCGATGCGGTCCTCGTGGTCGATCATGGTGATGGAGAACACCGCGATGTGCTGGCGCGGGCCGAAGGTCGGCAGCAGGAAGCCG
>Ga0114914_1000261_pt1 | contig 10852 bp, 9 predicted proteins | sample MalvirAntarct_38_FD_89689 | JGI IMG/M metagenome (GOLD analysis project Ga0114914, IMG submission 89689) | Marine viral communities from the Global Malaspina Expedition - Malaspina viral metaG Antarct_38 | ecosystem: Environmental > Aquatic > Marine > Oceanic | place: Orkney Island (southeast)... | reverse complement strand
CCCAATGGAGGTTCGATCTCGGTGCCGGTGTCCAGGACTGTGTGAGGCAGGGAGCCGAACACAAGCCTCCAGGGATGGATTCACGGCGGGTCCTGGACACCGGCACCGAGATCGAACCGCGCTACGAAGCCGCTAAATGGGTAGAACGCTCCTATTCCTGCAGCAGACTGATGTCGGCCACGTTGAGGAACAGGTCACGCAGGAAGGTGAGCAGCGCCAGGCGGTTGTCGCGCACCGCCGGGTCCTCGGCCATCACCATCACCTGGTCGAAGAAGGCGTCCACCGGCTCGCGCAGTTCGGCGAGCAGTGCCAGCACCGCTTCGTAGTTGCCCTCTTCCAGCAACGGCTCGGAGCGGGCGTAGGCGTCCACCACCATGTCGGTGAGGGTCTGCTCCGCCTCTTCCTCGAGCAGGGCACCGTCGATCTCTTCCGGCGGCGCTTTGTCCAGTTTGGCGAGGATGTTGGAGACGCGCTTGTTGGCGGCCGCCAGGGCCTGGGCTTCGTCGCGGTTCTGGAACGCCGCCACCGCCCGCACCCGGCGGTCGAAATCCAGCGGCCGGCGGCAGGCTTCGTCGAGGGCCAGCACCGACAGGATTACCGGCGTGGCGAAGCCCTGCTCCTGGTACATGGCCCGGTAGCGGCCCTTGACGAAGTCGAAGGCCTCGTCCACCCGGTCGGCGTCGATGCGCTGGCCGAGGGCCACCGCTGCCTGGTCGAGCAGGTCGCGCAGATCCAGGGCCAGCTGGTTGTCGATGATGATGCGCAGGATGCCCAGGGTGGCGCGGCGCAGCGCGTAGGGGTCCTTGGTGCCGGAGGGCTTCTGGCCGATGCCGAAGATACCCACCAGGGTGTCGATCTTGTCCGCCAGGGACACCGCCTGGCCGGTTTTGGTGCGCGGCAGCCCGTCGCCGGCGAAGCGCGGCAAATACTGCTCGTGCAGCGCCTGGGCCAGCTCTTCGGGCAGACCTTCATTGCGGGCCAGGTAATAGCCCATCACGCCCTGCATGGTGTCGAACTCGTACACCATCTCGCTGTTCAGGTCCGCCTTGCTGAGCGCGCCGGCGCGGCGCGCCAGGTTGGCGTCGCCGCCGATGCGGTCGGCGATCTCGCCGGCCAGCCAGCCGATGCGGTCGCACTTGTCCGCCAGAGTGCCCAGCTTCTGCTGGAACACCACCTGGGCGAGGCCCTGGGCGTGCTGTTCCAGGGGCTTGCGGCAGTCGTTGTCGTAGAAGAAGGCGGCGTCGGCCAGGCGCGGGCGGATCACCTTCTCGTTGCCGGCGATCACCTTCTGCGGATCGCGGGATTCGATATTACTGATGGTGATGAAATGCGGGGTCAGCTTGCCGTTGGCGTCGAGCACCGGGAAATACTTCTGATGTTCTTCCATGGCGGTGATCAACGCTTCCTGGGGCACGCGCAGGAAGTCGTCGTCGAAACGGCCGGCCAGGGCCACCGGCCACTCCACCAGGGCGGTGACCTCGTCGAGTAGATCCTCGTCCAGATGGGCCTGGCCGCCGGCGTCGCGGCCGGCCTGCTCGGCCTGCTGGCGAATCATTTCCCGGCGGCGCGGGAAGTCGGCGATCACCTTGCCGTCCTGCTCCAGGCGGCTGGCGTAATCGCCCGCCTCGCGCAGCTCGATGGCGTCCGGCGCGTGGAAACGGTGGCCCCGGGAGGTCCGTCCGGCACGCTGATCAAGCAGTTCGAAATCAATCACGTCGCTGCCGTACAGCGCCACCAGCCAGTGCACCGGGCGCACAAACTGCACCTTGCGGCGCCCCCAGCGCATGCGCTTGGGAATCGGCAGCTTGTTGACCGCCTGGGCGAGAAAGTCCGGCACCAGCTCCACGGTGGGCCGGCCGGCTTCGGTGAGCTGGGCGAACAGCCGCTCGCCCTTGTCGGTGTCGCGGCGGTCGAGCTGGTCCACGCTCAGGCCCACGGAGGCGGCGAAGCCTTCGGCGGCCTTGGTGGGTTTGCCGTCGGCGTCGTAGGCGGCCTGCAGGGCCGGGCCCAGACGTTCCACCTGGCGATCCGCCTGCTTGTCGGCCAGGTCACGCACCAGCACCGCCAGACGGCGCGGCGCGGCGAAGCTTTCCACCGCCCCGTGCGCCAGGCCGGCGTCGTCCAGCTGGCGCACCAGTTCCTCGGTGAGAGCGGCGCTCAGATCCGGCAGAGCCTTGGGGGGCAGCTCTTCGGTACCCAGTTCAATCAACAAATCCCGCTTGGCCATATCGTTCGCCATGATTACTTGCCCCCTTTCTGTTTCTTGGCGGCTTTATCGTCCTGTTGCCGTAGCTGCGCCTCCACTTCCTGGCGGATGTCGTCGGCGGCCATCGGAAAGCCCAGCGCGCGGCGTGCGTCGAAATAGGCCTGGGCCACGGCCCGGGCCAGGGTGCGCACGCGCAGAATGAAGCGCTGCCGCTCGGTGACCGAAATCGCCTTGCGGGCATCCAGCAGATTGAAAGTATGGGAGGCCTTGAGCACGTACTCGTAGGCGGGCAGCGGCAGCCCGGCCTCGATCAGCTTGCCGGATTCCGCCTCGAACAGGTCGAACTGGTTGAACAGGGCTTCCACGTTGGCGTGTTCGAAGTTGAAGGTGGACATCTCCACCTCGTTCTGCAGGAAGACGTCGCCGTAGGTGACCTTGCCGAAGGGCCCGTCGGACCACACCAGGTCGTACACCGAGTCCACGTTCTGCAGGTACATGGCGAGCCGTTCCAGGCCATAGGTGATCTCGCCGGTGACCGGGTAGCAGTCGATGCCGCCGACCTGCTGGAAGTAGGTGAACTGGGTCACCTCCATGCCGTCCAGCCAGATTTCCCAGCCCAGGCCCCAGGCGCCCAGGGTGGGCGATTCCCAGTTGTCTTCCACGAAGCGGATGTCATGGGTGAGCGGATCGAAACCGAGGCGGCGCAGGGAATCCAGATACAGCTCCTGGATGTTGTCCGGCGACGGCTTGAGCACCACCTGGAACTGGTAGTAATGCTGCAGCCGGTTGGGGTTCTCGCCGTAGCGGCCGTCGGTGGGCCGCCGGGACGGCTGCACGTAGGCGCTGTTCCAGTTTTCCGGGCCGATCGCGCGCAGGAAGGTGCTGGGGTGGAAGGTGCCCGCCCCCACTTCCATATCCAGGGGCTGGACGATCACGCAGCCCTGCTCCGCCCAGTACTGTTGCAGGGCCAGAATCAGGCCCTGGAAGGTGCTTGTATCCGCTTGCGGTTGATCCGCCATGGTGGTTCCCGTTCTTCCAAGCTCTGTGAAAATAAAGGGGCAAGTATAGCGTCCCCCAGGGGCCGGTGATACCGTGCTACCCACCGATACGCCTGGAAACACGGGGGTTTGACCATGGAGCGTTGTCCCTGGTGCGGCACGGATCCGCTTTACGTGGCCTACCACGACCAAGAGTGGGGCGTGCCCGAGCACGACGACCGCCGTCTGTTTGAGTTCCTGATTCTCGAGGGCGCCCAGGCGGGGTTGAGCTGGATCACCGTATTGCGAAAGCGGGAAAACTACCGCAAGGCGCTGGACGGCTTCGACCCGGAGAAAATCGCCCGCTACGACGACGCCAAAATCGCCACCCTGCTCCAGGACAGCGGCCTGATCCGCAACCGCCTGAAAATGGGCGCCGCGGTGGGCAACGCCCGCGCCTATCTCGACCTGCGCGACGCCGGCACCAGCCTGGACAGTTTCGTCTGGGATTTCGTCGACGGCGAGCCGCGCATCAACCGCTTCCGGTCCCTCTCCGAGGTGCCGGCGGTGACCCCCGAAGCCGAGGCGCTCAGCAAGGCGCTCAAGAAACAGGGCTTCCGTTTCGTCGGCCCGACCATCATGTACGCCTTCATGCAGGCCGCCGGCCTGGTCAACGATCATCTGGTCAGCTGCCCCCGGCACCGCCAGCTGGCTTGACCCCGGGCACAGCCTCAACCCACTTTTACAAACGGCGCCCGAAGCTGGTACGGCACTTGCTGTGTATCGGGGGAACGGAGGCCCCATGAAACCACTATTGATTCTGCAAACCGGTAGCACCTACCCCGCCCTGCAACGGCATTACGGCGATTTCCCCGACTGGATCCGGCAGGGTCTCGGTGACCAGGCCCCGGTGACCGTGGTGGACGCCCGTGACGGCCAGCCCCTGCCGGGCGCGGCGGGCTTCAGCGGCGTGGTGATCACCGGTTCCCATCACATGGTCACGGACGAAGCCGGCTGGATGCGACACCTGATGCACTGGCTGGAAGGCACCCTGCAACTGGCCGAGGCACCGCCCCTGCTGGGCATCTGCTTCGGACACCAGATTCTCGCCCACACCCTGGGCGGCGAGGTGGGTGATCACCCCCAGGGCATGGAAGTGGGGACCGTGGCGTTGCGCACCACCAGCGCGGCCCGCGGCGACCCCTTGCTGGCGGCGTTCTGCGATCAGCCCTGGGCGCAGATGATGCACCGCCAATCGGTGCTCACCGCGCCCGCCGGCGTCGAGGTGCTGGCCAGCAACGGGCACGGAAGCTGCCAGGCGTTCCGCTACGGTCACGGCGCCTGGGGCTGCCAGTTCCATCCGGAATTCAGCGCCGATGTGACGCGGGCCTATCTGCAGGCGATGCGCGGGCAGCAGCTCAGCGACCAACAGGTGGACGACCTGCTGCCCAGCGTCCGCGAGTGCCCCCAGGCCGGCGCCGTGCTGGCGCATTTCGCCAACCAGGCGGTGCCGGCGGCGGCGTAGCGGTTCAGGGGCGCCTTAGTCCTGGCCGCCGAACACCGCGCCGATCAGCGCGCTGCCCCGGCTCACCGGATCCTGCCGGATCAGGGCTTCCTGGGTGCCGATCTCCGTGTACAGCCGCTCCAGGCTGGTGTCGATCACGTAGTTTTCCAGATTCAGGTCTGGTTTGTCGGCCATCGGCAGGCGGTTATAGGCGTTCAGCAACGTCCGGTACTGGTCGTAGAAGCCGGTTTCCCGAAGGCTGCTTTCGATGATCGGCCGGTACCGCTCGGTGAGGCTGGCTTCGGTGCGGCCGCGAAAGTAATCGGTGGCGGCGGTGTCGCCGCCGCGCACGATGCCCAGGGCGTCGGTCACCGTCATCTCCTGGATCGCGTCCTTGAACACCGGCGCGGCTTCCGCGGCGGCGTTCTCGGCGCCCCGGTTCATGGCGTCGCGGACCTGGTCCACGTAGCGCCCCAGGCCGATACGCTCGAGATTGCCGGCCACCGATTCCACCCTGGCGGGCAGCGGCAGGTCGAAGGCGCCGCTGCTGGAGAGTTTGCTGGTGGCCCGGTCCGAGCTGATCGACAGCGTCTCCTTGATGGCCCCGGCCAGGCGGCTGTCGGTGTCGTAGCCGGCGGCTTTGGCGGCCTGGTTGCCCTGCTCGATCCACGGCGCCAGGGCGTCCATGTTCTGGCAGGCGGTGAGTGTGAACAGCGCCGCGCCGGCGAGTAGAACCCGTTTCATAGCTTTCCTTCCCTTTCGATGAATTGGTGTAGCATGCCCGCTGGACCGCGCCGCTAGAAGAACGAGCCCGTAATGAGCGATTTTTACCGTGAGCAGCACAAACTGCGGCTCGCTTACATGCCCTGGCTGTACCCGCGTCTCAAGCCCCGCCACCGCGATTGGGCCGTGCCCTGGCAGGCCGAGCTGCAGCGGCAATGGTCCATTCTGGAGACCGTGCACTTCGGCGTGCACTGTTTTGTGGCGCCCCAGGCCCGGCTGTTCGCGGAACCCGGCCGGGGTATCCACGTCGGCGACGGCAGCCACATCGCCGCGGACTGTGTGTTGCACGGCCCGCTGCGTCTGGGCGCCTCGGTCAGCCTCAACCATCATGTGACCCTGGAGGGGGGCGCCGCCGGGATTGAGATCGGTGACCATACCCGCGTCGCCGCCTACTGTACCTTATACGCCTTCGACCACGGTATGGACGCGGCCGCACTGGTGCGTGAACAGCCGGTACGCTCCCGGGGAATCCGCATCGGCCGCGATGTCTGGCTGGGCGCCCGGGTGGGCGTGGTCGACGGCGTCACCATCGGTGACCACGCGGTGGTGGGCATGGGGTCGGTGGTCACCCGCGATGTGCCCGCCTGGACCATCGTCGCCGGCAATCCCGCCCGTGTGATCGGCCACCGGCCGGGGGCACCCATTCACCGGGGCGGTGCCCCGCGACACGGAGAGACGCCATGAGTACCAGTGTTTTTTCACTGCTGGTAAAACGCCGCTTCGGGCCTTTTTTCTTTACGCAGTTTCTGGGTGCCTTCAACGACAACGTGTTCCGCCAGGCGCTGATTCTGCTGATCGCCTCCGGGGTGGTCGCCGGCACCGAGGTGAACACCCTGAACAACGTGGCCCTGGCGTTGTTCATCCTGCCGTTCTTCCTGTTCTCGGCGCTGGCCGGGCAACTCGCCGACAAGTACGACCGGGCCATGCTGGTGCGGCGCATCAAGCTGGTGGAAATCTTCATCATGACGTTCGCGGCGGTGGGCTTTTTCTTCAACGCCGTCTATTTCCTGCTGGCGGTGCTGTTCTGCATGGGCCTGCAGTCCACCTTCTTCGGCCCCATCAAGTACTCGATCATTCCCCAGCACTTGCCGTCCCGGGAGCTGGTGTCCGGCAACGCCCTGGTGGAAATGGGCACCTTTCTGGCGATTCTGCTCGGCTCGATTTCCGGGGTGCTGCTGAAAATGGACGCCGCCGACCCGCTGATCGTGTCCGCGGTGGTGGTGGGCCTGGCGGCGCTGGGGTATCTGGCCGCCCGTGGCATTCCCAAGGCGCCGGCCGCCGACCCGGGAATGAAGATCAACTGGAATCTGTGGCGGGAAACCTGGCATATCGTCGGCTACGCACGGGAGGTGAAATCGGTGTGGATGTGCGTGCTGGGCATTTGCTGGTTCTGGTTTCTCGGCGCCGCCTACACCACCCAGCTCAAGGTCTACGTCGACGACTATCTGCTCGGCACCGACGGCCTCTATGCCTTGCTGCTGGGCACCTTTTCCGTGGGCATCGGGCTGGGCTCCTACCTGTGCGAGAAAATGTCCGGCCACCGCGTGGAGCTGGGCCTGGTGCCGCTGGGTTCGATCGGGTTGAGCGCCTTCGGCATCGACCTGTTCTTCTCCTACGCCGGCCTTCCCAAGGATGTGTCGGTGGACATCGCCGCCTTCCTGCAACAGCCGGCCGGCTGGCGGGTGATGGTGGATCTGCTCGGCATCGGGGTGTTCGGCGGCTTCTATATCGTGCCGCTGTTCGCGCTGATCCAGCAGCGTTCCAACCCCAGCCATCTGGCGCGCATCATCGCCGCCAACAATATTCTCAATTCCCTGTTCATGGTGGGTTCGGCGGTGGCGGGTATCGTGCTGGTCGGTATGCTCGATCTCACCGTACCGGAGTTCTTCCTGGTGCTGTCGCTGGCCAATGTGCTGGTGGCCGCCTACATCTACACCCGGGTGCCGGAGTTCCTGATCCGCCTGCTGGTGTGGATGCTCACCAATGTGCTGTACCGCATCAAGGAACAGGGCATGGAGAACATTCCGGACGAAGGCCCCTGCCTGCTGGTGTGCAACCACGTCAGCTATGTGGATGCGTTGCTGCTGGGCGGCGCCGTGCGCCGGCCGGTGCGGTTCGTGATGGCCAAGCCGATCTACGATTTGCCGTTGATGAACTATATCTTCCGGACCGGAAAGGCGATTCCGATCGATTCCAAGGAGCGTAATCCGGAGATTTACCAGCAGGCGTTCGAGCGCATCAACGAGGAACTGGCGGACGGCCAGGTGGTGTGCATCTTCCCGGAAGGCAAGCTGACCCGGGACGGTGAGCTGGCGGAATTCAAAACCGGGATGGAAAAAATTGTAAATGAAAATCGGGTTCCGGTAATTCCCATGGCACTCTCCGGTCTATGGGGTAGCTTCTTCAGCCACAAGGGCGGCCCGGCGTTGACCCGGCTGCCGAAGCGTTTCTGGTCCCGCGTGAAACTCAATGTGGGCGAAGCGGTAACCGCCGACCAGGTGGCGTCGCAGGACATGCGGCGCCGGGTGCTCGGGTTACGGGAACGCCCGTGATCCGCCCGGGTCTCAGGATTCAAGAACCGATACGATTAAAGAGGATAACCATGCGACGTATTCTGATAGCTCTGAGTCTGCTTTTCACCTTCACGGCCAGCCACGCGAGCAATGTGGAAATTCAGCATGTGTTCGGTTGGATCGAAAACGCCACGCTGGAACCCTGGGGCGTGAAAGTGAAAAGCAAACTCGACACCGGTGCCCTCACGTCTTCCCTGCACGCCCGCAACATTGAACGTTTTGAAAAAGACGGCGAGGAGTGGGTGCGCTTTGAAGTGAACGTGGAAGACCAGGACGAAGACGAAAAAGTGTCGCGCAAGTTCGAGCGCCCGCTCTATCGCGATGTGATTATTCGCGGCGCCGGTGGTGAAGAGCGCCGTCCGGTGGTGCTGATGGAAATCTGCTTCGGCGATACCGTGCACGAAGAGCAGTTCAGCCTGGAAAACCGCAGCGACATGATCTATCCGGTGCTGATCGGCCGCCGCACCATCCAGCATCTGGGCGTGGTGGACGTGACCAACACCTTCATGCACGAACCGCAGTGCGATGAAGACAGCCCGGTGGAAAAATTCGACAAGGACAACACCGACGAAGACGTGGGTGTGTGAAGTTTTGAGATCGTCTGTGCTCACTGGTAGCTCGCCTGTAGGATAGCTTCAAACCGCCTTTTGACAGGGGGTTTTCTGGTAAATTTGTCTGTGTAGCATCTGAAGGAGTCTGATGAAATCTGCTGTAATCCAGTTCAAGAGTATAGGTTTTGGTATAGCTTTTGGTGTAGGGTTGTGGGCGCCTTAACAAAAAAGGCTGTTGATGATGAAAAGCTATACTTATGGCCAGAGCTTCATCAATGCCATCGATGGCTATCGTTCCAATCAGTTAATGGATCAAAGCATGCAGAATAACAACACGGCAACAAGCCACTATCGGCGAGAGCCATCGAGACGATGCGGCCTGGCGATAAAGTCAAAGTGGACACTGGAGAGAATGCCGGTCTGCGTGTGACTTGCGGGGCTAGCGGTGGCAGGTCGTTCATCTATCGCTATCGGAGCCCCGAAACGGGCAAGCTAACTCAAGTCAAGATAGGGAATTACCCCTCGATGAGTCTGGCTGAGGCTCGCCTAGAGCTTGCTCGGATGAAGGCTTTACGACGAGATGGCGTATGCATTCGTGCCGAAATTCAGCGGGAGAAAGTACGTCAAAGTGCAAAAATTGAACAGGAAAAGGAAGCGGCAGAGGTGGCCGCGTTTACTGTTCGTGACTTGGTTGATCTGTACTTAACTGAAGTGATTGAGGATCGACTGGTTGTAAATCGTCGAACTGGGGCTCAGAAACGAGTTCCTGGTGCACGGAAACCTAAGGGGCAGGCCGAGACTAGGCGCACCCTGTACGGTGATGCTGTACGCACTCTGGGGGATCGATCTGCTGCAGAAGTTCGGCGTAAACATGTGGTAGAGATGGTGAAGGACATTCTTGACCGGGGAGCAAACGTTCAGGCTGGGAATGTGCTGCGTGAGCTCAGTGCCGCCTACGACTATGCGATTGGCCTTGGCAAGTTTGATGATGATTTTGCGAACCCGGCTTTGTTGGCAAAGTCGAGCCTGAAGCAGGCTAGAGTCCGACTTACGTCTGTTCGGGGCAAACGCGTATTGTCCGATGCGGAGTTGAAGGAAGTGTTAGCGTGGTTGCCAGGCTCTGGTTTCTCGGTAACACAAAAGAACGTCATTCGTTTGACTCTGTGGACAGGAGCTCGCACGGGTGAGGTTTGTAAGGCGCGTTGGTCTGATGTAGATCTCGATCGAGCAGTTTGGCATATGCGAGACTCCAAGAACGGAGCCGAGCGGTATGTGCAGTTGCCGAGCCAAGCTGTGGCTTTTCTCCGTCAGCTTCGTTTAACCACCAATACCTATCTGTTTCCTTCGAGTCGGACGGGATTGCCGATCCAGCAGAAATCGCTTACCGAAACAAAATGGTATTTGAGAAATTCTGCCAAGGCTCGAAGTGGCACCTACTTTAAGCCAGGCCAAGCTTGGCTGGATAGCATTCCTGACTGGTCTCCACATGATCTGCGTCGTACGGTTCGCACGGGGTTGTCTCGTTTAGGCTGTCGCAATGAAGTGGCTGAGGCAGTGATAGGGCATTCAAGAAAGGGTATTGAAGGGACTTATGATCTGCACGATTATGAACCCGAATGTCGCGAGTGGCTGCAAAAGTGGGCTGATCATCTGGAAACCCTTGACGGCGTGTGTTAGTTGGCATAACCCATCTTAATTTCACAAATTGCAGCAACCGGACAGAGAGAAATCTATTTCTCTCTGTCTCTCTTAGGCTCGCCAGTCCCTGACCTTGCTGGCCTACGGCCTCCACCGGACGCCTCGATCGGTCCGCTGCTAAACAAAAGCGAACATTCGATTTTATCTTAATAATTCGATAGAAACGCGTAAACCGCTACAGGACTTAGTCGAAAAGCTGATTTTACCTTCATAGCGAGTCACTATATCTCGAACGATAGCAAGGCCGAGACCGTGCCCAGGTGTTTGCTCATCTAGCCGCAGACCCCTTTGGCCCAAACTGGCTAAATCCTTGTGATTAACCCCTGGGCCATCATCAGCAACAACTATTCGCTTGAAGCCGCTGCCTTGTTCCACAGAGAGCTCTACGCATCTCGAAGACCATTTGCCAGCATTGTCGAGTAAGTTGCCCAATACTTCATTTAGATCATGTTCTTCTATCGGCCATCGGCTGTCTTCAGGCAGAGAACTCGATAGTTCAAACGACTTTTCCGGATATAAACGACCGAGCATCCACAAAAGATCCCGTGCCTGTTTTATGG
>Ga0114914_1000256_pt1 | contig 11046 bp, 15 predicted proteins | sample MalvirAntarct_38_FD_89689 | JGI IMG/M metagenome (GOLD analysis project Ga0114914, IMG submission 89689) | Marine viral communities from the Global Malaspina Expedition - Malaspina viral metaG Antarct_38 | ecosystem: Environmental > Aquatic > Marine > Oceanic | place: Orkney Island (southeast)... | reverse complement strand
GCTTGCCGGCGTGGGGTCGGTGGTGGTCTTCCTGCCGCAGATCGTGATCCTGTTCTTCTTCATCCTGCTGATGGAGGCAAGCGGCTACATGGCGCGCGCGGCCTTCCTGATGGACCGTCTGATGGCCGGGGTCGGCCTGTCGGGCAAAAGCTTCATCCCGCTGCTGTCCAGTTTCGCCTGTGCGATCCCCGGGATCATGGCCGCGCGCGCCATGTAGCCGCTTGCCTCCATCAGCAGGATGAAGAAGAACAGGATCACGATCTGCGGCAGGAAGACCACCACCGACCCCACGCCGGCAAGCACGCCTTCGGTAATGAAATCGCGGATGAAGCCTTCGGGCATGATGCCGCTCACCCAGCCGGAAATCGCCCCGACTGCGCCGTCCAGCGCATCGGCGAACGGGGTCGCCCAGGCGAACACTGCCTGGAAGATCACGAACAGCAGGCCGAACAGGATCACCGGGCCGACCCACGGATTGAGCAGGACGCGGTCGATGCCGTTCTCGACCGTGTGCCGTGCCGAGGCCGAGAGCGTGGCCCCGCGGGCCATGTGCTTGGCGACCAGCCGCCGCTCGGGCAGCGTGACATGGCCGCGCCACTGCGCGTCTTCGGCGGCATGGGTTTCCGCCTCGGCGATGGCGGCGGTTAGTTCCTGCAGCCCCTTGCCCCGCACGGCGACGGTCGGGATCACCGGTACGCCGAGCGCGGCGGACAAGGCCGCCGGGTCGAGCGTGAGCCCGTCGCGTTCGGCGAGGTCGATCATGTTCAGCGCGACCACCGTCGGGCGGCCGAGTTCGAGCACTTCCTGCGCGAAGACGAGATGCTGTTCGAGATTGGCAGCGTCGACGACGAGCACGATGACCTCGGGCGTGGCTTCGCCTTCGAATTCGCCGTGCACGACCTTGCGCGTCACCTCCTCGTCGGGGCTCGCGGCATCGAAGCTGTAGGAACCCGGCAGGTCGATCAGCTCGAGCGGTTCTCCGCTCGGCAGCGTCAGCCGGCCGGCTTTGCGCTCCACCGTGACGCCGGGATAATTGGCGATCTTCTGCCGCGCGCCGGTCAGCGCGTTGAACAGGGCCGACTTGCCCGCATTGGGGTTGCCGACCAGCGCGGCGATACGTTTGCGGGTCATACGGGTTCCACCTCGATCGCCAGCGCGTGGCTGCGGCGCAGTGCGATGGTCATCCGGCCGACGCGCACCGCCAGCGGGTCGCGGGTCCCGAAAACGCCGCGCCGCGTTACCGCGACCTCGACGCCTTCGTCGATGCCCAACGCCTTCAGGCGCTTGCCTTCGCTCTCGTCCAAGGAGGCCCAGTCAACCGCCACGATTCGCGCGGTCCTGCCGTTTTCAAACCCGTCCAGCGTCATGCGCGCCGCACTGTCAGAACTGCGCGCTTGTTGCAACCGGTTATCAATAGCGCGCTGTTTGCGTGGGCCTATCTGGCGGGGTAGCGCAACCGGCCGAGAAAGCGCGTTACGCTGAAGGTCTCGCGCTCGGGACCGAACCATTTGGCCTTGGCCTTCTCGAACTTCATCACCCCGTCGATCCGCCGCTCGAGAAATGCCGCGGTGTCGGCCTTGCCGTCGCTTTCGTCGGCGATGAACACCGTCAGCGTCGCGCCGTAGATCGAGGCAAGGATCGCGCGCTTGGTGTAGTGGTTGTAATCGGTCGCCGTATCGCCCGCGAGCCGCCACATCACATCGGCGCTGTTCCAGCCGGTCGTGAGCGCGCGCGGTGCGTTCTGCGGCATGGCCATGATCGCCAGCGCGCGGCGCAGGGATTCTTCCTGCCCCGCCACCGCATCGAGCCGGTATTGCACCAGCGCGCGGATGCGTTCGCGGATCTTCATGTCCGCAAGTTTCTCGGGCGGCAGGTCGAGCGCCATCTGCCGGTCGATCGTTTCGATCCAGGCGCAGATCATGCCCATCGCGCCTTCGTCCTTGAACGCGAGCCGCGCGACATCGCGGTCGGCGCCGAGCTGGTCGGCGGCCATTTCGAGCGCGGCATCGCTCCAGCCGTCGAACACCGCCGCATCGGCAATGCCGGGCGCGAGCGCGAGCCGCAATTCGTCGAGCGTGAGGTCGGCAACGTCCATGGTTCAGTTCGGTCCGTAGGTTTCGGTCTGTTCGCCGCGATCGGCTTCGGCGCGTTCGATTTCCTGGAGCAGATCGGAACGCGCGCCCATCAGCCGCGCATAGTCGCGCGCGGTGCGGCCCGAATTGTCGGCGCGGTCGGCATCGGCTCCCTCGGCAATCAACAGCCGCACCAGCGGTCCGTCGCGGCGGTGCACGGCGGCGATCAGCGGCGTTTCGCCGGTGCTGTTGGGGACATCGACCGCGGCCCCGCGTTCGGCGAGGATCTCGACGCCTTCGACAAAGCCGAGTTGCGCGGCAAGCTGCAGCGGCGTGGTGCCCTTGCGGTCGGCGATATTGGGATTGGCGCCCTTGGCCAGCAGGAACCGCAGCCAGACGGGATCGCGCCGCTGGGTGACGATGTGCAGCGCGGACTCGCCGCTGGTGATGTCGCGCGAATTGACCAGAACGTTGCCGGGTTCGGACAGGAGCTGCGTGGCCTCGGTCCCGTTGCGTTCCTTAACGGCATCGAGGAACTTGTACCCGTCGCGCTGCGCCTGGGCATGGACCGGCCCGGCGACCAGCGATCCCGCCAGCGCTGCCAGAAGAGTGTATTTCGCGAACCGTTTCACCGTCGGAGCCCCTATTTTTTCGCAGTTCATTGGCTGACTCGCCCTTGCCGAGCGCGGGTTAGCAGACCATGAACCGTGACACCATGCTACGCAACTCCGCCCCGCTTGTCGCCGCCCTGCTCGCCCTCGCCGCCTGCCAGGATGCCCCGCCCGAACAGCCGCCGCTGGCCGGTGCCGCGATCGGCGCCGAATTCACGCTGACCGGCGAGGACGGCGATCCCGTCAGCTGGAGCGATTTCGACGGCCAGTACCGCACGCTCTACTTCGGCTACACCTATTGCCCCGACGTCTGCCCGGTCGATACGCAGCGCGCGATGGCCGGCCTCAAGGCCTTCGAACAGGCCAATCCCGAGCTGGGCGCGCAGATCCAGCCGCTGTTCGTCAGCGTCGACCCCGCCCGCGACACCCCCGCGGTGCTCGCCGAATTCACCGACAGCTTCCACCCCCGCCTGATCGGCATGACCGGCACCAAGGAACAGATCGACGCGGTGACCGAAGCCTTCGCCGCGGTCTATTCGATCGAGGAACCCAACGAGGCGGGCGGCTATCTGGTCGGGCATACCAACATCACCTACCTGTTCGGCCCCGACGGCGAGCCGCTGGCCATGCTGCCGACCGACCAGGGCCCCGAAGCGGTTGCCGCGGAACTGGACAAATGGGTGCGCTGAGGGACCGGTTCTGGGAACGGCCGCTGGCCGATCTCACCACCGAGGAATGGGAAGCGCTGTGCGACGGCTGCGGGCGCTGCTGCCTGCATAAGGTCGAATATGAGGACACGGGCGAGATCGAGCACACCAATGTGGCGTGCACGCTGCTCGATCCGCAGACCGCGCAGTGTACCGATTACAAGCATCGCAAGTCCTTCGTCCCCGATTGCCTGCGGCTGACGCTGCGCATCGTCGAGGATGTCACCTGGCTGCCGGCGACCTGCGCCTATCGCCGCCGCGCAGACGGGCAGCCGCTACCGCGCTGGCACTACCTGCTGAGCGGCGACCGCAAGGGCGTGGTCCGGGCCGGCGTATCGGTGGCCGGGCGCGTCGTGCGCGAAGACGAGGCGGGTCCGCTGGAACACCATGTGGTCGACTGGGGCGACGGTGACGGGCCGGACGACGACGAAGGCGGTGCCACGTGATCGACTGGCTCCGCCGCGACGCGCTGGAGCCGGTGATCGAGCTCGGCGATCGCACGCTTCCGATCGAGATAACCCGCCACCGGCGGGCGCGGCGGCTGACGCTGCGCCTGGCAGCGGATGGCAGCGCGGTGCGGATCACCCTGCCGCACTGGGCGCGCAGCGCCGAAGCGACTGCCTTCGCCCATGCGCGGCGCGACTGGCTCGCCGCGCAGCTCGCCAAGATCCCGCCCAAGCGCGATCCGGCGGATGAGGGGCGGCTGCTGTACCGCGGTCGCGAGCTTGCCGTCGACTGGCGCGGCGATGCACCGCGCAGCCCGCGGCTGGATGGCGGCAGGCTGACGCTGGGCGGACCGCACGACACGCTTGCCAGGCGGCTCCAGCGCTGGCTCGAACAGGAATCCCTGCGCCTGTTCGCCGAAGATGCGGCGGACTATTGCGCGCGCGGCAAGCTCGCTCCCGCGCCGGTCAGGCTGAGCCGGGCGCGCAAGCGCTGGGGCAGCTGCTCGTCCGAAGGCGTGTTGCGGCTCAACTGGCGGCTTGTGCAGGCGCCCGATGCGATCCGTGGTTCGGTGGTTGCGCACGAGGTCGCGCATCTGGTCCATTTCGACCATTCGCCCGCGTTCCACGCCCTGCTCGCCCGGCTGTACGAAGGCGATATCGCGCAGGCCAATCGCTGGCTCTCAGCGCATGGGCGCGAGCTCTACGCCGCCTTCGACTAGCCCCACTGGCGCGGGCCCGCGAAAGTGCCTATCTTGCGCCGCATGCGCTTCAAATCTCGCTTCGATGCCAAGGCCGGGTTCGCCGACCTGTGGGACTATATTCGCGAACCGCGGCCCTATCGCTGGCCGTTTCTCGCGTTGTCCCTCGCCATCCCGCTGACCGGGCTGGCCATGCTGACGAAGGAATCGCATTTTCGCCCGCCCGACGCGCCCAAGGTCACCTATATCTCGACCTTCGCCGAAGGGCGCACCGACGAGGAAATCCGCCAGTCGAACATCGCCAACCAGCAGCGCAAGGAAGCGCGCGAGGCCGAGCTGGCCGAACTGGAGGCGCGCAGGATCGAAGCCTACAAGGCACTCGGCCGCGCAACCGGGCTCGATGTCGAGGCGATGGAACGCGAAGCGGCCATCGAACGCGCCCGCGAAGAAGCGGAAGCCGAAGCGCGACGGCGCGAACTCTACCCAGCGGGCACGGCGGTTGACGACAGCGGCGAATGACGCGCGCTGGCTTGATGCGGCCGCGCGGCTGAGCACGCGCGCCCGCCCCGCCAGCTATCCCAATCCGGGCGTGGGATGCATCCTGCTGCAGGGCGACCGCGTGGTCGGGCGCGGCTGGACCGCTGCGGGCGGACGCCCCCACGCCGAAGCCGCCGCGCTGGCGCAGGCGGGCAAGGAAGCGCGCGGGGCCACCGCCTATGTCACGCTGGAACCCTGCGCCCACCGCTCGCCCCGCGGTCCGGCCTGCAGCGACCTGCTGGTCGAAGCGGGGGTGGCCCGCGTCGTCGCCGGGGTCGAGGATCCCGACCCGCGTACTGCGGGCGACGGGCTGGCGCGCCTGCGCCATGCCGGGATCGAGGCCGGGCTGCTGCGCTCCCCTGCGGCCGAGGCCAGCCTTGCGGGCTATCTCACCCGCGCCCGCCATGACCGGCCGCATGTCACGATGAAGATCGCCATGTCGCTCGATGGCTGCATCGCCATGGCCAGCGGCGAAAGCCAGTGGATCACGGGGCCGCAGGCGCGCGCGCATGTCCACGCGCGGCGCGCGATGGCCGATGCGATCCTGGTCGGCGGGGGCACCTGGCGCGCCGACCGGCCCAGCCTCGACGTGCGGCTGCCCGGACTGGGCGAGCGCAGCCCGCAGCGGGTGGTGCTGTCGCGGGGCGTCGCGCCCGACGGCGTCACGATCATCAACCGGCCGAAGCAGGTCGCCCAGCTCGAAGCGCTGTATCTCTATGTCGAAGCAGGGGCGAATGTCGCGGCCAGCTTCCTCGCCGCCGATCTCGTCGACCGGCTGGAAATCTACCGCGCGCCGATCATCGTCGGGGCCGGGCGCGGCGCGGTCGCCGATATCGGGCTCGAACGGCTGGACGACGCACACGGGCGCTGGGCGCTGGCCGAACGACGCCAGCTTGGCAGCGACAGCTTCGCCGCCTACAGCCGCCTGCGGTAATCAGGGAGTACGCATGTTCACCGGGATCGTCACCGCCATTGGCACCATCACCACGGCAGAGGACAAGGGCGACCTGCGGGTCACTGTGGCCTGTCCGTGGGACCCGGCGGGCATCGATATCGGCGCCTCGATCGCCTGTTCGGGCGTCTGCCTGACCGTGGTCGAAAAGGGCGGCGAGGAAGGCGATGCCTGGTTCGCGGTCGACGTCTCGGGCGAGACCGTCAGCCGCACGGCGCAGGACCAGTGGCATGCGGACCGCCGGCTCAATCTCGAACCGGCGCTGCGGCTGGGCGATGAACTGGGCGGCCATCTGGTCACCGGTCATGTCGATGCGGTGGGCCGCGTGGCGCTGGCGGAGGATATCGGCGGGTCCACCCGGCTCGAAATCCTCGCCGGTGCGGACATTGCCCCGTTCGTCGCGGAAAAGGGGTCGATCACCATCGACGGCGTTTCGCTGACCGTGAACGAGGTCGAGGACGAACCCGGCGGCGAAGTGCGCTTCGCGCTCAACATCATCCCCCATACGGGCGAAGTGACCACGCTGGGCGACCTGTCCGAAGGCGATACGGTCAATCTCGAGATCGACGTGCTCGCACGCTATCTCAAGCGGATGCAGAGCCTCGCCGGCTGATACGGGTACCGACAAGACAATGCTGAAAGCTTTCGCCGGTTCGCGCCCGCTGCTGTGGCTGGTTCTTGCCCTGCCCGGCCTGTGGATCGCCGGACGCTGGACCTTCACGCCCGATCTCTACGGCTATGGCCACGCGATCGGCGACAGCGGCGACTGGGCCGCCTGGCTGCTGATGGCGACGCTGGCGGTCACCCCGCTGCGGTTGCTGCTGCGGCGGCAGAGCTGGACGATCTGGCTGATGCGCCGGCGCCGCGATATCGGCGTGGCCAGCTTTGCCTATGCCGCGCTGCACACCGCAATCTACCTGGTGCGCAAGGGTTCGCCCGAATTCGTGCTGGCCGAATTGTCGAGCGGCTATATCGTCGCGGGCTGGGCCGCCTTCGCCCTGTTCCTGCCGCTGGCGCTGACGTCCAACGACCTGTCGGTGCGGCGCATGAAGCGGGCATGGAAACGGCTGCACCGGCTGGTCTATCCCGCCGCGATCCTGACCTTCCTGCACTGGGTCTGGTCGGCCTTCGATCCGACCACGGCCTGGATCCACGTGGGGATCCTGGCCGCGATCGAGATCGTCAGGGTTGCGCTGCAGCGCCGTCAGAGAGTGACGTAGTTCTTGAACCGTTCGACTTCGGCTTCGTCGACATACTTGCCGATTTCGCGATCGAACACGCCCATGTCGGCATACGGACGGTATTCCTCGAATTCGTGGACCATCTTGTCGGTCATGCCGGGGATGAGGCGGATTTCTTCCTCGGTGCCGCTGTTCAGATTGACCGGCACGAAGACATCGACCAGCACCTGTGCGGCTTCATCCTCGCCCAGCGTCTCGAGCAGCGCGGCGTTGAGATCGGTCACGCTGGCATAGGGCTGGCCGGCAACGATCGCGGCAGCCAGTTCGTCGCTGACGGCGTCGAGCGCGGCGAGCTGTTCGGCAGTGGCCGTGTTCGCGTCGAGCACGGCGGCGGTTTCGGCGGCCGCGGCGTCATCGATGGTCTCGACTTCGGCGGTGTCGGTCGTCTCGGCCGTCTCGTCGGCAGCGCCCGAGCAGGCGGCCAGCGAGAGCATCGCACCCGAGAGGGCGGAAGCGAGAACGAGTTTACGCATAAATTGATTCCTCCTTTTGAGAAGCGCTCGCAATAAACACACTGGCGGCGAATGGAAAGCGAAGCGTGGCGATTTTCCTACGCCCGCAAAATCTGCTCCACGCTGGAGGATGCCGCAGCCCTCTCGCCCCTTGCGATCCTACCGTTCGGCAGATGCGGTCACCTGCCGCCGTTTTTTCCTTCTGGACCGTGTAACATGCGGTCCATGTGACAGGACTTGGGGGCGGCAGTCCTACATTCGTCCTACATCAGCCCAGCGGCCCGCCGGTGAAAGCTTCGCGGTCGATCTCGTACACCAGATGGATCACCCGCTTGCCCTGGTACTTCTCCAGTTCGTAGCGGGTGGTGCGCTGCGCACCGATCGCCTCCAGCGCATTGCGCGAGCGGTAGTTGGTGTCGCCGACACGGAATTCGACCAGCGCGACGCTTGCGAACGCATGGGCGAGCATGGCGCGCTTCATCTCGGGGTTGTAGCCCTTGCCCCAGCAGCGCGGCGCCAGGAAGGTCCAGCCGATCTCGACCACCCCGCCCTCGTCGGGATCGAACCGGTCGAAGCGCGTCATGCCAAGCATGCGCTCGTCGCGCCGATCAAGCACGGCCAGCGCGCCCCCGCTGGCCAGACAGGTGTCGAAGAAGGCGTCGAACACCTCGCGCCGCCAGCGGTCATGGATCGGGTGCTGTTCCCACACCGCCGGGTCCGACGCGATGGCATGAAGCGCTTCGCGATCGGTCTCGGTCAGCGGGCGCAGGACCAGCCGCTCGGTCTCGAGGATCGGCTGGCGATCCATCGCCGTTCAGTTCCCGGTGACGTCTGCCAGCGCGGCAATGAACTTGGCGGTGTTGCCTTCATGCAGGCCGGCCACATTGATCCGGCCCGACCCGGCCATGTAGATGCCGTGGTCCTCGCGCAGGCTGACGATCTGGTCCTTCGACAGCGGCAGCACTGCAAACAGGCCGTTCTGGTGAGCCAGCGTCGCGAGGTTGAGCCCGGGCACGTCGTTGTCCGCCGCGGCCAGCCGCTCGCGCACGCGGCGCATGCGTTCGCGCATCTCGGCCAGCTCGTCGAGCCAGGCCGCGGTCAGCGCGTCGTCGCGCAGCACGGTGCGCACCGCCGCGCTGCCGTGATCGGGCGGCATCGACCAGTTGGCCCGCGCCAGCGCATTGGCGTTCGAGGTGATCGCGGGCAAATCGTCCGCGCTCTTCGCGATCATGTAGAAGGCACCCACGCGGTCGCGGTAGAGACCGAAGTTCTTGTCGCAGCTGTAGGCCACCAGCGCTTCGGGCACCTTGGCCAGCACCTTGCGGACGCCCGCGACATCCTCTTCCAGCCCCAGGCCGAGGCCGTGATAGGCCACATCGAGGATCGGCAGCACGCCGCTATCGGCCAGAGCGTCCGCGATCCGGTCCCATTGCTCGGGAGTGTAATCGACCCCGGTCGGATTGTGGCAGCAACCGTGCAGCAGCACCGCATCGCTGGCGCGCGCATTGGCGATCACGTCGAGCAGCGCGTCGATATCGGCCGTGCCGTCCGGGGCTGCATGGCGGAAGGTGCCGGTTTCGACGCCCACGTCCTCGAGGATCTGCGCGTGATTGGGCCAGCTCGGCGTGCCGAGATAGACGCGCTGCACGCCCGCCGCCTTCGACAGCGCGACTGCGAGCCGCACCGCGCCGGTGCCGCCCGGCGTCTGCATCCCTTCCAGGCGGCCACCCATCGCGGCGTCCTTGCCGAAGATGTAGGGCTTGAGCGCATCGACGAAGCCGGTGTCGCCTTCGGGCCCGAGATAGCTCTTGGAATCCTGCGTATCGACCAGCTTCTGCTCGGCCGCCTTGATCGCGCGGAAGACCGGCGTCGCGCCGTCATTGGTGCGATAGACGCCGACGCCGAGGTCGATCTTGTCCTCGCGCGGGTCCTGTGCGTGCATCTTGATGAGCGCGAGCAGCGCGTCGGGAGACTGGGCGTCGAGTTGGTCAAGCATGCCCGCCTCATCGCCCGATATGCCAAGGGCCGCAACAGGAAATCCCGCTGCGGCCCCGTGCCCGTGCGAATTATGGTTGGGCGGTCCGAAGGGCGTCTTGTGCGCCGTGGTTCAGAAGGGCAGCCAGCGATGCTTCTTGGAGAACTTCATGTAACCCGCATTGACCCCAAGCCGCAGCCCGGCGCCCATCCGGATCGGGATCAGCACGATGTCGCCCTTGCGCAGATAGCTGGCGGTGAGCCCGCCGATGACATAGGCCTGCCCCTCGCCCGCGGGATAGCGCTCGTACAGCTCCTCGCTGTCGTAGAGGTTGTAGACCAGCACGAAGGTGCTGCCGGCATTCGCCCCGGCGTCGAAACCGATCGACGGGCCCGTCCAGTAGACCGGCTGTTCGCCCTCGACCTTGTGATAGAGCGTGCCCGATCCGTACCGCGCACCGACGATGAACGCCCCGCCCGCCTCGCGACCGACGATATAGGCATTGGGCTCGCCCTGGTCGGCCAGCAGGTTGCGGATCATCTTGGCGACCCCTTCGGCGCCCTTGCCGAACACGCCCTCCGCCGCGCCGATCAAATCGTCCTCGCGGTAAGTGGTCGCGGGATCGTCGACACCGGCGCCGTCAACCGCTTCGCCCGCGGCCTGTTCGGCCGATTGCTCGGACCATTGCGGCTGGTCGGCATAGGTTTCCGCCGGGCCCTCGGCGGGCGCGGCCGCCTGCGGCGCGGGTGTGTAGCTCGGCGTCGGCGCCGGATCGCCATAGACCGGCTGGTCGCCCGGCTGTTCGACCAGGTCGCCATCGATCGCATTGTTCGGATCGATCGTCTCGACCTGTGCGGCCAGCGGGGCGGCGGCGAGGCCGAAAGCGGCAAGCGCAAGGCCAAGGCGCGGCCAGTTGCGTGTGAATGTGGTCATCGATCCCTCCGTGTCGGCGGCACTGGCGCAGACAGCTGCGCCGTGAGAAGAATCCCCTTTGAGCGCCCCGGCAATGAAACGGCGATGAACCGAATCGGAAATGCGGCGAAGCGAGTCGTTTCGGGGGTCGGGCGGTGTCCGCAGCCTTGCCGCAAAACTCCCCTTGATGGGCCGGGATACCGTGGCTATAGCGCGCCCCTCGCAACCGGCAGCGCCGGACTATGCGACATGCGGAGACGTGGGTGAGTGGCTGAAACCAGCTCCCTGCTAAGGAGCCATACCTGGTAACGGGTATCGAGGGTTCGAATCCCTCCGTCTCCGCCACTGGCTTCTCGGGCCGCCATCCGAATCCCCTCTTGAGAAAGGCGAACGTCCGTCCGGCGCGAACGCCGAGCCGGTTGCTCAACCGGCGAGGATACGGC
>Ga0114914_1000254_pt1 | contig 11107 bp, 15 predicted proteins | sample MalvirAntarct_38_FD_89689 | JGI IMG/M metagenome (GOLD analysis project Ga0114914, IMG submission 89689) | Marine viral communities from the Global Malaspina Expedition - Malaspina viral metaG Antarct_38 | ecosystem: Environmental > Aquatic > Marine > Oceanic | place: Orkney Island (southeast)... | reverse complement strand
GGGGTGCGCTAACCAGTTGCGCCAGAGGACCATATACTATTCATTTTCATGTTTTGAAAGATATTCTAATTCGTACATAAGATTTGTTTCAGTCTTAACCTTTAAATCCAATAGGGTATATAAATTACAAAATGAACTATAATCTAAGTAGGTGTCAATATCACCGATTTTTACTCGAATACCATTACCATCATCTTTGATACTACCAACTCTTGTTCCTTGAATATGTGATGACCATTGTTCGTTATTACTATAATTAAGTGAAATCTTTCTATCACCAACTTTTGCTACGTATTCTAACGATTCATCTGCAACTAAATATAACTTTTTCTTTTCCATATTGCAAATATACTAAAAATTTATTTAATAACCAAATAAATTGTCGTGCAAGTGGGATTCGAACCCACGTTTGATATTATCTCAACTTACCACTACGAGTATAAGGCATATAAGACCCCATCGATACTGCACGTTAGTCGGGAATGGGGGAATCGAACACCCCGCAAAAATGCGCTACCACTACGCTAATTCCCAATTCTTAATAAGAGTAAGGAGTACCATCACCGCAGTAACAGTATGGGTCTTCACCACACCCTTGACAACCTCTTCCTTTATTTTCACATTTTTCAATGTAGTTCTGGAGTCTTTTTTCTTTACGTAATTTCATACGTCTCAAACCCTCTTCTTTGTATTCTTCTTTTGTTTTTTCTTCTAACATAAGTTTTAGATTTAAGATTAATATTATTTCATTACTCGACCCAATCTCCATCCATCTGGAAGTGAATCTCCCTTTATTATCTTCTTATTATCAACTTCGTTGGTAATCCAACATTTACCAAATTGGGAATTTACTTTCCCAATATTTTTTGATTTACTCATTTTAAGTTTCGTTTCATCAGAATGTTTTTTACCAGTCCAATCGTAATTATCTTTCCAAGTGGTTATCTTACCATCTTTACGTAATATATCCATTTCAAGTTTTTTAAACTTAATAAAATTTTCACGAAACTTAGTGTCATTATAATACCTTTTTTTAAAAGCATCACTACCAGCCTTAGAACATTTAATACGATGTGCTTCACTACTGAAACCACCTTCACCACCTACTCGAAGATTCATACAATCTACCTTAGCTATCTCATTCATTGTGACAATCTCTTCTTCACGTTGTTTTAATAACTCTCTTGTATCACAGAACTCAAGAATCTCTACCTTATGGTTATCCCTACCATGTTTATTGATTGAATATCTCAATCTAGTTCCACTACCTAGGTAACCATCATTTAAATTACTTGTACTATGCATTCCAATATAATATTTTCCACTCAATACATTTACGGTTTTATAAATATAATGATACTTTTTTGCTTTTCTTCCCATATTAATAAATATGTAGAAAATAATGTAAAGTACAAAAACATTGATTCGGTGGGCACAGAGGGATTCGAACCCACGTCTTCCACATACCACTACGAATATCCAAGTTATCAGCCTGGCTCGGTATATGCCCATTTTTTGGTGGATAGTATGAATTTCGAGTCCATATAATCGGTTGTGTACATCACCCTGTGCGGATACACTACGTGACCTTCGATGCTTTACCTTTTAAGCTAATTACCCATTGTTGTGTGGAAGGGATTCGAACCCTTGTTTACAACCGCTACCTTAGTCATGCTTATCAGACATGCTGGTTACCACACAATATTTGTTATGTTTTATACACCCAAAATCAGGTTATAGCTGATTTCAAGTATATGAAAGATAACTTTGTGACCCCACAGGGACTCGAACCCTGATTCTAGCTTTAGAAGAGCTATGTCCTATCCAATTGAACGATGGAGCCATTAAATGCAGAAATTTATCAAATATACCGTTTTAAGTGCAGAAATTGTTAAATATTTTCCATTATAAGTGTTTTAAGTGCAGAAATTGTTGAATATTTTCCATTATAACACCATTTATGGAGAATTTTTTCCACTATAAGCGGAAGATAAGGGAATCGAACCCTCACCGCTGTTACACGGACTGGTTTAGCAAACCAGCGCAGCAAACCAGTATCTGCCTACCTTCCAATTACGAGTTCCTTAGTGTCTACCTAAATAGACTCTGGTGTACTCGTCTTATATGTCCCCTACTATAATTCTGGTACATAAGTCACTAGTCCCAAAGACTAGCTGTCGCTCTGATGGAGGGATTCGAACCCACGACCTCGATGTTAACAGCATCTTGCTCTACCACTGAGCTACACCAGATTATAATAATTCTAAATATTTAAAAATTTGCTCCTAGGGTCGGACTCGAACCGACATCTTTCCGCTTAACAGGCGATAGTTTTATCCTATTTAATACTACCTAGAAATTTGCTCTGGTGGTTGGATTCGAACCAACGATGGGGTTGCCCTCGGTAGGTTAACAGCCTACTACAATCGACCACTATGTGACACCAGATTATGATATTTCAACTATCTTACATATCATAATAGTTATTTTATTTTATATTAATCTATCAATACCGATAGCAAACCCAACTCCACCATCATATATTCCACCACCACAAACTTGTTTTGAAGAACCCAATGATTCACATGAAATTTCAAATCCTTCACCATTTTTATAGTAATCTAACCCTCTACTCACATCCTTATTCAATTCACAGTTTAAACCACTAAGAGTTGTTAAACCCCATGCAATTTCTTGAACTTCATTTAATGCATTATAAGAATTCTTAGGGTTGATAATCTCAACACCTAATTGAGTAAATTGTCTATATCTACCAGCTTGAGGTTTTTCACCTCTGAAACATTCTTGAACATAGAATAATTTTAAATCTCTTTCTTGTTTCATTGTACCATTAGCCAAACGTTGAATTATCGCTGTATATTCTGGGGCTAAACATAAATTTCTATTCCCTCTATCTTTAAACCTAAACATCATATTGTCGTTTTCAGTACCAACTTTATCTTTGAAGATATCGTCTAATTGAATAATTGGGATTTGTATTTCCAAATAATCGTTAGCCTTTAATATTTCAATCATTTGATTAATCAAATTCCTTTTTTCATTCCCTAAAAGTATTCTAGTACCCTTGTAAGAATCTTGTTTTATTGATTTCATAATTATTGATTTTAGTTATTATTAGTAGCGGGAGCTGGATTCGAACCAGCGTAAACCTTATAAGGGACTCCGTGCTTATGAGACAGGTGAGATACCACTTCTCCACCCCGCAATTTGTTGTGATACACGGAATCGAACCGCATCTAACTCCTTGTACGGAGACGTGCTACACTTCACACTCTATCACGAAACTATGCTTTTATACGTACTATTACATAGTTTAATATTACCTTGCGATAATATTTGCGGAAGAAGTGGGAATCGAACCCACACGAGTCTCTCTCTCCTAACAGTTTTCAAAACTGCGACCACCGCCAATTGGCTTGCTCTTCCTTTTTAATAATTGGGTGTGTTATAACACCAAAAACATTGAGTCTGATAAAATTGTAAACTTGACTCTGTTACTCTTTAAACGATGGCTACCTTCAAGCCCACGTCCCTAACTATTGCGGAGAGAGTGAGATTCGAACTCACGGAACCCGTCAAGGGTTCACTGGGTTTCAAATCCAGCGCAATCGACCACTCTGCCACCTCTCCATTAATAGTAACTAAGCTCTAAGCACTTAATCTTAGATTATCCAACTTACAGCGATGACGCTTGTTACTATTTTATTTACTATCCTTATACTTTTGGATAGCTACATTTTTCCTGTCACGATTTCGTTGAATGAGTTTTGTTATTCGTTCAATCTCTTCTGGACTTGGATTCTCGTTGTATGAAACTTTAGCACCCATATCATTTAAGTACTTTACCAAGTTTCGCATTTTTGTTTTTTCCATAATTTTTAAATTTAGCTACGATGTGTGGATTTGAACCACCATATTCGAATATGTCTCTCCATTTAGCTAAATGAGAATCACCGTAATTTGTAGCGATAGCGGGAATCGAACCCAGCCTAACGAACCTTATGAGGGTAAGTCCTTCTCCTACGAGTATCGCAATTTTTAGCACGGAAAGGGGGACTCGAACCAACTAGTATGCCCTTCTCCACCTCCGATGGTGGTACTTTACCTATAAGCTATTTCCGTATTTAAAATCTTTGTCCAAATATCAGTTGGATTTTTAATTTATCATTCCCTTGGCATAGCGTTTGACAATCCTCTTCCATAATCACGACTCTGATAAGTCTAATACGCACTCGGCAGTTGCTAAGATTGTTGTATCTTTATTTTCAAGCAAAGATTTTGTAGCGGGAGTGGGACTCGAACCCACGGGGTCTTACGACATGAGGTTATGAGCCTCACAAGCTTCCATCTACTGACTACCCCGCAATTTGCACGCCTATAAGGATTCGAACCCTAATTAATTGGGTTGGAACCAATCGTGTTAGCCATTACACTATAGACGTATTTATTTTTTATTTTTACCACTAAAAGTCGGTGTTTGGCTATGACAATTAGGACACATAAATCTTAAATTTTCTACCCTATTATCATTTCTAATACCATTTTTATGGTCTAATTGCAATACAATTGCTTCACCCATCCACTCACCTTCGTTACCACATTTAACGCATTTATATTCTAAAATATTTTCATTTATCAATCTAATTTTCAACCTACTAACATTTTGATATGTTGAATTTTCAATTAATATTTCATTTAAAGGTATTTTATTACCAATTTTAAAATTTTTGTGTTTATATTTAGGTAATATAACACCTAATTTATCACAATGATTTCTAAATGTTCTGTATGCACCAGAACCATTAGAGTTTACATTAATACTTTTTAATATTTGATTAATACTATTGTTGTTACTAATCAATTCATTAATTTCTTTTTTTGTTAAATTTGTAATTTTCATATCTAATTATTTAATATAAATATAACAAATTTAGCGAGAAAGTAAAGCATTTCACTTTCGCACAGGCTTAGAGAATCGAACTCTATCCTACGCTTTTGGAGAGCGTTTGGCTGCCATAGCCTAACCTGTGTGTTGACGTGGGTTTGGTCGCCCACGTCATAATTTGTTTTCAGTATGTCAAAGAACATTGAGATTTTTCTCAATTATTGGGTCATGAAAGAGACTTGAACTCTAACCGAACATGTATTCACCTCCTTCGAAGTGGGGTCATCCTGACCACGACCATATCTTGGGTGTTAAATCGGATTCGAACCGACATTCTCTAGGTTCACAACCTAGCTTATTAACCGTTATAATACTAACACCATATTATTTGTTTAAGGTACAAATAAGACCTAAAAGTATATAAACTTTTAAAGGGTGGAAGAGGGGATTCGAACCCCCGAAATCTCTTCAGATACTAGGACCACAACCTAGCGCATTTGACCGCTCTGCAACAACCACCATGTTGTCTTTTAAAATTAGAACAAAAAAAAAATCCTAACATTTCTGTCAGGATTTAAATCTTATATTATTGGTTAAATTGGTTTTAATCCCAATTTGTCCCTTTAAGTATAGACATACCTGACCTGTTTGGAGAATTACGTCTCCAATTCATCGAATTACTAATATGTATAATACTGCTTTGCATTTTCTAATTTTAAGTTGAGGTGTGAACCTCGGTTATTAATATATAGTGCAAATATACTAAATGTTCTAATACAAAACAAGTTTTTTTCACACTTTTTTTAAATTAATTTATAATTAACTGATTTACAGTTAATTAATTATCAATTAATTTTCCATTTCTAATACGTTTCCAACCTTCTCCGCTTGGACCACATTCATTTTCAATCTCAATATCGATGTCATCATCTGAAACATCATACGATGTCTTAATCGCATCTCTCATAATCCATTCAAGGAATTCGGTGTCAAATGGGTTTGAATCACCTAAGCATATAAATATGTTATTATCTTCTTCATGGTAATATGTATCACCGTATTCACCATCACAAATTAATGAAATAGCTTCCGCATACTTAATTAATTTATCAACATCGATAGGTCCTTTTTTATTCTTAGTACCTTCATTAAGTCGTTGATTGGCTTTCTTAATGTTTTCTGATTTATCGTATTTTCTTATCATTTCTCATTTCACTTATCTTTTGTGCTGAATATGCATCAAGTTTATCTATCAATTTACGTTGAATATATTGTTTGAAGTTTTCATTGCTGATATTATCAATTAAAGCACCTTTATTATCACCTCTACTATATAGGTTAAGGTAACTAGTCGTACCTTCTGGTGTAGAATTACAAACATATTGTAAAAATATTGCTAAATTTGGACTCTTGTCTACAGTACCACCTTCATATGAATGTACATCAATTTGAATTGCACCTTGTATCTTTTGACCACCTATTATTTCGTTAAACTCTTCCTTGATAACATGACCTGTTATAAAAGCCCTCTCACCTAAATTAAAATTAATATTTGAAAATTGTTCATCTGCTTGATGAGATTCATTTACATCTTTTTCTGCATTAGGGTCTTGTTGGTAAACATGAAGATTAGGTCTATTCTCTTCTTCATCTGGTTGTCTTACTGCCACTTCATCAATTCTCTTAATCTTATTGAATTCCTTTTTGAAGGTTTCTTTAATTTTATTACCTCTATTTTTAAGGTTATCTATCCTAGCTTGTTGTGTCAAAAACTTGTTTTTCATATATACTTTTATTATAAATATCAGTAAAGTACCTACTTGTCATAATTTTCTTTTAAGAACGTGCTTAATTCCCTTCTAGTCACTAGTATAGCCCCAGCACCAATTGCTTTTTCAATCTGTTTCCCTTTGATATCATAGTGAGGTCTTTTCTTACCTTTTTTATTCTCAAACCAACATTTGTTCACACCAATACTCTTAGCAAATTCGTGTAGGTCAGAAACAGATAAGGCTACCATATGGCAGCCGTTATCTTTCTTTCTTGGTGTATCAATAAGTATCAATTGAACTCAGGGAATAATTCTTCAAATCGTTTTAAGAATAATGCCCTAGCTTCTTTTGGTTGCAGTGGTATTATCGTTTCTTCGAATCTCATTATTTCATCTCCCCAACCCCAATCACTATTTGGTTTATTCAACACGTCACGTTTTTCAGTGAACAATGCTTGTAAATCAACTTTCTTGATGTTCGGTGTAAATCCATCGTTGATATTATACTTCTCATTTATAACCTCATGGAACTCATTTTCTAATTCTGAATATCCACATCCTGATAAATACTTTTTTAACGGGCTTGCCAAATCATTTAAATAACACTCAGTCGCATCATGTAATAGACCAGCTCGTTTTTCAGCTAAAGTTGTTTGGTGGTCTGAAACCAACACTGAATGTTGTGCAACACTATAGAATTCTTTAGTGTGCCCAGTAAACCTACATATGTGGGATAAAGAATGTGCTATATCAATAATTGATATATCTTCCGCTTTAATGTTCCCGAAATAAATACGTTTACCTGTATAGGTTCCGATACAAGGGTCCTGAAACCCTTGTATCTCACCTTCAGTACATGTTGTTACGTTAACAGACTTCTCCATAAACCTTATTTTTTATTATTCTTTGACATCTGTTTAGATAGGTTATAGAATGATTCTAAACCAACCGCATCAAAAGGATTCACACCTCCACCATTAGAACCACCTCCAACGATAATCATATTATCTGGAAATTGAACCTTAGCTAACTCAGCCGCTACCCCAATGGCAGTTTCTTTATCAATATTAGCTCTTTCTAATGGACTTAATCCAGCAATTACTTTCAGTCTATCTCCTTCAGCTTCAGCTTTCTTTAAAGCAATTGTAGAAGCAGCTTTATACTTATCTTCTTGTAATTTCTCAGCCGCAACTAATTTATTTTTTCTAGCTTGAATAACCGCTTCTAATTCCAAAGCTTCTTCTCTAGCTGTAGTTTCCGCAAGTAATTTATTACCCTTAACAATAGCTGTTGCTTCCTCTTGTTGAGCAGCGATTAATTCTTGTTTAGAGTTAGCTTTATCAGCCGCATACTTAATCTTTTGCTTTAATTTGATATCAATTTCTTCTACATAATGTACATTATCCATTGATGTGTAAGTTGAAAGGATGTCGAATGTTTGAATATCTGAGATTGAACGTCTAATAGAACCATCTGAATTAAGTTTAGGTGTAACATCTATGTATGTTTCTTCGCTACCATCTTCTAATTTTCTAGTTTTCGTTTGTGTATTTAATAACACTTGTCCATTTCTTAATTGGTCTTGGAAATACTCATCTAACTGTGATTTACCACCAGAGTAATGTGCCTCAGATGACATACGTTGTGTACTAAATGATGCAATTTTCTTTTGATAAGATAGTAAAGTAGTACTCATTAAATTTTCAAAATTAGCATATGTAATATGCAAGTCAGTCATCTTATCTGGTTTATTTGGTAAATCCCATTTCACTGTATGTTCTAATTCAGCGTTATCACCTTCAGAGAATGTACCATCTTTCTTGTTACTAGCTATCCATAAATCAGCATCTGGACTCATGTTCTTTTCACGACTTACTTGAATTGTGAAATTGTTCGGCCAGATTGTTTTTGTACTGAAAAATCCTGACCAATATAAACCTGGTCCGAATTGCGTCCACAATTCACCTTTAATTGGTTGAATAACCGTTCTCTCTGTAGCATCATTAATACTGAATGGGTTTGCTACCGCAAAAAATATGAGCATAACACCTAAAATTGTTGGAATCCATCTATTTAATGGGATTTCAATAACAGTGTTAAGGTCTCTATGATTGTAACTGTCCGTTTGGGTTTGGTTGAAGGCTCTCACTTCAATATTTCTTGCTTTCGCATTTTTGTTGTGGTTTTGCAAAATGAATAATGCAATTCCCGTTAATAAAATAATAATTCCTGTAATTGTTAACATAATTTTTGTTTTTTTTGTTTAAATTAATCTTTAGTTTCTGTTATAAATGTTGTGATAAAATAAAGAAGACCGATAGGTATTGCTGTAAAAAATAACAATACAAATCCTAATCGCCATAAAGTTACGTCAGTTTTTGTGTATTCCGCTATACCACCACATACACCGAATAACATTGAGTCTGATTCACTTCGTTTAAAATTGTTTTCCATATTTATCTCTTTTGTTGTGCAATATAACACAATATAATTGACATAAACAAGTTTTAAACAAAAAAAATGGTATAAATTTCTTTATACCATTTTCATAACATTAAAAATATAACTATTTAGAAAGAAATAGCTGCGTTTCTAATTCTTTAATCTTAACCCCTAGTTCAGGACCATCTTTCATTCCGTACTTCTCTTTAACAAAGTCACCACTAATACTTAGTTGGTGATTGATGAAGTCACGAGTAAGTCCAACATCACCACCAGTCTCTTCAACAAATCCTAAGAATGTATTATCACTAATCCCAGATTTCTTATGCATCTTTTTCAAAGCATAGAAAGTGTTTTCAGAAAATGTTTGGTGGAAAGCCACCATGAACACAATCTTTTGACTTTCCCAAGATGAGTATTTCAAACTATTCAAAGTTTTGTTGATTGAATCGTAAGGTACGTCTCTTAATAACTTAGCAATTACTCTAAGGTAATCATTAAATTTATTAGTGAAATCCTTATTTATTGGTGTAAGACCTCTAAAGATAGTATCGAATAAACCGTACTTATCTAATAAGGATAAAAAGTATTCAACTGACTTAGCCGAATTAATACCCTTAACAAATTCATCTCTAATTCTTTCACCAGAAATTCCTTCTAATGAACTATCTCGTCTTAATGACTTATCAATAGCTGGGTCTAATTTAGAACCAATTCTACCAGCAAATCTAATTGCTCTAAGAATTCTAAGTTTATCTTCATTGAAACGGTCATCTGCTTCACCTACAGTTCTAATAACACCATTTTTGATGTCTTCCATACCACCAACTAAATCAACAATCTCGTTGGTTGACATATCGTAGAATAAAGCGTTGATTGTTAAATCTCTTCTCAACACATCAGTTGCGATATCAGTAAATGTTACTGAGTCAGGTCTTCGCCCATCACCTTCTTTAGAATCAGACCTAAAAGTAGCAATTTCGTAATCATCACTCATATGGATGTTTACAACAGCTTGTTTACCACCAACTTCAACTGGAACATTTTTAATCCCAACTTTATTAAACATTGGAACCATATCTTCTGGTGTCGCATTGGTTGCAAGGTCGTAATCCTTAATTTCTTTTTTCAAAAGAGTGTCACGTACAGCACCACCCACGATGAATAAATCAAATCCATTCTTAGTAAATAAAGAATGAAGTTTTTTTACCTCATCAGGTATAGGCATCTGTGACCTTACCCTTTGTTCAAATAATATATTTTTCTTTTTAATTCGCATTTTATTTCGATGTTACGTATTCTATAAATGTTGTTGATTGTACTGAAAATTCCTTTTCACATTCATCACAATTCCACTCATTATAACCATCAGTACCCATAAGGATATTAATTGGATTTTCAATTTGTTCTATTCCACAATGTGGACAAAATATACCAAAACCATCATCATGTTCTGAATATACGACAGTTATACTGTCGGCTGATTCTTTTCGTTCTAATACCATTGTTTATTATTTATAAATAGAGTGTTGTAGCTCAAACGTATAACGGAGTAGTTATGCTGTTCGTATTTCCTCACTGTTTGAACTACTGGGGAGGTTATGCTTTTTGTATGTATCCCACTTTACACCCTATATAATTACTTTATCTAATTCTGGTACCCATCTCTTTGGAAACCTTTTAAATGTAACACTTATACGTTTACCACCATCACTAGGGGTACGTTGAATCTTCCATTTATATGTTCTTGATTTTTTATCTCTCCTTGAATAATCGGGTTCATATACGTATGTTGAATTACTTGATGCTGCCCAGATATTTCTAAATTGTTTCTTATCTGTCCAAGCGTCTGTAGACCAAAGAGTTTTATTCACTATGAATTTATAACCCCTGTCTTTAAGCTTTTGTAAATGCTCACTGACTTCACCGTAATATCCCTTAAGGATAAAGTTACCTTTATTGGAATAAACGAAAGCAATTGTATATGC
>Ga0114914_1000253_pt1 | contig 11128 bp, 9 predicted proteins | sample MalvirAntarct_38_FD_89689 | JGI IMG/M metagenome (GOLD analysis project Ga0114914, IMG submission 89689) | Marine viral communities from the Global Malaspina Expedition - Malaspina viral metaG Antarct_38 | ecosystem: Environmental > Aquatic > Marine > Oceanic | place: Orkney Island (southeast)... | reverse complement strand
TCGTTTACAAATACGTGGTCACCCAAGAGAAATGTCACTCCGAGATCACGGAATCCGTTCCTTTTCAGCAAGTCGGAAACTTTTCTTGATGTGGTTTCGGTAACAATAACACGGATGAAGGTGCTGCGGAAATCGATAGAACGAAGAACAGCAAGCTCGTTTCCCTCAACGTCAATTGATAAGAAGTCGATTTCCTTGAACTTGTGCACTTCAAAAAGTCTAGAAAAAGACTGGACTGGTATCATGCTACGCATTACATGCAGGCCTGGTGTCTTTGCAGCAAATCTTTGGGCTCGGTCGAAGGAGGAGATCTCGTGATTACCACTATGCTCTGAGCCTTCGATGCCACTTAAACCCGTCTCCCAGTCTTTGGCAGTCTGAACCTTTTCTTCGCCCGGGTTGCGATAAAAAGAAATAAACGGCACTTGGGCGTCTGGGTCGCTTCGGTTTGAACTGATCAGCGCATTTATATTTATGCATCCAGGTCGATTATTTTGAAGGCGTGTAAATACCTGTGCGTTTGCCTCAACGCACATGCCGCGCCAGCCCAGGTGACGTTCGAAAAACCACGAATTGGACATATGAAGACCATCGTTTGCGCCAATCTCAACAAATGTGCCGTTGTTGAGCAAGTCCATCGGCGTCGTGCACGAGCAGCTGTATTTACTGCGCGGTATTGCCCAAATATCACACCCGGAGGGATTCAAAAAGTTGTGCTGCCAATCATTGATCCGCCCACCAAATAGGGTGAAGATAAACTGGTCAATGGGGTCATCGCGTATCGACTGGAAATTACAGCGTGGCCAGGTACGGGTGGACTTAGAGTCATCATCGATAAACGACGCCACGTCGCCTATGTACATCCAGCCACTTGCATCGTTCACGACAAGGCAAAAAAGTGCGAATAAAACACCAGAAGTGAGCATCACAAATAGTTTATAATCAACAATAGCCATATGCAACACTCTTCATAGCGATAGATGTTCCTTACTTGAACCTACTAATCCTACATTTGAATATGATAAAGGTTGTTTTGCACTTGTAGAGACGTAACACGGCGCGCACGGCCACTAATGAGCCTGCCCGGGATTTTCTTTGGGGGCAACAAGGGCTCCGATAAGTTCCAGCCCCTGAACTTGGGCTTTTCGCACGAGAAGCGGTCCATATTTGACTCCGGCGCCCTCGTGCGAGCGCGCGTTCGCTTCCGCAAGGAGTCTGGTCATGCCGTTGCGTGGCTCGACGACCTGCACAGCCTGCACTCCAACCTCGGGGGAAAGGGTGACCGGCTAAGCTCGTGGATGCTGCAGGGAAGCGCGCCCTACGCGACCAGCACTTCGAACCACGGCTACATTGGCGGCGTGAAAATCTGGCGCATGGGCGACACGTTTATCATAGAATTCTATGGCCCTCGCTACATGATCGACGACCCGCAGGTGTTCTCCGTCTACGCGGAGGTGCCCTTTGCCAGCGCCACGCGGTGGGATGCCAACACGTGGAAGATCCGTGGCGACAAGCGGTACCACGCCGCTTTTAAGGGTCTGGTCAAGGGCGCGTTCCCCATGATCTTCGACATGCTCCTGAAGCAGCCGAAGAAGCTGGTTGCACAGGACGGAGAGGGCCAGCGCGTGCACGCCCAGTGGGCGGCGGCACCTTCGTACCCCATTATGGTATACAGCAAGTAGATACACCTCGGTGTGCTATAAAAAACCTACGTGATAATGGGTTGTTTGTACGTAATCATGAAAGAGAAAGTGCCATGGACGCGCATCTTAAGGGATAATTAAACAACCGGAGCGGCGAATCCTCAATGCGGCCCAGGTACACCGAACACACTTTATACGCCGAGTGTGCACCGTAGGCGCGCACGGATACGCACCCCTGCAGATGGTGCGTGAGCTGGCACCCAAGCGTTGCTGGGAGGGATACGGGGCCACACCCAGTAAGAATGCGTACTCGGACGGCTTGTGCCAGAAAATTAATTATTTGTATACTAACATATATTTAGGAGCGGTATGGATGCGGTATTATCATGCTCAGCAATAGCTGTCAATCGTTTGGTGTTTGTAGAGTACGAAGAGTGTGCGCGAGTGGTGGTAGTGGGGGTGGTGGGGGTGCGAGTTTTTACAGTATTGTTGCCTGTGGGTATACCTTTCTTGTGGAATGCTCCGCAGCACATACCACACGAGAGTACCCACGGCACCCACGACAAGAACGCTTGTGGGGACTTCGTACGGGAAGGCTGCTCCGTAGCACTTACGCTTTCGCCGTCATCGCGTTGGTGGCAGCACCGGGTAGTAATACATCTGAATATGTTTACGCATATTCTGAGCGGTATATGGCACGAGAATAGTAAACAGACCAAGACGGTCATGAATACGACCACCAGCACTAAAAATGTATTGGATACAACCAATTCTGCGGACACCATACGGAAGCGCTCTCGTTAGGGTGTTCTGTTAATACATTGAGTGTTTCAGGTTATCCGTTCAGCTATACGCGCGGCGCGACGTTCCCACCACGCGGGTAGCTCGAACATTTCGGACATGTCGGCGTCGACGTAGAGCACACACCCCGTCACCTGATCGATTCCCTTCGTCCTCAACTTGGCAATCGTCTGCTCCTCTGACTTGAAGAGGTGCAGTGTCACTGCGAGCTGCGCAAAGTGGCGGTTAATATTGGAATCTTTTGCATTTTTTAGAGGCGTCTGCATGAACGTGCCGGCGCTCCGTGTGCGATCGCCACCAAACCCGGTCTTCAGCTCTACGAGAACAAGCTCGTGCTCCCCGCGCGTGCACACAACGTCTGCAGCCGTTCCAATACCACGCAGAGTGTCAATAACAACGCGCTGAGATCCTACTGGTACGAGGTCGTGATACGCGAGCGCGTTGAAAGCGAGACGCGTTAGTTTAAGCATCTTACTCTGCTTACGAGCCGTAGCCGACACGTTCGCGAGTCGGGAGACCTGCGCGTCCACGGCCTTTCCACGTCTTAGCCCACCACCCGCCCCGTTCCACGCGCCGCCGCGCCAGCTCGTCGTCGACGGCAGCGTAACGGACGAGTAGAGGCGTTGAGTGAGAAGCTTTGTGATACCGCGCAGCTTCGGACCAGTGGCGCGGTTATCCGCCGTTCGTGCACGAAAGCACGCGAATTTACCACTCTTGGACAGCTTTCCCGGCGCAGTGCGTTTGAGGAGAGCGCGCACACCGCGCATTGCTTTAGTACGTTTTTAAATAACATAAACGAGGACACTTGCCATCCCATACTTAGCGTGTCGACACATCACTGTGAGTTATCTTCCTCCATCGCCATGGCTTTGGCGACTGACGCGCTGAACGAGCCATTGCCACTGTCGCTCGCGGGTTCTGTCATAGACAGCTGTTGGAATACCAACTGCCCAATTGGCTCGTGCGATGCAGTCTCTGCATTTGACATCGCGGATATCGTGGACATCGCGGACATTTCGGCGAGCGCTCGCGCGATCGCACCTTCTTCCGATACCACACTCAGGTCGATCAACTTGTCGTTGTCTACATAGAGTGGCCTCTCTCCGAGTAGTCGGTTCTGCTCGGCGAGCGGGTCGGTTAGTTTCGGTTCCAGGTCTGCCAATCGAGACTCTATGTCTTCTTCGTCGGTTGATGCGGAGCTATCAATATTACTGTATTCCTTCGCGGGCACGGCGCCGTGTACGGCGCGAGCGTGCATGATAACGGCGCATTGCGCTGCGGCGAGTGGTAGCCACCACACAAGCGCCCCGCTCACCCATATGGACGCGGACGCGCTACGAAAGAATACGATCGACGTGTTTGAGTAGTTGGCGCATCGCGTGCGCGTGCTGGTGTATACCGTAACACTGTAGAGCATACCGAAGCAGAATGCGCGCACTATGCGATCGGTAGCCTCCCACAGGTCCACTGATTGGCACAGAGGACCCACGAGCGCTACGGCGGGCGGTGGAGTGATCGCGATCACCATGAGTGCAAGCAAAGTGATAATGAACGGTCGATCGGTGTCTTCCAGAGGCGCGCGCGCGCGCATAAATCCCGAGTAAATCATGACAAGCACGGCGCTATGGAATACCACGTGCCTCCAACTCGGCGCGTGCGACGCGTCTACGCTGCACGTGTGAACCAACTGCTCAACGACCAAAGTTCCAAGATATAGTGGAATGGCCAGTTGTAGCGCGGAGAAAACGACAGTTATGCCGTGCGCCTTACCAAATCGGACCGGTTTACTCATTAGCAAGCCACCAGTAGCACTACAGAGCGCGAGCGTACGCACCGCAGAGACTGCGCCGTGGGGCGAGATCCAACACGAGAGGACGCTTACCACCGCACACGCGCAGATCGAAAAAACTGTCTGTGCCAGCGGCAAGTACAGGCTGGCATCGTTGAAATCGACCACGCTATCCTCTTGGTCGTAGTTCGGCATGCGGCGTATAATACGCCTAGACGACACACCTCGCATAAACTACCTCCACGTTAAGTCATCCATAAAATAATATTTACACGCGTCTTAGCGTTATAATACGGACACAGGAGATGCACGACGCGTCACCACCTTGCCAAATTGGGCGCCATAATAAAACAGTTTGCAACTTGTGAGTCGTACTCGACCGTGTGAGTGGTGCACAACTTTGTGAGGTGGCTAGGTGGTGGCGGCACCAGAGCCAAAGCTCAGAAGTGCACGCTCGTAACTTTACCAACCCACAATATATATTATGACGAGTTTGCGACGCTTGACGATTTCAAAGAGCAAACCCGCGTCGTGTCTTGATACTATATTGGGCAAGTGTAAAGCTGAGCTTTCACCCGACATGTGCTTTGACCTCTGCGGCACTTACCGTACCGATCCAAGGTACGATCCCAACCGAGCCAAGCGTCTTGATACTTGCGACAATGGGTATTTCACACCGGTCGAGTTTGAAGTCCACCAATACTCGGCGCAGCAGACCAACACGTGTACGACTCTTGACGATAACGACGACGCGGGCATGTCTCCGATTGAGAGTGTGTGGGAGTGCCCTGTATGCCACACACGGGACCGTTCGCTGGTAGAGATGGGCAGTGACTCTGCGGGAGTTTGCCGATGCGGCGCGGTCGACTCGTCGGTTGCCATGATTGGGCAGGAACGAGCTAAGAACTGCCCTAGGGGGGAGGACAGGACGCAGGTGGCAGATATTCCAGCGCATTCGGCTGAATATGCAGCATACGAAGCCATGAAAGATGGCCAGGAGGCTCCAGAAGAACGTCGGCGTCGCGAAAATCAGTACGTGGGAGGCACTCGTGTTAGCCGTAAGACACTGCACCTGTGTGGCATGGAGCAGGCGCATAATCGCGTCTCAACGCAGGCAATCAAAGACGCGAATGAGCTTATAGGTCTCAATCCGTCCGCATGTGGTCGTAGAGGACGGAGGCTCCTCAAAGTACTAGAAGAGCATATAATTGCCAATATGCCAACGATGCATAAGGATCTGAAAGCGCATTTGCGCTTGGAGACGATCCGCATACACAGTCTCAGCTTTCACCACGAGGAGCGCTGCAATGTCAACAAGTCCAAGAAGTGCATGTATGCACTCTCAAGTAGGCAGTCGATGCTACTCGTTGCCGTTTTATGCGAGTTCATTCTCGAGGAGGTTCTGGAAGATATAACAGTGCACCAGCTACGATCGCCACCGAGTCCGGTGACTACAATGGTGGCGAAAATCACATCGGGCTCAACGACGCCAAAGGACGTGAACAAGCTACTCGCAGATCTACAACAGTTGACAGAGAAAAGCGGAAACCATAGTCGCGGTCATCGTGACCAAATCAAGAGCGCCGTTAGCTTCGTATCAAAATTCGAGCATGATGATTTTAAGCCGTGCCAACATGTGAACAACGTCAGCACGGCGCAGCTGCTGATGCCTCCGTCGCAAGCAAACTACCCAGACGATTACGGCAAGTGTACGTTGGCCGACCCGAGCGACAACATGCGCAGGGGGAAGCTTCCCAGTTCCATTTTATCGGCCAGTAGACAGGCCGGCTTCAACGGAGACAACCTGAGTATTGTGATGCACCAACTGAACGTGCCAAACCTCATGAGCTTCTGCGGCAAATGTGAGTACCCGTGCGATATTATCGCGATCGCAATCGTGTCGGCCGTTGCTAACAAGCTAAACATTCCCAATCCACTTGTCCAGCAACGCGTGAGCGTTCTCCGTATCCACAACTTATCGGCGACGGTCGTGGACCACTTCACGAATAATATAGTTCCACTCATTACGATTCCAGACGCCGTGGTAGACGACGGCTGGTTCCAAAAGGAGACCGCGTGAATACTCAGTACGTTTCTAGACGCCGTGGAACGCGACAAATGCGACAAATGCGACAATTCGTGGTGACAAATATGAACCCAAGGGTCGCGCTCTGGTGGCGATCTTGATACGTATATAGCTAGTGTGGTGACGGCGATTTTGCAACTCTTGGAAGATTGTGTGTGGGAAACTGTGTCGCCGCTAAGGTGTGGGTGTATTTATTTCCAAAGAGGGAAGCTGTATTGGAAGGATCAATGGCGCTGATCCTCTTGCCGGACGACTGTGTGCTTCCATGCCTCCCCAATAAGGCAACAAAGAGGCGCAGAGCTGAGGTGGAGGTGGCGAGACCACAGAAGGTAACTAAGTCGACTAGTCAGACATCACTGTCGTCCGGTAGTTCAAATATATCGAAGGCGTCGGAGCTAAGCGCGTCGTCGTCGAAGTATGCGTCTTCCATGTGCTCTTTCGCTCCCGTTGAGCCAGCGTCCCTAGATTCTAACGGGGACATTCGTATAGCTGTGGGAGGTATTTGGTGAGTGTTTTGCAGTGTGAAAATCCATGTTAACATATATTGAAGTTTACCACACTTTGCAACTTGTAGACAAATAGATCAAACAGAAGAAATAGAAGGCAAGAAGCGAGTGCACTGTAGGCTCTCTTCAGCCACGCATATTTGAACGCGAGAATGACAGAAGCATTCCTTGCAAAGATGGACGAGGGGTTCTGCGAATATATTGCGCACATGGTGTGCCTTCAGCCGACTATGTATGTGAAGACGGGTGCGCTGCTATCGCTGGTAGACAACGGGCCGTCTCCGCGGCGCGGCGCACACAGCGTCACGTGTGCGTCTTGTGAGGGCACGATGCCCAAACACGAGCGCGGTCGTATGCTCTGTGCCGTCTGTCGTAAGAAACCCGCGGTGTTCCACGGCGCACCGCTCATTGACACAATGTACCGCAGTGCGCACCCGAAGTACGTTCTGACCAAGGATATGGAGGCGATAGTCGCAACAATTGGCAAGCAGCGCGAAATCGCATCGCATGAACGAGGAGTGGCAAAGGAGCTCGCGTACTGGGCGTACATGGTTTACGAGAAGTGGAAGTTGGGTGGGGGCGATATGAACGTGTACTTCACACCGGACCACGTGAACCGAAGTGGGTCGTACGCGCAGGCGATCACGAACTCGAACCCGCGGTACGTGGAAGATAGTTGTGGCGAGGACGGTGGCAACAAGGGGTCTCGAGAATCGCTCCCGAGGCACTTGGCCGTGACGGTGGGAGGATTGGGCATCAAGTTTCAACAGATAGTGAAGCAGTCGGTGGTGGAGTGGCTCTACAACCTGGACGCGATGATTAGGAAACGCTTTGGCATAGAACTTATGCGAGGGCAGCGCGACGGTTCCATGATCTCGGATGTGGTTGATCACTTTGCTTCGCTCATCTCCAACCGCGTCGTGCTGCTCGAAAATATACGCGACGACCCGACGGAACACTTGTGCTCCGTCGGGTTCGAGCACGTCGCTGAGATCCAGTTCGTGCGCTGTAAGCACTACGCGGCCAGGCTGGCAAGCGCGGACATACGCAGTATGCGGGAGCTCGCCAGTTTAGTGCAGGATCTGAAGGTACCCGAGAGTCGCCAGCAGCTGATCGACTTTCTAAAATCGCCTTGCCCGGAGCTGCTGAAGGCGCTTCCGTCCGTCACGCAAGATATGCGATTCGTGGAGCTGGTAGACGTCCTTTCGCAGACGCATGATGTGGATCGCAGGCTAAAGGAGTGGAGTGTGTCGGTCGCAGTAGAGTCGCTGTGTGTGCTACTTGAGCGCGCCATCGAGCTGACGCAAAAGTGGAAGGGTGGATTCCTCAAGTGCTTGCGGTACGACGAGGAGAACGTAAAGGAGTGCTTGCCTGCACAGGGATGGGTGGACGACCCGCGTATCGCCTCGTGGTCGCTTGTGAGCAGCGCAACACACGCGCACCGGCGCACTGGACTCGACCCCCCCGGACTTCGCATCGTTCTAATGAGCTCCGCTCTCATGCAGATCAACGGAGACGGCGTATTCTTCCGACCCGGTGTCATGCGATGCGACCTCATGTCCCCCGCGGCTAACAATCACGAGTACTTGTCAACCTACGCGTACAATGCCCTCGGCGAGCAGCTGTGGCCATACATGACGGGGGCCCCGTGGAAGTACGCGCGCAACGAGATGACCATGTGGCAGGGATCGCACATTGAGGGCGATGTGCGGCGGGCGGCGGCGTTTTTGGGCGGGTTCTCGGTGGACGACATAATCGCACGGTACGTAAGCGACGCCTCACAGCCCCATCTCGATGCTCGACTGATGCGCACCACGACACAGAAGATGGTATTCAAGCCACCGCCACATTACGAACAGTGGTTTCCTGTGGCGGTCGACCTGCTCATACCTATCCTCAGCCAACTTCGGCAAGCTGTGGGAATAGCCAATATGGTTCCCACGAGTCCTATCGGCGACGTGTTACGACTCGTGCCTCGCGTACGGGATTGGAACCCAGCGGACGGACCGCTGCAGCTGACGACGGGTGAGGCGTACCACGTTCCGTGCCTGAAAACGGTACTCGTGGAGCTCCTTGCCAGTAAATCCTCACTCGTCAAGAAGAAAAGAGTAGGGACGCACATGTGCTGGGTACTTGACCCGATAGCACTCGCAGAAGTGTTGGGTAAATAACCCAATTTGGGTGTGCTACTTAATAAAAGAGGATTGTAGTCATGTCGGTACGCCAGAAGCAAACACCGCTTCCGATGGGCGCTTACGATCAACTGCGCTCGGACATTGTTTCCGTTCGCTCAGTGGAAACGGGTCTCGACTTCGATAGCCTGTCTGAGACCGAGAAGAGCGCGGCCACGATCGGTGTGACGCCCGACGCATGGAAGCCCATCTCGTTCATGAATAAGGCTCACTACGGAGAGCTGCTGCGAAAGAACGCGCTCTCGAATCGACTGACTCAGCAGATCGAGTCGTTCAAGACGGTCTCTGGGCAGTGAATATACGTCGCGTAGTGGATCGCACTTCAGAGGGAGTGGCATACAAACGTAGTGTGTGGGCGCGTAGTGCCGGGTATCGTGTTCCGAGTCCCGTTTTCGTCGCGCCAGTTCTCAAGAACGGTCGTTTTATAAGGTGTGCACCGCTTTTAATTACCAAGTAATTAATTATATCTTGCAACTTGTAACACACTCACAGCTATCCAAAGAGTCACAGGCAGAGGTTGCTTTTAGTAAGCAAACGGCCCAAAGTGCATCGCTCGTAACCCTAAGCCACAAGGTGATAAATGTCATATTTGGAAGAAAATGCCCCCAAAACCGCCAAAGCCAACCAAGCCAACCAAGCCAACCAAGCCAACCAAGCCAACCAAGCCGCCAAAGCCAACCAAGCCGCCAAAGTCAACCAAGCCTCAGACAGCGGTAGCACAGACGACGAAAGTGAAGAGGTTGGTGCGCAAGTACAACCCGGCCAAGAATTGGGTACGGTCGAGGCTCAAGGTGGGGGAGCGGAAGTCACGACTCTGACGGATACAGTTGCCGCCTCCTTAGGCCACAGCCACGGGTCCACGTACACCGTAGACGAAGACGGTGACGGCAACATGAACAGGATTACGTTCTTCTCCGATCTGCGGACCCCCATCATCTACAACCGACCCGCAAAAGACTCCCCAGAGGGACTCGTGTGGGAACTTCTGGCGTCACACCGCCGCGTCTCGAAGCGGAAGCGCGATAGCGAGGATAGCGTAATGAAGGCGGCGCTCAGTAAACTATACGATATAGTCGCACCACTCGTCTCAGGCCAAGGCACCGAGGGTGACAATAATACGGCGGCGCATTGCACCCTCGCGACCCTCGCGAGCTTCGCTCATGGGTTTATATCCCCTGCTCCGATTGCGTTCGTGAGGAAGTATCTTCCCGCTCATGCGCACAAGCGCATTGAGGGTATCTACACTCTGGAAATCGACGAGTACCCAAACGACAAATACGGAAGGGCCTACACACCCGCTTTGCTTCCCGACCCCCTGACTGGCAAGCCATCGTGGCGCGGGTCCAAACTGGGGAGCACTTTTCCACACGCCATCGTCATGGTGAAGGAACCGGGGACTCATGTCGACGCGCAACGCTTTCCGGTGTACGTGTGCGCTGCGAGTAACCAAATGCACTTCACTGTACGCCTCAAGAATTCCAATGGGGTCTTCTCATCGGCGTCGCCCAGCGTCCCCTCGTCAGAGGAAAGCCTCCTTAGAATTATTAACGACGCGTACACGCCGCCCCAGCGCGCGGCATTTGACTACCTGGATAACCGGATGGACGTGTACATGTTCTTGGCGTTTGCCGACGACGACACGGACACTCCGGTGTGCGTTGACGCATTCAACCACGTTCCGGACATGGGCAAAATACTCGACCCGTGTCAGTCTCTGCCAAGTAATTTGAATCACTCGAGCGGTTCTTCTAGAACCGTTTCTTTCTACGAGTTCGAGGTAAAGAGTGGTCGCGCGTCCATCACTTTTAGATTCGCGGATAACGTTTCGTCCAACAACCTCAAGGAGGAGCACAAGAATCGCCGGTTCTGTTTTGTGGTTAAGGCGCTCAACCCACACCTCGTGCACATGAAGGGCATGACCGTGAAGTCGCACCCCTTCATAATCAAGAGCGTGCTGCACAACGACGTCAAGTCTAACGAGCGCTACGTGAAATTTCCCGACGGTACAACGGTCGATTCCCCGTCATTTCACAGACCATGCCATAATGACTGAACGCGTGTGGTTCTGTGAACGTGTGGTTGTGTGGTTGTGTGGTTGTGTGGTTGTGTGG
>Ga0114914_1000251_pt1 | contig 11202 bp, 13 predicted proteins | sample MalvirAntarct_38_FD_89689 | JGI IMG/M metagenome (GOLD analysis project Ga0114914, IMG submission 89689) | Marine viral communities from the Global Malaspina Expedition - Malaspina viral metaG Antarct_38 | ecosystem: Environmental > Aquatic > Marine > Oceanic | place: Orkney Island (southeast)... | reverse complement strand
CACCTGATCTGAATCGCCACGCGTCCCACCGGGCGCGCATTCCCGTTCAGACAGGACAAGACAGATGACTATTCCAACCGACGGCGGCTCTGCCGTCCACGACCGCTTCGACCGGATCGAAGCGCTGCTGCACCGCTATCCCGCCATCGCCGAGACCGAGCGCGCCGAGCTGAAACGCTGGTTTACCAAGGAGGCGACCGCCTTCGAGGTCGCCAGCCTGTCGAGCAAGGACGAGCTGCGCGCGAACTATCGCGCTTTCCGTGCCGAACATGTCGACCGGCTGACCACGGCCGAGCTGGCCGCGATCATCATCGCCGCCGTGGTGCTGCTGGGGGCGATCGCTTTCGTTGCGCTGAGCGGCTGAGCGGCTCAGCGGCTGAGCGGCTGGGCAAGCGGCGGCAGGCGGGGCAATGCGCGCCCGCCTGCCGCGGCATCAGCCGCCGTGCTTGTCGAGCTCGTCGCCGCTCACGGTCACCACATGCATCAGATTGGTCGATCCCGGCGTGCCGAAAGGCACCCCGGCCAGGGCGATCAGCTTGCTGCCCGCAGCGCTGAAGCCGTGGCGCAGCGCCATGCGCTTGCCCTTGGCAATCATTTCTTCGAAACTGCCGATGTCCTTGGTCGCCACGGCATGCGCGCCCCACAGCAGGCCCAGCCGGCGCGCGGTCTTCATGCTCGGCGTAAGCACCAGCATCGGCACGCTGGGCCGTTCGCGCGCCACGCGCCGCGCGGTCGAACCCGAACCGGTGAACACGGTTATCGCGCTGATCGGGACCGTATCGGCCACCGTCATGCAGGCATGCGCCAGCGCATCGGCGGTGGTCGCATCGGGCGGCGTGTCGAGGAAACGCACGCGGTCGAGATAGGCTTCGTCGGTTTCGACCTGCCGTGCGATCTTGTGCATGATCGTGACCGCTTCCTCGGGCCAGTCGCCCGCCGCGGTTTCGGCGCTGAGCATGACGCAATCGGCCCCGTCATAGACTGCATTGGCCACGTCGGAGACTTCGGCGCGCGTCGGGGCGGGGCTTTCGATCATGCTTTCGAGCATCTGTGTCGCCACGATCACGGGCTTGCCCTTGAGCCGCGTCGCATTGACGATCTTCTTCTGCAGCGGCGGGACTTCCTGCGGCTCGAGCTCGACGCCCAGGTCGCCGCGGGCGACCATGATACCGTCGCTCATGTCGATGATTTCATCGAGCCGATGCACTGCCATCGGCTTTTCGATCTTGGCGCACAGCGCGCCGTAGCCGCCCATCAGCTTGCGCGCCTCGGCAAGGTCTTCGGGGCGCTGGACGAAGGACAGGCCGATCCAATCGACCCCCTGCGCCATGGCGAAGGCCAGATCCTTGCGGTCCTTGTCGGTCAGCGCGGGGATCGGCACTTCGGCATCGGGCACGTTGACGCCCTTGCGGTCGGAGATGACCCCGCCGACTTCGGCCGAGCAGAGAATTTCGTTTTCGTCCGCGCGGATCACCCGCAGGCGGATCTTGCCATCGTTGATCAGCAGCCGCTGGCCCTTGTCGAGCAGGCCGAACAGTTCCGGGTGCGGCAGCTCCACGCGCGTGTCGTCGCCGGGTTCGGGATTGCGGTCGAGCGTGAAGTGGCCCGAATGCCGGATTACCGCCTGCCCGTCCTTGAACTTGCCCACCCGCAGCTTGGGGCCCTGCAGGTCCGCAAGGATCGCGATCGGGCGCATGAACTGCTTTTCCAGCGTGCGGATCGTTTCGATCGTCTGCGCGTGATCGGCATGCTCGCCATGGCTCATGTTGACGCGGAAGGCGTCGACCCCGGCCTTGAACAGCCGGGCGAGCATTTCGGGAGAGCGGCTGGCGGGGCCGACGGTTGCGAGGATCTTGACCTTGCGGCCACGAGGATCGAGCTTGGGGGCGGATTTGGCCATGGACATCGCCTATGGCAGCGGTGTGCGACAAAGCAAGGACGATACGATCATGACGACGAATGCACACGATGCGCTCGATACGCTGCCCGATGCCGTAGCGGCAGCGGCCTTCCGCCGGCTCGTGCGGCATTTGCAGCACCGCCACGACGCGCAGAATATCGACCTGATGGGGCTATCGGGCTTCTGCCGCAATTGTCTGGCCGACTGGATCCGCGACGCGGGTTTCGAAGGCGACAAGGCGGCCGCGCGCGCGCTGATCCACGGCATGCCGCAGGAGGAATGGAAGGCCACCCGCCAATCGCCCGCGACCGAGGAACAGCTGGCGCTCATGGAGGCGAGCATTGCGAAAAATCGCGTGGAGTAACGAGTCGCCGCCTTCACCCTGCATCGCCTGATGGCTATCGCACCGCCAACCGATTCTCATTTCTTACCGGAGCACACCCGAACATGGCCGAAGCCACCGACGACCGCCTGCGCCTGCTGATCGAGCGTATCGAGCGCCTCGAGGAAGAGAAGAAGGGCATCGCCGACGACATTCGCGACGTGTACGCCGAATCCAAGGCGGTCGGGTACGATACCAAGATCATGCGCCAGATCATCCGCCTGCGGAAGATGAAGCCCGACGAGCGCAGCGAACAGGAAACCATCCTCGATACCTACAAGGCCGCGCTCGGCATGGGTTGAGGCCTGGCTGCGGCGGGCTGCCGGAACGGGGCGGGAAGCTGCTGTGTTGGTCGGGTGAAAGGAGTTTTCACCCATGGCCGATCCGCAGCATGTCGATACCGCATTCGTCGAGGAAACCAGCGAGGAGCCCCGCATGCCGGGGCACGAAAGCGCGCTGGAGCGCCAGCCTCAATGGCAGCCGCGCTACCCCGGTTCGGGCCGTCTCGCAGGCAAGGTGGCGATTGTCACCGGCGGCGATAGCGGCATCGGCCGGGCCACTGCCGTGCTGTTCGCGCGCGAGGGTGCGAAGGTCGCCATCGCCTATCTCGAAGAGCATGACGATGCGCGGATCACCCGCGAAGCATGCGAGGCCGAGGGCGCCGAAGTGCTGCTGTCGGCGGGCGATTTGGGCGATCCCGACCATTGCCGCGGATTGGTCGATGCGGTGATCGGCAAATGGGGCCGGCTGGATGTGCTGGTCAACAATGCCGGCGAACAGCACCCCGACGAGGACGTGACGGATATCACGGCCGAACAATTGCAGCGCACCTTCCAGACCAACATCTTCTCGATGTTCTACCTCGTCCAGGCGGCACGCCCGCACCTGCAGCGCGGTGCGGCGATCGTGAACTGCACCAGCGTGACCATGTACAAGGGCGCGCCGATCCTGCTCGACTACAGTGCCACCAAGGGCGCGATCACCGCCTTCACCCGCTCGTTGTCGGAAAACCTCGTGACCGACGGCATTCGGGTCAATGCGGTCGCACCGGGGCCGATCTGGACCCCGCTCAATCCCTGCGGCGGCCAGCCGCCCGAGAATATGGACGATTTCGGCGAGGATACGCCGATGGGCCGTCCGGGCGAACCCAACGAAGTGGCCCCCGCTTTCCTGTTCCTCGCCTGCAATGACAGTTCCTACATGTCGGGACAGGTCCTGCATCCCAATGGCGGGATCGTGGTCAACGGTTGACCTGACACGCTGGCGTAATATCTGTCTAACACAGCTCAAGCGAGGAGACAGAACATGCCCAGCCCCTGGAAAGACGCGCGCGGGATCACCGTGACCACCACGCCCACGATCGAGGGCAAGCCGATCCAGGAATATCTCGGCATCGTCACCGGCGAGGTGATCGTGGGCGCGAACCTGTTCCGCGACCTGTTCGCCAATATCCGCGATATCGTCGGTGGTCGCTCGGGCAGCTACGAGCGGATCCTGCGCGATGCCCGCGAGCAGGCGATCGAGGAACTGCAGGCCGAATGCGGCTCGCGCGGGGGCAATGCGGTGGTCGGGGTGGATCTCGATTACGAGGTCATCGGCGACACCGGCTCGATGCTGATGGTCAGCGCCAGCGGGACTGCGGTCAAGGTCTGATCAGGCCGCGCTGCTGGCCGCCAGCACCAGTGCGATGATCGCGCCATTGTGGAGCATGTGCAGCAGCACGCTCGCCCACAGGCCGTAGTGCACGCGCGTATAGCCCAGGATCGTGCCGGTCACGAATTGCGGCAGGACCAGCGGCAATGCGGTGGCCAGCTGGTCGGCGGGGAAATTGGTCAGGTGCACCAGCGAAAAGCCCAGCGTGCTGAGCCAGAACAGCGCTGGGAACAGGCGCCTGAACCAGCCAATCGTATTGCGATGCCGCAAGCGGTAGACGATCGCCAGCGCTACCAGCGTGCCTGCCGCCAGCGCGACCAGCCCGGCCGTCGCCAACGCCGCGCCGAAAAAGGCCATGGCTGCCAGCCCCGCCACCATGGCAGCGAGGGCTCCTGCCAGCAGGCCGAAGATATGCCCCGGGCGGCCCGACAGCCAGCCGCGGAAGGCGATTTCCTCGGTCAGCGGGGCGATCACCACCACGGCCAGGATGATCCCGGTGCCGATTTCCATTCCGGCGAGCGCGGTTTCCGGCAGGCTCACCCCGGCGGCCATCACCGCGCCTGCAACGCCCAGCAGCGCGGCCATGACCAGCAGGTCCAGCAACACCAGCCAGACGACCGCGCGCAGGCCGGCCGCTTGCGGCAGCGGGGCCCGCTCGGGGAGCGTCGGGCGCTTCAGGAAGGCGGCAAACCGCCGCCATTCGCCGCGCATTGAATTCGCGGGCGCAAGACTTGTCGTTGCGGCGTGCATGAGGCTAAGGCGACCCTCTGATTCCAACCATTTCAGCTACGCAAAGCGAAACCATGGCCGGCCATTCCAAATTCAAGAACATCATGCATCGCAAGGGCGCGCAGGACAAGAAGCGCAGCGCGATGTTTTCCAAGCTCAGCCGCGAAATCACCGTGGCGGCGAAAATGGGCATGCCCGATCCCGACATGAACCCGCGCCTGCGGCTGGCCGTCAATGCCGCCAAGGCGCAGTCGATGCCCAAGGACAACATCCAGCGCGCGATCGACAAGGCCAGCGCGCAGGACGGCGAAAGCTATGAGGAAGTGCGCTACGAAGGCTACGGCCCGGGCGGCAGCGCGATCATCGTCGAGGCGCTGACCGACAATCGCAACCGCACCGCCACTGCCGTGCGCACCGCCTTTTCGAAGAACGGCGGCAATCTGGGCACCGAGGGTAGCGTTGCGCATGGCTTCGACCGGCTGGGCTTCATCTTCTACCCGGCCGAGGCCGGCGGCGAGGAAAAGGTCCTCGAAGCGGCGATGGAAGCGGGCGCGGAAGATATTGCCTCGAGCGAGGATGGCCACGAAATTTGGACCGCCGCCGAAGACCTCCACCAGGTCGCGGCCGATCTCGAGAAGGCGCTGGGCGAGGCCGAGACGGTCAAGCTGGCGTGGAAGCCCAACCTGACCGTCGACATGGACGAAAAGAACGCGAGCACGCTGCTCAAGCTGATCGACGCGCTGGACGACGATGACGACGTGCAGACCGTGTGGGGCAATTACGACATCTCCGACGAGGTGATGGAAAAGCTGGACAGCTGACCTGGCGCGAATGGGCCTTGGCCGGCGTACTGGGCGCCGCATTCCTGCTGGCCCTGGCCTGGCGGCTCGGCTGGCGCATCGGCCTGCCGGGCTGACACGGCGCGGGGGCCACGCCGCATGGCGCTGATCCTCGGCCTCGACCCCTCGCTCAGCTGCACCGGCTGGGGCGTGATCCGCACCGAGGGGTCGCGTATCGTGCATATCGCCAATGGCCAGTTGCCGACCGACGCCAGGGCCCCGATGGCGGCGCGGCTGGCGGGCCTGCAGGCGGCGCTGGCCGACGTCATCGCCGCGCACCGGCCCGACCGCGCGGCAGCCGAAGAAGTCTTCGTCAACAAGAACCCGCAATCGACGCTCAAGCTGGCGCAGGCGCGGGGCTGCGTGCTGGCCGCCTGCGGGGCCGCCGGGCTGGCGGTCAACGAACATGCCGCGCGGCTGGTCAAGAAGGCCGTGGTCGGCACCGGCGGGGCGGACAAGACGCAGGTGCAGGCCATGGTCAAAATCCTGCTGCCGGGCGTGCAGATCGCCGGCGCCGATGCCGCCGATGCGCTGGCCGTGGCGATCGCCGACGCGCATCTGGCCTAGGCTGCGGATTTCGCGCGGCGCAGGCGCGGGCGCCCGCTGTCCAATAGCTGTCCCAAATCCTTCTTATAATTGAAAGACTTTCGCCGCCGGTGTGTCACAAGGCGGGGCTAGGCGCGTTGCAATTCAATCCAACGACAGGGGCCTTCCATGACATTTCCTGCTCTTCGCAGCGCCTTGCTTGCTTCCATCGCTCTCGTTCCCGCTCCGCTGATGGCGCAGGAGGTGGCCGCCGCGGACCAGCCGGCCAGCAGCACCACGATCATCGTCACTTCGCAGAAGATCGAACAGCGCGCGCAGGATGTCCCGATCACCATTTCGGCAGTGACCGGGGACCGGATCGAAGAACTCGGCGTGTCGGATCTGGACGAGCTGTCGAACTATGTTCCGGGGCTCAACATCCAGGAGCAGAGCGCCAACAACCCCGGCATCGTCATCCGCGGGATCACCTCGGATTCGGGTTCCTCGCAGCAGGGGCCGCGCGTCACGCTCTATTACAACGGCGTCGACATCTCGCGTTCGCGCGGGTCGTACCAGGCGATCTACGATCTCGAGCGGGTCGAGGTCATTAAGGGGCCGCAGGCGACGCTGTTCGGCACCGCTTCGGCGGTCGGCGCGATCAGCCTCGTCTCGGCGCGTCCGCGCGCAGGCTTCTCGGGCGAGATCACCGGCGGCTACGGCAATTTCGACCAGACGCTGCTGGGCGGGTATCTCAATGCCGGCTCGGACGTGCTGGCCGGGCGTATCGCCTTCGAATGGCGCCAGCGCGATGGCTATGTCGAAAACCGCAACCCCGGGCAGGACGAAGAGCTCTACGCGCAGGACCAGTTCGGCGTGCGCGCCTCGCTGCGGTACACGCCGAGCATGGACCTGACGATCGACCTGATCGGCACCTACGACCAGCAGCGCAATGGCGGTACGCCCTTCATCTCGGGCACGCTCCCGGCCTTCGCCGGTGCGCCGGGCGGGCCGGGCAATGCTTTCGAGGATGCCAATCTTGGCGGCTATCCGGCGGGTGCCGCCAGCCTTGGCGACGACCAGCTCGGTCTCGATCGCGAAGTCTACGATCTCAACCTGACCGCCGCCTACGAATTCGGCGACAATTGGACCTTCACCACGGTCAATGGCTATCGCGAGTTCGACAGCGCCGAAGTGTTCGATGCCGATGGTTCGGCCGCGCCGTTCCTCGAGTTCGCCGAAATCGCGCAGGGGCACCAGTTCAGCCACGAAGGCCGGTTCAGCTATGCGGGTTCCGCGCTGCGCGCGTCGTTCGGCTGGAATTTCTTCACCGAGGACGGGTTGCAGAACGTGCCCTTCGCAACCGAGGAAGGCACCTTTCTCCAGTGCCTGACCAGCCTGTTCGGCGCACCGCTGATTGCGGGTATTCCCTGTGTCGCGCCCGATGGCAGCGTGCCCGCAACCGGAGTGACGGCGCTCGCCACCAACGGCGCCGCAAACGCGATCCCCTATGCGTCGGTGTTCGAGAACCAGGGCCGGAACGAAGCCTATTCAGTATTCGCCGACGTCACCTGGCTGGCGACCGACAGCCTCGAGCTGACTGCCGGCGCGCGGCTGCTCGAGGAAAACCGCAAGTCGGCCTATCGCAGCAATGTCCCGGACGCGGTGCTCAGCGGCGCGCCGCTGATCCCCGGCCAGATCGACACCGGCGGGCGCCTGTTCTCGGCCGAGGACAGTTTCTCGGCGCTGCTGCCGCGGTTCAATGCGCTCTACCGGATCAGCAACGACGCCAATGTGTTCGCGACCGTGTCGAAGGGCCGCCGTTCGCCGGTCGTCCAGATGGGCGCGCGCGTTGACGATGCCGGGAACGTCGTGCCGAACCGGCAGGACATTCCGGAAGAGACGGTGTGGAACTACGAGGCCGGGCTCAAGCTTGCCACCGGCAGGATCTCGGGCTCGCTGGGCGTCTATTACCAGGTCTATGACAATTTCCAGGTCTCGGTCGAGGAACTGGACGCCAACGGCAACCCGACCGGCAGCTTCGTCACGCGGAGCGCGGGGGCGGCCTCCAACCTCGGCGTGGAAGCCGAGATCGCGGTCGAGGCGACCGACTGGCTCAGCTTCTTCGGCAATGTCGGCTATATCGACGGCGGGATCGACGAGGACAACAGCTTCGCCCCCGAGTTTTCGGGTGCGCGTTTCCGCTTGCAGCCCGAATGGCAGGCCGCGGCCGGCTTCACCGTCGACTACCCGCTGGGCGGCGGGGCACGGCTGTTCGCCGCACCCAGCATCACGCATCGCAGCCGGATCTATTTCGAAGTGCCCAACAGCGAATTGACTTCGCAAGGCCCGGTAACGCTGGTGAATGCGCGCGCGGGGGTTAGCTTCGCCGACGACCGCTACGAGATCGCCGGATTCGTCCGCAATGCGTTCAACGAGGATTATCTGCTTGATGCGGGCAATACCGGCGGCGCCTTTGGCATCCCGACCTTCATCCCGGCGGAACCGCGCTTCTTCGGCGTCCAGCTGACCGCGCGCTTCGGCGACTGATCTGACAGCGCCGCCGGGGTTCGCGCCCCGGCGGCCTGTTCAAGCGCTGCGCGAGCCGTTAGCGAGGCGCGTTCCAACGAAAACGGGCAGATCAGTGACTGAGACTATCCTTTACGGCATTCCCAATTGCGACACGATCAAGAAGGCGCGCAAATGGCTCGACGCGCAGGGCGTCGATTACGCGTTTCACGATTACAAGAAGCAGGGCGCCGATCCGGCCAGGCTGGCCGCGTGGATCGAGACGGCAGGCGTCGATACCGTGCTCAACCGCCGCGGGACCACCTGGCGCAAGCTGCCCGAGGCCGACAAGGCCGATGTCGATGCGGCGAAGGCCGTCCAATTGCTGCAAGACAATCCGTCCATGATCAAACGCCCGATCGTCGAAGACGGCGGGGCCCTGCTGGTCGGTTTCAAGGAAGACGAATGGTCCGCGCATTTCTCCTGATCCTCGCGGCACTCGGTGCCGTCCCCGCGACCGCTGCGGCCGAGGGCGACTTTCTCGTCATCGCGCATCGCGGTGCAAGCGGCGAACGGCCCGAGCATACGCTGGCGGCCTATGAGCGCGCGATCGACCAGGGCGCGGACTATATCGAGCCCGATCTCGTCGCGACGAAGGACATGCGGCTGGTGGCGCGGCACGAGACCGAGATCGGCGAGACGACCGATGTCGGCGCGCGTGAGGAGTTTGCCGACCGCAAGCGCTCAAAGACGCTCGAGGGGCGGCTGGTCACCGGCTGGTTCGCCGAGGATTTCACGCTCGCCGAATTGCGCAGCCTGCGCGTGAAGGAACGCCTGCCCGGATTGCGCCCGGCCAATGCGCGGTTCGACGGGCTCTACCAGATCCCGACCTTCGAGGAGATCGTCACGCTGGTGCGCGCGAAAGAGGCCGAGACCGGCCGCGCGATCGGGATCTACCCCGAACTCAAACACCCCACCTGGTTGTTGCAGGAAGAAGGCATCGACACGGTCGACCTGCTCGCCACCGCGCTGCGCAAAGCCGATCTCGACGACGCCGATGACCGCGTGTTCGTGCAGGTCTTCGAAATCGGCCCGCTGCAGCGACTGGACGCGCTGGTCGAAAGCCCGCTGGTGTTGCTGATCGCCCCGACCGGCGGCCCCTATGACGAACCTGCGATGAGCTGGGCCGAGATCATGACTCCGACGGGGCTGGCGCAGGTCGCCACCTATGCCGACGGGATCGGGCCCTATCTGGGCCATGTGCTGGCTGCGGACGGAAGTCCGACCGCGCTGATTGCCGATGCGCATGCCGCCGGGCTGCAAGTTCACCCGTGGACGCTGCGCAAGGAGAACGCCTTCCTCCCGCCCGCGCTGCGCAAGGGTAGCGACGCCCCCGCGCAGGGCGATCTCGCCGCGCTGGTGGAAATGGTCGTGGCAGCAGGGGCCGACGGTGTCTTCACCGACGATCCCGCGCTGGTGCTCAGCGCGCTCGGGCGGTGACGATGTAGTTCAGCGACAGATCGCCGGACAGGTGTAACCCCTTGGCGGGCGAAAAGCCGATGCCGCGCGGTTCGCTCATGTCGAGGCCCGCATCGCCGAGCAATTCGTCCAGTTCCTCGGGCGTGATGAAATCGTCCCAGTGATGCGTGCCCTTGGGGATCAGCCCGAAGCCTTCCGCCGCGCCGGTCATCAGCAGCCGCGATTGCGGCGTGCGATTGGGGGTCGACAGCACCATCAGCCCGCCCGGCGCCAGCCGGCCGGCCAGCGCTGCCACGAAGGCGCGCTTGTCGGCGACATGTTCGATCACCTCCATTGCGGTGACCAGGTCGAAGCTGCCGATATCCAGCGCGCCGACCTCGCCCGCGATATAGCGGATATCGAGACCCGCGCCTTCGGCATGCACCGCTGCAGCCGCGGCGTTCTCGGGCGCGGCATCGACGCCGGTGACATCCGCCCCCAGCCGCGCCAGCGGTTCGCACAGCAATCCCGCACCGCAGCCGACATCCAGCGCGGTCTTGCCCGCCAGCGGTTGGCGCGCCTCGATGTCGCCTGCCCAGTGCAGGTCGATCGCCTCGCGCAGGAATTGCAGCCGCACGGGATTGAGCCGGTGGAGCATGGCCGAAGAGCCCTTGGGGTCCCACCAGTCCTTGGCCAGCCTGCCGAAATGCGCGGCTTCGTCGGCGCGGATCGTTGCGCCCGAAATTGTGCCGGCCGAAGTATTGCTACGCGGCTGTGTGGTTGCATCGCTCATGCCCTCTGGCTAGCAGCCTAGCTCGACGCATTCCAGCACGGAGACCTCTACGCTTGGCCCGTATCGTGATGAAATTTGGCGGCACCTCGATGGCGGGGACCGAACGCATCCGGCGCGTGGCCAATATCGTGCGCAAGCAGCAGGCGCGCGGGCACGAGGTCGCGGTGGTGGTTTCGGCCATGGCGGGCGAGACCGACCGGCTGGTCAATTTCTGCCGCGAGGCCAATGCGCTCTACGACCCGGCGGAATACGACGTGGTGGTGGCCAGCGGCGAACAGGTCACCAGCGGGCTGCTGGCGCTGACGCTGCAGTCGCTCGGTTGCCAGGCGCGCAGCTGGCTCGGCTGGCAGATGCCGATCAACACGATCGAGGCGCATGCCAAGGCGCGGATCGACAGCATCGATGCGGACGCGCTGAT
>Ga0114914_1000250_pt1 | contig 11210 bp, 14 predicted proteins | sample MalvirAntarct_38_FD_89689 | JGI IMG/M metagenome (GOLD analysis project Ga0114914, IMG submission 89689) | Marine viral communities from the Global Malaspina Expedition - Malaspina viral metaG Antarct_38 | ecosystem: Environmental > Aquatic > Marine > Oceanic | place: Orkney Island (southeast)... | reverse complement strand
TTCTTTTTTATTGCTACCTTTGCGCGTTAATGTACCAACTACGTTGTCATCTAAGTGTCTAAGGTCTGTAGTATCAAACGATTTAAGACTGTGATTTAATTTCAGCCCGTCATCCGCTAGACCCTTGGTATTGTACGCCATAGCAATGCGATACTTTGCGCCCACCGCCTTACGTAGCGCGGCTTTACTTTGGGTGCTAAACATACTACCAGAAAATGTCAGATCAAAATTAGGTAATGTGTTTTTGCGTACCCTACTTAGAATCTTGCTATAGTCATAGAACATAGATTCGGGACGTTGTAACATTATATCAGTAAAATCTATATCACTAGTGCCGTTCAGCCTAAACAGCGCAGGGATGCCCGTTTTTAACGCTTTGCGTTCCGCTTTGTCTATTTCAGATAGCATAGCACTCTCAAACATAGCAGGACGTAATAACATTAATACGGTACGCTTAGTGGCCGCATTTTGACCGACTGACATACCCAATTGACCGCTAGATATTAGACAAGGCGCTTTGCATCCTGCCAAATCCGCAAAACTGCATAGCGTTTCCGTAGCTACCTTATCCGCAGGTTGTAGATACATTACATACGTATCATACTTATCAGCACCCTTTTCTACCTTGAGACTACTACCAAAAAACCGCATAGGTTTATTGAGATAATCTAGGTTATCAACGCACCATTGTTGAGCGGTGCGATTAATTAAAATACTGGCGTTGATCTCTGATAATGTAATCATATCTATATACCTATGGTTTAAATTGACTTGCTAATGACTGCCAGTGTAAACGACAGTCATAGGTAAATCAATTATGCAAAGTAATTGTCATTGAGTTTCAGCATATATGACCCGTTACTATGGGGCATTGCTACCATAACCTCCGTGTCATCATCGTCCAGCGCCTTGACCCATCCATCGCTATCAGTAACAGTGAAACCTCCCGCCTTTAATTGCTTGACTAGGGTATTAACCTCTCGCTTATTTTTCATAAACTTGACCATGCTATGCTACCTCCCGTAATCTGTTTCGTTCTCTTTGTCTAACGTCACATAATATATCTAATAATCTACTCGCTGATTTATTTGCTTTGCGCGGAAAGGTATCGGAAACCATATCTTCAACTGCTAACATGCATTCAAACTGAGCATCAGCAAAGCCCTGTGCGCGTAGCTTGGTTGAATCGTCGTGATATTCTGCGTTTGCTATACGCTCCCAGTGGCTCCGTTCCTCACAATGCTTTGTGTAGTGTGTTTCCGCTATTGTCATGTATTCAGTGTATGTCATATCTATATACCTTTAGTTGATAATGATTCTCATTTACAGGGGTTCCTCTCCCTTGCCTCTTGCACCCATTATAGGGCCTGATCAGCTACATGCTAATGCTTTGTATGCATGACCATAGTAAACTATATGCATCTAGTGCATGACCTACATGCTACCTTTTATCATGCGCGCCCGCATGCGAATAACATAGAGCTAAACCAATGTCAACAACTATATTCTAGTGTGTGCTATAGGTATCCACATGCACACTCACACTTGCCTGTGGATAACTTATGTATAACTTATGCACACCTTATGCACTGCTGTGGGTATCTCATGTATAACTTATGTAAAACCTGTGGATAACTTTGGGGGACGGGGGGCCGCGTGGCTTCCTGTGTGTATCAGCGGTACCCTCCGGTATACAAAATAGTAGGAAATTAGGATTGACAACTGTATCCTCATGTATACTGTAACCCCTTGTAATACATAAGAAAACACAGGTCGCCCCTAGGCATGACACAAGCCTACAAAAGGGACATGAGAATAACTTAGATAATATAGTAAATAATGCTTGACTTCTGCTTAATAATATGCTATAATAACTAGTATACTAAAGAGATAAAGATAACCAAGCGCCTTAAGGGTACTTAAGAAAACTTTAAGAATTAACTTTAAAGAAATAATTAAAGTAAATACTAAAGCATATTTAAGTATACTTAAGATAACCAAGGGGTATATTTTGAGTAACGAAAAGCAGCCTGTAGTAAAAAAGAAAGGCAGACCCAAGAAGAAAGATGTTGTGTCAAAAACAACAGGCAATAGGAATAAGGTAGGCCGTCCTAAAGGTGATGCTTCAATCATTAATGACTATAAAGCTAGGATGCTTGCTTCCCCTAAAAGTAGGAAAGTATTAGATTCTATATTGTCAGCAGCTTTGGACGATGACCATAAGAATCAAGCAGCAGCATGGAAGCTTTGTATGGATAGATTATTGCCTGTCAGTTACTTTGAGAAAGACAAGGCAACTGGGGGCAAGAGTGCAATCAATATATCAATTACAGGAGTGGGTGGAGAAACTACTATCATCTCAGGTAACGAACAAGAACCCATTGAAGGGGACTACACAGATGTATAATGTCAACAAAGATTTAGATTACTTTACTAGAGAAGAGTTTGCTTGTCAGTACACAGGCGAGAACGAAATTAAAGATAGTTTACTCCTGAAGTTAGATATGTTACGCGATGTCTGTGGGTTTCCTTTTGTCATTACTAGTGGTTATAGATCAGAAGACCACCCCATTGAAAAGAAGAAGGAGAGAGCAGGAACTCATGCCCAAGGTATTGCAGCGGACATTAAAGTCAGCAACGGAACACAGCGTTATAAGATTGTTGCAGAAGCTATTAAGATGGGCTTTTCAGGAATCGGAGTTGCTTCTAACTTTATTCATGTTGACATCCGCGACTTGGACACTAACGAGTCTCCTGTAATGTGGACGTACTAATTGGCTGATTTAAAGGTTGAGCTACTACCTTGGCAGCAGACAGTATACGAAGACAAGACACGCTTTAAGGTCATAGCAGCAGGTAGACGTACAGGTAAGTCACGATTGGCTGCTTGGGCTTTAATACTTAACTGTTTGTCAGCTAAGAAGGGTCAGGTGTTCTACGTAGCTCCTACACAGGGACAGGCTAGGGACATTATGTGGCAGATGCTGCTAGAGCTAGGCAACCCTGTTATCTCTTCAAGTCATGTCAATAACTTACAGATTAAGTTTATTAATGGCGCACTCCTGACACTTAAAGGTGCGGACAGGCCGGAAACCATGCGTGGTGTCAGCCTTAAGTTCCTAGTCATGGATGAGTACGCAGATATGAAGCCAGAGGTGTGGGAGCAAATCCTACGTCCGGCTCTTGCGGATCAGAAAGGTGATGCAATGTTCATTGGTACGCCAATGGGTCGCAACCACTTCTATGATCTATATTCATACGCAACCATTAGTGAAGACGATACCTTTGTAGGTTATCACTTTACAAGCTTTGATAACCCACTGCTAGACCCTAACGAGATTAGAGCCGCTGAGAAGTCAATGTCAGCTTTTTCCTTCCGACAGGAGTTCATGGCATCCTTTGAGGCTCACGGTAGTGAACTGTTTAAGGAAGATGATGTCAAGTTTAGTGAAGAAGAGCCTAAAGAAGGTGAGTTTTACATTGCAGTAGATTTGGCAGGTTTTGCTGACGTACAGAAAGTAACTACTAAGACAAGCAGACTTGACCAAACGGCTATTGCGGTTGTTAAAGCAGGTGTTGATGGTTGGTGGGTTGCTAATATTATACATGGGCGTTGGGGCGTAGAAGAGACTGCTAGGAAAATCTTTGAAGCAGTTAGAGACTACCGTCCACTAGCTGTAGGCATTGAGAAAGGTGCTTTAAAGAACGCTGTACACCCCTACCTAAACGATCAAATGAAAAAGAATCAACGGTTTTTTAGAGTAGAAGAACTTACACACGGTAATAAAAAGAAAATAGATAGGATTGTGTGGGCTTTACAAGGCCGCTTTGAGCATGGTAACATTACATTAAACAAAGGTAAGTGGAACAGTCAGTTTTTAGACGAGTTATTTCAATTTCCTAATCATTTAGTCCATGATGACTTAATAGATGCCTTAGCATACATAGATCAACTTGCAAAAGTTTCTTATGCTTATGATTATGAAGAAGAAGAATACGAATTCCTAGACAAATACGCAGGGTATTAACTATGTTAGAAGAAAAAGATGAGTTTCTTATAGAACAAGACCTAGAGAACTGGGTAATCACTAAGTGTGATTCTTGGCGAGATCATTATGAAGCTAACTACGCACAAAGGTTTGAAGAATATTACCGTTTGTGGAGAGGACAGTGGTCTATAGAAGACAGAACAAGAGAAACAGAACGCTCTAAAATTATTACCCCTGCCCTACAGCAAGCAGTAGAGTCCTCAGTAGCGGAATTAGAGGAAGCTACCTTTGGTCGAGGCAAGTGGTTTGACATTAAAGATGACATACAGGATCAAGAAACTCAAGACATTGAGATGTTACGTAAAAACCTTGACCAAGACTTTAAAAAGAACAAAGTACGTAAAGGTGTAGCAGAGTGTCTTATAAACGCTGCTGTGTTTGGCACAGGCATTGCTGAAGTTGTCTTATCCGAAGAAAAGGAAATGACTCCTGCTACTCAGCCAGTTATGGGTGGTGAGCTACAAGCCGTAGGTGTCACCATACGTGACCGTACTTGTGTTAAGCTACGTCCTGTGATGCCTCAGAACTTCCTTATTGACCCTGTAGCTACTGATATTGATTCAGCTTTGGGTTGTGCTATTGATGAGTTTGTGTCCTCGCACCTAGTAGAGCAGCTACAGGAAAGCGGAGTGTACAGGGACGTTGATATTGTGTCAGCTAGTCCTGACTTTGATATTGAGCCAGATCAAGACCTAACTAGCTTTGATGATGATAAAGTACGTCTTACTAAGTACTACGGTTTAGTCCCTCGTCACTTGCTTGAGAAAGCAATGCAAGATGAAGATGCAGAAGACGAAGAAATTGTTGATTTAGACCAAGAAGAAAGTAGCTCTTACTATGTAGAAGCTGTAGTTATTATAGCTAATGGCGGTACGTTGCTTAAGGCTTCCGAAAACCCTTACATGATGCAGGACAGACCTATCATAGCATTCCCATGGGATGTCGTTCCTAGCCGTTTCTGGGGCAGAGGGGTATGTGAGAAAGGTTATAACTCTCAAAAGGCGTTAGACACTGAAATACGAGCTAGAATAGACGCTCTTGCACTCACCATACACCCTATGATGGCAATGGATGCCTCACGTATGCCCAGAGGCGCTAAACCCTCCATACAGCCTGGAAAAACTATACTAACTAACGGTAATCCTTCTGAAATACTACAGCCATTTAACTTTGGAAATGTAAATCAGATTACCTTTGCACAAGCAGCAGCCTTACAGACGATGGTACAGACAGCTACAGGTGCTGTTGACTCCGGTGGTATATCTGGTGGCATTAACGGTGATGCTACAGCAGCAGGTATCTCTATGTCCCTTGGTGCTATCATTAAGAGACACAAGCGTACTTTAATTAACTTCCAAGAGTCTTTTATTATTCCTTTTGTTACGAAAGCAGCTTGGCGTTATATGCAGTTTGAGCCTGAGATGTATCCGGTAGCTGACTACAAGTTCCACACCTCTAGCTCACTAGGTATTATTGCGCGTGAGTACGAAGTAACTCAGCTAGTCCAACTGCTACAAACCATGTCACCTGACACCCCCATGTATCCTAAGTTGGTCATGTCTATTATTGACAACATGAACCTATCTAATCGTGAAGAGCTTATTAGAACGCTTGAGCAAGCCAATACTCCTAACCCTGAAGCACAGCAAGCTGCACAACAAGCTGAACAAGCAGCACAGCAAGCACAGTTGGCTTTCCAAGCTTCTCAGTCTGCTGCGCTTAACGGACAAGCACAAGAGTCAGCAGCAAGGGCGCAGAAGCTTACTGTTGAAGCGCAGGTTATACCGCAGGAGCTTGAGATTGATAGGATTAAAGCTGTTACGACTAACCTTAAGGCAGGAGATGCTGATGACAAAGAGTTCCAAAAGCGTCTTGAAATTTCTAAGCAACTACTTAAGGAAAGAGAAGTAGCCGCTAAAGAAGGTAAGAACAATGGCTAAAACTACTCCGGCAAAAGGTAAGGCTAAAGTTAAGATTACATCTAGCGGTAAGAAAGTTAGCTATGGTCAGGCAGGTAAAGCTAAAGATGGTAGATCAAGGGTAAAAATAGGTACACCCCAAGGTGATGCATACTGTGCTAGAAGCCTTGGTATTAAGAAGGGTCTATCTAAAGAAAAACAGAACGACCCTAACACCCCCAATAACTTATCACGTAAGCGTTGGAAATGTTCCGGTGCTAAGTCTAGGAGATAATTATGTACGGAAGTAAACCCCCAAAGAAAAAGAAGAATACAGTTTCATTACCAAAGCGAGGACAGCGCGTACTGAAGAGTAAGAAGAGCAGAGGGAAATGAAGGGACAGACTCACGGTGGTAAAGGTAGCACTCCTAGAAAAACTGATCCAAAGAAGTTCTCAGAAAACTACGATGCTATTTTTAAAAAACCTAAAAAGGAGAAGGAAGATGAAAGGCGTTAAGCATTATAAAAAAGATGGTACAGTACATACAGGGTCTAGTCATAAAATGGCTGACGGTACTTCCCATACTAATAAGTCTCATACTAAGACAAGTGCAAAACTTTTTCACTTTAAAGATTTATCTACAAAAGCTAAAAGTAAAGCAAAAGGTAAATAAAATGGCTAAAGGATTATACGATAACATCCACGCTAAACGTAAAAGAATAGCAGCCGGTAGTAAGGAAACAATGCGTAAGGCAGGAGCCAAAGGTGCGCCAACAGCAAAAGCTTTTAAAAAGGCTAAGAAAACAGTAAAGAAATAGCTTGACTTTTACTTTATAATATGCTATACTATGTAGAGTAACTACTTTAATAACTGTCCTTATGGAGAAACAGTAAATGAAAGATAAAGAACTTGAAGAATATTATAACACATATCGCGGTTTGTTTGCAAGCGAAGGTTTTAAACTTTTAGTACAAGACCTAACAAACAACGCAATGAATATTAATTCTATTGAAGCTACTAAAGATGCAAACGACATGTACTTCCGTAAGGGGCAAATGTCCATTGTCGCAAGCATTATAAATTTAGAGCAGCAAATAGTCGCAGCAGAAGAAAGTATTGAAGCAGCAGAGTTAGAAGAAGAGTAATGAGAGCCATCTATGAGTTTCGCTGTAAAGATGGACATACAAATGAAAGGTACACTGATTCTGAGTGTACCCATATTTCTTGTTTAGACTGCGGCAAAAAAGCAAACAGAATTGTAAGTGCTGTGCGATCAAAACTTGATCCTATTTCCGGTGACTTTGAAAGCTCCACTAGAAAATGGATGAAGAACAGAGAGCAAAAACTACAACTAGAACGCAAGGCCAACTCTTAATTTAGAAGCTTTGTATAATACACCTCCATAATGAGATTACTCACGGAGTTTAATAATGGCAACACTAATAGACGAGCGTCAAGAAGAAAAAGAAATTAACAACGAAGAAGAGTTAAGTCAACTTACAAAGGAACCTGTAGAACAGGAGACTCCTCAAGAAGAAGACATCCCCGACAAGTACAAAGGAAAGTCAACTGCTGATATTGTAAGGATGCACCAAGAAGCTGAAAAGCTACTAGGAAGACAAAGCAGTGAAGTGGGGGAATTACGATCAGTTGTTGATAACTACATTCAGACACAACTCGACACCACGACACAAGCAACACCTGAACCTGAAGAAGACGTAGATTTTTTTACTGATCCAGATAAGGCGGTGGAAAAAGCAATTAGAAACCACCCTTCAATTAAACAAGCTGAAGCAGTATCTCAGCAGTATAGAAAGTCAGCAGCCCAAGGTCAGCTACAAGAGAAACACCCTGACATACAAGCTATTCTGGCAGACTCTAACTTTGTTGATTGGATCAAAGCATCAAAAATCCGCACACAGCTTTTTGCACAAGCAGATGCACAATATGATTATGACGCTGCTGATGAGCTTTTCAGTAATTGGAAGGAACGTAAGCAAGTAGTGACTCAATCTGTTGCTAATGAAAAAGCTAGTCGTAAAACCGCAGTTAAAGAAGCCTCAGCAGGTAATGCTAAGGGCAGTGGCGAAGCGGCAAAACGGAAAGTCTACAGACGTTCAGACATTATTAAACTTATGCAGGACGATCCAGAAAGATATTTATCCTTGAGTGACGAGATCATGCAAGCGTATCAAGATGGAAGAGTCCGAAACTAAACTCTTTAAGGAAGTATTATCATGGCAACATCAGTATATCCCGCCACAGGCGGTTTCGTAGACAACACTAGCGCAGCTAAGTTTATTCCAGAAATTTGGAGTGACGAAGTCATTGCTGCATACAAGCAAAACTTAACCCTAGCTAACCTCGTTAAGAAAATGAGCATGTCAGGCAAGAAAGGCGATACTATTCATATCCCTAAGCCTATACGTGGCGTTGCTACTGCTAAGGCAGCTAACACTGCTGTAACTGTACAAATGAATGTTGAGTCTGAAGTTCTTGTAAACATTGACAAGCACTTTGAGTTCTCTCGTATCATTGAAGACATCACTGAAGTACAAGCTCTAGCTTCTCTCCGTCAGTTCTACACAGGCGATGCAGGTTATGGCCTAGCGAAGCAAGTAGATGATGACTTGTTTGCTTTGGGTAAGAAGTTTGGAGATGACAACGGTTCTGGTTCTGATTATGTTCACAGCAACTGTCGTTTCTTTGATGCTTCTACTGGTCTTACTGCTTATGCAGTTGACACTGTAGCTGCCGGTGACGTATTCACTGACGCAGGTTTCCGTGCTGCTATTCAGGTTCTTGACGATGCAGACACCCCAATGGACGGACGTAGCTTTGTTGTACCTCCTTCATTGCGTAACACTATCATGGGCATTGATCGTTACATGTCTTCTGATTTTGTAGATGGACGCGGTGTTAAGAACGGTCAGATTGGCAACCTATATGGCATTGACGTATTTGTTTCTAGCAACGTCCCTGTTATTGAAGCTGCTTCTGCTAACTCAGCAGGTGGTGACATTAAAGGTGCTATGTTGTTCCACAAAGACGCAATGGTTCTAGCAGAGCAACAAGCTATTCGCTCTCAGACTCAGTACAAGCAAGAGTGGTTAGGTACTCTTTATACTGCTGACACTCTGTACGGTACTCAGGTACTACGTCCAGAAGCAGGTCTTGTTCTAGCTGTAAATGGCTAAGTAACAAACTAGGGGGGATTCTTAGGAGTCCCTCCTTCCTTTTCTTTTGTTTTCTTAGGAGCTATTAATGGCTATATTTAGAGGTGACGGTGGTGCAGGTGATTCTAATTCAGACGCTACGCTATCATTAGTTACAGCACAAGCTGTCATAGCTACTACGAAAGCAAGTGACGCATCCGCTAGTGCATCAAGTTCTAGCACTTCCGCAAGTACTTCTACAAGCAAAGCTTCAGAAGCTAGTACTTCCGCAACTAATTCAAGCAACTCTGCTACAGCCTCAGCAAACTCAGCTACGGCATCAGCAAACTCAGCTACGGCATCAGCTAATTCTGCTACTGCTTCCGCTAACTCAGCCACAGCAGCCGCAAGCAGCGCATCTAATGCCTCTGGTACATTGGCTAATGCTGCACTTAAAGCTAACAATCTTTCTGACTTAGCAAGTGCTTCTACAGCACGTAGCAACTTAGGCTTAGGTACAGTAGCCACTACAGCCGCTAATGTATATGCTACGGCAGCTCAGGGAACTAAGGCAGATAATGCTTTAGTAGCATCTACCGTCTCATCTTACGGAGCTACGCTTGTAGACGATACAGATGCTGCCGCAGCCAGAAGCACTTTAGGCTTAGGTACAGTAGCCACAACAGCCGCTAATGTATATGCTACGGCAGCTCAGGGAACCAAAGCAGATAATGCTTTAGTAGCTTCTACTGTATCATCTTTTGGTGCTACGTTAATAGATGACGCAAATGCCGGAGCAGCCAGAAGCACTTTAGGCTTAGGTACAGTAGCAACTACAGCAGCTAATGCATATGCTACAGCAGCGCAAGGCACAAAGGCAGACAATGCTTTAGTAGCATCTACCGTGTCTACCTATGGTGCTACGCTAATAGATGATGCTAACTCAGGTGCAGCTAGGACTACATTGGGATTAGGAGATGTTGCTACTACAGCAGCCTCAGCTTATGCTACAGCAGCCCAAGGCGCTAAGGCAGACTCAGCTTTACAATCCAACTCAACTTTAAACGCAGACAACATGACTTCCGGTACGCTACTTGGCGGCACTTACTAAAGGTATTTAAAAATGGCAACAAAAATAGTAACTAAGAACAGTAGTACTGGCGGTAGCGCACCTTCAACAAGTGATCTTGTACAGGGTGAGTTAGCAGTTAACGTCACGGATAAGCGTTTGTATACTGAGAATGCTTCAGGCGCTATTGTCGAGCTAGGTACTAATCCACTGGGTGCTGTGACAATGGCGAGTACTCTGGGAGTCACAGGAGTCCTAACAGCCACATCCCTAGACATCTCAGGCAACATAGACGTAGACGGCACTACTAACCTTGATGTCGTGGACATTGATGGCGCTGTGGATATGGCGAGTACTCTAGCGGTTGGTGGTGCGGTAACAAGCCCCTCTTTTGCAACAACTGCAGGAGGCACATTCACGACAGCCGCAGGAAATGATTTAAACATTGTGTATCCTGCAAATCGTTCACTGTTTATTAAAGAAGGTTCTTCGACTCATTTAACGATTGATAACGCAGGAACGGCTACGTTTAATGCGGGGATAACTACTACAGCGGCAATTACAGGCGGCTCTTATAATGTAGGTGGAACGGCAGTTATTGATAGTGGTCGTAATCTTGTAAATATGGGTAATGTTAACGGAGCGGCAGGAATATTTGGCTCTCTTGCAGTAGATAACTTTATACTTAATGGGACTACTCTGGCTTTAAGTTCTGGTGATATGCTTGTTGATGTAGCGGGTAATATAACTCTTGATGCAGATGATAATGGTGAAATAAGACTTAAAGACGGTGGAACACAATACGGTGCTTTGAAAATAGACAGTAGTCGTTTCAAAATTCAATCTATAATTTCAGACGCAGACATGCTGTTTGCAGTAAACGATGGTGGTAGTGAAGTAACAGCCCTCGCCCTTGATGCGTCAGCGGCAGGTGCGGCTACGTTTAGTTCTACGGTGGGTATTGGTTGCTCGCCTTCTTATCCTTTAGAAGTCCAATCAGGCGGTGTGGGTACAGTATTACGCGCAGGTACATCCT
>Ga0114914_1000249_pt1 | contig 11217 bp, 8 predicted proteins | sample MalvirAntarct_38_FD_89689 | JGI IMG/M metagenome (GOLD analysis project Ga0114914, IMG submission 89689) | Marine viral communities from the Global Malaspina Expedition - Malaspina viral metaG Antarct_38 | ecosystem: Environmental > Aquatic > Marine > Oceanic | place: Orkney Island (southeast)... | reverse complement strand
CAGCGTGTATCCATGGACATTTGCTATCGCGATGTTTGTGTCATCGATCTTCTTAAAAAGCCAGGCTGCGGTATTAACCATTATGCTGCCACTAGGTTTTTCACTTGGCATCCCAGCACCAGTTTTAATCGGCGTGCTGCCCGCGTGTTATGCCTACTTCTTTTTCCCATTCTACCCAAGTGATTTAGCCGCAATTAGTTTTGATAGAACTGGCACCACCCATATTGGTAAATACGTACTCAACCACAGCTTTATTATTCCAGGCTTTATTGGTGTGGTAACCGCCACATTTGTTGGTTACTTTATATCGATGGCTATTAACTAATCTCAGCGAACATTTTGACTTTGAGCTTTGGGCCAACAACAACGCGATTAACCGCTGGTGAATTGACCCAAATAAGTTACTAGCATCAACAAAAATGGCAGCCAATATGGCTGCCATTTTTATGTTTATTACTAGGTGATAACTTGAATGCTAGGCAACTCCAACCACTAGTAGATAGTACCAAAGTATGAAGTTAAGATTTTGATATTCGATACAAAACATAGAGTTAAAATCTTGTATAGCGAACTCTATTTTTACTAAAAAAGTAGCTCGTATTCCTATAAAAATAACGATTTAAACTATAATAAATGTACCTTAAAAAATATAAGAAATAGGATTATGCAGCCATATTTACAAGCTTTTGGAACTCAGTTTAATTTGGGATTTAACCCCAATGATTATCCATTTTTAATTGATAACAGTTACGGTAACGATACTTGTGTAAGCTTCTATTTTAAACAGAATAACCAATACAATATATTATGGGTAGAGCATGAATTGTCTAGCAACCGTGAAATAGAAGGTGCTCGTTATACTATCGTATCGGCTACTAATGAAGGTAATGATGAGTTCCCTGAAATATATGCTGGTGCTGAAGCTGTTAACCTCTTTGAGTGCGAAACAAGTGAAGATCTTATCACTCATCTTAATCTAATAACTCTTTAGCTATTCCGCCCACCACATCGTCCTATGCAACACGCCGTAAACCCATCCATGGGGGCTTGACGAAAACATCCTGTTTTCAACAGTTGCATATGCCTATATGGCAGGCTTTGGCAAGTTCATATGAATTAACCCCCTCAATAAATCATCACTTTCGGTGTTTAAAAGCAGCCAATGTGACTCATAGTCCGTGGACTCCTTATTAAAGAATACTGACAATATCGCATGTAATTCATTGGAGATAACACCATGTGTGATAATTCATACACCGAAATTGTTGAAGATACTATTGATGGGTTTGATATTTATATAGAGCCTAATCCCGACCAATACAATGAAGGTTATGTTTGGTCGGTTTCGAAAAATAATGAAGAGCTGGATTGCGGGTTGGTTTTTACTGTCGATGATGGTCTTGTAGAAATACGAAACTTCATATTAATGAATTTAGATCCTAATATACCGAAACAATGATTGATAGCTATCCTGTACCTGGTATGATTGCTCCAAATTAACTGTTAGAAGTGTTTTTGAGTGATGGAAACGGGTGAAGTTCTTGTAATTGATTTATTTGCGGGGCCAGGCGGACTGGGGGAAGGTATCTCCTCTTGTACTGATAAAAATGGTCACAAACCATTTCAAATTGGTGTATCTGTAGAAAAAGAACCATCAGCCCATAAAACATTAACGACTAGAGCATTCTTCAGAAAAATTGCTGATAATCAAAAAGCTAAAAAAGATTACTATTCTTATGTACGTGGTGAGATAACCCGAGAGCAATTATTTGCCTTACATCCGAATGAGTCTAAAGCTGCAATAATTGAAACACTTGAAGCTCCCAGAGCATTAGGTACAGATAACGAACAAATCCATGCGCGCATAAAAGAATTAGTAGCATGTCATAATGGCCCAAAAGTCGTTATTGGCGGCCCTCCATGCCAAGCTTATTCACTTGCCGGTCGTTCAAGAAATGCAGGGATCAAAGACTATAAAGCTGAAAAAGATGAGCGTCACTTTCTTTATATGGAGTACTTAAAAGTACTCACCATCGCGCAACCTGACATTTTCATAATGGAAAACGTTAGAGGCATTTTATCTGCAAAATTGAATGGTAAAGTGATGTTTCCTCAGATCCTTAAAGATCTGAGAAATCCTGGACGCGTTACAAAAATAAAAGATACTGCAAACTACAAAATTTACTCTTTGGTTGTTGATGCAGAAAATCCTAACAATCCTCAATACCCTAATTCTGCAGATTTTTTAATTCGCTCAGAACAATATGGCATACCTCAAGCGAGACATAGAGTCATTTTGCTAGGTGTGCGTGATGATATTAAGGCGATACCACAAGCCTTAACTAAAGCTAAAGAGGCTATAACGGTTAAATCTGTGCTTAGCGATCTCCCCCCCTTAAGAAGTGGATTCTCAAAACAAAAAGATGACACTACTCAGTGGCAAAAAATAATCACTAAACACTCTAAACAACTTATTAAAATATTTAAAAGCCACTATCCATTAGAAGCGGTACAACAACTAGATTTAGAACCATTATTAGCATTGCCACGCTTTGCAACAAGTCATTCCGACATTGATAATTGTCAGATCCCTCAACCATTACAAGACTGGCTAATAGATGATGACTTAGGATATGTGCTAAACCATGCAACGCGTGGACATATTGAGGCTGATTTATTGAGATACGCATTTTGTGCTGCACACGCACAATTAAATAATGGAGTCTCACCTAAATCACGTGACTTCCCTGAAGAGCTAGCTCCAGAACATAAAAACTGGACAACAGGCACGCATGCAGATCGTTTTCGAGTTCAGTCTGCAAACAAATATGCCACTACGGTAACTAGCCATATATCGAAAGATGGTCATTATTTTGTGCATTACGATCCAAAGCAATGCCGCAGTTTAACGGTACGTGAAGCGGCTAGGCTGCAAACCTTCCCAGATAATTATATTTTCGAAGGGACAAGAACACAGCAATATGTCCAGGTCGGAAATGCAGTCCCCCCCTTCTTGGCACAGCAAATTGGTGGGATTGTTGTAAAACTACTAAACCAAACTGAATAGCCTCTCCAAAATCCAACAACATCTGAAATGAATTTAAGCGATTAAAATCAATATTTACCATTCCAGATTAAGGTGAGACATGTATTTGTATGCTGTCAAGCACCTCATTTCAATTTTACTGCATGGTTTGTAGCTTTTTATCTTGTATTTTTTTTAAAAACAGAGATAAAGTAAGAAGTTAAGAATTAAGATAAGTATTTTTAACTAATAGTAAGATCAAATTGTTAAATAGCTTTAATGACAACAAAATATCGTTGATTTGAAGAATATTGTTATGAGCAGCAACATGAGCTTCGGCCTAATCTTCAATTTGGTAAATATAGAAAGACTCTTAAGATTTACAAAATAAAATGGAAATACACGATCAGTTTAAAGGGAATAGGCTTGTCCAAGTCGGGGAAGTCTTAAATGATTTTTTAAGTATTTAAGAGAACGTAAATTATGGCAAGAGAGATTACATTGCCGCCAAGTGCCTCGTCACTATCTGAGTCTATGAGAGACCTTGGTTATTCTTTGGCAACAGCTGTCGCAGACATCATAGATAACAGTATTACAGCTGAAGCGACTGATATAGATATTTTTTGTGATTTAACGGGTGGAAATCCAACTCTGGTTATCATAGATAACGGAATTGGCATGACAGAAGAACAGCTTCTGCTCGCAATGAGACATGGTTCGGTTAATCCCAAACAGGCAAGGGAGCCAAACGACCTAGGGCGATTCGGCCTAGGCTTGAAAACAGCATCATTTTCCCAGTGCAGAAACTTAACAGTTATAAGTTCTATAAATTATGAATTTTGTGGGGCAGAGTGGGACTTAGATTATGTTAGTCTGAAAGATGAGTGGTGCCTGTCAATTTTAGACGATGATGATATCCAAAAAGTTACATATATTGATCAAATAGGTAGAACTGGAACGGCAGTAGTTTGGACGAAATTGGATCGGCTCTTTGAAGACCAGCATGGTATCAAAAGAGACGAAATAGTTTTTGAAAAGTTGGACCTCTTAGATCGTCATTTATCCCTTGTTTTTCATAGATTCCTAGCCGGCGAAGTAAAAAATCATCCTAAGCTATCAATTCGAATAAATGGGCACCTAATAAAACCGTTTGATCCTTTTTGCCGTAAAATTAAAGCTACACAAGTTTTGCCCGAGGAGATAGTCCGCGTCAACGGTCAGAACGTCGTTATCCAACCATATATCCTACCCCACCATAGTAAGTTGACAGCTAATGAGTATGATTTTTATGAAGATCGTAGCAATTTTGTGTCGAATCAAGGAGCATATATTTATCGTAACGGTAGACTTATGGCTTGGGGAGATTGGTTCAGGCTTGTTTCAAAGGGAGAAGCAACCAAACTTGCTAGAGTTCAGATCGACTTTACAAATGCTCTTGATGAAAACTGGACAATTGATATAAAAAAATCACGAGCTAGGCCCCCACCCGAAGTTAAGGAAAGACTTCGACAAATCATTTCCAAAGTTACAAGTACGAGCACAAGAATTCATCGAGGTCGTGGACAAAAGCTTTACCAGGATGCTGTAGAGCCTATATGGGAGCGATACACTGATAAAGGAAAGGTTAGATTTGACTTAAATAAATCACATCCGCTTCTGATCTCTTTAGAAAACAAAATGACCGAAAGTCAGAGTAAGTGCATGGGTGCTTATTTGGCAGTAGTCACGGCATCGTTGCCTATTGAGATGATTTACTCTGATTATTCAACGGCTCCAAGAAGCATAATTCAGAATGAAGATTTAGATGAAAAGATAGCACTTGAAAAAGTAAGTGCCATTTCTGAAATCCTCTTTGAAGATAAAGCCTTTGACCCAGATGCTTTAAAAGAAGTGATTTTCTCAATTCCAATGTTCCAAGTTTATAGAAACGCAATTGAACACTTTATTAAAGGGAAGTTAAGTGAAAAATAATAATCAGAATGCAGAAAAAAATTTTATTGTTGGCTTAGGGACATCGGTAAAAAATAAATGGCCTGATGAAGTTCCCACAAGAGAACAAGTCACTGAATTAGCCAAAATATTGAGTTCAATAACTAATTATCATGGTGATATAGATGAGGCTGTGAAGAAAGCACTGTATAACATCGATACAAAGATGGATGTAGGTGTATCTTTGGTTGATCCTACAACAAATCATAATGAAGAATGGGTTAAAGAATTAAATGATGATACATGGTTATATTCAGCAGCTTATGAACGCCATCTATTAATTGATGAATGGGCACCCGAGGTTGTTAATACAATTAGCCAGGATACCCTAAACATACTTGGCCATCTTCGTAACCCTAAAGATGATGATTCACATTGGGATCATAGAGGTTTAGTTATTGGTCATGTTCAGTCTGGTAAAACAGCAAATTATTTGGGTCTTATAACTAGAGCTGCAGATGCTGGATATAGGTTTATTCTGATTCTCGCAGGCGTTCACGAAAACCTCAGAAAACAAACACAAGAGAGAGTTGATGACGGCTTTACAGGTAGGACAGTAACAAAAGATGGAGGTTTTGAGGTTGGAGTTGCATTGGAAAATGCAGATTTTCCAAAACCTGCTTGTTTAACCAATACAATATCAGACTTTAAAAAAGCAACTGCTGCACAAAATTGGCGATTAGCCGATCACAACAAACCCATTGTTCTGGTTGTTAAAAAGAATGTTAGGACTCTGGAGTCATTATACACATGGCTGAAAGGGTTGAATGCAAATAATGCGGGTACAATTTCTGACCTTCCAATGTTAATGATCGATGACGAGGCAGATAATGCTTCAATAAACACAAAAAAAGAAGATATTGATCCTACAAAGACAAATCGATGGGTCAGAGAAATATTAGGACTTTTCGATAAAAGATGTTACGTCGGATATACCGCAACCCCTTATGCCAATATATTAATCAACCCTGATGCCTATGGCGATGAGAAATTAAGAAAAGAGCTGTTTCCCAAAGACTTCATTTATTGTCTTGATGCTCCTACCACTTATTTTGGGCCAAGGAAGGTATTTTTAGATGATCATAAGGGTCGCTCTACAAATGAAAATCAGGTTTCTCCACGTGTTCTTCAGCCGATATATGATGCAGAAAATATTATTCCGCTAAAACATGACAAATACATTGATTTGATTGGGTTGCCTCCCTCGTTGGAAAAAGCCATACGACAATTTGTAATAGCGAAAGCTATTAGGATAAAACGTGGCCAAGGTAATAAACATTGTTCCATGCTTATTAATGTTTCCAGATTTGTTGATGTGCAGAAGAGAGTGAGGTCTCACGTCAGCCTTTATTTAAAACATCTACGAGAAGCTATAAAAGCAAACTACGCTATGCCTAATGGTGTATCTGTGAATAACCTGTATATGCAATACTTAAAGGAAGACTTTGAGGAAGATTATTCAGATTGCGGTCTTACTTGGCAGGCTGTTAAAAATGAACTTTTTGGTGCTGTCGATTCAATTAAACTATTCGTAGTTAATAGTGATAAAAAGAAATCAGATGAGGTACTTGACTATAAAAAATATGAGAAAACCGGATCAGGATTGACTGCAATTGCTATAGGAGGATTAAGTCTTTCGAGGGGGCTTACGATTGAGGGGTTGTGTATTAGCTACATGTACCGAAATACAAGGATGTATGACACCTTGATGCAAATGGGTCGCTGGTTTGGTTATCGTTTTGGATTTGCAGACCTCTGCCGTATACATTTGCCACAAGATTCCATTGATTGGTACTCACATATTGCTGGCTCTACCGAAAATCTTCGCCAACAGATAACCGCAATGCGAGCCGATAAACTCAGTCCTTTACAGTTTGGATTGTACGTCCAATCTCATGAAGAAGGACTCATGGTTACTGCTGCAAATAAGATGCGAAATGGCGAGAAGATGACCCTCAATCAGAATTATAGTGGAGATCTGAAAGAGAGTTATATTCTTCCATTTGATCAACAAATTAATGATTCAAATAGGACTCTCATTAAAGAATACTGGGATTCACAGTTTGGTATTAAAGTGCTAGAGCCAACAAATAAGGGGTGGTTCTTAAAGGATGTTTCCACTTTTAAAATAGTAGAATTTTTAAAGAGGTTTCGAGTTCATTCTAGTTATGTTATGAAATCGTGGACGCTTCGGTACCTTGAAGAAAAGGTTATATCTAATTACGAATATTCAGATGTATTATTCATTTCAAATAATAATGAGCAACCATCTAGCGCTGCAATTATCGGTGCACAATTAAGAGATCGAGGCGTTAAAAATTGCGATGGTTTTTGGCGGCTAAGTAGATATAGAGTGGCAAGCCGTGGTGATGAAAAATTGGGTCTTACTGCAGTGCAGCTTGATGCTGCAAGGTTATCTGTAAAAGCATCAGAGACTCTATCTGATCATCATTTCAGGAAGCAAAGAAAAAAACCTCTGTTGATGATCCATCTAATCAATGTAAAGGGTGAGGATAATACCGGTCAAGATTACGTTCCAGCTTATGGTATAAGTTTTCCATTTGGTGATTATTCGAAAGGTGTCGAAGTTGTCGCTAACAAAGTTTATTTAGATCAATTTAATGGAGATGTGGACGACCTACCCGATGATGAGGATGATTATGAGGCATAGAAAATCACCATGGGAAGATATCAAGACTCCTAGCGAGGATATTAGTGTACGCCAAATTGAAAATAGCGGAAAAATCCCCCAGTATTGGGGTAAGGATGCTTTGGGTCGTTGCATATACATAATGGAATTTTCAGACGATGTCTCTAGTTTTTATTACCAGAATAACGTTTTTATTCATGGTATTAATATCGATTTAAGAGCATTCAAAACTACTCAAAACCAAGGTCTAATTTTGGTATTGGAGAAGCACATTGATCAGGATCTTTTTTACAGCCTCTGCGAGACTTTAATTCAAGCACTGTCTGAGATCTCAGATCCTCTAGTGGGATTATCTGTTGCCCTTTCTCAGATTAAACGCTGGAAAGCTTTTATGGCAGGAAAGCATGGACAAGTTCTCAGTGCAGAAGAGGTGAGAGGTCTATTTGCCGAGCTTAAATTTTTACAGCAAATGCTCGAGGTAATGGACTCTGAGATAAACACACTAGAATCATGGCAAGGACCTGAAGCATCCCATCAGGATTTTATCTTTTCTGACACAGCCGTAGAGGTGAAGTCACTCTCAGGCCGAGAAAGAAACACTGTTAAAATATCTTCTGAGGATCAATTGGAAAGCTTAAATACAAACCTGTTTCTTAAAATACTCAGATTGATTGATATGCCCGAGTCAAAAACAGCAACCTCATTGAACGAATTAGTAAAGGCTATTGATGAAAAATTGAGTGAAGCAGAGGCTATAGAAATATTTGTCACTAAGCTTGCTAAGGCTGGATATGTACAGATGCTGGCTTACGATAAGCCGAAATTCATTATTGCTGAAGAATTGACTTATTGTGTCGAAGGAAAGTTTCCAAGAATTATAAGATCTGAGATAGATTCTGGACTGATAAGAGTTGGCTATGAAATAAAATTAGAAAGTATACGAGACTACTTATGTATAGATAAGGCTGTATGGGGGAAGTAAAATGGAACAGTCCATCCAAGAATTTTTTCATGATTTTAAACAGGATTTATTAGCTGGAGCAGAAGCCAACAACAGCTTTCAATTATCTCAATTTGTGGAAACTATAGCAGAAGAGTTGATGGGCACTGGATTTCTGGAGGGGTTTGAACTGTGTCATTATCGAGCACAAAGAGGGATGAGGGTCGATGGTTACTGGTTTAACGATGAGGGCGCATTAGATCTATTTATTGCTGATTTTGATTGCAGAGAAGAGCTCACATCTTTGACTAAGACAGAAGTTGAGAGTGCCTTCAGACGTATTACTAAGTTTTTCGAAACTAGCTGTAACAGGGAGTTATTCAAAGAACTTGAGGAAACGGCTCCAGAATATGGTCTTTCTAGGCAAATTTATGAGCGTAAAAAGTCAATAAGAAAAGTAAACTTTATTCTATTTTCAGAACGAGCTCTAAGTGGAAGAATCAACGCCCTAGACTCTGCTGAAATAGTTGGTATTCATGTTTCATATCACATCTGGGATATAACAAGGCTACAGCGTCAAAGAAGCTCTAAAGGGCATAAGGAAATTCTTGATATTAACTTTCCTGAAACTTATGGGGTGGGTATCCCATGCCTCCCAGCACACCTAGGCCCTGATACATATAAATCATACTTAATGGTTATTCCTGCCGTTATTCTATCATCAATGTATGAAAAATATGGTGCTCAGTTACTTGAACAAAACGTTCGATGTTTCTTGCAGGCAAGAGGGAATGTAAATAAAGGCATTAAGAATACTATTGTTAATGAGCCGCAAATGTTTTTTGCTTATAACAATGGTATTACCGCTACAGCTCAGGAAGTCAAAGTCTGTCAAGGGGATACTGGTCAGGAAATAACGAGGATTAAAGATCTTCAGATAGTCAATGGAGGACAAACTACAGCCTCTCTCTTTCATACAAGCCAGAAAGATAAAATTTCGTTAGAGGGGATCTTTGTTCAGATGAAGCTATCTGTTATTGATAGTGAACAAAGTGAAACTATAGTTCCTAAAATTTCAGAATACGCTAATACTCAAAACAGGGTAAATGCTGCTGACTTCTTTTCAAATCATCCATTTCATATGCGCATGCAAGACTTTTCAAGACGTATATGGGCTCCAGCTCAGCATGGTGCACTACGTGAAACCAAGTGGTTTTATGAACGTGCACGTGGTCAATATACTGATGCTCAAAGTAAGTTCACCCAAAGTGAAAAGAAAAAGTTTCAGGCGGAAAACCCTAAGCTTCAAATGTTTGCTAAAACCGATCTAGCTAAGTTTGAAAATGTGTGGGATGAAAAACCAAGGTTCGTCAATTTGGGAGCACAGAAAAACTTTGCCCAGTATGCAAAGCGTATAGGAAGTGAGTGGGAAAAATCATCTGACTCATTTAGTGAATTCTATTTCAAAAGAGCTATTGCTCGCGCCATCCTGTTTAGAAAAACTGAAAGGTTAGTATCCGCCCAGCCTTGGTACAACGGTGGGTACCGAGCGAACGTTGTGGCGTACACATTGGCATTATTGGGGCATTATGCATCTAAGCAGGGTAAATCTATAGACTTCATGCACATATGGAATACTCAGTTCATATCGACTGATTTAGAGTGTGCACTTGAGTTTACTTCCAAATTGGTTCATGAAACTATTACTCAGCCTCAACAAGGAATATCGAACGTTACTGAGTGGTGCAAAAAAGAGGGTTGCTGGCAAAGGTTAAAAGAACAATCTAGTAAGCTGGAAGAGCTACTTCCACAAGGCTTTAAAGATAGTCTCGTTTCAGAAGACACTGTACAGAGTGAGAAAAAACAGGCTCGTAAAGTCCAAAAAATAGACGATGGCATTAATGCTCAAAAAACAGTTCTAAACGTTGAAGCTAATCAATGGGATAAATTGTTAAAGCAATGCAGCTTAAAAGGAATTTTGACAGAAAGAGAACACGGTATTGTAAGCATTGCAACACAAATTCCTAAAAAAATACCAACAGAAAAGCAGAGCCTGATATTAATTGGTATTTTGGAAAAAGCTAAAAATGAAGGAATTATAGTGCATTGATCTAATAAGGAATAAATGTCCATATTCTTCATTAAAATTGGAATAACAGCTATTGAGTTCCACTTCCGCTGTAATACACCATTAAGGTGGCGACTTAGGCAAATATATATCAATGCAATAAAGATAAGTCTACAAAACATCACTCACTAGCTAATGTTTACAGACCAGTTTTTAAGTTTAAGAAAGACGAACCATACTCATGGCCCCTTACTTGGTGTAAAAGCCAACACATACCTTGTGCTTCTTCCACCCGCGCCAGTTTTGGCTAAACACTGTTGATCCACAAGTTGAGCCAAATGTCGGGTGGCCGTGGCACGGCTGACTTTAGCGACTTTTTGATACTGGCTACTACTGATCCCATCATTAAAATCACCATCAAGCAGCCGGTTAAGTACCTTAACTTGTTCTGTGGTTAACGCTGGAGTGAGTAAGCGTTGGTCCACTCGACGCCAAAATTGGGTTTTAGCAGTAGTTTGCTCAATGCTATTGAGTGTGTGTTGAAT